>Ga0179593_1339616_pt1 | contig 22637 bp, 22 predicted proteins | sample CZODoug2_1_08_16_FD_185931 | JGI IMG/M metagenome (GOLD analysis project Ga0179593, IMG submission 185931) | Vadose zone soil fungal communities from Angelo Coast Range Reserve, California, USA - CZODoug2_1_08_16fungal (PacBio error correction) | ecosystem: Environmental > Terrestrial > Soil >...
GCGGGGGGACCCATCGGGCGGTAAAACGCGAAGAAAGAACTAAAAAGAGGGGCTGAGAAAGTCGAGAGAGAGGGAGTTCCGTCGCCGTCCTTGAGAGGGGGAAAACTGGAAGCGGCTTCGAAAAAAGAAAGGATAGATAGGGCCAGGAATAAATTGCGAGAGGCGTATGGAGGGATAGAGGAACAACGAGATCAAATGGATCCAGACGAAGGAAGTAGAGAAAGAAAGCCGTGAAACAGGAAGGGCTCAAAAAAACCCTTCATTCCGAAAAAATAAGGGTTGTCACAAGTTCAGGCCGTTCCCAATCACAGGTACTGACGTCGGAAATGAAGAAGAGAGAAGGAGACGATAGCCAACCGGGAAGATATTAATATTAGGGAGAAGAACGCCAGCTCAAAGGACGGGAGCGCGAAAGGCTTGGCCGTGCGTAGCCGGGGCGAACCAAAGCCGCTACCAACCGGAACCTCTGGAATCACGCGAAACGAAGCCAGAATTAAGGAGAGAGAAAACCAGAATTCATTAGTAATGAAAAACCCAGGGCCAAAAAAAAAAAGGTCTTAGCCCTCCGATGGATAGAGTGGGCGACACACCTTCATCCCGAGCACGGCGGCAGGATAAGTCAGGGTCATGGGACTGTCAAAAAAAAATTAAACAGGAGAAACCGGAGACGAAACGGGGGAAAAGCAACCACGCAAGGTGCAGTGTGGAGCGGTCAGAGGACGGCAGATTGTGCCTCGAAAGCCCGATCTGGAAACTGCTAAAAGGGGGGAGGAGAGAAAAAAAACCACAGCCAAAGAAGAGGGAATGAAGGGGGAGATCGAGCAGGTCACGGTATTCTCACGCAGGCGAAAAGGGAGAAAACCGAGGTCCCGTGCGTGGGGTGCTCCTGCGCGAAAATAGGATGTGATTATCACGCTAAAAGGCCTTCAGGGCGGAGAACAAAAAAGAGAAAAGAACAGGTCCTATCTGGTCTTCCCTAATCCCCTCTTTTTGCTTCCCCTGTTTTTGATTTTTGATGGGCTGAGAAGTATCGGCTGTTCATGAGGCTCCACGTCAGTGGGTGGTGGGGGGGTGGGTGGCCCGTAAAAAAACAAATCAGAGATAAATGGGGGTCCTCTGCCTTCCTCCTAGAAAAAAAAAAAACAAAAAACCCACAACCAAAAACACGAAACGCTAGCAGCTCGCACGACGAGGGAGAGGCAGGGCTCTACTCATCACGCCGGTATAAAAGACTTGAAGAAAAAACCAGGCCTTCGCCGATCGATACCAAAGAAAAGGCGGTGGCCCAAAAGGAGCCGAGGAGTATTTGAAAAGAGAAAATAGGTCCCCAATGCCAGTCGGTCAAAAACCCCCGTCTTTTTGAAATAAAAAACGGCGGGAAAAGAAAAAAGGGGGCCAAGGGGATATGCAAAAGGGCGAGGGAAGGAAGAGGGAGCCCGCGAAAATAAAAACCGTAAAAGTTCCACCCCACGGCACGGCCCTCAAGACCTACGGTTGTGAGGGGAAGGAACCAGGGGAGCCGTGGGCAGAAAAGAGAGAGTGATCGAGAAGTACGAGACAAGGGTTGCTGGGAAACCAGCGAGAGGGAAAAAATTGTCTAACCAAGGAGAAGACAAGATGTCCTGCTAGACCTCGTTGCGACGAGTCAGAGGAACGCCCGCAGTATCAAATACAGGGGATGCCTAACCCTAAAAAAGCGCCTCCCGGAAAAAAGCATGAGATCGGCATGGAAGAAGAATGTGCCCGTGCGTGGTCCCCACGGTGGGGGGACACGTCGAAAGGGGAAACCCGGGGGAAAAGACTGAACGCGAGTGGGAGTCGCTGACAAGCAATTGACCAGGCTAGGCTGACAACAAGGCGCCGGTCCTGAGAGGGTATGGATGAAACGCGCAAGATGAGGACGAGAAGGGACCCGACGGCAGGGTGGAGTTCGGCTCGGGACAAGATTGGCGATCTGAACACCTCTGCCCATGATAGAGGAGGGGGTCTTCCTTCCTTCCTGGCGGAAGGGCCAGGAAGTTTCCTGGCCAGCCGCGTCCGCGGACGGAGAAAGAGGCTATAGCTCGTCCTCACTCTGGAGCAGTTCACAAACTTCAAGGGGTTGAACTTGCCGAAAAAGACAAGCAGCTCATGACCGATCTGTAATTGCTGATTGATGTTAGATGTGAGAAATCGAGTCAGACGCCGAAAGGGGGGGGAGGCTAGGAGCATGAACTAAAAAACAGGGGCGGCAGCAAAGAAAGTAGCACGAGCGGCATCTAACTTTCAGGCCTCCCAGGGGAAAAAAGCAAAGGAGGAGGGGCCGTCGCTTCGGAAGTTCGCAGGCGGGACTTCCATCACCAGATAGAAAAATCGGACAACTACCCTCAGAGAGAACGAGGAGCAATTGTGAAAAATCTCTCAAGACATGAAAGGGGGCTGTCGCTCGCAATCATCCTCACGCCGTGGCGGGAGGTCGGGACTCCCTAGCTGGGGGACCTCCAAGGGATCTCCTTGGTAACGTCGTGGGAAACGGAGTTCTTGTCTTCGTGCTCCCCATCCTGCAGTGCTTGGGCTTAGAAAAGAAATTTTCTAACATCTCCTTCGAAGTCGGGACGGGAAAAGCCAGGGCACAAAGGGGCCTCCGGGTACCTCGAACACCCCTCGTCAAGCAGCAGCGCGATCACGATAGCCAAAACGGCCGTGCGGTCAAAAAAAAAATGCCCGTTCACAGGAGGGAGGAAGGCGCCGTCTCTCTTCGTGGACGACGAAAACAGATCGGATAAAAGACTCTTCGTCAATGCCCGGGGGGGAACGCACCATCACGGGGAGGGGGTAATCTCATCCTCGCACAAAAAAGGGAAGAGAAAGGCCGGGTGATCTTCTCGCTGGGCCCAGCCGCCCAGAAAATTAAGCTCGGACTCTCGTCAGTCGGGCGGGGGACAATTCGAAGGGGGGCAGGCGGCGAGGAGTCGGGGGGTATTCGGAAGGACGTAGAAGCGATAACTGGGGGGGGGGGGTGGTCACGAGATCGGACTCCTCGTAATCTCTCTGCTCTTCTGCCGGCACACGAGGTGCTTGCGCCCCTATTAGATCATCACGGCGGAGGGAGGAAGCGAAGACAAATTCCGGAGTGGCGCCGGGCATACGATACAAGGGGCGCCTAGTTTGTCCTAAGGCAAGCCGTGAGTAGCAGCAGGAAGGTAATTGCTCACGGTACAAATCGAACCACGGAGAAATTTACCGGCGATAGGAAAAAAGTACGTCAGGCGTTTCGGGTGGTGAATGTTATACGATCCCTGGATCTGGGTTTCCAGAAGGGAAAAAAAGCAGGACAGTTAGTGAGACAAGGGTCGCATAGCAACGGGCAGGGTGAACGATTAGAAGAAAAGGCCCATCGTCAATCGGTCACGGGACGTAAGGACGAGTTCGGGAGGTCCGAAAAGGTTTCCGAGAAATAGCAAAGAGAAGGGGGCGGGCCACAGGAAAGGTTGTGGGGGGATACGAAGACTGTTTTTTCCAAGCCATAAGAGGGAAATTGAAAATCAGTTCCGCAACCGGGGCCTCCGGAGGGATTCTTGCACTCAGCAAGAAGGAAGGGAGGAAAAGGTCGATAGCAGAAAGAAAGGAAGTCCGAGGGGTTGGGCGGCGGTGGTCACTGCCTATCCCATCGCGCATCTATCTAAACGCAAGACTCGGGGGGCGTCACGGGAATTTAAAAACGCGATAGAGGGACAGATAGAGAGACAAACACCAACTTATGAAAAGAGAGAGAGAGAACTCGCCGAGGGGGGGAAAATTGCCCAGGGGGAAGAAGAGTTTGGGCGAGCTCCTTGCGAGGGATCTAAGACGTACCGCGACCACACGGGGCGACATCCTACTGCTGCTATAAAACCGGATACGAATGAACGGCGAGGACCGAGAACACAGGAAAGAACCTGCGCTGCAACTACGAAACTCGCTGTCCGATGGCAAAAGAAGACTTAATGCCTGAAAAAACCCGGGAAAAATTCTGCAACTAAGGCCGTGAAAGGGGGGATAAGGAAGCGTGGAAAATCCACATGAAAGGTTCAGGAACGAAAGACCTGCAGGGGATAGACCCGGACCGGAAGACAGTCACAGGCTAACCAAAAAAAAGGGAAAACGGGGAGCGCCCATCAGAAACAGGAAGAGCTCTACGAGGAAGGGGATCGTCGTGACCAGCGACAAACCTACTAACGCGAAGTTCTTCCGAGAAAAGGAAGATTTAAGAGAGAGGTCAACTGGAAAGGAGGGTGCTGCCAGCCTGGTCGGGGAAAGGAGCGTGATCCAGCAGGGCGAAATGAGCTTAAGGCAACAGCAAACCCGCGTCGGCCTTTTGTCTTGCCTTCAAGGAACGGTAAAGGGATGCCCTACGAGCACACGATCGTTAGGGGGGGGGAAGCCAGAAGAAGAAGAAGAAAGGGAGCAGGAATCGTGAACCACACCAAAAGTAAGCTATCGTCAAACCCGTCGAGCCCGAACCGCGAAGGCCGAGCCAAGGACCGAAAAGAAAACTTCCTAAACTCTATCTGGACGAGGGAAAGGAAACCGATCAGCCGAACAAAAAGGGAAGGAAGAACAGTGGCGATAGAGAGCCCACGAATAAGCAATGAAGAAAGTACAAGGCCGTCAATAATCAGGGGACAGAGCGAAAAAGAAGAGACATGATATCAGGAAAAGGAAAACCCGGGAGAAGAAAGGGCTTCGTTGCTCTCTTTTATAAGAGAACGCGACAGAATACATTTTCGCCTTTATGACGGGGAGGAGGAGAGATCCGGACAGGAGAGGGAATCAAAGAAAAAAGGAGATATCTAAACATTCCAGATCAGACGAAGCTGGCACCAGGGGGCTGCAGCAAAGGAAAAGGAGCAAAGAACTAGAGGACTGAACAGGAATAAACCGGGGAGAGAAGCTCTTCTTCCGACCCAGAAGCAAGAAGACGGCCACAGTATTATAACTCTATCCTCAGGGTAAGGAAGGAGCAAGCTTAAGACAAGAGCATCCATCGAGAGGGGTTTCACGGAGGAGCCTTGTGATGTGAGAATGAAGAGAGATAAAAGAGCCACTCCCGCCACATTATACAGAAAAAGCCAGCCAGGAGGGAAATAAGGCCTTAACATGCGCACGTGAGGGCAGCAGGCTGGATCGAATATTTAGGGTGGGGGGGGGTGGGGGGGGTTGGGGGGGGGGGGTTTGAAATGGTGGACACGGCCCATGCTCTCGCAGAAGTAGATCGACGTCTACCGTCCTGGAATCGAATGATACTGAGAAAAGGGATGGGCGTGGTCGGGGGAGGGGAAAGTAAAAGGAGGAACCGTCAGAACAGATGCCGATTCAGGAATTCCTAATATCTCCGTACATCCAACACTCGTCATTGGTCCACCTCAAGTCCCGCCGCCAGTAGAAGGACGAAGTCTAGGGGTTGTTGGGAGAAAGCGGAAAAGACTCGGGCCCGCGCAGGGACCAGGGACATGTCCTTGGAATGCAAGAGGGTCGAATCTGAGGAGATATCAACTATCAGGAACGGGACGGGCAAAAGGGGGAAACCCTTCATGAGAAGGCGAGAGACACTCCTAGGAGTCGACCCATGGAATGGCGCCGCTAGTAATTCGACACAGGAAATAAAAGAGGGAAAAAGCGGCACTCCGTCGTCCCAAAATGCGGAAGTCGGACGTTCAAGGTGAATCCGCTTCCCAGTCAAGGGATGTCACCGGTAATGTACGACGGGGTAGTGGAGAGGAAAAAAAAAAAAGAAGAACGGGACAGAGCTATAGTCGTCACTAATTGACAAATAGCTGGGTTACGCCCAGGGGGAGATGGACCGCTAGATGGGATTCAGAAACTGCTCGAGATCGAGGACGGCCGGAGAAGACAAAGAACTGAAAAGTGCCTTGGGGCAGGGAAAGCCTCCGGGGGCATGGTTGTACCCCTTTTGACAGGTCACATAAGTGACGCGGCGACGAGGGGCGGGAACTAGCATCCGCAAGAAAATGCCTTGAAGATATTACTGGGCCCGGCTGCAAAACTGGGGGTGGTGGAAAAAAAGGGAGAAAAAAAAGAAAAATAGTGCGCGCGTAAAAATAAACGCGCTTCTCCCGGGGCCAAAATCGAATCAAGAGGCTTTCGATAACAACGGGGGAGAACACGGGGGGGGGAAGGGCGAATGGTATAAAAGTTGCGTGATGATCATATGAGAAGAATCACGTCGGAGGACGCTCGGGAGGGTTCATAAACCTGTCGGTGGGGTGGCACATCGGTCAACGCAAACCTGGGGGTCGCAGCCGGATGAGGAAAGAGAAACTCACATCGATGCACTGTTCAATTTACAAGCGGCTCTACCGGCCGACGGCGCCCATCGCCTATCAAAAAATGACCGGGGAGTCCGCGGGCTTGGAGAAGAGACGTCAGCTGAAGATCGGGCCTGAAGACAGACTAGAAAAAGTAAACTAGGGAGAAAAGCTGACCAAACTAAATCCTCTTCATGGGCGTGTTCAAGAATAACGTATCGGCGGGAGAGGGGGGAAAGAGGACTCCTTACAAGAAAATGAAAGAGACACCCGACGAAAGGAGAGGAAGGGCACAGGCTGGGGGTGAAGTAATCAGGAGACGAAAAAAAAAACGAGGGGCTCAAAAAAGATTCCTTTGGCCCTGGCGGGGTCCTCGCCATGACGTTCTGGGTATCACAAACATACCGAAAGAGGGGTCGCAGGGAAACCAAAAACGAGGTCACGGGGAGAAAAATGGTGAGAAAGAACCACCGCTAGCACCCCGGCCAACGCAGTGATCTCGGAGAACGTCCTGAGCGGAGGGGGAAAAATCCTGGCGTCTGACAAGGCATCTTTTGGGGCGATCCTGCGTCCGGAGAAAAAGGAGTACAAGGGATAAGGTACCGTGCAAAGGTATGGGGGGGATCGGACTCTAACGCCTGGGGTTTTGGGGGGGGGCAACCAGACGGAGGTTATCGGGGGAGCATGTAAGGCAACAGGGCGATAGAGAAAGGGAAGGAAGAGGAATAAGCCTTGGTGCCTCTACCAATCATAACTAATCCCGCCGACTTTAGTTTGGGGAAGGGTTCCTGATATACTAATCTTTGGGGCGCGAAAAGCTGCAAGGGTCCACCTCCAGATACAGAAACGAATCGAACTTGAATTAAAGCACCGCAAAAAAGAAGGGATAAGTAGGAAGAGTGATACGATCGTGCAGGGGGGAGAGGCCGGGCCTGGAAGACAGCTATATAAAAAAAAACAAAGGGAGGGAGAATCGAGGGAGAGGGTGGAGCAAGCCGACGCATCGTCTGCGGAACCGGCGCGAGTCCAAGGGGAGAAAAAATCTAAAATCCGTTATCTCGCTCTCTGAGAAAGTACTGGAGTGCGGACACTGAAGAGGGGGAGAGAGAAAAAAAAAGAGAGAAAGAAGAAAGGAAAAAAAAGTGTACTAAGAAAAAAGCTCTGTTTATGTAAAGGGAATAAAACAAAAGTTATCATAATTATCCAAACACCGAGATGATCGCCAAAGGGAAGTCGACAAGTCTCCAGACGTAAGGTAAGCCAGTCTGGTTGCAAAAAAAACCCAAACGAGGTAAGAGAAATCAAAATCCAGTAAAACTGGTTGACTTGACGCCTGCGATCAGAAGGAACGATCCACCGATCCTTACTACGGACTTAAATGAGAAAAACAGACAGCTCAGGAAGGTAAAGAAGAGAGAAATGCAGGGCCGGGGGGGCGGGTGGGGGATTGGAAATGATTCAAAACCGACTACCGGAAGCCGTCGAGAGGCTGAAACTCGAAAAAGAACTCATCCATCCTGAGTAAAAAAGAATATTAGAGGAAAAATGCAAAAGGCAACCAGGGTGGTCCGGATCCCTTCTACGAGGTTCTAGGAAAGGAGGTTCGACACCACCTCCTCCCATTGTCGCAAATGAGCAACTCGGCGGTGATCGTTAAAAAAAAGGTAGTCACGCAACAGAAAACGGGGGGAAAAAACGAAAACCCGAGACCGAAGAAGGAGGACTTAAAAACTGATTCTAACCTGCTGGGAGGCGTCTAAGAGGCGACGTGGAGAAATCAGGGTAAAAATTGCTACTGGGAGATGAATCAAAACCCCCCAGAACGCCGAAAGGGGAAAAGATCAGGAATCAGGGATTGCGCCTTCGTCGATTCATGGCAATCAGTCTCAACATGGAAAGGAAGCCAATGTCAGGGTCGTTGGGGTCCCGAGCTAGGATTGCAGGCGGCCTCACAAGTCCTATGCAAACAAACAACAAAAGAAGCTGGGGAAAATGAACTACAGAATTAAAACCTCTCCTGGGAATACTATCTCGATGAGAGAAACCAAGGGAAAATCAGTTGAAGAAATCGTCCTTTGGGGATCGACCCAAAGAGGCTGGGAAGGGGCAATTTCAGCAGGAGGAGGGGTCGACCAACTCTATCTATATCTTGGGCCTTTGGAAAAGGAAAAAAGTCCACCACCCCATCTTTTTCGAGCCGGCTGCAAAACCATAGGGGCCACCGGCCGGGATAGGGAGGTAGGGAAGAATCGTCAGACGATAAGGAGCGTGAAAAGACCAGTGGGTCGCAACCATGCCAACACGGGGCGTGGGTCTTGGACCACAGGACAGGCCGTAGTTTTGAAAAGGTGACCGCGACCGGTCAGTGGACGATATAGACGAGAATTTGACTGAAGCCGAAAAAGAGGAGCAGGTAAAAAAAGAGCATGTTCGAAAAAAGAGGATGCGGTAAAAAAAGAGGGGGCTTCATATATCCTCTGAAGGCCTGAGTCATCGAAACCTCCCTCGGTAGGGGCGGAGTAAATCAAAGGACGAAGAAGGGGGAGAAGCATTAAACAGCAGTGAAGATAAGGACAGTTTGGAAGCAGGACTTTTCGAGTTAGAGGCTCTCCACGGGTTGCGGGCTCCTCATTTCGCGGAAAGACTTGTCTTGCGCGGTACTGAAGCTGGGTGGGGATAACGAGTAGGGTCCAACGCAAAGCGTCGGCGCGGTAGGAGTGGAAAGGGGGACCGTACGGGAACCACATCTTTCTGTTCGGATACAGATACGAAGTCGAACGATCGAATGTCAGCAGGTTAAGGCGAGGGAGATTGGGGAAGATCAACCCACTGAGATGGAGAAAACAGGGATCTCGGGTTTGCTTCAGACTCCTCGTGGCGGAGCTGTGCAGGGCTGCCTCGCCTTCCGGTGATGTGTCGCAGTTTCTGGCTAAGTCATATAGGGAGGCTACATCGAGAGCAGTCCATCCTCTTTGTGGTCGGGCTTTAAAGTCGAGAAGGGTTACGTGGTGACTGAACAAGAGAGATCCTGTCAGAAGTCGAGGGGGTACTGCTGAGGTTCGTGAAATTTTCAATTTCCGCTAAGGCAAAGGCTATCATGTCAAGCCTCGGGGCGAAAAGAGAAAACGAGTACATCTCAAGGCGGCCGCCGGGAAAATGCCGAGGGTCGGGGAGTGAGTCATAGAATGAGGCACTCGGGGAGGGGCAAAGGAGGGAATAGTCAAATCACCGGATCCCGGCGGAAAAAATAGACCCGGAACCCGGAGAGAAAAGCTGGGGGAAGAGTGCAAAAAGGACATGAAAAGGGGTTCGTCAGGGCATCGAGAGAAATCCCAGGAGGGAACAAGTCTGTCTTTTCGTCCTGAGGTCGCCGTAATTCTGAGGGCCTTCCGCCGTGTTCAGTCGGTCAGAAATTCTGGGGCGTGGCCGAATGCGGCTGGACAAAAAAAAAATGAGGGAATGGCAGTCAGTTGAGTGCATACATTTTCCTTCGACGTGGCCCGAGCTTCAGGGAACTGCCGGGGAGGAGAGGGGAAAGATAAAGAGGTACCCTCTCGCCTGTGCGGCCCGTCGCCCCAGCTAGAAAAGGAAAAAAGGGGAAGCGCAAGGCTGCTAAAAAGCTGCCGTTCAAGATCTATGGCAGGGAACTCTTCTTAGACTGATCTGGGAAACTTATCGATCAAGGACGCTTCGTAAGGGAACGAGAGAACCTCATGAGTGCGAGGCAGTCCCATTAACAAAAATGCTTGGGGAGTAGATGATAGGGATCGCCCAAAAGAAAAATAGCGGTAAAAAAAAGCTGCCAGTCCGGAGAGGCTTATTCCTTTGCTCAGGCGCGCTTGCGCGGGAGCGAAGAATGAGGACGGAACTGGAAAGTGACGATCATCGATACCTCGGGGGGGAGAGCCGGCGAGAAACGGCGCAAGAGGTGCGAATCCCCTAGAAGATCCTCGTCTGGAAAGGGAAGGAGAAAGAAATGAAACTGATTTAGGCGCCGGCGCGTAAAAGAGGTAGCGCTCGGGGAGAAAAAAACCTGGGGGATTCCTGAAAGAAGACGTTTCGAATACGAGAATTGAAACCGAAGTCCACGGTCTAATGGAGAAAGGAAGGTTAGAAAAGGGACTACCTATATTTCCTAACATCGTCTATCTTGTCGAGGTGGTTAATGGCATCGGGCGATAAAATGGAGGGAATCGATCGTGTAAGGTTGCCGAATCTTATACAGGCAAGCGGCCCCGGAGGGTTTAACAGCCGGACCGGGGGAAAAAATTTAGGAGAGGGTGAAACAGAAATCGATCTTTCAGCGGGATCGACTGACTAGTTCCCCGGCGGGCACGATCGTCGAGACCTTCACAAAAACCTTCGGACTGTTGGAGGGTGGGGGGCGAGGAAAAGAAGAGGGGCAGAAGGAAAAGAAAAATATAAGAAAGTTACCCGGTTTTGGAAGGCAAGCCTCCGTCGTGGGGGGCGACTTCCCTCGAGACGAAAGGAAAAAAGATTGTGGAAGAGGGGCGCTCTTCGATAGAATAAAAAGCTATGACCTGGGCCTGAGAACAGGGGTCGAATGTGAAAAACTCGGCGAGAGTCGGCAGATATCCATACAACCGGAGGGAATGAAAAAAATATATCTGCCGACGCTCGGCGGGGGAACACGTAAGCCCATTTACTATTGGGGCCGGTTCGATAGGAGGAGGGATGAGGACTATATCTGAAACGAACCAAACTCGAAACACCCGAGATCTGAATGCCTACGCACAGTAATAAAGGAAGCCGAAAGCACAACGAAAAGCCTTTCTTAACTCAACGTAGAACTACGATCTCTGGGGATGTCCATTGGAAAAACAGGAGGCGTAGCCTTGCAAACACGACTGGAACAAGGACCCCAAGGATGAGGTAGAGGTAGAGAGAAATCAGGGGGGACTCAGCGGCACCAAGTCTTGTCGAAGATGCTTAAACATTCTGGGACCTCCAAGATGGAGGAAAAGAGGGACCTCGCCGCCAAGAGACTGCGAACGGAGCACGTAAAGGCCGGCTGAGAGCAGAACCTAAACGGATCTTCTACCAGCCAGGTTAGGGACCCTACGACCAGAAACTGGAACTGGCGGCCAGAAACAAAGAGGAAAGACGTTCACTATCGGAAAGAAAAGTGATCCCTTTAAAGCAGGCTCCGCCTTATCAGCAACGGGATCCGGAGGCCCGGGAGAACCCCAGCGACCCGTTCTCTACGCCCACGCGCCCTAAAGCACACAACAGAGGAAAAATTTGTTTCTCAGTGAAGGAAAGGGGAAGAAGGAGGCCTCTACTGGGGAAGAAACCTCTTGCTTCGCAGCAGATCCGGACGAAAGAGAGCAGAGGGATCGGTACAAAACCGCCCAAACGTAAACCCGCGTATCCGTCGAACGGAAGAAGACCGCCGCCGAGAACGAACCAAAGGACGAAGCTGAAACTGTCCGACCTTTCAAGAGACCGTCGAGCTGCCGAACTGGAAAGAAAGCCCCAACCGGGGGGGAAATCGATTGGCTGAGGAGAGAACCAGACGATGATGTGATACACGGCATTCAAGGAAAAGGCGGACAGGAAGAGATGCCAGGTCCCGATCGGACACAACAAAAAAAAAATCGAAAAACTACATTGAACTGCTTACGACGGGGCCGCCGAGGCCGGGAGGAAGGGGAGATCTGTTAGGTCTCGTCGACGAAAGAAACGGATAACCGTCGGCGAGAGCGACGCTAGATGTTCCATTCTCTCTCAAAGTTGATGATCCTTAAAAAAGGGCAGGGCTCACAGAACGAAGAATGGAACCGCAATGTGCGGCATAGCCGATGCCACAAGTAGAAGACAACAGGAGAACCAGGGAGAAACCGGGAAAAGGAGGGGGAATACCGACAGCACCCTAAAAAAGGTCAAAACGTAAACTCTAGCCCAAACGGTATTCATGGACACGCTGAAAACAAAAGGGAGCGGGGATCGCGGGAAAGGGGTGGTCCCGCCGGAACTCAAACTGGGTATGTTGTACTGAGACGACGCCTACGACGACAGGGAGCCCCATGGCCGGCATAAAAGGAAGAAGCAAAAAACGGGCCATCAAAACCGTCGGGAAATGCCTCTAGGGATCAGTCATTTATCGGGAATCGACAGGGGAAGGAGACGTCACCGCAGAACTCTTCGACCTCGATGCCGGAACCGAGGAACAAAGAAAAACCATTAACACAGAGAACTGAGGCCAAAGAAAAGGGGAAAAGTGTCGTGGAGGAAATTAACCCTTCTTTACCCTAAAAAAGAGTAAAGGGTCGCGAGAAGAGACCGACATCGCCGGCAGCCGACGAACGATTTCCAGAACATAGCAGACCAGGAGCAGGAAGCTCTAGGGGACGCAGGGTTGTTTCGATCGGAAACTATTTTCACTCCGGACCTTACCATGCTTACGGCGAAGAAAGCGTCAAACTGCGCTTCCTCAAGAACGAGGAAAAGGTCAGCCCCTTCAAGGCAGAGGGGGAGGAAAGGGAAAGACACAGAGTCTAGGTAAACAGTTTAGTGAAGACCGCCACTGGGACACCTGCCAACGGGACAAAATCGACCAACACCCTCCGGCGTCCCCATGCAGGGTCAAGCGCCGGCCAAGGGGACCGGCTAAGAAAGGGGCACACCGCCGGTATGTGACTGGATTTATGTTCTAAAACTGAAAGAAAGCGGACTATCGGCGCAAGACACGAGGGAAAGCAATAATCAAGGGTTGACCAAAAGATAGAGAGCGGCGCCTTCAAAAGCGCGAGAAAGTCAGAGGATCGTCGATCCTGACGGGAAAAGACCTCCTCTACCCCTACGGCCGTAAGGGGGGCGTTCCCTCTAAAAAGGGGGCATTGCTGGGGGGGGGGAAAAGGTACGAACTCATATATGCACGATGGATAGAAAAATCAACGGCCGGGGGGAACTCTAGGGTAAAGCCGGCTTCGAAAAAGGGGTGGGTGGTGGAACGCATGGCAAACCAGGCGACATATCTCCGTACTGGGGTATCAACGACGCCAGGAAAGGAATACCAATGTGGGGGGGAAAAAAACGGTACCTTATCGATCAAAAAGAGAGAAAAAAGGGGTGCGGGGAACGCTATGACACACAGGTATGGGGGAAGAAACATCGAGAAGCGGCGGCAACGGAGCGGAAGACAATCGGGGGAAATGCCTGCCAGCCTGGGGGGGGAAGAAGAGGGGGGGCGACAGAGCCAAGACATATTGTTCGCCGCCGTCAATCCCACTAAAAGAAAATCGCTTAAGGGGGGGACAGGGGGCGCTGGCGGAGGATGAATAAAGAAGGCGAATCTATCGGCCTTCCCATTCTAGGCGTTGTCGCTCCACAAGACGAACAGCGAAGTGACAAGACAAGCGAGCGCCTCGCAAAAAAAAGAAGGAGAAGCTCCATCCCGGGCGCAGCGGGCAGGTTCCTGTAAAATCAGGAGCTCTGCGTGAAAGCGGGAAACGTAATTGCAGGAGCTAAGAAATGGTCAAGAATAGAGAAAAAAGCAAGGGAGGGGGAGGGGTGGGTTTTTGTCGCCGGAACTCAGATACTAAGACGACCCTCAGCCCAATCAGGATGGGGGAAGGGTGGAAAGGGCGTGGCCAGGCACATGAAACGATGGTTGCGATCGAAGAGAAAAAAGTAAAAAAGCGAGTTGAACTACAAGAATAAAAACGACGTTCCGGGGAGCGAAAGTGTACTAGGGAAGACTGAACGGGCCCCAAGTCCAACGCAGAGGAGAATCTAGTAAGTCCATTGAGTGATCGCCCTCAAGGGTACGGAAAGACGAAGGCATCGGGTTTAATAACGGGGAGGAAAAAGGAGAAGAGGGCTTCCTGCGAAGAAAGGCTAAGGTTTTTGGGGGATTCTCCGCTTCAATCGCGCTGGGGTGGGGTCAAAGAGGGGAATGAGTTGGCGACCTCGGCGAATTGGGGGCTAGACCGATGGCATCCATCTGTCGAGGGAGAATGTAAAAGAACGACCGTTGTTCCAGACCGGAGAATCAAGCCCGCCTCATGCAGTTTGGGTGCTGCGCGTAGTCGATTGGGGGGGGGGCGATGAGTAAAAAGGGGGGGGTGGTTATTGGTGGAAAAAGATCCTGCGATCTACTCCGCTGGAGCAAAAGAGGAAAAAAGGGGAAAAACAAGGACGCGACTAATAGCTCACGATAAGGAAAGTGAATTCTAGTCCCATAAATTGACCGCTCGGACGGACCGCAACGGAGCAGGAGGAGGGAGAAGGCAAAGACCGAACATCACACAAAAACTGAGAAAGAGAGAGATTTGTAGGGAAAAGCCGATGACCGCATCGGGGTCAACCGGAGCCGAGTCAAAGAGAGGGCTCGAAGAAGGGCGAACGAGTATCTAGGAGGAAGCCTTCTTGTGAGTGGTTCTTACCATGAAGCGGCGGGAAGCAAAAAAAGGGGGTAATCGAAGGGAAAGTGAAACCAAGCGTTTCGGATTTAAAGAGAGAACAACGGCGTGAATAATGCCAGAAAGAGGAGAGGCAAAGGCCGGCTCCACTGCCAGGCACATAAAGAGCTCCTGAAGAGTCCTGGGGGACCAAAAAAAAAGGAAGGTCGAGCCGTAACAGGAAAAAATAACTGAAACGACGCATGCGAGAAGGAAAATGAAAAAAGAGCCAAAAAATGCCTTCGTCAGACGGAGGGGGGGTTCATAAAAAACAGGGTACTCTATCAAGAGGCGGGGCAGGGGGAAGGGTGCGATCTTCAAGCAAAGAAACCTAACAAGAAAAAGAAAGGGGAGAAAATCTGGCTTCACGCGAACGCAGGATTGACCGGAGAAGGGATCGAGGGGGGTCGATAAACAACGAATATGGGTCGAAAAGACAGGCCACACCCCCTATTTGGCGACCTAGGTGTAAAACTGAAGAGCAACCGAAACTCAAACATTGATCCCTGATAGAAATAAGGCGGATCGGAAATGGTCAGGGTCCAAGGCAAGAAGAGAAGCTTTGGCGCGACCGCCGAGACGGCGACAGAGGAACGCCAAAAGGGATGGAAAGGAGGGGAGCGTCCTCTAAAGAAAGGTTCCTCTTGGAGGAGGAGCAGGAAAGTGAACACTTCTACGGGAGCAGCATGAGACGCAAAGCCCCCCAGAGCGGAGGGAAGGATCTGGTTCGATGAGGCGCCTAGGGAGCCGAAAATGCGCAAAGGACATTGAAGAAAAAAATCTTGGGTTGGCTAGAAGAATACTGACTAAATTTCTATAGAAGATCAAATAAAACGATGTGACCAACACACCGGGACAGAAGTCCATGCAACACAAAAAGGGAAGCAGGAAAAAACAGACGTTGAGAGAAATGAGCAGTATTCCTCCAACCCGTTGAAAAGCTCAGGAGAAAAAAAAAGGTCTAACAGGACAAGGGGGGAAACCCAAAGAACTGGGCGACGGGGGGGGGGAAAAAGGTGGAAACCGACGGAGTGTGGGCCCTCTAGAAAAGAGAGATCTGGCACTCCGAGTTGAGCCAAAAAAAACCACCAAGACTTGAACGAACTCCTTGCCCAGTAACAGAGAAACCGGATAGGCGAAAGGAAGGGAAGGAAAGACGTAGCCACCAGAGAAGTCTCCGGCACTGCAATTCAAAAAAAAAGGGGTCCCACGGAGGAGGGGCAAAAAAAGGACAGTGGGGTACCGCTCAGGGAGAAAGAGAGATGATCGAGAAGCATCGGCGAAGTGAGGAGCCAGCGCCATCGAAGAAAGGGTAAGGCTCCGGGAGGAACTTATTCAGTGAACGATAAAGGAAAGAGCCTTAATCTTGCCAGAAGGAAGGAGAAGAAAACCCAAAAAAAAAAACAAACTTCGTAACATACAGGTCGGGTGCCTAAATCCAAGCAGGGGAGAAGGCCACAGGAAAAAAGGCGCTTAGATCCGGCTGGACCAGGTCTTTTGAAGAGGGGGGTTTCGGGGTCCCTTTGTAGAAGGGAGGCCGCGGCAGAAAAAGAAAGATATCGAGAAAAGCAATTAGCGGCCCTCCTTTCTGGAGAGGAACTGAAACGAATTTACATGAAAGAGTAGAAAAAGCAGTATTAGGCCGATCTCTGAAAAAACTCAGGGTACGGACGTCTCGGTCACCTAGGATTGGCCAAACCCACGGAATCAGGGAAGGCAAATCGATGTTTGTCAAGATTAGGTCGTAATGGCAGAGGGGCGGCAATGGCAGAGGTCTCTAAAAATCGGGCTATCTCGCGACGGAAAATCAAACGTGTCGCCCGTTCCAGAATGGGGGAGGGACCGAACCCCTACAATATCCATCCCCTTGCCGAAAGGAAGGGAGGGGAATAAGTTGTCGCAGCAATCGTAGAAGGTCGGCGGTTAGGAAGAGAAGACAGATCCTCTGGCGCCCGTAAGAAAAACGACTGAATCAAAGAAAGGAGAAAAAAATCTGCGACTGGCAGGACGGAAAGGAAGAACTGCCTATTGGCGGGAGCCGTCGAACGTGGCGAAACTTGGAGGGAAAGGTAGAGGTCAAACATCACCGGAAGCCTTCTCAACTACCAATCAAAGTAGGATGCCAATTCGGGGAGTAAGCGTAATAAAAGACGGCTTCTCTATCGATCATCAAAGTGGGTCTTCGAGGCTTTCGGATAACCTCCTATCTGTTAAAAACCGGTCATGACGGGGGAAGGATTTCTAGTGCGGGGCCGGATGTATAAGGAAAACAATCCTGCAGGACACATAAGTTTTCGCAAAGTCCAAGTTGGCCTGGAAGAAGCTCCGAAGTGTCTGCCTTCCAGCCGGAGGTGCCAGTATCGAGAGAAGAATTAAATCCCACATAAAGGGGGAACTCAGAGAAGAAAAGACAGTGATAGCCACACAGCCTAATTCTCCAATTCAATAGGGTTAAGAGAGAAGTTAAAAGTCCTCTAAGAGCTGGGAACCATGAGCGACCGGACGAAGGTCGAAAAAGGGAAGGGGGCTCGGCCACAGAAGGGGGAAGGAAGTCATCCGCGCCAAGAATGCTTAAACTGTTGTCTCGGAGCGGGTCTGCTGAAAAACCCAAAAAAGCGGGAGGATCCGAAAGGGACAAATCTTCTCCGTGGCTCGGCTTAGGGAGGGCGCGATCGGCCGAAAGTCTACTCGGCACTGGGTGGGCGTTGTGGTACCCCAGCATCGGACTAATAGGGTCGGGCTCAGGGGCCGGCCGCAGAGGCGAAGGAACAAAGAGGGCATCCGGGAGTGAGACAGGAAAGCGAAGAAAAAGGCAAGTAGGGGTTCGGAGGAGCTCGGGGCATATACCTGAAAGTCGAATCGCGGGGGTCAAGCAGCCAAAAAAAAAGTTCTATCGAAAGAAACGTCGTCACGGTCTATAGAAAGATATCGTGAAGGTAAGTATCTTGAGCCCCGCAACAGGGGGATCGTTAGGGGGGGGTGGAGGGAACTGGTCACGCAAAAATAACCTGAGGCGAAAATCGTTGCGGTGCTCTGAGGAAGACAGAAGGCCGGTCGTGATACTGGGAGGGGGGGCAGTAAGCCGCCGTTACCGGTTCTCAGGGTCAGGGGGGGGGATCCTCGGAGGGGGGGGAGGTCAGAAAAACGTAGAAAGGAAGTGCCGGAGGGGAAAGAAAAGGGAATCGCTGGGATCCCATCTCAACGAAGACGGGGAACCGGGTTCCGATTGTTTTGGGGCGTAAGTGGAATCGGACAAAAAGATCAAGGGGGACACGCGCGTTAACGAATCAGTATCAAGGGTAGGGGGTCAGTGGGGGCCTCTCCCAAGGAACGGAAGGGAGAAAGGACGAAGATGGAGGGGGGGGTCTGGGGTGGGTGGGGTGTGGTGGGGGGGGGGGGGGTGAAGGGGGGGGGGGGGGGGGTGGAGGGGGGGTGGGGGGGTGGGGGGGGGGGGGTCCGGAGGGGGGTGGGGGGTGGGGGGGGGGGGGCGGTCGTGGTGGGGGGTGGTGGGGGGGGGGAGGGCGGGGGGGGGGGGTGGGCTGGTGTGTGCTGGGGCGGCGGGGGTGGGCCAGTGGGGGAGGGAGGGGGCTGGGGGGGGGGGGGCGGGGGGGGGCGGGGGGAGGTGGGATGGGGGGGGGGGGGGGGTGGGGCGGGGGAGGACGGGGTGGTGTGGGGGGGGGGGGGGGGCGGGCGGTCGTGTGCCAACCAGGTATTAACCGGGGTGGGGGGGGGCCGGTGTACTAAGGTTAAAAGCACGGTGGGGGGGGGGGGGGGGGGGGGGGGGAGAGAGGGGGGGTGGGGAGGAGTTCGAATCTACGAGAGGGGGGGCGGGGGGGGTGGGGGAGGGTCGGGCGGGTCGAGGGGGGGGGGCCGAACGTAGGGGTCGGGGGTGCGTGGCTGCCGAGGAGGAGCAGCACAACTGCGTGCGGGGGGCTTGTGGGCAATGGATGTCGCTCTTGATGACGGAGGTGAGTTTCCTGGTCCCGGGGGGGGTATGCGCCGGTGGGGGGGGGATGGGCGGGTCCTCGTTGAGTGTTGGACACTGCGGGGGGGCTTGACATCTCCGGTACTACCGAGGTTGATCGTTCTCTCCTATCGTGGCAAAGAAGGAAATCGATATAACTGGCTCCTAAGCCTGCAGTCACTCGGGGGACCTGACACAGCGGTCTTCGCAAACACAGTCCGAAGTGGGAAGCACCCCGGCCCTAACCAACCCAAAAAACACAAACGGGGCCCCCGCCACAAAAGAAAAAGAGGAAAGAAAATTACACCCCCCCCAACACAAACAAAAAAAAAACCTCAGAACCACCCACACCCCAAACACCCCTCTTCGAGAATACCATCCTCCGCTACATTAATTCCTTCATTACAAACTCCCCCGAGCTCGCTTCAATTCTTAAACGCTGCGGAAAACGAATATACTCTTTCTTGTCCATGGAAAATCTGCGTAGCCGAGTCCCAAACATGGAAACATTCCGCCAGTATGTAATCGCTTTCTCGGACACTTTGAAACATTCACAAGGAACCGGCTCTTTCGAGCGGTCCACTTCCCGCAAAAAAACGGCCGGCTGAAGCGAACGTGTGATCTTATACATTCTGTGAGATCCCGGTCCGACCGTCTGCGCGAGGTCCCCCACATGTCGAGCTCGACGCGGTTACCAAAGGCAGGATTCCGATGCTCACCGCACACATCCCGACCTAGCAGTTTCCTATTCTTGTAATAAACTACCCCTATATAAAAATGATCGTATATGCTTCCGAGAGGGACGTTACGTCACGATGGGCGCCTCTGATCGTGGAACCACGGAACGCAATAGAGCTCCTAGATAAACTTATTAAAAACTGCTTCCGTGGGATCCCCAGTAATGGTCAACCTGAGCTTTCGGATTCCGAGGTAGCGTCCGACATCTAACCGGGGCACGGCCTTCTTAACCTTTTGCGTTCTCCAATTCAAACTGGACCGAATGTATCGCATCCCGGAATGATCTCGGTGGGGAGGTGGGATTCTTGGGCGGGGTGATCAAGAGTGCCCCAAGATGCTGTTTGCGGAGGGAGGGGGGCCGGAGAAACTCGGACTAGCTGCGAGTTGAGCCTGCGTAGTAGCCTCCCTTCCTTCTGTATCCCAACACGGGCGGGAGGAACGCGAACCCCCTTTGCCGATCGACGGCTCTCACTCTTATATTCTCCTCTGACCTCGTCCCCTCTCACCCTCGCTTGAGCCCTTCTCGGGGCGGGCCGCCGCGAGCCAAACCTAATCTTAACTGAGCCGACGTTCACTAGACGGGGAATCAAGAGGAATAGGGGTCCCAGAAAAATACAACGACTGCAGACAGGGAGATGAAAAAGAAAATATGGGGAAAAAGGGAGCAAGAACTAAAGCCGGCCGGATCGAGGGAAAACGAATATTCACTAATAAAGGACTGGGGCGATAGATCTCTTAACAAGGCACGAAGAAAGGAAAAGCTCCTATGGCATCTATTCCCGACAAGGCGAAAGGCCAAAGAGGGTAAACGAACGATCAGTGAAAGCGAAAAGGGCAGGGAATAGAAGATGATCATGAACTAGGGAGTTATCCCGGTAATCATTGTGGACGGGACAGAAGAAGTCTGCAAGGGACCGCGAGGAGAAGAACGCGAGACAAACTAAGAACCAGAAAGACAGGGCGAACCGACGTGCCTGAAAAAAAATCGTAGGATACTCTATCCCTAAGCCGGTCCATTATGGAGAAAGACGTCAGTTGGACCTCGGTCTCGCGGAGTGTCAAACGGCTCCGGGGGGTTTACGATGCTACGAGGTAGCCGAAGCTGGCACTGAAATTCCTCCTTTTCGGAAAGGCCACGAGAGCAGCTTGCCAGCCCGCGTAACTTTCGATTTAGAAGATCAAAGTTCCAGTCAACCCAGGAAGGAGAACAGGAGAGCCGCGTCGACGAAACACTCGATTCATATGAATAGCATCAAATTACCCTCTACTTCGCTACTGAGCTGGAGTGGTAGAAAAAGGAAACAGGCGAACAGTCCGAGATGAGCCGACGAGAGAAAAACAGACCGAGGCGGCGGCAAAACCAGCAGGGACAATCAAGGGAAGGTGGGGCAATTTTGGGGGGGGGTATACGCCATCTCGAGAATGGGAGAAACAGGGGGTTAGTACGACAAATACGAGGTGCACGCGCACAATCCAAAGCTGTCGGCCTTCAGGCTTGCGAATACTGCAGAGGAGAAGAAACTCCCTGAAGGAGAAGGCATTTCACCTTCATCGCCTGAGGCAAAAAAGGGGTGGGGGGGGGGCGAAAACTGACTAGGAGACTGAGTTTTCGCCTCTGAGAAGGACCGCACCGGGCAGATCGGAAAAACGCGCTCCAGGAAGGAGAAATCGGAAAATGGGAAAGGGCATGGGGAAGGGCAAGAAAGGTTATGGGACGACTGATTTGGGAACAAATTCACTTCAAGCTGCTATCTAGCAGGAAACACGAGGGACCTCTAAGTTGGAGACCCAAAAGTTATAAATGTACTCGAGGGCGGGGTCACATAGCGAGACTAGATGAATCGCGGAAGACTGACCTGCAGCGGGGACCTCATCTCCCACAAGGACTTCTGTCCCCCCTAAATTGGGGATGTGGGACAATGGAAGGGTTAATTACAAAGAACATGAATTTGGAACTCGCTCCAAACAAAGAGTTGGGCAAGAAAAGGCTTACAAGAAATGGGGTTTGTGGAGTAGGCTCCAACCTCGGCAATCTCGGAGAGGACGCTTTAAATAAATATACGCCGCCGGAAGACCTGGCACACTCCTAACCTTTCGATCGATCCCAACGGCGAGCACGGGTGGATGAACGAGGGGGATGACACCGGTAAAGGGAGGAAAAGAATCAAATCGTCTTCACGTCCGCGGGGACGAATCTTTTCAGGTTCATGACCCTGGGTGTGGCACATCTGGCGGGGGAGCGGGAGAACGGAACATCCTATACCGCAGCCAACTCCCCAAATGTCGTGAAAACGCGCGAAGAGAAAGGGGAGCAGAAAAATCGATGCCCAAGCCATGCAGGCGGAGACTCTGGGGAGGTGCGACTCAGCCTGCTCCATGGGCAGTGGAACTAATAATTCAGGATAAAAAAACCTGTCTACCGTATACCAGACTATGGCATCTCTAGAGGGGGGGCCGGGGGAGTAAAAGGATTGTCAGAAGTGAAGCGGGTTACTATTTTCTCGTGTTTATTCTGACATCAAATGTGGACAGGATAAAGAGACTTGAGCGACGGGAGCAAAAAGGTGCTCCTATAGCCAGCCACGACCGAAAACGACGTCCAGCCAAAGAGGGGTGGAAGGGACCTGTGGCGTATTGAGAACTTAAATTTTCAGCAGCAAAGAAACCAGAGGGAAGGCCGAGAGGGGCGAGTTCAGCGCGACGACGGCTGTCCTACGGTTTAAGAGGAAAAAGCCAAAAAAATAACAAAAAGACCAACGCAGGTGACGATTCCGTCCTTATCTTTTGATAGCCATCATTGTACTGGGAATGACGAAAGGAATAGGGGGGCAATCCGTTTCAGGCTCAAGTCAGTACCTTCGACGGGGGGGGAAAGGAGGGCTAGCAGGATAGGGTTGGGGGAAACCAGGAATGGAGGAAAGGATTGAGAATCGGAGAAAAAACTCCGCTTGCGAATCTCGGTCAAAAACAGGTTTTCTGATCACGCAAGGGAAGAAAAAAAGAAGAAACTCACAAAATCAGGAAAACGAAAAAAAGTTATTGGGTTTGACTTTGTAGGCCAAAAAGAGACTACGGCCTGGTGGGGAGAATCGCTGAAAAGACTAAAAAGCAAGGAAGCAGAAAGGAAGAGCTAAGAGAGGTATGAACGGGGAATTTCGAGCACAACTCGGAAGCTTTACGGCGTCTGACCGGGGGGAAAGGCGTCAGCGGCTCCGACCGAAGAAA
>Ga0179593_1271466_pt1 | contig 22636 bp, 27 predicted proteins | sample CZODoug2_1_08_16_FD_185931 | JGI IMG/M metagenome (GOLD analysis project Ga0179593, IMG submission 185931) | Vadose zone soil fungal communities from Angelo Coast Range Reserve, California, USA - CZODoug2_1_08_16fungal (PacBio error correction) | ecosystem: Environmental > Terrestrial > Soil >...
CTCTCGCGCCGAAACGGGAAGTTCAAGGGGGAAAAGACGCCGACCAAGCCAGAAAACTAGGCAAAAAGCACCTGGTACCCAATCGAGACGGCCTTTCAACATAAAAAAGCGGGGTACAATGACACACAGAACCGGGTTTTTAAAATGGCAAATGAAAAATTTCAAAAAAAAAATCAGATTGCACACAAGTCGGGGGGAAAGAAAACTGAAAAAAAAGACCAGGAAAAATCGACTTAATGGCCACAAAGGATCTTCGATAATAGTAGGAATAACTAGTCGGTACGGAAAAGGGAGACGGCTTCCTTAATTCGATGGGAGAAGGGAGAGGCAGTGAGGATAACGGGAACAGCTCAAAAACCTCCGTGCGAGAAGCGGTGAGGAGGGAGGGAGACAAGGGGGGGCGTAAACAGGTGGTGGTGGTGAGAAAACTGGCTCTATCGGGGGCGCAAATATCAACCCTCAAATACAGGCGACATCCCCAAGGAAGAAGAGGCCAAAGAGAAACGCAGGGCCGACGACGAGACTTCAAAAGGAGGGGTACTTTATCATAGAACTGAGATGGCGTTTCGTGAATCGCAGTATGCATGGGTCGAAAAGATGGTGAAGGGGGGGTGGGGCCCCTTCGAACTGTAAGTAGACGGTATTGGAGGTAAAAAGCAGGATGCCGGGGACCGACACACCCACCCGACACACACAATCCGTTGTGTCCCATAAAGCGACACCCCAACCCAAGCAAGATAAAAATAGGCCAAAGCACAAATGATAGGGAGTCGAGAAGAGGAACTACTGAGCTTTATAAGACGGGCGTGCAGGGTTTCGCGGTGGAGTTCTAGTCTAAACCCACTGTAGTGGGATGGAGGTGGCGCTAGCAAGAGTCTTAGCAGTGACGAATTACAGGGGGCACGAGAAAGGGGAGGGAAGAGTCCCCTGGTCTTGCTCTTAAGTTAGCTCATAGAGAGGGAACTGGCAGGACGGGGGAGGGTGAGAACGAGAGGGAGCCAGAAAGCCAAGAGAGAATATAAAGGCGGTGATCACGGGGCGGAGATCAGGAGGGTTAGGGAAAGAGAAAACTAAAGGGGGGGTAGGTGTTTTAACGTGGGAGGCCTGAGGAACCCGCGCCCAGACTAACTGAGCCATCCCACCCAGGGTCACCTACTTTGTGTATACACTGCCAAGCGCTCGTTAAGGGCCCTTGCACGCTTTCGTGTACCCACCTACACTTAAAAAAGCCTAAGCAGAGTTGTTATGGGTTGTGCTACGTATACAGGTGCACTCCCTTCGGACGTTGAAATGAGTACCCGTAACAACGGAAGGTAGGACATCAGGTACTGCGTGTGTTCAACTCGCATAACTAGCGATTGTCCTAGGTGTTGTGTTTTAAAGGCAAGGGTCTCAGGGGGGGCTCGGAGGACAGTGCAAACGGTGGACTGGAGGTTCTATTTGTACAGGCCTCAAGTTAGTTGTTCTAGAAAGACCTTTTGGACGATTTACACGGAAATGGCGCAACGGTAAGAGAAAGGTTTCGTGTTATCTGAGGGTAGCACGAAACAATAGTTTTTCCCAACCTCAATCGCTAAAAAAGATGAGAGGACCAGGCGAGCGAACCCGTGCATGCAACTCAAAGAGTAAACGAGAGGTGGGGGCGAACTAAAGCACTTGACTGGGTTGAAATGGTTTTGTAGTAGAGTCAGGGAGACCCATACCCCGGGAAAAGCAAACGGTGGTGTGGGGGGGGAGGCCAATAAAGCAAAAGAGAAAAAATAAATCAATGGACATTTTTGGGTTTTTTTTATGTGGCAAAAACCGAAAGTATTACCCACAAAAACTAACTTAACGATGAGACTATTAAAACGCAAGACGCCCTACATGCGGGAAGGGAGATTGGTCCCTGAACTCGGATACCAAAGGCAGGTAGGGGGCTGGCGTGTAGTGACAATTGAGACACCCTGTAGTTTGTTGAACTTGGGTCGGAACGGAAAGAGGGATCCACAGTTCCAAAATGTTGGAAGACAACAAAAAAAATAAACGCTTTAAAGTACCAATGGGAAAAAAAAAAAAAGAGACCACATGCACCCAAACTTAGTAAATCTTTGACTCTTGTGGGTTGCAACTATATATGTCTTGGGCAGGACGCCAACCACATGAAAAGTACTTCAGACTGTACGAAGGAATCTAAATCGAGGGTTTTTGGAAAGTGCCGTTTTGGTCCGGTTGGCCGTTTTAGTGCGATCAAATCAACCACACCAATAATCGGGCGGAAAAGGAAAAAGCCCGAGCCGTGGGACTTTGGGGGGAAACCAGCTGCTAAGGTCACTCTGCCTCACGAGTCACCGACGAATACCAAGTTGGTAAAGGGGGAAAAACCCATACCGGCCCAAGAAAACAGCAGCTCTTCCGAAATCCAGGTCAGGACGATGCTTAAGGATGTCCCCCTAAAGAGGGCCTAGGTAGGGGGGAAAAAAGTAGGCAAGGGGGAAAACGTGGTGAACCCCAACAATCCGTCCATCCTTGGGAAACGAAGGGAAGGGTGTTTTGGGAAAAACGAGACAGTGGTGGACGCACCGTCCCCAACCCGGAACAGTCTCACTGGGTCTTTTGTCTAGAATTCAGCGTCCAAAAGGTTGCCCCGGAGGGAAAAAGCAAATATCCTCGAACCTTAAATGCGGGTTTTCCAAAAACATGACCCGGCCCGACCTAGCTATTTGATCGGGCAGTCAAATTGATATCAAAACCACCCCATGTTAGACATCTGGGGCAAATTGTCAGTGAAAACTGTAATGGAAAAAGAAGGAGGAAAAAATTGTCCAACCTCCTCCAAAAAAGCTCGGGAAGAAAAGGAAATAGGTTTCGGTATAAAAAAGTGGGAACGGAAGGGAACCAAACAAACAGAAAGTGGTTTGACTGGAGGGTGGAAAATAACTACTGCTCATTAAATTGAAATACTCTGTGCATACCACAAGGGGAAAAGGTCCAGAAAAACGATCGGGATTCTAAAAAAGGCCCGGCAATTACTCAGAGTACAAAAAACCACGATAGTTAAAATCTCCGAAACCAAAGAAGAAAACGTGCTAAGGACGGGGAGAAGAAAAAATCCATTTCGAAAAAAGGGAATTGTGGGTAAGGAGGTTCAACCCATATCTTTCGAATTGGTGTCCCATAAAGAAAAATAAAAAATCTTAAAAGGAGAAGGGTATAGGAAATCAGGCCCGGGAAGCCCGCAACATCCAAACAGTAGCAAAGATGTGGAAATGTAGGACACCTGGGCCACCTTACATCCCAATGTCAGGAACGACTTGAAAGCCAAGGCCCGCTTTAAAAGCCGCGACCTACAATAAAACCTTTGAGCACCATCGCCAATTATCGATGGGCATGGACAATCAACACGAAGTCGAGAGGATGGTTCTGTTGTTCTTACTACCCGAGGCACACCTCCCTTCGGACCGGTGGGGCATTGTCAATTAATGGCAGGGGGAAGGGGTCCTATCATTAAAACGATAAAGGATGACAACCACGGCCTGACACTCTTCAGGACGGTGTGGCTTCGGGAGTTGAATACTTCACCCTTGTCCCGCCAAAAAGGAGCATCGCGACCTCCTCCGGCGCTTGGGCGCTGTTTTTTCCCTGTGGATCGGTTTGGGAGCGCTCTCAACCCCTCCACACTCTGGGAAACAATTGAGTCCCAAGGGAATTCAACCATTTCAGAAGCAATTAAAAACTCTCTCAACAACTAGGCCAATAAAAAAAGAAAAAGGGGAAGTCAAAATGAGAGGGGGAGGAATCGTTGAAGAAGATTTGGCAGCGCTCAGAAAAAAAAACGAGAAACGAACTGCTCCCATAGCGCCGGAGAATGGGGGGGAGGGGGACAAACAAAAAAGACGGGCCCCGAACCTTTTCAGAAGGCCGTCAATAGGGGGTTGTAGCAGAGCTTAAAAAAGAAGGAAACCAACGGTTCACACAATGGTCCACAGGGGGAGAAGGGCGTTTCCGCAATTCGGTAATAAATAAAGATATCCGGTGGAATGGGAGAGACATCGATCATTGGTGCTAGGGGGGGGGAACGGATTCCTATGCGAATGGATGAATAAAAGAGGGCCGGTTTCGACCATTGGTTGGGAAAAAATGAAAGAGGGGGAAAAGGGGGAGAGGACTTAGGGTTGTGAGGGGGACGAGAGAATGACGCCAAACGACCCGATGAAGACACTTCAGGGAAGGAAGAAAACAGTCCCTGGTTGGGGGGTGAGGTGATGTCCCTAACAAACCAGTTGGGAGGGGCTGGACGGCGAAATCAATTGCAGTTCTAATGATCTCGAAGTGGTCAGGGGGAATAAAAGGGTAGTCCAGTGGAAGAAGCGGGTGGGTTCATCACGGGGTCAGGAAGACATGTAGAAATACTTTAATTCGGGAAACTGGGAAAAGGGGGGTGAAAGCACCGAGAGGTATGAAATGAATGTGGATTCTGAATAAAATCAACTAGCGGGATTGTGGTGTCAAAGTTCAGGGTCGCCTGTGGAGACCGGATGGGCGTATAGACAGGATTTGGGGGTGGTTATAAAGTGAAATGCACGGGGAAATCCGCACGTACCAAATGGTTGGCACGGCGATGCCTGAGGGGATGGCCATTGTTTGGGAAATTACGCTCAAATATCTGGGGGCCTGGGGTGGGGCAAAATAACGGGGATATAAGGGCGGCGGCATCCTGCAATGAGGGAAAAAGAGGATGTGTAAAGGGGGGGTGAGAACAAAAGGAACCTTCCAGAAAAGTTAGAGGGAATTTGTGTGGGGGAAGGAGTGACGGCCCCCCCGCTATGGGATCCTCAAGGCCATAAAGACGAGATCAGGGCTAATAGGAGGGGGTAGGAAGGACTGGGGGTTACTGGTATTTCACAGGTGCAACGGGGGGGCAGCGCAGTGACACACAATGCACACACGGGGGGGGGGGGGGGGGGAAAATACGTCTAATAACTGAACGGGGGGACTCTGCAGAAAAAAAAACCATCCTGATTATAAGGACCCCATCCTGAAAAGGGAGGGGTATAAGGAGGTTGGGACTGACACAGAACGTCCCGTTCAAAAACCCCCCACCGAATAAACAGAATTGTCAAGGGTCAGGGGATCTAAAACCAAATAAATGGGGGAGGTCAGGACACTAAAAATTATCTTAATTGAGCCAAAAGATTCCAGAATACGGTGACTAGGCGGAAAATTGATGAGTACAAGAAAAGCTTTACGGGGAAACTCTCCCAAAAAAAGGGAAAAAAGCTTGGGGGAATGCTACTGCCAAATCTACAAAAAAAAAAAACAATTTGCGCAGGAGGGTGAGGTCCGGATGAATGCTGACCGGAGCAAACAAAACCGGAAAAAAGGGGTACATTACTTGATCACGCCGCAATTCGTGAGAGAGGAAAAATTCTAGTCACATCAAGCCGGCCAGTCCAGAACTTGGGGGTATGTTTGTTGCTCTCCGACCAAACAGAAAAATCCGGGAGAGGAAAGAAACCTATCGAGGAAGTGGTCGGCCGCGAGGATAAAGAGGGCCGGTGTTGGGGGTCGAAATCGGCACTAAATTGATCGGGTGGGGGCTCCTGTACGTAGTCCCCCGGGTACAAACAAAAAGGATGAAAAGGAGTAAATCATATAAGGGAAAAAATTGTAATTTTTGCCAGCCGAAAAAAAAATGCTCTTTAACTTGGGGTTGCCGGAGGAGTTTGAAGCTCCAAACTCATATCGTGGGCGGTTTAACAAAAAAAAAGATAGGGATACAGCCTTTGAAAGAAATCTCTGTGGGAAGTGACAAAGCACCCGAACTTAAGGCATTCCGGGAAAAAAAAAAAGGAAAAAAAGGGATGGGGAACCCGTTCCCCTAGAAGAGGAACTCGAAAACAACAAAACCGGAGGTGAGTGAGAGGATGAGGGGGGTCTGCGAAAAGGAATACCAGCAAAGGTTAACCAACTTGCCGAAAAGGTAGGGGGGGGGGGGGGGGGGGGGGGGGGGGGGGGGGGGGGGGGGGTGGGGGGGGGGGGGGGGGGGGGGGGGGGGGGGGGGGGGGGGGGGGGAGGGGGGGGGGGGGGGGGGGGGGGGGGGGGGGTGGGGGGGGGGGGGGGGTGGGGGGGGGGGGGTGGGGGGGGGGGGGGGGGGGGGGGGGGGGGGGGGGGGGGCGGAGTCGCGGTTTCAGAAGGAAAATTCATTATAACGTCTACCGGTCTACCCGATGCAGAATATTCGATGGACCTTCACTTCACTGGGAAAAAAGGGAGGAACAAATCAAGGGGGAGGGGTAGCATCCGTCCCAGACAAGCAACTCTGGACGGTGCGATTTTGTCCTGGAATAATGACTAGGGGTAAAACGAAATCAGAAAACACTAACCGCGGGGCAAAGAAAATGTCGGCCTCACCAATTCGCGATGCAAACCCATGAGACTAGGAAAAGGGAAGGGGCAACACCGTGAACAATATTGGTTCGTCCCCCCGGGGCGGAGGTAGGCAACTTACGGTAAAGACCCAATTCCTCATGGGACGCTGTAACAAAAAAAATGGGGCAGAAAATTAAAAAAAAAATGAAAAACGGAAGTTCACGTATTGATCTAAATAATTTCTGTTTATCCGGGGTCCACGGGAAACTGCATCCCGATAACCTCCTTGAATGAATGTGTGAGAGGGAGGGGGAAGAAGAAAGAGTTTGTTGGAGAATCGCAAAGGAGGCCATGGATTTTTCGAGAACAGAAGGACACGGGATAGTGGGGAAACGACATGGCCGAAAAAAAAAAAAAAAAAAAAAAAAAAATCTAAAGTGGAGAAAAATTGAAGGGGGGGGGGGAAGAATCATCGGGACGAAGGCAACTTTCCTGAGGTGGGAGTTCAGGGTCCAGCACGAAAAATCAATTCAGGTCAGGCGCCATTGAAAAAACTCGATGGTGTTGGGCAAGGAAAAGCTACTCAAACGTAAAAAAGCGCGAGAGCGGAGCGTGGGGCGTAGGTGGGGGAAAACAAGTGCCGGCTGCGCACGCGAAAAAACAACTTGAAAACCGGAAAAAGTACCGCTAAGAGACCACTTCCGCGATCTTAGTCGATGGCTTGGATTCCACAGGAAAAGAAAACCACCAGGTGGGAAAAAAAATCTTCCTCCGTACCTAGAAGGTTTTTTGCCTCCACCAAGATCACACTCAAGGCCAGAAGCTCGTGTTCGATATCTGCCTTCAAGGAAAAGAAAGTCCCGAATGCCTTTCCGCAATCCTTAAAGGGCAAAAAAAACACGGGGACAAAGGAAATTTTGAGGACCTTGAAGAGGAAAACGATGTGTCCGACGGGGTGGGTAAAAATGGACAGTCCGGATGGCAGGGGTGAACCAAAAGCGGAGAAAAAAACGATTTGGGCAAGCTGACTGAAGAAAAAACGAATTACACAAACTTGCAGCTGGGGGGAAAAAAAAAGCTCACCCATTCAGAAGTGTGAATTGAATTACCTGAACTCGGGTCATTCTCGTCAAAGAAGAGAACGGGCTGGCTGGATAAACCACCAGTTTGTCCCGCTAAAAAAATTCATAAGATGCGAAGGGGGAAGGACTCAAAAAACCACGCACCTTGAAACACAAAAAAAAAGCTGGGTACAAAGAGGAAGAAAAAAATATAACCACTTAAAAATAAGCAAGAGCGAGATGGATCTCACGAAGGGAGCAACAATTCAATATTGAACCGAAAGGTGACGGAAAGAAAAAGAAAACGTCATTTAAAAGAGAAGTTCGACGGAATCCGCGGGCAAGGCATCAAAAATCGTAACGAGATCCCACATGACCCCGTTTCCAAGGACCTTCACCAGGGGGAACTTAATCATGGAAAAAAACACCGACGGGGCCCGCCAGTTCGAAAACTACCAAAACATCATCGAGAGCCTTGGAAACCGCCCGATGTCCTGCTCAAAATCCCCGAAGTCGACAGGGGGCAAGAGGAGAGTAATCTTCAATTCGGAAAAAAGAACTTCTACAAAAAGGTTGAAGGGCCAATTGGACATGAATTAAGCCTTTTTGGAAAACCTAAAGGGGTGGTCTAATCCATACAAAAAGACGGGAAACCAAGGACAAACGAAAAAAGGTATAAACTGCGAAAAAGCCAAAAAAAGGGGGCCTAAATGCCTGTGCGTGGGGGGGGACACGCCAAGGGAACAGCGCTCTCGCCTCATGAGCGCGCAACGTGGATCCGGGTACCAAAAACTCTAGAGGACTCTAGCAATCTTCGAAGCACCAGAAGCTGAACGCATGGGCTGAATCTCAACTACCTCAAAAAAGGGAGTAGGTCCCCGAAGATGGAAGGGAATCGTGCTGCGGAGATAAAGCACTCGGTGAAGATTTCGGGCCATAGACCCTCCGCATACCACATGGGACAAGGAGAATCTAAACCATTCCGTGGTCTCAGGAGGGGGGGTGTGGGGAATTAAAAGTTCTTGCCGGCACAAAACGGTCGAAGGGGCCTCCGTGTGGTCCGATTGGGGTGATGGAGCTTTGAAACAAAACAAAAAAAGAGCAAAAAACGTGATAATTGAAAACGAGGGGGCACCCAAAGGAATGCGTGAACCTCAATCCGGAGAATACGTTCATTTTGGGATGTGAAAATTGCAGTCTAGGGCGAACACGTGCCCTTCACAAGGAGGGCAAAAACTATCGTGTGGGGGTAAGGCAAGAGGCAATTGATGAAGAAACTTGGTAGGGAGGGGGAGAAAGGGGTGGGGATGTTTGTAGGAAAAAAAGCAATGTGGCCAACGGAACCCAGTTTGCGACAACAAAAAAAGGGGGAAAACGCCAGCCATTCCGGGATTGTTCGTGAATTTTCGGCCAAAAGGAAGTCTATATCTTGCGGATACGATAGGGACGAGATTCCTCGGGCGCTAGTTTCGTGGGCCTAGGGGGGGGGGACGAGTGAAAGAAGAGAGGGGGGGGGGAATGGTGAGCCAAAACGATATGGGCCGGAGCAAAAATTAGACCTGAGCGGAAAAACTTGTGGGTATCAAAGAGGTGCTGAGAATTGAAGAGAGGCGTAAATCAAAACTGTGTGGAAGGGGAAAAAGGGGGGATTGGGGAAAAAAAAGTCAGTGGGTTTCGCCACAACATTTGTATGACATATGGGGTGGTTGACAAGTTCTCAAGGCAAGATTTTTGGACCTGGAAATAAGTCCCATTGCTCCAGCAAACATGCGAGGACATTGCCGAGGATAAACCGGAGTTAACGAGACGCCTCAAAAAATCGAGAAAGAATTGGGAAAGGCGGGTGGCGAAGCCCTTTACGGGATTCTCGTGGGAGGAAAAAAAAACTCTTAAGGATCTCGAAATCGGGAGGCTTAAAGGAAGGTGTCTCAAAACATTCGAAAACGAATTTATTGTAAGGGGAAGATTTTGTGGTTAAAAATTGGGACCTGAGTACCAGGGAGAATTGAGAAGCCTCAAAAGGACGACTATCCGAAGAAAAGAGGGCATGTAGCCTGTTCACCGTGCTGGTTAATGTGCGGAAAATAGAGGAAAAAAAATTTGCTACGGGGGGAAGTTAAGGGGAAAAAAAGACCACCTCCAGTCTCCAGGTCAAATAGCGAAAACTGGGGACGAGTCGGTCAGGGCAGAAAACATCACGGAGGATAGGGGGGCAGCAGGCAGCGGGGGAAAACAGCCTTAAAAGGGGGGAGTTCTGGGAACAACTAACCTAAAAAAAAAAAAAAAAACCAAAAACAAGACGAATTGCAGGGTTTCCTCGGAAGAAGAGGAGGACAAAACAAAAAAATGACTGTGGCCCTGAAACCGGGGGTTATTATCAGGGGAAGGGAGCACACTCCGCATTGGAGGAGGGAGGGCAAAGAATATGTTAAAGTAAAAAAACAGTGTTTGTCAAATGGGAAAAAAAAAGCGGGAGGATGAACAACATTGAACGTTTCAAGGATTTTCTTATCGCAGTTTTAGCGTCGTGAGGGGGGAAATGGTTTAAAAAAAAAAAACCGAAAACAAGAAAAAGGATGTGGTCGGGTAGAGGAAAATAAAGGGGAACTTCAAACTCGCCCCAAAAAAATATTCATGCCTATGCCACCATGAAAACTCATCAAAGACCCCCCCGGGCGTTCAAAAAAAAAATTGTGATTTGGTCCCGGAAAGAATCTTCCACCGCTACCACTACGAGACAAATCCCGTAAGGGAGGGGGAAAGAAGAGGAAAGGGCCGAGTAAAACCTCTAAAAAATTTGATCTAATCGGGGAAGAAAGGGAAAGAAGGGCCGTCTAAGAGCATTTCGAGAGCCCTCGGGGGTGGATGGAGTCAGAAGGGGGTTTAGGCGAGGACTGGAAAGGGGGGTCCAGGAAACATTTTTTCGACAAAAAGGGGGAAAAAAAAAAAAAGGACAAGGGGGAGAAAAGGGGGCTTTGCATGGTGGAACTGGGCGCAGGGGAAACTAAACAGACAGGAAAAAAAAGGGGGAATCATGTTGCCGAGGAAAAGTTGGCGAAAGAAAAGGGGGGCCACTAAACTGTTCTGGCAATCTTATAAACTCAGGCTGACCGTTGCTAAAAAGAACTGGTGTTGACGGGAGACACAGCGAAAAAATGGGAGGGGGAGAAGGGGTGCAACGAAGGTTCAATTCCGGCGTGAGGAGGCGGAGGAATCCGCTCTCCTCAACAAACAAAAAAAAAGAGGAATCCCAGGGAAAAAGATAAAGATTCTCAACGACATCACGGTCCACCGAAGACTCCCAGAAAAGGGAGAAAGGCCGCAGGGTCTCACCCAGGTCAGCGATGTTTCAAGGGCAAAAGGTCCACGGGATCGCCATCTAAAGGGGTATATTACCTGGGAACTTTCAAAAAAAACCTTCAATCGGCATTTCGGGGGGGAAAAAAGAAGGGACTTTTGGGAGGCGGAGCCTTTGCAACAAATTCAAGCAAGCTCTTGCTGTAAGGGGGGATCTTGGTAAGACCTATCGATTCGCCCGAAAAAAAAAAAAAAGAAGTTCAGGACTGCCCCCGGGCAGATTGACGCTCATCAGGAAGGCAAAACTACCCCCAGGAATCGCAAAGTTGTCGGTCCTCCCAGAGGATAATTGAGAAAAACATCCCAGCGGCCTGGAGAAGGTTGACTTGATTCCGCAGGGCTACGCCTGGGGGGAGGGTACAGGGGTCAAGTATGAGCTAAAATAAGTTGGCGTGAAAACTTCACTCAAATAGACGCAGAAAACTCGAAAAAGAAAGGGACGTTGGGGGATGTTGGTGTCTAATCACACTGTTTGGGGGGTTGAGCATCGGCAGGGTGATAAGAAGGAACTTGCCCGCCTTTCAAAAAAAAAGAACATAGGGGGGAGAACGAACTGACCTGTAAGATATTGCGGGTAAGCGCAAAGGCCATGGGGGGGGTTGTGGGTTTTATAATAATCTCTCGACTGCCACATTCACACATAGGGGAGTGGGGGAAAAAGAGGGAGGGGGGTTCATAGATAAAAATTGCTGTCATGTGTTTAAAATAAGAAAGGAGGGGGGTTTTCTGCCTATCGGAACGACGACAGTAATCGGCAGAAGGGAAGGAAGCTTGGGGAATGGTGGGGGGAAACCAGAAGCTGCCAACGAAGCGAGTATCTACAGGGAAAAAGGAAAAAAAAAAAGAAGGGGGGAAACTCATACAATCCCCTGGCGCAGGAGGACGTGGATGGCTGATATGTCATATGACCAGGAAAAAAGCCTTTCAAAATTGGGGGGGAAACCAGGGCCACTCCTTACTGGGAAAGGTTCCAGAAAAATGGGGCAGCAACTAAAAAAAATCACACTCGGGGGGTCAACGGATGGGGAGAAGAGTGACAAAAAAAAGAGAGGAATCCAAAGTCCCCGTACATCGGCAAAAAAACAACCCCATCAAGGAGGGAAAAAAAAAATTTTGGAGCAAATCCAGAAAAAAGATTGTTAAAAAAGTCAAATAGGGGAAGAAGGACCCGGAAAAATTGCCCAAAGGAAAGGGAAGATGTGTGGGGAAAAGGAAACAGGTACCAAAAAAAGTGGAAAAAAGCAGTAGGGAAGGAGGGGTCCGCCCAAACTGGAAAACCAAAATAAGAAGGGGGGAGGCCTAACTCATCAAGGGGAAAAGGGGAGATAAGACGCGGTGGATAACCCGTCATTGTCCTCGAACAAGTTAGAATAAAGTTCGAACGATTACTCATACTTACCGCGCACCCAAATCCCGGAAAGGGAAAGGGGGGTACTCACAAGAAAAGGGGGAAACTTACTTCAATCGAAGTTCCAGTCGAAGAAAAAAAAAAAAACATTTATCAAACTAAATTACACTGGTGTTGACTGTGGCATCGAGCAAAACCGATGAGGACAAAAGAAGGGCAAAAAAAAAAAAAAAACCAAGGGTCCAGTGTCCGGCACTACAAAACTCCCACAACGTCACCAAGTCGAAAATTTGGGGACCGTTGGGCAAACGGCAGCAAATGGTCGCAACGGTGCCATCAAGAAAAAGAAATGATATGGGGCCTCATCAAAAAAAGAACTAACAGTTGACACACTAAACCATCTTAAATAAAGGGGAATGCATCAACAACAAGAAAAAAAAAAAAGAAAAGTCCCTCGGCTTTCTTGTCTTTCTGTTTGGTTTCATGTGTGGGCCTTGAGGACGGAGCGGGGAGCAGTACGCCTTTAGGAAAATTGTAATGAGGGGACCGGGTTTAAGAATGTGGTCTAATAAATCTACAACATCGTCAAATTGAAAAAACAAGAAAAAGGGGGCAGCCACAGGCCTTCGGAGATGTAGTGTGGGCCCGCAAAAACAAATGGCCCTCCCGACCTCAGAAGGGGAAACGGTTTTGAGAAGGAGGGAGGGGCTCGGCTTCGTGGTCACGAAATGCCGAAAAAAGCGGAATCGAAAACAACATGACAGAGAGGGGGTCCCAAAACCCCGAATCTCCGTAATAATCATGTACTTCACACATCGGTGAGAGGCTGAGTCAGGGGGTCAAGGAATGAAGCTTATACAAAACTCCTCCTCTTCAAAAGTCCTAGTGAGTATAACGGGAAGACGCACGATCAGAGAAGAAAACGAATGGAAGCAATTGGAAAAGGGGGTTTGCAAATTTGTGAGGACAACGACGGTCTGTACCAGAAATAAAGGTGAAATTTAAAGCGTGGTGTTCCGTGTCTGTGAGAAGTACCCGGATGAACAAGAGTCAATAAAATGACAAGGCGGGAAAAAAAAGGGTGTCACCGAAGTAAAAACGTGTCCCAATCAAAAAAAAGGTGAAAAGACAGAGGTCGGTGATGCGGAAAAACATCGCAAAAAGAAGGGGGGGACTAGTAACTGGGAAGGCACTGATCTTAGCTGGACCATCGCCTACCTTGGGTTATGAGTAGAAAGATCCTTACGGGGGAAGTTTTTGGGGGGGAATTAAAGAGAGGAATGCCCCTGAAAAATAAAAAAAAAGAGGTCGAGCAACTTGGACGAAAAAAAACCACCCAATCCATTTTGTTTGCGTGGATGGGTCACATAAAAAAAAAGAAAAAAAAAGTGCTTCTTGCGAAAAGAAAGTCGATACACGGCGTCAGTGGTCTGCCGGAAAAATAACCGGGGGGGGGGGAGGGGGGGGGGGGAAATTCAGGGGTTAATGGGTGCGAGTAATTTCCGAGGAGAATCCCTTGGAAAGAAACACACTGACTTGCACTCGAGTTTATCAGAGACGGGATCAGAAATGGAAAGGGTAAAAAAGAAAAACACTTTATGGGTGTATGTGGGGTGTTCAAAAAAAAAATCATGTCAAGGGCGAATTTGGAACCCGAATATGTGCCGGGTGTGGAGGAAACTCAAGAAATAGGGTTTGGGATCCGTGGAAATTAATTGCTCGCCATGGGACGGGGACCAAGGTTGCCAACGCACACAAGATTTCAATTGGGGGGGAAAATGGTACGCTCAAAAAGAGGGGGTAAGGGCCTTGGCCAGGGTGGTTGGGGGGGGGGGGGGTCTAAGAGGAGGAATGACTTCAGATTCTCAGGAGTAGGTGAAAAATCACAGTAACCAAAACTAATCTAAGGGAGGATGGCGGACCAGGTGCGTTTGGGAAAACAAAATCGAGATCAAAAAAAAGCAAAAAAGGTTCATTATTTTTTTTTTAGTCCTGCCTAACCTCTATTGAAAGAACGAAGGAAGAGTAAAATAATAGAAAGCGAATAAGCGTAATGGGTCAAAAAAGCATGGGTGGATAACTGTTATTTAAGGTGCGGTGCGACGGGGAAGGGGGGGCAGTCAACATCCAACGCCTGAAGCAAAAAAAGGGAAAACCGACTCGATGGGGGGAAATGATAGCGGAAAAGAGAGGATTTTCGACCCACCAGCTGACATCAAAGTGGGGGGTTTTTGATGCCGGTGACACGACGACGGGGGGAAAAAAAACCACCACCGAAAAGGAAAAGGAAGGTACAAGTTTTGGGTGGAAAGAGTAAGGGTCTTCTCAAGAATGGAGGACAAAAAAAAAAAAAAGTCAAGTGGGGTCATGACCGTGGTGGGAGAATTATTAAAAAAATCTTTCGGGAAAAAAAGGCTCTAGTCAAAAACAAAGTGAAGTGGCAAGGGAAGGGGATGGGAAAGGGGGGTGCCAAAAAAGAAAGGGGGGTTCATTCCATTTGGATGTGGAAAACACAAAAAAAGGCCTTGTGAAAAACAGTCTCAACGTAGGAGGTGTGGGTAAAACACTTCGATTGGTGGCGGAAGGGAGGGGGGGAAGGGAGGTGTAAAAAAAGGGGAAAGCGGACCGGGTAAACTTGAGTAGAGCAATTACGGACTTCCACAAAAAGGGAAGCGAAACGGGAAAAGAAAAACAAGAACTCGTGCAGAAAAGCGGTTGGGGGAGCAAAAGGCTGGTCAGCCTGAAGGAAGGTGGGCGAGCAAATCCCCCCAAGCATCCAATACTTTTTGGGCATAAACTTGTAAAAAAAAGTGCGGCGCCGAAAGCTCTAACCAGAAAAAAAAAAAAAACTCGACGAGGAAAAAATCGCCGAGTAAGTGCCCGGTTGTCGTTCTGAAAGAGGAGTCACGTATCTTCCTTCATTGCCAGAAGCCTTAAAGGGGTCCCAGAGCCGTTGCAGGGGGTGGAGGGGGCTGGCTCAGAACCATCTAAAAGGAAAGGAATGAAAGAAAAAAGAGGGTGGGGAAGAATAATTGGGTCACGCATCACCGTAGGGGTCGGTAAAAAAAGGGCGGTAGGAAAGGGCAAAGGAACAAAATTGATGAAATCTCCTTTTTCCAGGGGAGAAAGCAGCACGAGGAATTTCTGTTGTACAATTGGGAAACCAAAAGAAAAGGGGAGATGTCACTGAACGGGGAGAATCATCTTCTCAAAAAAAAAAAAAAAAAAGAAAATGTTAGAAATATATCGAGCTTGAATGGAGTTAGAAACTACCCCCGGACTTGACAGGAAAGGAAAGTCAACGGAGAAAATTTCTACGAGGAAGGTGGCCAAAAAAAAAAAAAGGGGGCCTATGGTCATAAAGGAGTTAAAGCCGGCCTATAGGAATTGGAGGACTAACTTCTGTTGCAAAAGGAAAAAAGTTCTGAAAAAAGTGGAGGTTTTAAGCGCCTACAAGGAAAAAAACCGAACTCAAAAAGGGGTAAAGCCAAAAAAAATGATGGGGGAGGATGAAAGGAGAAAAGGGAAGGGACCTACGAGATCGACCAGAAAAAAAGAGACCTAAGGGGGTGGGGCGCTTCGACACAGGGAAGAAAAACTGGAATAATTTGCCTACAGCTCTTCTGCGCAGCCCGACAACATTTGGTGAAAAAGAGAAACTTTGTTCTCTGGAGAGATCCCAACTGGACAACACAAGCAAAGACGGAAGGGGGAAGCCCGGGAGGGCTGCCAGCAATTCCTCTTCCGCCGCCTTCTAGTGAAAGGGTAAAGGGTGAGCTAACACGGTCACCAGGTAACGAACTCAAAAAAAAAAAAAAAGGCTCAGGGAGGAAAATAAGGGGACTTTGAAGGTGAAGAACGGTATGGCTGGGTTGTGTTTCCGGGAGAGGGGAGGGAAAAATCAATGGTTTGAGATCAAGTGAGGGGAAGATTGAAAAAAAGGCACGGAGGAATCAAGGTTTCTTTAACCAAATTCTGGAAAGAAATTACTGAATTAAGCGGGAAAAAAAGGGTCCAGAAGATTATTTTGTGGTTTTTTTAATTGAAAAGGGGAGGGGTTTGGTGGGAAAACCGTAAGATAAAAGGGGTGTACAGGCGTTGGACACATGGAAACGGGAACGCGTGGTTTCGAATGCCGAGAATAAGACCCCTATGTACCCGTTTGCTATGACAAACTGAGTAAGGAGGGGTTTTCGGGGTTGTGCCACTTCAAAGAAGAAAGAAACAAAGGAAGGAGCAAAAAATACCAGGGGGGAAGACCAAAGCCAATTGACGGAAGCCTATTAAGGGGAATTCGTCGGGCCATTGGAGGGGGCATGGGAAGAACTGGAACCAGGGGTTGGTCAAAAAGGAGTCCTAAAATTGAAAACAGGGAAAGGTTTGGGAGGAAATACAGTTGGGGGGGGGGAGGTCACAAAGAAAAAATACACTCTAACACGGGTTCTAAGGGGATGGGGGGGAAGGGAATTTGACCCTAATCCAAGGACCTTAAGTGTCCCGAACAAACAGGAAAATACCGGACAAACAAGAAACAGAAAAGGATTTGTGAAAGAGGATTTAAACATCCTCAGTTAAGGGTCCACCAATGGTAACTGGGAAAAGTGTCACACCACACCAAAAGAGGGGGGGGGAGACTGAGGTCGGCTGGTAAAAAAAAAAAATGGGGGACGGAACTATGTCAAACTAAAGAAAAACCAGAAAAACTATGTCCTCCCGTAGAAAAAAGCAAAGGGGGCAAAAAAGATTTTTCAACGGGAAAATAAAAAATGGGGGGGAAAAAGGAATTGGAACCCACAAATAATCAAACCGGAAAAGAAAACAAGGTTATTGAGGACAAGGAATCAATCAACTGAATTTCCGTCAGAAACTGGTGCGGGAGAACCAAAAAGGAAGGGGGGAAAAAAACTGTGACAAAAAGGAAGAAAGTGCTCGAATAACCAGCAAACAGGAAACAAACAAACAGCGAGTTTCTTGGTCAGAAATCACTACAACCGAAAAAAGAAACCGAGCGAACGACCGAGAAGGAAAGGGAACACAACAACCCTTGTTCCCTTCCAACAGAAACTGAGAGGATCCGACTGGTTGGGGGGGTAAGGGGGTGGCAAATCAAGGACCCAAAAACAAAAAAACCTGGAATTAAGAAGGAGGAAAAAGGGGTGATACAAGATGGGGAGGGATCCAGAAGGAGCATCAAAAAAAGCCCCAAAAAGGCTATCCACCGGAAGGGTTTGTTTTTGGGGGGGGTGAGGTCCTTGTCACAATCTCAAGAAAAGGCCAAGGAAAACATCAACGAAGAGCGGCGATGGAAGACCACCAATCAAAAATCCGAATCAAAAGAATAAAAGAGAGAGCAAGACAGGTGGAAAATCTCATGTCTTCACGGAAACCCCAGTCAAACACAGTACACTTTGGGGGAAAAAGAAGGGACGGGACTCGTTGAGGTCCCAATTTTTTGATTGAGTCTTTTTTAAAACGAAAGGAATGGAAGGGGACGGCAGAAACCTTTTCCTCTGTTAGACTGGAGAAACGTGTGTGGGAACGAGTGGTCTAAGGGAATCGAATAATAAAACCAAAAAAAAGACAACCAAAGGGCTACCCATAGACCGGGGATAACGGGAAGACTTGTTCAAAGAGCAAAAGAAACAGATCCGTCTGCGAAACGGATTTCGCTTTTTCAAATGGATCTTCAAAAGAAAGACTCTCATAAAAATCTTAGAAGGATTTTCCCCAGAGAAACCCAAGAAGACCCCGACATGCCATCGCAATGCGAAATCGGGAACCCACTAGGAAAGAGGAGGGGGGCTAGCGAGAAGATTGCCTGCGGCAATCGGAGACTAGGGGGACCGACTGCGAAGGTTTTCTATCCGCGCTCGAAGACGACACGGGGAAACTTGCTCCATTACTCAAAGAAGGACGGGCCGTTTGCGGGAACCGCCATTCGGAAGAAAGAAGTTCGCCCACAAAAAAATAAAGGTTGGTTACAAGAGGGGGGGGTAGATAGACCCAAGACACCCACGGAAAGAATCATACAATTGGCAAGGGGGGGTAAAGGGGGGGACTAAGTCACCCGCCCTCGCGCTCTGATGGAAATTTGAGGAAAGGGGAAAAAAGAAGAAGAAAAAGGGAGTATTTCAAGCGAGTAAGGAAAAAAGAAAGAAGTAGGCAAGCGGGTCAGAAAAACAACATGGGGGAAGCCGGTGCAAGGAGTGAAGTTGGGATGTGATCAGAAACTTAAAAGGAAAAAGATTGTTCACACTTCAGCCCGAATCAAAAAGAAGGTGGGAAGTTTGTTTAGGGGTGAAAGGAAAAAAAAAGTCTGGAATAGATCCTGGGGAGAAAAGGCCTTGGAAACGGAGGGGGGAAAAGTTGGGGAGAGGGGTGGATTGCGTAAAAGATAAGTTAAGGGGGGAGGCACCGAAGAAAAGGTGAAACGGAGGTTTAGAAAGGTAAAGAGAAGGGGACACTGACTATGCAAGAGGTAGAGAGGAAGGAAAGGGGGTCATGAAAAAAAAAAAAGTCCACACTGTAAGGAGGGGGGGTTGGAAAAGGTATGAGCAAAACGTGTGGAAGGGAAGGTTCGCCCCGGGGTGGGGTGTCAAAAAAAGAGAAAGAGTTTTTTGGGCCAAAATCCGTGAAATGATTCCGCGGCATGTAATAAAAGGAAAATTTGTGCTCCAACAAGGGCGAGGGGCCAGAAAAAAAGGCCAAAAATGCAATTTGAAATGGACTGACCAAAAAGAGAATAAGGCCGGAAAAAACTGGGGGTGGGGGGACAAAATGAGAAAAAGTGGCCGGGAAAGGCCTCGGTGTTCAAACAAGAAGTCAAAAAAAAGACCGGAAGGAAAAAAAACTTGGTCTGGGTGGGGGGCAGTTTGGGGTGCCTCACACCAGAAAGTTCCATCAAAAAAAAAAAGGGAATGGGGTTCCTGAGGGTTGAAAATGGGTTGGGGGTTAAAAACTGGTTGAAAGAAAACTCCTGAACCTTTAAAAAATCAAAACAAGGTCCAGAAAAGCTTTAATGTAGGAAGGTTGGGGGACCGGGTTTGGGGTCGAGAGGGGAAGGGGATCAGATGCAAGCGGACAGAAATCCGAAAAACCTCACATGAGAGGAACGCGAGAACGAAAGAAAGGTAAGGGAGGCAAGAGGAAGGGGGATTTCAGTCCACAAGAACTTAAAAAAGAAAATGTGGCTCGGGAGGGGGGGGGAGAAACACTAACAGAAACTCAGTGGAAAAAACAAACCCGTCAGCGGGAAGTGTTTATACCGGAGAATTAGGAAAAGAAAAAAATTTAAAGGGGGGCGGGGACGGAAAAGAGGGGTAAATCACTTGGGCAAGGGCAGGGCAGCAAACTCCCGTCCCTGAAATGGATTGTTCGGAAAAGAAGAGGTTCTGGAAAAGAGTCCATTGTTCTGGCTGGAAGACCAAAAAAAGAAAAACCTGGGATACAGGACGAGAAAAATTCACTTCAGGTTGTCAGGTCGGAGGGAAGAGGATGGTAATTATGGAAGTCGGAACGGATCCAAAAACGCCAACGGTCAGACATTGGGGGGGTGAGATTACGGGTTACACTCAAAAAAGAAAAAAAAGCGGGAGGAAGTGGGCACCCAAATTTAGGGGAAAAAGAGGGTTCAAAAAAAGGGCTGGACATCGGAGGGGATGTGCCAACCGAAAGGGTACGAGACGAGTCGCACGGGACGTCTAAAAAAACTGGGAGAAATTTTTCAAACACGGTTAAGGAGGAAAAAAAAAATCAAGAATCGAAACAAACAAATCAAGGCCTAAGTTTGGCTACAGCACAAGTAGTCAAAGGGCATCGGTCGGAGAGAGTCGTATGGGAAACCTAGGATTCCGGAAAGACGAAATTAGCGGGACCTCCCTATAGGGGTACCCGGGGGGGGGTTGGAAAGGTCAAAAAGATGAAAGAAATGCCAAAAAGACAGGAGAACTTGTGGGAAATAAAAAGGATTTTAAAGGGGAAAGCGAAATAGTCCTACGCCTATGGAAGTAGTTCATACCACAAAAAGGAGGGAAAACCTGGTGGTTGGGAAAAATAGCAACTTGGGCGAAACAAAGAGGAAAGGAAGTAGAAAGTTTACTTTCTTCCGAAAACAATCCATGAAAGGGAAAATGGTTACGGTAACATATCTCGGAATCAAAAAAAAAGGGATTATATTAAAAGTGAAGATGGAAGGGTCTCGGAGGCCGACAAAGAGTAAAAGGAAAAGGGGACCAGAATGATAAGGGCCTCTTTTGGGTCTAGGAAGAAAATTCTTATGGGTGGACAGTTGAGGCAGATAAAGAAAACCCAAGGTGTTATAAAAGGGGGGGCCAAAGAAGAGGAGATTAGAAACTAGGCAGTTAGGTAAAACGGGTAAGGGGTAAGCTTAAGTACGCCAAAAAGGCAATAAAGGTAAAAACTCTCTTCATGAAGAAAAAGGTTCTTCGGGAAAATTTAAAATCAGGAGAAAGAAAAAAAAGGGCCTACGTCTTAAGGGGGAATTAAACCAAACTGGAGGAGATTTGAACTTCTGAATACCAGAAGGGGAATGAAGATGGTCGAGGACCCGGTGCCTCAAAAAGAAAGGGTGGGGGGTTGGGGGGGGGGGGGGGGGGGGGGGGGGGGGGGGTGAAGAGAAATCAGGTAAGGAGGAAACCAAACTCCATTCCGGTGTAAAAGAGGGTTTAAAAAAATGATTCAGGAAAAAACAGGACGCCCGCCAACTTGGAAATTTAAAGGGGGACTCTACAAATGAAATTTTGCTGGGTATCATTGTCCTGACTCAGAAAACTACGGATCACAGAAGAAAATACTTTGGGTTTTTGAATTGGAATAACATCAGGGGGGGGGGCCAGACATCAATGGGGGGGAGCTTCCCAAATCAATGGGGGGATTGGGGTCAAAATGGAAAAGCCCACAACGGGGGCAACGAATTCCTGTACAAAACTTTTAGGCCAGAAGAAAAGAAGGTGACCATTGGTTTGTAAAGAAGTCGAATTTAGGAAATCCAAGAAACAGTGAACGAAGGATAGTGGGTGAAACAAGGAAAAAAAAAAGAAAGATTTCGGGGGAAAGGGGTTTTGCTCTACAAAAGATCAAGAGGTTGGGGGAAGGACGAATCGAGAGAGGACAGTTAGCGCGCCGGGGGAGCGGGAGGGGGGGAAAAAAGGGGAAGGGACCCAATGATCAAAATCAAAGGTAAAAAAAAAGTGGGGGAAAAGTCCTAAGACACAGCTAGAGGAACAGAAAAATTACAAGTGGCCTTGAGGAGAGGGGAATCCGGCCAAAGGGGTGAAAACCAAACAAAGTCTTAAAAGAAGGAAAGAAGAAAGTTTTTTTGCCTCAGTTGTGAAAAAAAGGAAAGACCGAGAAAGTTTGAGGGGGGGGAGGAAAAGGAATTGAAAGAGCTATACCAGAGCAAAAATCCCAGAAGGGGGGAACTATTTTTGAGCGGGGGCAGAAAAAGGGAGGGTACATAAGAACATAGCCAAAAAGGGGGGGGGGAAAAATGGAAGTGGCCAATGGCAACGAAGAAAATTAAGTTAGGTTTTGGGGACACGGATGCAACCCAAAAGTACTTAGGAGAAAAAAGAAAAAGGGGGTCTGGGGAAGGAACGGGGTTCTAAAGAAGGGAAAGGACAACCACATGACCAACAGGGTGATTTTCTTGGGAAAGAAAACTCAACGAAAGGAGGACGAAGATACTAACTCACAGGAGGAAAGAAAAAGGAAATGGTGGGAAAAAGGAGTAGAGGGGGGGGGAAGGAGAAAAAGGAGAACGGGCAATTAAGACCCAATTAAAAAAGGATGTAGGAATCCGACTGAAAAGGAAATAAAAAAAAAAAACTTAAGACTCAAGAAAAGACGAAAAATTCGCACAACGAAATTTTTCCCGCTCCAAGAGAGAAAGGAAGGAAAATTTCCGAGAAGGTTGTGGGGTGGAAGGATCAACAAATCGAAGACAAAAGACCTTATGGGAAGAAGTTCGAAATGGCAGCGAATCGGGGTCCAGGGGGCAGGCATCCTCCTCAAGAAAAGAAAACTCGAAAGTTAAAAAAAAAGAATTCTTCCCGGTCAACCCCATAAGAAAAAAGAAAAGATATCAAAAATCCCTATCAATCGTGATCGGATCGGGGACCCCATCTAAAAACTCCGGGCCAAGAGAAAGAACAAGAACATTGAAGTGGGAAGATCCAAAACCGAAGCCCGCGGCATCGGAGGAGAAGGGAGTAAAAGAGACGTCGACCAAACGTTTGGAAAATTTAAAAAGATGTAAAAAGTGGAAGAGGAGAAGCGCAGATACCACTACAAACTGCCCACGAATCCCCGAGAAACAAGGGAAAGGAAGGGAGCCCTGTATTGGGTAAAAGCTAAAAAAGAACCGATAGCACACAGGATAGAAAATGGAGAGCATGGGGGAAAAGGGTGATCTTACTCAGTAGACGGAGAGACGGGAAACCATTTCTGGAAGAAAAAGGAAAGAAAAGATCTAAAGGACTAGGTCCAAAAAAAAGAAGAG
>Ga0179593_1410720_pt1 | contig 22634 bp, 28 predicted proteins | sample CZODoug2_1_08_16_FD_185931 | JGI IMG/M metagenome (GOLD analysis project Ga0179593, IMG submission 185931) | Vadose zone soil fungal communities from Angelo Coast Range Reserve, California, USA - CZODoug2_1_08_16fungal (PacBio error correction) | ecosystem: Environmental > Terrestrial > Soil >...
TATAGCGCACGGTTGAAAAGGCTTAGTAGGGGAGGGGAGGAATGCGGAAACAAAATTGGATAAACTCAAAGGGCACTTACTAAATAAACGGCCCTCGCGGTAGTTATTGAATCAGGGGAGCTACAGTGTATTGGTTTAGTAAAAGCAGGGTAAGGACTGAAGACACAAATCGAAGGATGTACAGTGGAGGGGGAAACGATAAGACATAAAGCACCGCGGAATGGTACATTCACGTACTGGGTTAATAGGGTACCTGCTTCTTTCTTGGGCAGAGCGGTTTGCCTCCGTACATCTAGCACATTCTCGTCGGTTCCCAGTGGAGAAGAACCTGCCCGTTTACGTATGCTGCTGGAAATAGCTACCCCACTTCCAAAGATGGGGAGGGGATCCTTGGAAGGTACATGTATTCGTAATTAGTTAGAAAAACTACGCGTCGGTAGGAGGATTGGGGGGGTGGTACCGACTTGGGAGTAAAGTGAGTGGGGTAGGCCAGGGAGAAGAATCCGATGAGGTGGGGGGGGTCAAAATGACCTGTAAATAATTATTTTAAGGAAAAAGGCGAGCTATGGGTCGAAACAAGGGGGAAAACAGAAAACGGTTCTATAAGAAGAAAGCGCAGTAGGACGAATCATCCACGTATGATGGTGCGGAATACGAAAAATCTCTGTCAGTTTCTGGGCTGGGATGGAAGCAGAGATCAACCCGGGGTGAAAAAGATTGGGCCATCCGCCACAGGAAGGTGTGCCATAGCCCAGAAACGGGCAGGCCGCGGAAGAATAATCTTAATAGGAACAAATTGAACCAGTTTGTGGGAGCAAGAAATGGGCTTGTAAGAGGCGAGTTGGGGCCAAAGATTTAATGGGGGGGGGCATCCTTATGCGAAATGCAAGTCCTCTCTTCGAGGTCTCGTGGTCCGCGGGGGAACTACGTCAGTGGGGACTTAGTGAGAAGCTGGGGGGGAAAAAATTTGGGCGCGTCGGTGAGCGTGAGAAAAGAAGAGTATTTTACTCTCAGAGCGCGAAGAGGATTCCCTGATCGCAGAAATTTTCGGGGGGGAGTGACACTAGGGGCCGCGGGGGGGAACTCGACCTCTTAAAGCGGGGCCGGAGGAGGAGATCAGTTGGGCTCAAGAAAAGGGCGGTCCACTGTATAATTCCAGAAATACGAAATGGTACTGCAAAACTCCATAAGGAACGTCGCCAACTGGGAGAGCGGGACAGTATATGCGGGGGGCAATGCAGAAACGGTTGCGCGATGATGACCGCCCACAAAAAATTAGAGGGAAGAGAGCACTCAACAACAACCACTGAGGGGTATTAAAAACGTACGGGTCTCCTCAGTGTTGAACTAAGTCGTCGCAAGAATTTCGGAGAGGCGTAGAGAAAGTAAGAAACATACGTCTCTGACAAGGGGATCAAATTATGGTTTGGGGGGGGAAGTACAGAAACTCAAATTTAAGGAGGAACGGGGAAGTTGCCGCGTTAAGATAATGAAGAAAAATCCGTGACTCGGGGGACAACAATTTTACGCCTGAGAGGGTCAGTCACCAAGCTACAAAGAGCATGAATCGATAAGATTGGGAAACGGTATATTATGGAAAAAGGGTAGAAACGCCACGTATCATCTTCAGGTTAGTAAATAGGAGTAGCTAAAGTAAAAAGACGCGAACATAAAAGGGGAAGGACGCAGTTCGTCGGCAGTCAAGCTGAATAATGAATTCTGGGAAGATAAACTAAAGCCTGAAGACTTCAAAAGTTAAAGACCATACTGGTTTCAAAGGAAATCAGACTCTTGCGTTGAAACCTCAGAATTAAGATGGATTGCCCGACGAAAATGGAGAGTGTTCAATTAATAGTATGCTGGGGAAAAGAGGGAAAAGAAGAGCGGCAAGAAGTTATTGCTAGTTTGGCAAGCACCTTAAAAGGGGGAGGAAAAGCATTGCCAGGGAAGAGAAAAGAGAGGGTTTAATCAAAAAAAAAAAAAAAAAAAAAAAAGGGGGGGGGGGGGGGGGGGGGGGGGGGGGGGGGGGTGGGGGTGGGTCTTGCAGGCATGTAGTCGGTTCCTTCCAGAAATCATAATATGATTTCTTCTCGAGGGGGCACCTATCTCCTACAGGCGTTATCTCTCTCTCCGTGGAATCTGAGTAGATTGTGATTGTGAAAATAGCTAGAACCCGTTGAAAGGGGTGTGGGGGCTTCCATTATTAAACCAGGACTAGGAGGCAGTCGGAAAAATACTCGTTAGAGAAAAAGAATGAACTCACGTGGGGGGGAACAAGAAACTTATCTACTGTGAGTCCCGATCGAAATGCTACCCCTCTGTAAACAATGGGAATACCATACCGTATATGACGGACGGTGGTGGCGTATCAAATCGGTGCGAAATTAAGTACGCCCAAGGGCCCTGAAACCGGGGGGGTGGTCACTTTTAGAGCTTGGGAAGACTAAACTTGCAAGGGGGTTGACACAAAAAACGGGGGGGATAAAAAGAAAAGGGGGGGACCGAAATGAGGAAGAGATCGGAAGTGCAACCCATACGGCGCTGACGGACACCCCCCATGGGACGGGGGGACGGTTCCAATATGCAAAAGGTGAAAATGATTCCTGAGGACCAAGAACAGGAGAGCAGGTAAGGTTTGTGGGCAGAGGAACAACAGTGCTGGGAAACAATCTAGCTCCAGGGGGGACAAAACGCAAAGGAGTTTTGCTGAGGGGGGGCGAAGGCCAGGGAAGGGATCGTTAGAGGAAAGGGGAAAGATCCTGCGGATACTGATGTACCTGAGAGGAGAAAATATATGTGTGTTGAGAGAGTGGGCATTTCCTCGTTTGTGGGTAGAGTCTTGTGGAGGCTTCTCTTTGGGTTAAGAGAGTCACAAAACAAAAAGTAGACGTTCCTTGGGGGCTCGAAAACGGCCGGGAAAAAAGGAACCTTTGGGGGAAGAGTAGGGAAAGTACCTTCGGGGCAAGTAAAAACGGTTATAGGAACCATAAAGAAGAAAGGGAATTGCCCTCGGTAGAGGACAAGATGCCAGAAGAACCAACTACGAAATCGATTTTAAACGCGGTCGGGAAAAGAAGACAATCCAAATCTGCAAACAGAGTAAGTCGATCGACAATGTGTGCAATAAAGGAAGCCAGTCAAACGAATGTCTGCGCCAATGAGTTAAGTTTCAAATCGAATAAGAGAATGCAACCGGGGGTCAGCGGTTAGGGGCAGTGGGGGTAATCTGAAATCCCGTTGTAGGTAAGTGGCAGTCCAGGCGGGAGAGAACATCGGGGAAGGAGGCACAGCGCTGGATGACAGGGATAGTCTGCTGAGAAGGGACGGGTGATGTCGGCGGGAGAGAAAAAGGAAGTGGAAGATATAGGAAAAGTTTAGAGTTGCTTGAGGGGGCCATGCTCTGGTGAGAAAACCCCCTTAACCAAGGGACATGGTCAATGAATGATACTAATCACGGAGGAAGTCCTAAAATATAAGAAGGAGAGAATCGTTTGGGAAGGAGGGATAACTTAAAACTCTAAACACCCACCGAAGTTGAGAAATCTATTAAAAATGATAAGGATTTGGCTATAATGGGTTCGGTCGAAAGGCAATAGTTGGACCAGAGGAAGCCAAGAGTGGGTTCTAAAAACAGAAACTTAAAGTAAAAAAGTAAAGTGCGAATTACTAGAGAAAAGATGACCTCCCCGATGGAGCGACGGTATAACCGGGCGCAGTAACGTAACGCCTCAATGGAATTCTAATTGCTAATGTGGGGGCCTCCAGTCTTCAGAGGACTGTTGTATCATCAGGAAGAAAAGTATTGGGGCGTAAGAGACCACCTTTACTTTTTAACAGAACGGGGTGGGTTTGAGTCGGGAGACATAACGATCTTCAAATAGCTCGCAGGGGTCAATAGAGGTGGGAGGAGATCAAACAACCAAGGGTATATATCTAAAAGACAATCGAGCTGATCGTGGCGAGGGAGCAGGAAAAAGAGGGAAGCGAGGAATACTGCCAAAAAAAAGCGAATCAATTTTCGCGAAAGGACCCGAACTTTTTTCTTAGATCACCACACCTAGGAGAACTGGGAGGCCTAACTGAAAGTCTCGCCGGAAGGGCTTCTGGACGCTACAAAGGGGGCATACGCGCGAAACCGCGTGGAGGGAGGGGGCAGGGATGCAGGAGTTCATGGTATTTCTTATTACGGATTAAAGGAAATGGGATACAAACTGAGAAACGTTCAGAAGAAATCCCAAGGTAGAGGAGGAGCTTTGGAAGAGCATCATTCAGTTTCGAAGGTGGCAGTTTCTCCTGGGCCCCAACGGGATAAAGAGGTACCATTCTCTGTACACAACGTTTAAAGGGAGGGGTAATAATTCATTTCCATTGAGGGGGGTCTAAGGGGGCGAACAAGCGCTAGTCTGAGAAAACGTCCATTCCCTGGTAAAGTGAGAAGATCCGCTACAGTGCTTGTGTGGGAAATGGAGCCTACCATCATGCACCCAGGACCAGCACTGACCGAACGTAGCAGGCATACTATGACCTTCGAAGAAAGATCGGATTTCCAGCTTTTCAGGAGCAGTGGGCATAGTAAACTAAATGACGCAGAAGTAACCTCAACAACGGGTAGCAGAACTGTGGGAGGGTTCGGCAGAAAAAATCTTACGGAAACGGTACTAAATTATACGAAAGTGTTGCAGTGGTTTGGTAAATCGTGCTTCACAAATGACTATCATCCTCCATAAAGATTGTGTCCGGACGTTTTGTAACGGTGCTGGGTATGTGGGGTCGGTGAGCGCGGGGTCGACAAAGCCGGATTTGAGAGGGGGGAACTCTGGGCGGTGGTTCGGGGGGGTGAATTTTGTTGGAAGGGGGGGGCTCGTGGGGCTGTCATCAGTCTAATGTGGTGTGTTTTTCCGGATTCTTGAAAAAATGTCTCAGAAAGAAGTGGGTAGGGGAAAAGGGGTGAAAAAGCCATTTACAAACATTTATTTTTGGAAGACCCGGACGTTTATTCTATCACCCTGGATTAGGTTGTTTTTCAATACTCATTTAACAAGAAGAAAATCATTCGGAACTCATGAGAAGGAAAAGGGGTACAAACTCGTGCCGGCACACAAGCTGCAGCTACAACATCAGGGATTTACTATGTTCTTAGTACAAGCAGGGAGGGGGGGGTGGGGGGGACCCGAGGGACACATGGGGGGGGGGGTATGGACACTGAAATAAGAACTAGTTCAATGGTTCAAGAAGAAACGGAAATCTCGGTCATCGGGGAAAGAACCTTGGAAGCTACCGGAATTGTGGAGAACTAGAAGTGGATCTTGGAGTGACAACACAACGAATTTATCAGTGAGGGGCGTATAGGGAAATGAGCGGGGAATTGTAAAAGTAAAGGGAACCGTGAAACTTTACCAAGTGTAGGGGGAAGTGAACGATTTTAAAGAGTAGGACGAGCTTTAGGCGGGAACCGGTGGGAAAAGAAACAACTGGTAAGTGAGTTCTTCAAAAAACAAAGGGTCCAGCAGCACCTACCGCAAGGAGGGGGGGGGAGGAGGAGTGTTACTGGGGAGGGTAAGAAGGGGGTGGGCGTGGGCGGTGGGACTGAGGGTGTGGCAGCGTCCCGAGAAGTTGGTGGTTGTGGTGAGACCTTCTCCTGTAAAGTATTCAGTAAAGATGGGAAAGAATGGTAAGAAGATAAGGTATTTGTTCTGGGGGGGGGCCAGTCGTTCAAATTTAGGGGTGAGGAGAACCGAAAGTAAAGAAGACTGTTGAAAAGGGTACAAATGGGGGTAAGGGGTTAAAAATAGAGGAAAGGTACCGACCTGACACGAAAAGTCGTGTGTCAAGAAAAAAAAATAAAGCGGTTCCGATAACACGCTGCATCTGGGAGATCGGGTCGAAAGGAGGATAGCGGTGGGGGGGAAAAGAGAGGCAACAGAGAGGGGCTTTCTTAAGTAATCAGAACGAGAATAACAGAAAACAGTCTTTACGTGGGCCTCGCCTCCGAACAAAGTGTACTGTGCAACTCTCCCATACCGTAGGGAATGTCCGCGATTTTAACGAGATTCCGGGGTAAGGGTTATCTTCTATGTGAGTTGTTCGCGACGAAATTTGTGCTGGGGGAATTCGGCCCTTCAAAGTGAGTGTCTCGTGGACAAGACGCGTGATTAGGAACATACGGGATTCTGAAGTAAGGTTAAAGGGACTGAGCATTCGCGTGAAGGGGGCTCGGAGGGGGAATGGAGGAAGGGCAAGCAGTAACTTGATCATGCGCAAATGTTTACTGTTGGGGAAGAGGGAGTCTCATTATAGTCATGGCGGATGGCTCTCAGAAACGAGATCGAATTAGGGGTACAAAGGGCATAGAGTCGAAGTCACGTGTCCAGGATACAAGAAGTTGGCGTCGGTTAAGAAGAGACTCCAAGAAAGAGGGTTTCATAGGGGTTCGGCAGGGCTTTTGCTAAAAAAATAAACTAGGAGTCAATAGGTGATAAAAGGGAACCTCGTAAGAAGAAGAAAAAAAAAGTTTAAAAAAGGGGCTGAAAAAAAAGAGCAACATGAACTTAAAAATCCAAATAGCGGGGAAGAGTGGGCTACTACAAACGCATTGGGGACTTCAATAAATTTAGAATGAAGTCAGAACTTGAGAGCGGAGTAACCGCAAAGCCACAAAGGGACTTTCAGAGAAGACTAACAAAATAAGACAAAAAGGTATATTCAAAGTAGGGATCTTAAAGTACGTCTAAGCTTTGGTTAAAGACGAAGAGAGCAAGTTGGAGGAGGGGAAAATATGAGAGGAGGGACCGCTAAAAAACGCCCAGCGGGGAGAGAGTAGGGTTATTTTTTGGAAAAACCTTGTGTTAGGAGAGGGGGTTAACCGCGTGGAAGAGAGTAGAGGAGAAAAGCCGGAAGTCTAAGTGCCATCGGGAAAGAGGGGTTCTAGTCAAACTAAACGAGAGAAGAAGGAACAGGGATGAGTAATATAGTGCAACGGGGGACAGACTATCGAGGAGGCGTGAAATCGGGGTAGGGGAATATCTCGAACTCCGAGAGAGTAGGCATTGGTGAAAAAAAGGACCTCTACAAGTTAGAGAGAAGGAGGTAAAGTCCTGCGAAGGAAAGAAAAGAGAGAAAAAATAAAAAAGAAATTCGAAATAAGAAACACTGATGTCAAAATCCAAATAAGGGGAGAGGAACTCAGAGGACCAGCAGAACTGGAGTGCCTACTCAGAGGAGAATAAAAAGAAGGTTCCCTGAAAGAAATTAGGATGGGGACAGGAGAGGGGAGGGGGGAAAAGATCTGGCTAGGGGGCACTAACAGGGGGCGTGAAGCAGGTCCCAAGAAAAGAGCAGGTGGGGGGGGAAGAGTGCTTAGTCCGGGAAGGAAAGACTTAATTATAAATGTCGTCGAGAGAAAAGCGATCCAGTAATGGGAGATAGAAATAGCTGTGAAGCAGGGAGGAGCTCTAAAAAGGGGGGGAAAGTCTGTTTGTGATGACGGGGGAAAAGAGAAAAGAGATTTGACTGAAAAACGATAAAGTCTCAGTAACGGACACTTTGGGAACAAAAACCGGATCTACTTACGTCGTAACTCAAAACCCAGACGGCCACAGAAACTGAAAGGCGGATTCTGCGGGATTTCTGGAAAAAAAGAATCGGGAACGAAAGGAGGAGCAAAGGGGACCACAAAGAAAAAAGATGGTTTTAGTGAGACGTGGCGAAAAAACCCGTGCATTGGTTGGGTGCAAAGGGGGTGCACAAAAGGGTATGCTCAAGGGGGGAGGCCTCGCTGTCATACATACGGTACATACCGGTGTAAGGGGGGAGGGGTCATCTTCGGGGCATTGATTCGAGAAGACAAAGATAAAGACGGGGGGTGATCAGGTAGAGCAGCGGGGAGGGAACAGGAAGACCCTGAGGGAACAAGACTCAAACGCATTGGGGATGGAGTCAATAAGGGAAGGGAATCGCAGTGAATAGAGGGACAGAAGCAAGACCTTCGGGGAGAAGGTACGAAGCATAGAACGGGGGGGGGCCCTCTTGGTCTTCCCGGGGGGGGGTCAGCAGACGCGTTTAGAAGGATCTTTGGGGGGGAAAGCTCTTCTGAAAACACAACCGGGAATCAGGGTGGGGGGTGACTCGGAGCAAGTCCGTTCTAAAAAGTGAAAGGGGGGAGGAACTGGTCGTGAAAAGGGGGCCAAAAAACGTTTCTTCCAGAAAGGCCAGAAGGAAGAAAGTGACTATAGATGAAGAGAAAGATGCAAAAAAATCCGCCATCATGTGAAAAAGCGGAGAAACAGAAGAACCAAACGAGCCGTAAAAGGAGGGGGGACGTCCTATCTTCAGTTTGGCCATCCTGGTAACACTTCCAACGGGGCGATCTCAGGTGAAGGGGGCACGCATATCGAGAGAAAAAGGAAAAGTGATGAACAAGGGAGGGACATCCGCGTTGGGGGGGAATGAGTCAAAGAGGGTGCCACTGATGAACGGCATCGGGAGGAGTCAAGAGGGTCAGGGGAGGAGTCATGAGTCTGTTAGGCGGAAGAAGCCAAAAAGCAGGGCTTATAGGGGCTGAAGTTAAAAGTAGGGTAGGTCGGAGAGAAGAAGCTTGATCCCTAATGGACAAGAAGTTCACGAGGGATACCGGCGACGTCTTCTAAAAAGAGGGAAGGGAAACGGATAAGCCGATGGGGAGGATAAACATCAAGGACGGGGGCACCTCAGAAAAGAGGAAATTGCGACGATTGTGTAGATAATTTGTTTTGAGGGCGGAAAGAGGGGGCCAAGAAAAAAGACCAGAGTGGGGAAAAGGGAACATGAAAGAGAAAAGTAATGCGGGGGACACTGCCCAGTAAAAAATACAAAGAGATTGTAAACTCGGAAAAAAAGGGACTCTTCAAAGTCAAAGAGGGTTGGAAGAGGAGGTGGAAGGAGGAAGAACAATTCGTGCTTTGTTTACTCTCTCATGAGGAGAAAAGGGGCGGAGACCGCTAAGAATTTAACGGGGAGGAAGGGTCAAAGGTGTGTGGGAAGGGGGAGAGCTGAAGAGAAACTCGAAGAAGTAGCCCAAGATAGAGAGAAGGCATATCTCTTCTAAGAAAGAAAAAAAGGGGGAAAATAATATAGTGCAGAGGGAGTCTGGTTCGAAAGATGGAAGAGACGATAGGAGAACACAGAAAAAACGGAAAGGATCAAAAGGAAGGTCTGAGGACTCAAGAAAGGAGGAATTCACCGACTCGTAAGTATCTCTCACACTTCTAGACTTCACTGAATAGGCGGAGTTGAAAAGCAATTGGAAGCCCGAGGGAGGGAAAGAGGATTTTTCTGCCTTTCTCCATGTACTGTCAAAAGTACAGGATGGTCCAATTGTAAGTGTGAGACTTTAGACACTCTCTTTTCCAAGAGGGGCCTCTCGATCCACAATAAGACATCGGAGGCATTTTAAACGAAGTCAGGGGGGCGCGTCAGGGTATAAAAGCGTCCAAGGAAAAAAAGGAGGGGTCAGAAAGGGGAGCAGGCTTCGACGGAAGTTAGCACGTAGTACATGAAAAAAGGGGCAACGATGAGGGGGGAGCTTGGGGACTCAAACGAGCATGGTCTCTAATAACGGCATTCCAGGGAACGAAGCCTATCAGGGAACAAAGGGACTGGGGGATTCCCACGCCATCCCCTTACAAGTAGAGTCCATACCCTAATGAGAAATGCGAACGAGCGAACTGGAACAATTTCATGTGAAACGAAATGGAAAAAGGAACCCCACTTTCAGAACGAACGGGGGAACTTGTTCGGCAGATCAGTATTACAAACGAAAAAAAAAAAGAGTAGGAAGTGGTGGGTTGTGGGAAAAGGAGGGAAAAAAAGCAGAGGGCTACTCAATAAAGCTGGGAAAAGTATTTAAAAAAGTTCAAGGATTTGTAACTAACATGCCAGCAGATCTGGGTGGGGTGGGGGGGGAAAGAGAGGATCATCCTATTACGTTTTCTGAAAAACTTGATGTATAAGAGTCTTGATGACTTCAGAAAAAAATGAATTTTTGCCAGAGGGTAGAGGGAACATACGGTAGGTGGGGGGGGGTAGACTGCTGAAGGTGGAAAAATGCTACTAAAAAGCCAAAAGTTACATACAAGGAATCAAACACATTTCCGAAGGTTCTTAAGAGTATCGAGAACTGCAACAGGGTCGGAGGAGAACTCAAAACAAAAGAAGGCGGGGAAAACTCAATCCTCGACTGTGGAGGATGCGGATCTACTTTGGGGGAGAAAATCCGTGTCAGCTTTATACTATGGAGCCGACAGAGGTAAAAGTAAGTTTATGCTTCATAAAAGGACCAAGACTGGGAACATGTAGATCCTTTCCGTAAAAGGGAGGTGTATTAAGTGAAGTGGAAAGTTACGCGGAAGGAAGTAGGATGTTGGAAAGTCTACGAAAAAAAGGCACGGGGGGGGGTCTGTCGTCGACTACAAGAAAAAAAAATTTAGGGATAACCTGGGGAAGGGGTACAGGTTCATTAAAAGAAGAGGGACGCCGAAGATACGTGAATGGGAGGTCTTGTGTTACCTATGTTAGGGAAGGAAGACAGGATGACGAGGGGTACGGGTCAAGGGGGGGCCTAATACTATTAGGGCCAGGGGGGAAAAAATAAATTGTTGGACGAATGGAAAAAAGAAAAACGGAGAAAAGAGTATTAAGCTCGCAAAATGATGAGGGGAAGGGGGGGGGGGAGGAAAATCCATCTCGCGAGGTGAAAAAATGATTGTAAGAAAACAGGACCCAAAAAATAGCTTTCTAAAAGGGACCAGGCAGCGAAAAGAAACCTTTTACGGGGGCCCAGCGAAGACAAAAAGCCTCGAGGTTGAAACAAGGAAGTCTAACGCAAAAGGGAGAAGTGTGAATCACAAAAGTGGCGGGTGCCGTTGCCGAAAGTGGGAAGACGTAAGCGACCCGGGAGTCCTGGGAGAAATTCATTTCTGCTGGGAAGAAAGCGGCTGCGTAAGAAGGGGCCTGGAAGGGATAAATTGACGTGAAGGGGATTCGGCGATATGCAAGACGAGTTGGAAGGAAGAAGAGAATCTCTAGGGAGGGAATCAAACGGAAAAAAAAATCATAAGGATATAGCACTTTTCGGAGAAACCGAGAATCTACTGCCAGCTGGGTATCAGCCGAATAAGGGGGGCCGGCTATCTAATTCATTAGTTGGCAAAAAAAAAAAAGAAGACGCTTTAATACTTCCCTGAGAAAGAGGGGGAAAGTAAGCCAACTCCAAGAACGTAGGAAAATCGCGGGTTAAGAGAGTAAGAGGTACTTCGGGGGATTCGAAGCAATCATACTGGAGAGAGTACGTCAAAAAAAGAAGTCAATCTATCGACAAGGACAACTTAAATATAGAGTAGGGACTGACCTCGGGGTGTGGGGCATGACGAAATTATGGCTGTCGAAAGGGTCATTACTAACCTCGACAAGGCGGAAAAAACAGCAGTTTGGCATCTACTTTCTATGGAAGGGGGGGGGCAAAAGTTTTAAGTATTCAAAAGGGTGAATATTAACCTGTTTTAAGGTTGAAAGAAAAGAGGGCATCTAATACGCAACGAGTGAGGCTTTATCTAGGTATCCCTAGTAAAATACGATCGAATAAATGCGATGGAGGATCTGGAAGAGGTAGACTCCTTATTAAGGGAGAAGAAAGACTCTTAGAAGCTCTGGGACGCAAGGGCACGCGCAATTTTGAGCCGATCGGTAGGCTATCCTTCTAAGATGAGGCATAAACAGACGATAAGAGAGGGAGGGCGAAGATTGCTCGCATAAAAGGGATGTAAAGCATCTCGGACTGGAAAGAGAATGAAACAAAGAATTGCTGGGGGAAACCTTAACTAGAAACGGGAGGTTAACCTAAGAATTAAAATTCGGGTTGACAGATCTTAGAGGATGAAGGGGGGGTCTATTGGGACACCGGAAGGTGGAGGGAACTTCCTCAATCTAGAGAGGGGGGAAAGAAGGTCGGTCTGGAAGTCAAAACAAAAGAGTAAGATATGTTAGGGAAAGCAAAAAGTCGCCGATTGATCGAATACTAGAAAGTGAATTCGGTCGTAGAGAGAAGAAAAGTGCTTTTATGTCCTTGGGAAAAAGAAAGGAGTCCATTTCAGAACTCGATTCTAGGGAAAAGTAAAAAGAAAAAATAGAAAGGAAGGCAAAAAACTATAAAGATGAGAAAGGAGGACCTAAAAATCCCATAACGAAGGGACGGGTTTCTCATCAGGGTAGAAAGAAGAGGTACCGAAAAGGGAAAAACGAAACATACTTTTGGGGGGTAGCAGAAAACAAATAACCGTTATTGTCAATGGCCAAACGGTGAGCGAAGGGGAGAGAATGTAGAGAGGACAATGATCGGCAGAGAAAGATAATGCGGAATTCCACAGAGCTGCAGTAAAGAGTGCCAGAGAAAATTTAGACTTAGAAAAGGGAAATGGGGTACTTAGGGTGGAGGACAGAAGAAGAAGGAGCAAACTGAGGGGGATTAAAAACGTGGCAAAACGCAACGAAATTAACACATCCTGAAAAGCGTGAGGGTAATGAGAAGGCAAGTGATTAGAGGGGAAGGAAAGAAACTTGTGAAGACAGAATCAGAGGGAATTCAATAGGGGGTGGGGTTACTCTTCTGGGGGGTCAATCGAGGGGGTCTCTCTCGTCGCATTATTAGAGTTTGGGGGGGGGAGTGAATGAACCTAAAAAACAAAACAAGGAAAAAGAAGTTTTGAAAAATCTCATACTTCCAGATCCTCCTGTGTGTATGAAAGGGAGGCAGGACATTTCCCAACGGCTTAGCCATAAAGAACGAAGAAGAAAAAAGGGAAGCGGGTAGAGGCAACGGACGATGCAAAATCAACGCAGGTCGGGAAATAAGAAGACATAAAAACACGCTCTTTAAACAAAATTAATGGGGCGTCGAGCTATGTGTCCATCAAACGGGCAACACGGAAAAAATGGAGTCCATTGACAAAAATTTCCCGGAATAGTCGCAAAAGCACTCCAAAAACCAGACGGGTGATTCACAGTGAAACGGTGCGCCGCAACGTTGGGGGGAAGTGAGTAAAAAGGCGTGACAACTATGAAAGGAGACGTGAGTGACCATATATTGCGGAAATGGGGGAGGTGGGGAGGAATGATTTAGGGGATGGCGCAGTGGAGAAGAAAACGAATGTCTCTGAGAGGAATACGTGTAAAACAAGTTCGGTCGAGGAAACATGAAACTTTTAGTCCCCCCATTATATCAAGATTTGCAATGAAGTCAAGACAAATGATAACGAGGCTCAAGGGGGACTTATACGAGTCAGAGAACTGAAAATTAACCGAAAATGAGGGTCTACAATAAGAACGGGGTCTAGAGGGGTGGCGTCGTTTGGTCCCCGCCAGAGGGGGTCTAAAAAAAACCAGTAAATGAAGAGAGAAAAGGTACATGGCGAAAAACAAGCATAACAGAAGGGGCGAGAGTCCCTCGCGTCAAAGGGAAAACCTCATTTAGGAAAGAAGGGGGGGGATAGAGACATTCACGGAAGTCTAGGGGGCGTGGGTGAGAAGAAACAGGGCTGTCTACCACACTGGGAAGCTACCAGGGTCAGTTTGGTTAGGTAGGGTAGCAGACATAGAGCTAAAAAACTCAAGAAGAAGATCGGGAAGATCAAAATCAAAACAGATGGGTATAAGAAAAAAGAGACAATAGCTTAAGGGAAATTGCAGGCGTAGAGATGAGAAACAATGCCTGAAACCAAAAAAGACCAGCTCAAAGAAAGGTTCGCTGAAAGACCGTTAGATAAATGGGGAAAAAGAGAGAATTAATGGGAAAATATTCGACTCCTAGGCGGCTGCGCACTGTGAGCCCGCTCGAAAGAGAGGTACTTTGGAGAAGGGGTTTCTTAAATTCGGAAAGAGAAGAATGGGGACCGGAGGATTGGAATGTGGTTATGAAGAAGAGACTGTGGCCAAAATCTTCAATCAATCAAAGAAATGGACAAGTGCATTTTACCTAGGCGAGGTAGGGGTTATAGGGTCATTTCTAAAATTACAAAAAAGCGTCTGCCTTTGAACCATGTTAGTGAAACGGGTCCGTTTGAGACGGGGATTAAGAGGACCATGGCGGGCTCAGGGGCTCAAACTCCGGGAGGCAAGAGAACGTAAGAGGGAAATTAGCAGATCCGAATCAACTGGTTGTGGGGTAAAACAAAACCCCGAAAAAGAATTCAATCACGCCGAATATAACTTCGAAAACGGAAGTTCCTATCCGTTTATGGTTCAAACTACCAGGGTAATCAAGTAAAGAAAATGGATGACAGGGAACTGGAAAGTAACAGGTAAGAGTTCCTATTGAGAAACGGAATTATCGGCAAGTGTGGGAAGGGGTGTTGGTAAAGGATGATAATCGACGAGAAATCTGGTTTCCAGACCCGGGGGGTTTTTATTTTCTTAGTGGTACGACCACTCTTGGGGGGGGAAGGAGGGGGTTGGCATTCTGGGCTACTCTCAAACTAAGGTTGAGGGAGCTGTTAGGAAATTCTATTCAACTGCAGGGAGAAAAACAGGAATGGGGGGGCCCGGATTTTATCTATCAAAGGACTGGAGGTGGTTTGGAGGAACAAAGCGATTTACAGAAAAAAAAGAAGGCAAGATAACTACTACAGAAAAACGGCTTCAGAACAAAGCGAGCGACAAAGAAACTATTTCGGGGATTCATTCGATGGTAGGCTGGGATCTGGAAACTATACTCACTTAACTCAAAAAAGAGGGGAAGGAGGTGGAACAAATTGATGAGACAGGTGGGTTTAAAACGTGTATATTGAAAGCAAAACCTTACTAAGGGTGAAAGTGTCGTCTAATTAAGAAATTATACTTTAATAGGCAAGGGGGGGAGAGGGTAAAGGGGCAGAAGGGAAAAACGTATGGTGTGACCGGGGAAAGGTCCAGAAAGATGTTGTTCTGTTCCACAACGGGGGTAACCCAAAGGTTTATCGGAGGCAGAGGGACTCCCCTAAAACATTTTGGAGTACCTGGTCATACATTGTTAGTAAGCCGAGAGGGAGAAAACAGGACGGAGGCGGGTATTCTTTTGGGGGGGTTCCAATGTAGGGGGAGTCTGAGACAGGAAATCAAAGTTTGGGAAGGGGAGAAAGTGGAATAAGAGACTACAGGAGTTTGCAGCACTGGCCAGCCGAACTCTCTGGGTTTCAAAACCCAGGAAAGAACCGTTAGAGCTAAGCATTCGCATTAGTGCTAGGAAAAGGGGTGATAAGGGGGGTGCGAAGCCCCATAGAGTTCGGAGTGGACGGGTGAGGTTGCAGAAGAGGTGCAGAATAGAAGATTGGGTAAGTGGGCAAGGTACTCTCCGCCACAGGGTTACCTGGGACAATGAAAAGCCAGAAGGACCGCTTTACCGAATAGCTTAAAAACTCTCGGCGAGAGTTTGAGTTAAAACGCATCCATGCTGTTATAAGATGAAAAAATTTGGGTTGACATCCGTGGCGCAGGGAGGGTCCTGCGCTGCGGGGAACCGTTTAGACAAGGAAGGCGAGCAAAAAACGGCGAGCCCGTGTAGGCAGGCAATGGGGGGGGGAGAAAGTTCTCGTAAGAGAAGCCGATTTTCAATCGCCGACGAGCGAAAGAAATCAAATTGAAAGCGCAGAGTTTGGGGGGGAAGGAGTCACTCATGTTTACTTTATACTCGACGAACGCAAGTGTTAAAGGCTCGCAGAAAGAAGGGATTTGGTTAAGGAAATAACACTGCAAGAGTTATACTCCAGGAAGAAAAAATTGTCCGGCGTAAAAAAACTACCATCAAGAACCGTGGAAACATATAGAGGGTGCGCGCGTAGCGGGACGGAGGTCGAGGCGGATAAACCATAAGGAGGCTGAGGGAAAAACCTATTAGACGACGGTTTCAAAGAAAGGAAACAACAAAGAGTGGAGAGAGGGAGAGAGTATTGAAAAGGCAGGGTTCTGAAGTAGGGCGAATTATCGTCACGAAGTACGCCCTAACGAGAGAAAAAGCTATTTAAAAAAACTGGGTTCTTATTGGAAATTGGAAGTATTGCTTGAAGTATGAATGAGTAGTGGCTCAGATCCAAGCCCCTTCTGGAACGCGGCCACGCAGGGGAACTCTTGCTTTACTCCAGCAGGGATGATCTTCATAAAAGGGGTGAGATGCTTGGCTGATGAACGGGGATAATAGCTCTTATCGCGGTATCTATAACGACTCTCACCACATGGGAGAAGCCCAGTTCGGGGTCGCTGCTAGACGCCGGACGGAACGATAAAAGGAAACGAATGACTCAATGACTAACTGACGGACGGAAATGTCCATAAGGATGCTTTCATCAGGTACGAAATGGGTCGTGCCGAAACGCAGGGCAGCTCTGGGGTTTAAATAAAATATTCGTGTTCAAAAGAGGGGGACTCTACGCCGGTGAGGGAGTTTTGCACCCCGGGGAACAGGGTAGGGGGCCTTTGAAGAGGCAAAGAGCCTTTTTTGAAATCGGTGCTGATGAAGGACATAAAAGAACTCTAATATATTGGAGCGCTGGGCGGCAAAGGAAAGTACTAAATGAGGAGCTCAATAACTTCTCTTGGCTGGGAGGTCTTGCTTTGGGAGGCCCTTGGACAGAGGATGAGTGCGGAACTAAGAAAGGGGGGGAAAAAAAATAAATACAACGGTGACCACAAGGAAAAACTCGGATGTATGTCTTCCCTCTCACTGAAAAATGAGCCCAACCCCCCAAGAACGAAAGAATGTATTGATAACATAGGGAAACACATAACAAGAACTAAGTAATTGAAACCTGGGAAATCGTTTTGGGTTACCTTATTCTGTCATCGGTAAAAGAAACAGTCGTGGGGGTTTTACAAAAACCTGGTTTCAAAAGAAAAAGGCAGGATGCGTCCACTTCGCGGAAGACCAAACAAAAAAAATAAAGCTGCCCCAAAAGGATAAATGTCAATTCCAGCGGTGCAATGGAGTACTTAGCCGGCAGTCACTTTAAGGAAATCAGGAGGTTGTAGTATACAGAAAGAGGGCTTTCTTTACAAGGCCAAAGGAAAAACCATAAAAACGACTCCCCGAGCGGTGAGTATTGCAAGTTCAAGTGAGTTAGGGAAAGACTTAAGGCCTCATTCTAGAACAGTACTGACTCATAATGTGTTAGGTGTAGTAAAACTTGTTGCGAGTCAGGACGTGCATAATGACTCTTGTTAATAGAGGCCGTAAACGGTAAGTCAGGGATCAGCATCAGGTCCGGGGCAAATGACCTGGTGGTTATAGTATGGGGAAGTGAATGAAAGAGAAGTCGCAGGAGCCATAACGACGACTTCCTCGGATACATAGGAAAACCAAAGAGAAATAAGTGGCGAGAACAGGGAGCGACCAATAGAAACAACATACCGTGAACCAGATTGAGTGAAAGTCTAGGGCGCCGGGAGAGAGTCAGAAAATCAAAAAATGTAAGATCGAGTTCCGTGGAAATGAACATAGGACGAAAGGGGGATTCGGGGTATGTCAGACTGAAGACCGGGGGAGGGAGTGGATAGAGGCTTGGAAAACTCTAAGGAGTCAGGACCGCTGGGCGCCGGGATAGCGGGGAAGGGATGTCGGGATGTGCGGCGGGGCAACACAAAAGCTTGTGTAGAGTAAGCACGTTGACTTAAAGTAGAGCCGAAAATGGGAATCCCCAAGACACAGGAAAATGAATTTAACTCAAACAACGGCAACTTCTTCGCAGACTAATTGGCACGGATGACCATGGTCATATAGAGAAAGAAGGCTGAACAACTAATTCACCAAGGGGATAAGGAGGCACTTTTATAATAATTGGGGGGGATTGACTGACTGAGGGGGCTCAAACATTTGGTAGAAAGAAGGAAAAACCTAACAAAACGGGGAGTCGAAAGTTGAGAAACGGCAAGGAAAGACAGGGGAAAATCGGCGAGGGAGGAAAAAGGGAGAGAATCCCGGAAATTTAATTCTAAGTCGAAAAGGTGATCAGAGTCGAGGCGTGTTGATTCAGGAATAAATAAGAAACAGCGAAAAAAAAGGTGCGAGAAAGGGGGGTGAGTTATAGGAGGAGGGGGGGAGTCACAAGCAGGACTCTAAACAATATCATCTCTTTGGAAGATAAAAAAAGAGGGAGGAAGAAATAGAGTCGGCAATATGACGTAGAGGTAGAGTGCAGACTTGGAACTCTAAAAGAAAAAGAACATGGGTGGCGAAGCGCCTCTCCATGGTCTTAGAACACAACTATCATTGGAAGCGCTCATTACACCTTATAGGGGTTCCTTCTGAGGGGACGGGTACGCCTGGGGTCAACGACCGGGAAAAACCATTGTGTCGTGGAGGAGGGAGGAGGGGTAATGTAACGGAAAAAATTCATGTGGACCTGTTTCCTTTGTCTGGAGGGTTTCCAAATACTGAGACGAAGGGAGGGACAAGCAAAGCAGGGGGCCTGCTCAGTTAGGGTCTGCAAAAAATGCGGTGTCTTTTACATCGTCTGCTAGACAAAGCTTTTCGAAGGTTTTCGTAGGAAAAAGTATCACGAGGCGAAATTCAGGAGAAATGGGAAAAAGATGGGTATGAAAAGGCTCGCATGGCTCTAAGAAGGTACATGACGCTAAGGAACAGACTAAGCGCTACGCTTTGGGGTCAAACTAAAAGGACAAAGCAATCCGAATCCGACGATATCACGTACCGTCTTCAAATAAAGAGGGGAGACTTTAAAGTCATGCATAGGTCAAGAGTAACCTGGAAATACACTTCAACGGGATTCACGAAGGATTTTCCTAGGGGCGCGAAAATTAAGGGACTCCTTATCGGAAGTGGAAAAATTGTTTTCATGGGATTTAAAACATGCGAAGCAGGGTTTGCCGTAGTGGGGGTTGAGGGAACTTATTGTCACTTCGGGTCACTAGGTGGGTTTTGGCATATGGGGGGATAAGGCATCATACGAGGAAATTGGCGTCTGGGAAGGGAGGCTAATAAAAAAGGGGAGTTTCTGTTGAATGGCAAGTAAGAACAAGGACTGGGGTCAAAGAAGTGGGGTATAACTATCAAATGACGGTAGTTGGGGTTTCGTACTCGTGGTACAAAGGAAAGAGACGCGAAAAAAAAAAAGCGGACAGAAACTCTATCAAAGGGGAGATTCAAAGGGAGAAGAGGCTAATGCCGGCTGCAACAGTAGATTTAACGACAAATTGACTGAGTCAATACCGTGAACAAGGGGGGGAGTAGGCCGTAGAAGGGGATAAACCTTTATTGGAAGAAAGCTGGAGGAGTAGTAATCGAATTGGATAGAAGTTGAAACTAAGGGATCAAAGCAATCTAAGAGATGAATGTGTAACAAGGGGGCATCGTGACCCTTATGGGGTAAAGGGAAGAGGGGCCAAAGTGGAGCCTTGTACGGTGCAACCCGGTTAAAACCAAAGGGGGGGTTTAGGGATGCAAGTACCCTTGAAAAAAAGAGTGTGGAGGTAGGACCTGTGGCAGGTAACTTAAGAGTACAGGAAAGGACAAAAACGGGGGTACCAGGGCTGGAGGCTTGGAAAGAAGGGGGGAGAGGTAGTGAAAAACAGGAGTCTCAGTGGGGTAAAAGGGGGTTTGGACAAGTGGTCCTTAGGAAAGTAAGGTTGAATCCCTGCAGTCATCGCTCTGGAAAAAGAAGAGACAGGTTGGGTCGAAAGCAAGAGAAGTAGTGAGGGCGACTCTGAGGAGAGATTTTCAGACCATCTATGATTTTCGGTAGAAGGGAAACAGGAGAGACAGATTCTTAGGAATGGGGGGGGGGGCAAATATCGCAAACTGACGTGGTTCCAACTATTCAAGAACTCATTAGGAGAGGGGGGGTTAAACAGGACGGCGATTTAAAGCAAGTTATTCCATTGTACGTTCCGGAGGAAAGGAAATTCTGTTGTGCGTGTGGCCCGCCGAGGTTTAGGTAAAAAGTCCTGGGAGGCACGATTGGGGGACTGATCGTCGCGTTATTTTCAGACGGGGAGTGAAAGCTGAAACGCACCGAAGGCGCTGCAAGTGGTATTCGGCGTGCAACGGGCCGAATTTGGCAAAGACGCAATCACGCGGAGAAAACGTGCATCAGGAGCATAGGGGGCCCGCGAGAAGTCTAGGTGCCTTTATAGAAGGGAAAGAGCGAAAAAAAGTTGTCTCATGCAGGAAAGGGGAGTTGGCAAAGATCTTCTCAAGAGGATAGGCGAGCAAAAGGGTCGCAGTCAAACTCCATAAAACGTAGTCAACGCTAATTGCGTATCGGAATGCGGTCGATGAGACCAGAGGTAGGCTTAGGTCTTCCGCCACACAACTAGGATACGACGACTCTCAAAAAACACAACTGAGTAGAGCTGTGGCGTCGTCTCCTCGTTTGGGTGGAGGACTCTCAATTAAGTCGTCAGGAAGAAAAAGAACGACAACGAGCGACCATACGAGTTGGCAAAGGACATTTCTGAGGGTGTAAAGATCCCATTTTTATATTAACGGTTAAAATCTTTAATGTGGCGAGCCAAGCCTTCTTCGAAAAAGACCTAGAAAAAAAAAGAGGGGACAGGGCGTAGGACGAGTCGAAACGACAAAGAGCTTAATTCTTCTATCTGGAGCAAATGGGGTACTCCTTATCGGCTGAAAAAAGAAAAAATCCGGGAAAAGCTACGCAGAAAAAGCCGCAGCCGCACATTGGGACTCCTGGGAAGAATGTCGTTCGCCTTCACGCGTCTTATCTATAACGGAAAAGAAAAAAAATGGAAAACTGGGCAAGAAAAAAAAAACGAAACCCGCCCGAGGAAACGCTGTACAAGAATGGCTCCTAACTGGGGAGCTGCTTCCAAAGAAGAAAGTATTTGAAGTCGCGGAATGCGGGCTTTTGAATATAGGGAAACCGGATGCAGAGGACGCACTTGCCCAAAATGCGGTATGTTTGGAGGAGGTGGGGAAGCAGCGCCCAAAAATGAAAGAAATGTGCTCTGAGAAAAAAAGCACATAAGTCTGATATGAGAACGAATGGGCTTGCGTAGCGCAAAACGGGGCCTGTCTGGATCCCTGGGGAACAAGACTAGCCTGCAGGGATAAAAAACTCTTATTCTCCGGACTTGGGGGGGGACCCAAGAAACTAAAAAAGGAGTGGGGTTCAAGGAAGAGAATCAAATATTCGATTTACCACACCTCCATAAAGAGGACTGGTTTCTGTAAGGTTTAACTAAAAACTCTCCTAACATTACGGCCAAGGTATGCAACTAAACAAAATGCTGGGTTTTCCGGGTTACTGGCAGAAAATGAACCAGGGCAGTGTGTTTCACCGTTTGCAAAGAAACTCAGCGTAAAGGAGAAGCTCGGACTAAAAATTCACGCTGGAAACCGTGGACGTGTGGACGCTTCCACGTGCTGGGTTCAACTTAGCCGCAGGCACAACACGGAAAGGAAAAGGTTCGCTGTTGGGATCGAAAGAGAAAACAGCTTTCTAAAAAAAAGCCAGGTAGCGCAAAAACTGAGGAAACCTCTCCCTCGATGGGGTGAAAAAGGGGGGAAAAGGGGCGAAATGCAAGTTATAAAAGGTAAGATAAAATGGGACACAGGACACCGCTATACTGTCGGGGAAAGCAATGTGGGGATCGCGTGGGTCAGTCACCTCTTGGGGTGTTGAAGGCGTAGGGCGAGTCTTTGGGGGTAATCGAGTCACCAAACACAAAGTAAGGTCATGGACTCGATAAAAGCCCGAAAAAACGTGGGGGAAAAGGATCAGGACATTTCCCAGAAGATGCTGAAAAGGAAGCATAGCCTACGGTAGATGAAGCAAGAGGGATAGGGGGTCCAAAACAGAGAACAGATGGTGGCAAGGGCGTAGGACCGTAAGACCACCGTATCGGAAAACATATTCTTGCGTCGAAGCTAATTTTTGCAAATCACTGGAAAAAAGAAAAAGTCCAAAAAGTTGCCGATCGCAGGGGGGAAATTGTGAAAGTCTATGCTGAACAGAAGGGGCGTTCTGGGAGTCTCCTACTTGGAGGAAGTGCTTAGCAGGGGTTTACGGATTAAAAGGGGAAATTAATGATTGTCCCTGCGACTGCGCCTGGGCTGCTTGAGTAGGGTGCTGCCGGGTAGGGCGGGTGTTGAGAAAACAACAGAAGGGGGGAATGAGCTAAGGTAAAATGTAAGGGGTCTGGGCTGACCAACTACGTGGTGAGGGGACCCCAAAGGCAATGTTCACATGAAATTAGAATCCCTTCTAAATCAAGAAAAATAAGCATAAGAAGGGGAATTAGCAGTGTTTTAATGTCTAAAAACAAAGGTCTGCACGACAAAGGGAGGTACTATTGTGAAGATAATTGGGGGGAAAGGTATTTGGGGCAAAAAGAGTGGGTATATTAATATCCGGTATTCGAAGGGGCCAGTGAAACGCAAACTTCTCAAAATTATTGAGCGCGCGAACAAGAGTAAAGTAAGGGCAAAGGGAAAGGGAGGGGCTAATAATGAAGGGAGAACGCCTCCAGGCAGTAGTATTGGAGGGTATCTAGAAAGTGGCGGAGGTGCCACTTGACTGGCGAAAGGGGGACAGTTGGGGTTCTTCTTGATAGGGATCGAGAGGAAAAAAGCTGCAGCCACGGAGCAAGCTATTGGAAAT
>Ga0179593_1328955_pt1 | contig 22630 bp, 18 predicted proteins | sample CZODoug2_1_08_16_FD_185931 | JGI IMG/M metagenome (GOLD analysis project Ga0179593, IMG submission 185931) | Vadose zone soil fungal communities from Angelo Coast Range Reserve, California, USA - CZODoug2_1_08_16fungal (PacBio error correction) | ecosystem: Environmental > Terrestrial > Soil >...
ACGCCGGACCCTGTGATAAACAGAGAAAACTCAGGGGAAAGACATGACACCGCCTAAGGAACGGGGACACATCCATAGCGGCGACAGGCCAGAAAAGCAGGGTGGAGGGCGCCAAAATCAGATAAGAACATTCAGACTCAACGCCTCATGGCGACCTAAGACAATGCTCATATCGAAGAAAATACCTCGACGTAGGGACCCGAAAAGTCAGGGACAATAGGAAAAGGCCCGTGCAGCATGAGCGAATCCGCCGGAAAGAAGGCCCGTCGCAACTAGAAATCGCCTTCTGAATTTCACGGCGGCGCCAGGAGAAGGAAGTTTTGGGGGAGGCGGAAGTTGCAACTAGACGTGCGAATTGAGCAACAGACCCGTCTCGGACCCTCCAGAGGCGGCGCGCGAGCCAGTGAGAGTCGGATCGTGGGGTCTCCGTCGATGCAGTTGTAGGAAAACTTGAGTCCTCTTCCGCTTCGACCGGAGTGATACGCCGTCGGGGGGGACACTCTGCCGTCGAAGGACCACCTGCTCGGCGCGTAAAAAGAAAGCTCGGTGATGGCCAAGGGAACGGGGAAAAAGATAGCAAGGCTAACTTTTCTACTCTATGCTAACTGGGGGACAGAGGAGCAGGGAGCGGAGAAACGAGTGTCTGGGAAGTTCTCTGTTTCGAGGGCTGCCTTCAGCCGCGAGGATCACGACCTGCTCGAATCGGTGAGGGGAGGGGGGGGTGGCGGTTGCTCCTTCCACTGATGTGGACGGTCTGTGAACAGAGCACGAATTCAGCGCCCAGCAAGAGTCGCCGTGCGAACAAGAAAAATTCTGGATCTTCACGGAGCGAAAGGCGGGCTTGCATTGAGCGCCGCCATCTACTGCGGCCGAGGAAAGGTGGGATTGGGGAATTCGATGGATCGTGTGGGGAAAGCGAGGCTCAGGTGGGAGAGAGTCATAAATCTTGCGTACGGTGGGCGGCGTCTAACGGGGATAGTCGGAAAGTCAGTCCAACAGACCCTTCTGAAGAATGGGTCGGGTGGCGGGAGGAGAGCCAACAAACTCGTTCAGTTGCGGAGAGTTTCTCTTCCGCTGGGACGGGCGCGTGAATGCGAGTATCCTAAGCACGGCGATCCAAAGGGGTGTCGCGCTTTATGAAACATCAAAACCAACTTCATATCTCTAGGAAAGTCGACTGGGGGTAAAGGGAGAGTTTCCTTGAAGAGCAAGGGTCATCCTGCCTCTGAAGGGGGGAACCGATACGACCTTCCTCGCTCAATGGTCGGGACATCAGGCGGTCTCGAGTCGCTGGCAGGAAGAACAGCTGTGGTACTATTCCCCCACGAAATTGGGTGGTTTAGCCGGTTTCCAGGGAAACTTCTAAAACTAAGGGGGTGTTGGGGGTCGGAAGTACGGTGACGTAACACGTCGCATACCTAAGGGAGACACCTTCTTCCTCGAAAAGAACTCCTACCAGACCGCAATTCCACATGAAAAAGGGACGCGACACTTCCCCCCTGGATCTGGCGGGCGGAGACTGGAAGGTCGATGCAACGGGGGAAGAGCTACATGTACGTCGGCAGATAAGAAATATGGCCAAAGATTGTTTGATCTCGTCTCCAAATCTTCGGGGGGGGAGGAGCCGCGACGCCTTTGAGCCAGGCGGGATTCGACATGGAGGACTCGCGGCCGTTTGCGTTGCCCCCTCTTTAAGTGGGGTTTGGTTGGCTTGGGGCAAACTCGCCATGCTGGAGGGTAAGAAAAGAAAAACCATCCCCATCAGGCCCTCTCGGTGAAAATGCCGATCGGGGGGAGGGACATCGTTAAAAAATCAGGTCAGACTAGCACGTGCCACGAGAGAGCGCCGATCCAAGAGGGAAGGTAGGGTTTCTCGGAGCCCGGAATGTCCTCGCGTAACCCTCAAGCCCGTCACCAACGTATTGGGGACTTCGACCATTGAACTGGAAGCTACGCAGGGAAAGAAAAGGACCATTCGACCAGCGCAGTCAAGGGGGAACAGGGTCACAGCTGGGGAAGTTAAACGCAATGCACCCCCCCCAAGTTGCCGTTCGGACATCACAGACCAGGTGGTGCGCGCGGGTGGAAAATACTGCCAGGGAAGGTGGAGGGACTGCTAGATTCACCTGCATGTTTGAGGGGGCCCTGTCAGGGGAAGAGGGTGCAGCATCTTGCCGCTGCTTTTGGGGAGAGAAACATGCTAACCACCGTGACTCTCTGGGGTGAGGAGTTCGGCGAAAAGAGCTGGGGGAAACGGAAAAACGCGCGGGGAATACAAAAGATTTCCCTTGAGCTTGGGGAGGAAGGGTTGGGGGGATGACACTGGGCTGCATGAAACCCAGGTCACAAAACAACCAATCGGGGACCGTAAGCACACATCAGAACGTTCTACCGAAACCGGTGTTAAAAGGCGGAAAAGGGGTGTGTTGACCATGAGCGCTGAGGGAGGGAACTGCAACTCGAAACGCTTGACCCAGTGCGCGTCGATGGAAAAACTCCGGAATAAAGGTTCGGGGTTGTCCCCACACTGTCGTACTGACTCCGAACAGGAGACCGACATCATGAACAAAACGGAGGAGGGGGACAATTGTACGAATGTGGAAGAAAGGGCCCGAGCAGTACGACGTAAGGGGGAGGCAGGAAACTTAAGGAGAAAGGAAGCCGGCGGAAAACTAAAAAGGTCGGCGAGTTCGATTACGGACTGGCCGGCATTCAGAGTCAGAGATAGAGAAGGGCCGGGGCCGCCGGGTTAAAAAGGCTTGCCAGACGGTTCGGTCAGGACCCCGTGCAGGGCTGTTGGTTGGTTTTCTCAACCCTTTGGGTTATTAAAGTCAGTGAAAAAAAATGAGCCAAAGTAGGGGAAAGAGGGACTCGGGTAGGCACCGAGGTTGATTGGGGACAGCTCCTTAAAACGTAAACCTCACCGGCGCGTACTGTTGTATCGGCTACCCCCCTACCGTGCAAACGCGTCCGAAAAAAAAGTTCGAACCTGCACTGCTGTCAAAAAAAACTTGCAAAAACGCAACCTCGTCGGTTAAGCTTCAGGGCAAATACCTGGGCAAGAAGAAACTGGTGACGTTCACAACGGCCAGTCTCACCCTGAACGGGAGTCAGCTTCTCTGTGAAAGGTCCTAAAGGAAAAACGTTAAGTCCTCAAGGCAAGCTGGGAACGTCACCGTCGATATCCGGAGAATGGCGGGTTGAGAAGGGGCGTAGTCATTCCTGCATTTTCTGGAATATCTCTCTTGAGGGAGGGTTAGTCCGCGGGACATGCAACACAAGAGGAAGTGGAAAAACCCAGTCCACTCCACCGATTCAATCGAGGAGAGCCGACAGGCACGAGGTTCGGTCGCCTAAACTTGACAAAGGTACTGGATTCACGAGGAAAAGGAGGCGGGAAAGTATTTGACCCGCAACCAGCAGGCAATGTGAGGCCGCCCCAACACAAGCCAAATCCAATGACCTTAAATTAAGAGGGGGGAAGTACGGGTGGGTCAGTCCCGTGATGGTCGACATGAAGTTGGAGGAACGTTCTCGGCCGTCGAGACCCCCGACTAAAAAAACTACGAGATAAAACCAAGAAGGGAAAGGCTGGGATCAAACTTGGGAGTAACTCTGACCGGAACCGTCAAGCCTCCGAACCAGAAGGCTTTGGGAGGGGCCGCGAAAGGTGGCCAAGAGTTGAAGGACAGTCTGGGGGAAAAAAGGAGAGGAGAAAGGACAAGTACCAGGAAGGCATGGGGGGTGCCTTCAACGACTAAAAACTTCGCACCAACAAAAATACTAGGCCGGGGGACCTCTACGAACGGGAACTGAGGCTGCCACACCAAGAAGCGGGCCGTGTATAGGGGGGGGCCAGCTGGGAACTCCGCGGAATCCCTACTGAGGACCAGCCGGCTGTCCAAACTAATTATTCGAGGAAGGTCGGGTTAAGGAGCCGTCCACGCAACTCGAAAAAAAAAGGGTACCAAGGAAGGAACTTCTCACTAGAGAGGACTATCAGAGTGGGGGGGGAGCAAAGATCAGACCCCATTCCTTGGACGATTAACAATCTTGACGAACTCTCATTTCACTCACGGGGATCAGAAAAATACTCCCGGAGCCGACCTCTTTTCAGTTGTGGGAGAAAAAGAGACCCCTGATTACGAGGAAGAGGGGGTTACTGGTTCCGAGCTGACTATCAGTCAAAAAAAAAAACCCGCGGCGCCATCGCTTATCTAGGCAAATCACAGCATCCTCTAGGAACGACCAGACCGAAAAAAGGAACGTAGCACTGGCGGAGCTCAAGGCCGAGGAACCGAAACGAAAGCGTGAATCCGTCGAACTCAAACGAAAACGGACTCGTCGAGGAGACTATTGCCGCTGAGGAGCAGGGGGAAAGACCAGTCCACTCAACGGGAAGGCGACACAAGCCAAAGCCAAAAACTTTCGACAGGGCGGATCAAAGGAAACGCCCTCTATCGAACAGGACCAAGCCACGCGGGGCTACGCGGCGAAAAAAAAAAAAAAAAAAAAAAAGGCGAGAACGAGCAACGCAAACGGAGGAAGGGCCTAGCTGGGGGTAAAGAGCCAAAATCACCGAGGGGCGACGAAAGAAAAAGGGGTCAGCCACCGGGAAATAAACCGGGGGTGGTGAAAAAACACGGGGTCTTAAACGTCTCGGACGCCTGACTAAAAGTTCGACAATCCTTCTCGCGAAGGCGCAAAAAGATACTGGAACGGATCAGGAAGGGGAGGATCGTGCCGGGCCTGAATTGCAAAGGGGATTTTCGTCTCGCCGACTCGCAAGGCTGTTGGCACCTTCAAACGAGCCACCAAGGCCGAGAGGCTCCTCCGATCAAAGGGATTCCTCGTTTTCGAAAAATCAACCGTCTGTTCCGATCTGAGGACGGGCATTCTCCGTCTTGGGGGACGACCGAGCTCGGGAGTCAAGTTTAAGGAGATCCATGAGCATTGTCTCGTCTTCAAAAGGTCGGAATGGGAAAAAAAGGGGTTCACCGCCGTGCCGGCATTCTTAGCAAGATGAGGGGTCTCCTTTCATTTCACAGAAGATTCGGAGTGGTCATGCTCGGCGGAGAGATCTCTCTCGGCGTCGATCGACATCAGAAAAAAAAATTCTGGAGGAAAAGAGAGATATGACCTGTGGTCTTGCTTAAGAAAAGGCATTACAACGTCTAAATGGCCACAGAAAGAGCGGAGAACAGCGGAAGGAATAATGCAATCCAAACACCGCCTGCCCGAAAAAAAAACTAATGAAACCTGACAATGTCTCAAATTATCGGAGGAATAAAGAAGGAAAAAGGGGACCTAAGGACGTATCCCTGAGGCGTCCAACCTAGACAAGTGCCCTGGATAGGAACTGAAAGGAAAGCCGCCTGGGCGACAAAATACAGTCAAAAGCTGATTTAGGGCGGGCGCGACCACTTGGAAGGACTTGTTTCAGGCGGGTAGGTGCCCGAAAATGACCAGCTCTACTGAAGTCCCCGTTCAATCGATGCACCAAAAAGACAGAGGAAAGACCCTGACACTATCCGTATGTTTTGGGACGGGCCGTGCTACGGGGAAAGGGGAAGGAATCTGGAGCGTCGATCCCGTATTAGAGGGGATGACACATCAATGCAGGTAAAGAAAATACACCTCGTCAGAGGAACGAACCCATCGTTGGGGTGCTGATCTTCCCAAAAAAAAGAGGCCATGGGGAACGTTTCGACGAAACTGGGCTGGACCGACCCTCTTTCAGCGATCCAATATTCTGAAAGGTTACGAAGGCGAATGCCTAAGAGGCGAAACAAGACAAATGCAGTAAAGCGTGATGGCAAGGGGGGATTTAACCACTTGATGTGATTTCCGGAGGGGATAAAGCTCCTTCAGCGCCTCCATTCGGCATCTACTTCGGGAGAGTGGCTCTGAGGAGGGTATCTGCGGCAAGGGGGGCGCACCAAGGGCAGGCCTCTCTACCTGAGGTGAAGCGATGGTGATCAGGGTCCCGTCAGGGCTAAGAGGGCAAAAAACTTCATTTCCTCGATCTCAGCGGCGTGCCGGTGGCTGCTTCCGAAAGGAGAGTCGAGAAAAAAGGCCGACACCTCTTCCTCGTCTTTTGTGCTTCCGTCTAAAAAAAAAAGCTCAGGTTGAGGGGGGGAGAAAGGCGCTGCGCATGGGGAGTGGGGACGTTAAATGCGATGAGATGAACGAGATACCCAATGTGGCCTCCCTCTGGGATTCACACTCAGCAGGGAAATTCAGCATATCTCCTAGGAGAAGACGCCTGGTGGGGAAAAAATTCTTTGCTTGAAGAAAAGCCGTCCGGCCGCTAATTTCCAGACCAAGAGAAACTTAAGAATCTTGGGGCAGCCTGTCCGCGATTAAGAAAAGTCCGGCGGAGAAACTTTGGAGACACGCTGTTTTTTGGGCCATAGGCCGGGGGAGTTTTCTTCGCAGGGAGGAGGGGGTGGGGTGGGGGTGCGGAAGTGAATTGGGGAGTAAGGGGGGTGCGACGTCTACATGCCAAGTACTCTCCTCGCGGTCAAAGCCGGGGGGAGACCAATGACACTCGTGGACTTAAAAAGGGAATGCCACTTCCAAATGTCGGGGCGGAGTACGGATGACGGGAGGGGGTCAGGAAGAAAGGGATATCTCCATTCAAGGAGACAGACTGTCCTTTTTGGGAGAAGACGGTCTTGATATCTCGGAAGGGGGCTTCGCCGGCCACTGCTGGGGGTGTAGGGGTTGCCGGGAATCCAATCGAGGGGGACTGACAACAACAAAGGGGGGGAAAGGGGGGACCAGCGTGATTGTTCTTTGCAACACCTCGAAAACCTGCTGGTGCTCAGGGGGAGACGAACAATAAAAAGCGATCGTTTCTTGAGACGACTGGGTAAATTTCGCGAGGAATCACTCGGCCTATTTCCGCGCAGACCGAGTGAGTGACGGCGAAACGATTTATTTCCCTCGAGGACCAAAACGCAAATTGAAAGAGAAAAGGTGGGGCTTATGTGCAGACTTAAACGAAAGCGAGGGCGACGTGCCGAAAGGGTCCAGCTGGGATTGAACGAGGAAACGTGGTTTTCCGTGGAGAAGCACGCTGCATAGTTTTCGCGGTGGAAACGTCACGGCCATGTCTTGCCCAGGGCGTGAAGGCTGAAGATTCCACCGCGAGCTGGCGTGCAGTCAGTTGTGCCTAAGAAGAAAGGGCCGGAGGGGGGGCACCGGTTTGTGAGTCATCACATCGAAACCGGACGGTGTGAGGCGCAGGAGATCTGCAGGAAAAAACGAGGAGGTGAATAAGATGGAGGGAAGCAGCTTTGTTCGTCATGTCATAAGTTGGGGGGGGGGGGTGACTTGTGTGTTGGGGTTGTTGTTTGTTTTGGGCTACAACCAAAAGGGGGTTTTAAACACCCCAACCCATCCGCGTAACCCCAAAAGAGGGGAAGTCCGCCCTAACCTAGGTTCATCGACCCGGCTTAACCGGGGTAAGAAACAGCTCGATCGAGAGTCTGAAAAGGACGCCAAGGAAGTCTAGAACGGTAACAGGCGGAGAAGGGAAAGAAGGGCCTCTTCAGCCTGCAGGTTGCCGAGCTCGGCTAGTCTAAACATTCCTAAGACATACATAAGCAAGGGAGGAGGAGTATTTCGGCGGAAGTTGTTGAGAGAGATCTAACAGCTTTGAGGTCACGGCAAAGGACGAGGAAATGGGGAAGGACGTCATCCGACTCGTTTCGGGGTCGTACGGAACCGGCATTCGAAAGTCATCGCAGCCCGGTAGCCGTTAGCAGGAACCAGCGCTGTCCTTCCTCCGGGTGCACGGCTCGCTGGGGGGGGGGGGTTTGGCAACCCGGTGGTTAGAAAAACAGTGAAAAAGGGATTGAGCCAAGCTCAATTCGCTGTAAGAATCGAGGTATTCACCCCAACAGAGAGGGGTGCCGGGACGACGGATCGATCTCAGAGACCTCAAAGGCGACGTCCGTTGTTGTCTCAGAAAACTCACCTGTTCACTGGCCTGGGGGCTGAGTCAAGGGCAATGAGGGCAACTCGGTTAAAAGACTTAAGTCCGCAGACAAACGAAAATCACATGTCCGGGGGAAGGAGGTCACCGGCACCACGATCTAAAAGGTGCCTAACGGCACCAAACGGAGTTAATCAAAGGCGCTGTAAGGCACCGGCTCTAGTCAGAGGTCGTTTCCTCCCGATGCTTTCCGTACAAATGGTCGACGGGGAAAATAGACGGCAATTCGTCTCCGAACAGGAGGCGCAGGTCAAAAAGAAACGATTCATATGAGCCATCTTCTTCGTTTTAATCCCGACGCGCCGAAACTAGGTAGAGGGATAGATACTAGAAAGGGGAGGGGGGAAGTCTCCCCTTCAGAGAACGTGACGAGGTGTGAATGAACGCCCGACCAAGAAAAAGGAAAATCCACGCACATGAATTCTCGGCAGGAATTTGCATTCCCTCTAGGGTCAGCCTGCAAAAAACTGAGAAAGGAGGAGGAAGGGGAGAATCCAACTCCAAGGGGTAGGACCGATATCCAAAATGAAAAAGGGACTATTCTGGCACGAAGACATGTAGAGAATATGAACGGAATTGTCTCGTACGAGCTGGGGGAAGGGCCCGCGAACTTGGGGGGGTCCAATCCTATGGAAGGGGAAGATTCATTTCGCAGGAACGGAAAGGGGGGAGGGGATAGAATACCAGGCTCGGCCTGGCTAAGGGGCAACGTACTACCTACTTCCAGCAAAACAAAAAACTCTTCTTGTTTCGACGCCCATAAATAAGGGGGAAAAGGCACTCTGCCACCAAAAGTGCTTGGGGAAAGTAGGGGAAAATGGGATAAATCCGAGGGGGCGACCTACGGGAGAGCTGTCCAAGCAAACGAAGGAAATAGTAGCGTGGAAAATGCGAACCCCATAACGGAGAGGAAAAATCAAGCCCTCGGTACCCCTCGCCCAGGAGTACGGGGATTACTGGAAGAGTGTGAAGTCTCAATCTGGCAGGCGGTGTCGCCTTGCACTTCTCCATTTGTAAACAGACGAATCCCGGAAAGACGCAAAGGTTGGTGTGGCGGACTCCACGGGGGACACTATGACGAGTTGTCGACTTGTGGGGCGGAGAGGCTCCGCCGACAGTCTAAATATCTAGTAACTTGAAGGCGATTGACTAATCCTCTACGGAAAGAAAGACAACAAGACCAGAGGAGAGACCTCCGTCAGTACTTTCCAGAGACGAAAAAAGAACTTTTACGTAGAACTCGACTTCTCGAGAGGGGCCGAGTACTCTTAAGGGGCCCTGCTGGCAGGAAATACCATTGGGGGGGGAAGGGAGAAAAAATGAAAACCGTCAGGAAAGAACACACCTCTTTAGAGCAGTGGAGAAGAGAAAAAGGCAGCCCCTCTCCACTTAATCACAAAGGAAATCTTTTCGGCGTGCACTGGGGCCTCTTCGCGAAGAACCTCCCCTTTCTTCACGGGCCGTTTTTACGGAAGAATGCCATCACCAGATTTTTCAAAGTCGAAAGGGGGGGGGGGGGATAAACTTCGCCCGAAACCGCTTCGAAGTTCTCGAAGGAACTACTGCAAAGTTCGCAAACCGACATCGTGAGGGCAACCATAAGGCCTTAGGATGAGTCAATCGTCTCGTCACTATGGCGTTTCCTAGGATAGCCAAACTTCTCGCTGGTCCATGTAGGGCATTAACAACTACGCCAACAATCATTCTAATCGGCATAAGGGGGAAATAGAGAAGGCTCTGGAAACTCTAGTGTTCGAAGTTCTCCAGGACCGCTTCCGGCGGTCCAGCTAAAGAGGGCGGAGAATTGTGTCGACGTAGGGGTTGTCCGTATTTGCTCGAGAAAGGGGAGGGGTCCGAAGGGGTGTCCGATAAGAAGTCATTGTTCTGTTATTTCGATTCTTTCTTATGAGAAATGTCGTTAGGGAGTGGCTCCAGACCGGTGCATTAGGAGGACGAGGGGTCTCGCTCAGTGCTGGTGGTAACCTTTCGAGTTCGCCGTCGGGGGGGCTCTGAGGGCGGCACAGCGGGGTCGGTTAGAGAACTCTAATGCAAAGAGGAGGGGAAAAGATTGATATTCTCGCAGTGACTTAAAATGTGGGACTCCGCATTACAAGAAAGGCCCGCGAAAGCGGCCAACCCACAGAAAAGAGAGACACATTCAATATGACTGCAAAGGCGGAACAACAGATCCGAAAAAAAAATCAAAGAACTCGACCTGCAAGAAGCTGATCTAAAGGAAAAAAAAAAGGAAAAAACATCAGATTCGAAGATTAGAGGGTTCCACACAAGCAAAACATGACCCTTTGCAGCGAGGGAAGCTCTCCTGACGCGTCCTTCTCCCAGCTCTACGCACTTCTTCTCCAAAGAACCAGATGGGGTGGAGTCTAGGTTCCCCAGACCAGCGCCCTGTAGCGACCTTTCCCCTGACTCTATTGCATAGCCCTCCCGGCGCAGAAGGAGCCTGGGGAATCAGCTTTTGGGGCGCCTCGAGGCCGGGGGAGAACGTGACCGTTCTTCGGATGACTTGTCATTTAAGAGTCAAGGGTGCCCTCTTTGGTGAAAATAAAGGCAGGGAATCGAAGTGCTACGAAAGTTTCCTAAAAAACTTTGATGGAAAGGGGCGTCGTCACGAACAGTGGGACGAAACGTTTCGTCTGCTCGGGGTTTGGCGCCGAAGGAAACAGGGGCAGCGGAGGCCCATATGGGGGCATGGATTCGAGGCGATGGGCCGCGTGAGAAGAACGAACTTCGGTGGGAACGCGTTGCGGTGGGGCGGCCGCCACGACGGTTTCCAGCCGCGTCCTCAGCGGACAGCCCGCCAGCTCGGGAATCGCCGAAAGCGTCGGAGGACGGTGGATCCAGTCCGTAGCCAGGGCGGGGCCCTCGGGAGAAAGCGCATCCAGCTTACGGAATCGCCGACCTGGTCGGGTGACGGGGGGGGGGGGGCGGGGGGGGGATCGTTCCGTAGTGAGGGATAGGTCATTTCAGATCTAAGCGATGTGGAGAAGGAGGAGGGAGAAAGGTATAGGAGACCTCAACCAGTCAGACACATCTCTTCCTAAGGGGGCAAAGTAGTCGACGAGCCACAAAGAAATTGGAAGGGGATCCTGTTCTTAGAGGGGAAATGGGGGTGGGGGGAAGCGATTGAGGACTCCAAGGGGCACGGCAAAGCCCCAAGGCTGGAAGGAAGATTCATCATGTTACATGATCCTAGGAGACGAAAGGGGGGTTACAGGAGAGTGGCGAGGGGGCTTGGGAGGTACCGCGTACGCGTAATTGCGTCGACCTTCCTCGACCTGATCATGTACCTTAGGTAGACGGGGGTATCGGCGCCGGCTAGAAAGTGAGAAGTCCACGCCACTACGTTTACCCGTTTTCGGAGGGGAGACGGTGGGGGGGTTTTTTTTGCTTTCGACGCACCCTGTAGTTGTGCCCAGGCCACTAAAGACTTTTGTAAGCGTCCTTCAACAATAGTATCCAGAGGCAATGGACTCGGGAATGGGGCAATTTCGCTGTCCACTGACCTTAGATGATTAGAACGTTAATGAAAAGACCGGAATCAACGGAGATCGAACATGTACGGAATGAAATTTCAGAGGGGTGGTGCCTCGCGGGCAGAAGAAAGGGAAAGCTGGTCTCCATGTAGTTCATGGTCGACAAGGGGGAGGTTAAAACCACACAGTAGCGGCTAGGAGGAGGGATTGTGCCGGGGCATTGGCGGCGTATGAAAAGAGGTGGTTAAGGGAGAATTTTTATCTCAACCTCCTTCACTCGGTTGGGGAGGCGAGAGCGCACCGGTCAGTTTTCGGGACGAATCCTAGGGGTCTCGACCGGAGGGAAGACGTGCGTGGGTCTCAAGGGCGCCAAAGGGGAGGAATCGCGGGAAAGTAAATCAAAGCTCCATGAAAACGATAGTGACGTAATATTTTGACTGACTGTGAAAGCCATCGGGAGAATAACGACAAATGAAAGCTGGTCGACGTGGACCAAAAGGTTTGCCTGGATAACTCCGGCAGAAAACGTGGAAAAAAGCCTCTTAGCCAAGGGGTGAAAAAACAGGAAAGTTCAATCCAGCTAGGAAAGGAGGGCCTGCAGGAGAGTTCAAGCCTTTCGTTGGAAAGTAAGGGAGGTAGGTGCTCCGCGAAGCCGTCAGAGGGTGGGAGGTCTTCGAGCTGAGAACACAAGACGGGGAGGAACGTTTTCTCTCAGCTGACCACGGCACAAGGCGTTGAAGCGCCTTGAGCTTTGCGTAAAATGTCAGAGGTTGATGCAGGAGGAAGAACCAAAGGGGGGGGACACCCAAAAGAGAGCCGTGCAAAACAGAAGTCGAGGAAAAAGCAGGGTTAAAGAATGAAGGGCCTAAAAAGGAGGAACGGGGGTGTAGTCTTCGGCTGAGGGAAAAGGAGTCGCCGTCAGTACTCGAACGGGGAGGCAGCAGAGCGAGGGGAAAGCCGCGTCAGCTGACGGGATTAAAGGGAGTCTTACCAAGATACTAGAATGTATCGAACCTTCCAACCTACCAGATATAAACAAAAAAAAAGGAGAGACAAGAGGAATGCCAGCAGAAGGTCGAGATCGTGTCGGCCGGCAAAGAAGGAAAAGCGAAAAGCGGGAAGATGCCTCTGACAAAGGTTTTCGGAGGAGAGTACGGCAGGGGAGTACAGAAGTCAGAGAGGGACAATACAACCGGTTACTCCGGGGACGAACAGGACGGTCAGGAAGCCGAAAAAGTGTGGGGGGGATAACGGCGCGCGGTGTGGCTCAACCTGGGGTTATGCAGCCTCATTGAAAAACCAAATATGACATTGAGCCAAAAAAAATTCGTATTCACTCGCGAGGGGGGTTCCCTGGAAATATAAAAAGTCTCCGTGAAAGAAAACCGGGGAGGCCGGACCAGGTTGAGAAAAGGTCGCTACTACCCTCACAAAACCGTTTCCAAGAGGCCGTCTGCTCGGAAAAAAAAGAGACGATAGCCCAGGACTTCCAAAGGTCACCACGCCAAGGGACTGGCAGGAAATAACTACTTCGATTTCCAATGGATAGGGGAAAAGATCTAAAAAAACACGAACTCTCAAAGATTGATTCAGAAACCCCGTCAGTGGAAGGGACCGCTGGACCAAGGTCCCGGGGAAAAAGGCACGCGTCAGCACTGTTTCATCAAAGGTCAAATCTTCATTACCAAAGGGTCGACGGAAAGGTTTGAAAAAAAGTGGCGATTGGCTTTATGGGCAGGACGGAAAAAAAAATCGGCTGAAATGAAAAAACCGAACCGAAGACTCAGAGGGGAGCCGAACTTCGTGTGAAGAAGCAAGAGGGGGGAAAAAAGAAAAACTGGAAAAGTCGGACGAGGAAGAACCGAGAAAGGAGGAAACTTAGGGGATTTGGTCCTCCAGTCGCATCAGGCGAGGGGTTCGTCGCCGCAGAAATAAGAAAAGACACGAGGGAAAAATGAATTCCTCGGGCAGACGGGGTAGAACTCGAGGGGTCACATCCGCAACTACGGGCGTTAGCGGGACATTCGAAACCTCCCAAAAAAAAAAAGCAGCAAGAAGGCCATCAATAACGAAGACAAAAAAGGTCCTATTTCAAATCGGGGAAAGAAGGATGTTGTTAAAGGGGGTAACACTGAATGGGTTGAAAAAGGAAGAAGAGTCCCAGTCTTTTAAGTTGCCCGAACTGTTTGTCCAGTTTGCTGGGGGAGGGGAGCTTACAAGACTAGGAGATAACCAGGGGCGACTTTGAAGCATAAAAAAAAGATGAACTTCACCAACAAAAAGAGGAGTGTTCTCCGCCCGCGTACTAAAACTAAAACTTGCCCAACCCCAAGGGCGTTTAATGCAAGCTGTGATAGAAGGAGCCGGAGCGCTGAGATAGCGAAGGAGGTCAAGAAGAAAGGATTCATGAATTTCAGGGTAAAGCCCTTCCCTACCGTCTAAGGAAAAAAACAACTCTCCGTAGGAGAATCGAGGAACGTCAGCTCTCTATTTCTTTGGAAAATGGAAATAAGAGTTCAGATGCGAGCCCATTGGGAAGCTAATGTGCCGATTACCGGGAGCTCATAGCATTAAAGAAGCCTCAATAGGATCGTGGGGCAAATAACTAAAAGGAGCCGAACGAAGGATGTTGTTTGCTCGAACTACGACCCCACGGCTACCAGGAAGGAGAAGGAATAATTTAGAAGGGGGTGAAAGTGAGATCAGAAAGGTCGAATGACGACCCGAGGAGGATTATAAAACGGTAACTTAAGGCGCGATCTACAAATCCGCGTACGGAACGATCACCTCGGAGGAAGTACGCGGGAGGAGTATGCTCCTTATATCTGTGAGCCTCCAAAGGAAGGAGTCTCCGAGGGAGTTGGAAGATAAAAGTAGAAAACTAGAACGGGGGAGAAGAGGAAGATTCCTCTTTATGCTCTGAAAGTCCTGCTACGCGTCGAGAAAACGGAAAACATAAGGGGCAAAAGACGCCCGGTAAGAGGTAAGAGAGGTTATCGTAGAAAGGAGCAACTATCGAACCTGACCAAAATCAACGATTTTCGAGAGGAAAATGTGCCCTCGGGAAAATCTCTCACGAGGACTTGAGGCAGGGACTATGAGTTGTGGGGAAGACCGGAAGGGCCATCACCGATGTCATGTTTCTCCACAGCGAGGTCCTTTATGGGGGGTAACAAAAAAGAGGTGAGGGAAAAAATTCAATCAAACTAAGACTCAGGTAAGGAAGAACTAAGGGGAAAAGTTCTCACAAAGATACGTTCTCCAAAGACGCCTTACGCTTCTACAGGTCGCAAAAACGAAGGAAAAGAGGGAAAGGAGGCAGGGAAAAGCGACGTCCAGGATGAACTAAAAGGGCTCGCTGGTCGGGGGGAAATTAGAAAGAAGAAAAAAGGTAAGTAATTGGGCTCCGTCCGATGAAACCCTTAAGGGGGCTCTGGAGAGGGGGCGCGGGAAAGGACGAGGGTAACCAATAGAGGTTCAAAAGGGGGAAAGGTCTCCAGAGGGAAGGGGGTTACTCCCTAGTCTCTGCTACGTCCTATGTCTCTGGTCATTTCATCATGGGGGTCTTTAGGGAGGCTGGAGGGGAAGAAATGTTCTTAATTGAGTGTTATCAACCGAAAAGTCTTGCTGAACTAACGAGCTGGAGGTGGTACTCAAGGGTGTTTCTCCGTGCGGAGTAGGGGGTCTCTTCGACGGGCGCCGAGGGAAAGCGAGGGGAATTGGCTATGCCTATACCAACAATTAAGATAGAATGATGTCGAGCCAATTAACGAGGTGATAGAGGAGATGACTACATCCTAATGCCTGACCCACTTCTAAACATCAAGATATCTATACAGAGGGAGGAATAATGAAGGACCTTCTGCGACCAAACAAATCCATCATCATCAACTAAGAAAGAGAAAAACGCCTAAAAAGAAAAGGGTCTGTATATTACCTCGTACCCTGGGAGAGGAGAAAAAACCATCCTCGGAGGGAAAAAAAATGACCTTGTCCTATATTAGTACTAACAGGCCGAGGAACTGAGAAGGAGCAAACTACTTCTCGTTTTCAGACCTGCGCCAAGAAAACTTCTGGGGGGTGGCGGACGGGGGTAATTTTGCCACTCCAGGAAAATCAGTCGAAACCGGGCCACCAGAGGGACAGCAGCATCCTAGCAAAAGGAATCTTACAGGATAGGTGGACTATTCCCTTGGGCGAATAAGGACTCGGGGCAGAGGTCGAAAAGGCAGTAACGTCGTTCGCGGGGTTCAAACCCCCATCAATTAAGGGTAAGAGGGAATGGGAACCCCCTTCTCGTCGTGAAAAGGGGTATGCCCTTTCCTCTTCGTCAAAAAAAATCTAGGTTCGAACTTTGCGACGCTCGTGAGACTCAGGGGGGGGCGCCGAGGAAAAGGTCAAGAGGGGAAAACCCCTATTTCGGTTGAAGGCGGGGAGGGAGTGTCTATGGATACTTAGAGGGGAGATCACTACATTCTAAAAGGTGTTTCTTTTCGGTTTCCAAAATCTTTATGTGGTACTCGCGTGAAGAACGGACTGAGGAGACCGCTGGGCTATCTCAATCGTCGTTAGGAGGGGTCAGTTTGATCAGTAGACTGGCGAAACGTAGAAGAGCGGTCAGCTCTAAGGCTGGAAGGAAATCGACTTGAGAGGTGATCCTTCACTGTCGGGGAGGAGAGGAGTGAAGGGACTCGTCTCAAGAGGGGGACTGAAATTCGGCTCTACAGGGAGGGAGAGAAAGGAAAAAAGGACGCAATTCTTCACTCAAAGTTCCGTCGTCGCGCAACAAAATCGTCAGTGGGCGGAATCGGAGGATTCGAAGGTGTCTTTCTCTTAGCTATGTAGCCCGGAGAAGCACTGAGAAAAAAGGGGGACCTCAGATTAGGTCAACGGCCGTTCCACCGCCGTTCTGGCGGGGCGCCTGGGGCCCGAGTAGGGTGGGCGAGGAACTTTCTGGAACTGGAGGGTGAAGGGTTGTCCAGCTACGAAAGATCAGACCTGAGGAAGATTGGGCCCAGAGGTCGTGCGAACGTCGTGATTCGCAGCGGAGCAGGCGAAAATTCTACAGAGGAAACGGAAAAAGACTTTGTTGGGCAAAGAAGTCCAGGGGGAGGCGAGGAGCGGAAAGAAAGAAGTAGGGGGGGGGGGGGTGAAAGTGTTGGTCGCACGTCACATACTGGTAACTCGTAGGATCCTAGAGCAGAGGGAAAAACGCCAAAAGGCAGGAAAGAGGGGGAACACATAGCGCCCAGAGGTAGTCAGGAGGGGGAGGGAAAGGTTATGAAAAGGGGGGGGGGGAAGGAAGGTGTTTCCACGGAAACATTTACGTTCATATTACTAGAGGGGGACAGAGGTTGAGCAGACGGGGGGGGAAAATGGGGGGAGGGGGTTGAGGGACTGACAGTCTCTCTCAGAGGGTGTGCCTTGCAAGGAGACGAAAAAAGTAGAGGAAGGGAGTTCATTGGGGGGGGGCCATTTTGGGTGGCGGGAGGGAAAACACCGCCCTTCTGGGGAGAGAAAGGGAAAAAAGACCAGCAACCTCCCGCTCTACGTGGATTAAAGAGGACTAGGAAAGAGCACAAAGGTCTTTTTCGCATAACTCAGGGTCGGCGCACGAAGAGGGCAAAGGGACCCGAAGGGAGTGAGGGAGGAGTGCTAACCTGTTGAAGGTCCCCACCCCTCAAGCAAGGGGGAAACTAAGAGAAGAGTGACGGAGGAAAAACAGGGGGATAGTTAGAAGAGCAGAAATAACCAAGGACCAAAGGCCTAAGGAGAAAGAGCGCATTGCGAAGGTCCAGCTGGCCTTGAGGAAGGCAGTGGGAATTCGCGAGGAGATCCGAAATAGTAAAGGTGACATCAATCCCGGAAAGACTGCCCGTAGGGAAGTAGTGAGGGAGAGTCATCTAGGCTGGGCGTGGCCCGTCACAGCAGGTGCAGGGGCGCAGCAAAAAGTTGAGGGGGGTGGGAAGGGGGGGGGGGGGAGTAGAAACGAACCAGGGGGGGGTGGGAGGAACTGAAGACAAGAGGATATAAAAGTCTGTCACACAAAAAGGGGAAAGGATTTCGGAAAAAACCCTTGAGTTCAATCTAGTTGGTGATGACACTGGGGGGGAGGAAGAACCAAGGGGTGTTAGCACCCCAACAGGTAAAACTAAAAAGATTCCGGCCTGGGAAAGGGGGGATGGTTCTTCCGAGAAGTGTAATTTGCCCTACAGCTCAAAAAGATAGAGTCTGATGCCGGCCAGGCCAGGGAGCCGAAAAGGTAAAAGAAAAAGGTCGAAGGACGCTTCCCTCTGGCCTGCAGGGGAGGAAGAAAAGTCTTACTGAGGAAAAATATCTAAAACGGACGAAAGGAAAGATCTCAACAAAAAAGAATAGATGCTGTCTGTCGGAAGGGTTGCAAATCTGCCGGAGAGAAGGGGAACGAAAACTGAATGCAGGAACGGGAAAGGGGGAGTAGAGGGGGGAAAGAAGGGGGTCAGGACAACGCCGTCATTCCACAAATTAACTATAGGAAAAGGGGCAAGAAAAAAAAAAGAGTGTTTCGATGGGGGAAAATCGACTTCGCAGGACTGAACGAACTGAGTAAACGGCGCTCTGGGGGATAACCCGGGGGGTTATGCAGACCTGGGAAACCCAATGGGAAGAATCCGTCTGTCGACATGGGACAGAAGAAAAGGTGGCCGGGGGGGAAAAAAAACAGGATAGCTACTGGCGAAAATTCCCTCACAGGAGGGATTGGTGACGAAGGTGCTCGAACACAAAAGAAAAAAGGGGGACCACCGCGGCAAAGGGGCTGAAGGAAAAGGGCGCACCTTCCACCGAGGTCCAAGGAAAGGAACCCACACTCTCTGAAGGAGGAAAAATAAGAACTCGCAAAAAAGGGGGGCCATGGATGACGGTTTCCCGCAAGAAAAGCCTCTCAGAGAGCGTGCTGCAGAAAAAGGGGGGGAAGTGCGGTCATCAATAAACTGTAAGACTCGCTAGTGGAGCAAAGGGGGGGAGGGGATCCACAGGAAGGAGAAGGAATAAATAATGTAAAACTAATATCGAGTGTCAGGAGGGAGTGAGGTCCGAACTGACAAGTAAGGTCAGCCAAGGAAAACTTCAAAGAGGCAGAGGGGAAAAGCGGGCAGAAAAGGGGGAAAGATTCCGCGAAACTGACAGGGAGCAGCCCAAGAAACAAGAGCGGGTGGTCGGCTCACCCATTCTCCAAAATAAAGAGTGACCTTGTAAAGAACCCAATAAGGGAAAAAAAAGAGAGGAAAAGAACAAATTCATCAGGCGAAGGTGGGTCAGTCCAAACAATGGAGGGGGAAAAAATGCAACAAGAAAGGAGGAAAGCGTTAGCGGAAGCGCAGAAGGCAGGAGGGAAAAGCGATATCAAAGGGGAGACTCATCTCCCGAGGAAGGGAGCCTGGGAGGGAAAAACTGGCTGGAAGGGAACCGACATCAACTAAGAAAGCAGATCGGGGTAGGGGGAAAAAGCCCTCCCGAGTGGAATTGCCAGGGGGCGCATGAGCTGGACCCGTCTATTAAGGCAGGAGGCATTTTGAGATGTTACGAAAAAAAACTTCGCCACAACACCAACCGACAAAGTCTTGGAAACCGCCAGAGCAAAAAAAAAGACCGGAGATGGCACCAAAATGGGTGAAAAGTGAGGGATACTACTTCTACCTATCGGAAGAAGTAAAAAAGACGGAGTACTAGGAGTCTATAGGTGAACTGTAATGGATCGGGCCGGCCATACGAAGGGTTCCATCATAAAATCCACATCCCGAAAACATTCGCCGCCTAAAAAGAATGATGACGGCCCTGTGAAAAGGGGTGGAAAAGAGGGACAGAACTCTGAGATAACCGGGGGAAGAGTAAGCAGGAGAACTCCTGAAAGGGCACGCCCAGCTCGAAAAAAAGGGAAGCACTACCTCGGTTGAAAAAAGGTGGGGTTTGAGGCTACGACGAGCCAACGCCCGGGACGAGGGGGAATGGGAGACTTGGTGTGGACTACGAATAAGGGACATATAAAGTTAGAAGAAGTACAACTTATCCATCAGCTGAATGGCACTTAGGAGGATCCCGGAAAGGTACCCAAGTCACCGAGAGCGGGGAAAAAAAAAAAAAAAGAAAGAACTTAAAAGGAACATACTCAGACTAGGAAGATAGCTGTCATTCTCTAAAAGAAATTATCCAGCGGGGATTGAGTCCAGTCGAACTGGACTAAAGGTCAGGGAGGATCACTCCTATAGGTAAAGGCTCTGTCAGATTATATTACGTGAAAAGAAGGAAACACGTGAAAAGAGCCACCAGGGAAGGTCCAGCCCCACACGCTTCAAGATTCTGAAAAGAAACTCTTAGAAACACCCCGACGAGAAAGGAACAGATCGGGAATAGCTGCCGAAGACGAGGGGCGAAAAAAAAGCGACCGCTATGCGCCTTCGTCACTGGGCCAATCAATGGGTGCCGCGGTATCACCGATGTGGGCGAACCGGCCTAAAGGGTGTAGACAAGGAGATAAAATGGACTGGGAAAATGGTGAACAAAGTCGGCTAATTTCTCACAGTGCTCGCTCTGCGAGAAAAAAGTGGAAAGTCCCAAGGCAAATCTTCTGCAAACGATCCTTGACGACTTAGGAATGGTCAGCGCTCGCCCCTATTCAAGGAGGGAGACAAAGGGGAGTACGGGTGCCCTCGCCGAAAAGAGATGTGGTAGTGCACCTTTACAAAGGACGGCCAAATGCCGGAAGGATGTTGGGATCGGTCTACATGAACAGAGATTCTAGTTCTAGGGGGACGTTCTACATGTAATTCTTCAAAAGCGATTCGAGGTAAAGGGCTTGTTGAGAATGTTTGGGAGAGAGAGAAATGTCATTTCTAGGATTGTCTCGTATGAGCATGGAGAAATTGAGGTTTGTCTGAGCGGGGCTAGGAGGTTTTAGGAATTGACGGGTGAGGGATTGTCTCAGAAAAATTCTTCTTCCGCTGTCACAGTCTCGGTGGTTTGCCGTGGCCGGAGGAAAAAAGGGGCTGTAAGAGTGGGGAAAATTATAGTTCGTGGGACTCCTCAGAACGGGGGACGAGAAACGGGGAGAGCAATCTCTAAATTAGGTGAAAAATAGAGAGATTTAAAGATCCATCCTGTCGGCGGAGCCGAAAAGGGGGAACAAGAAAGAGTACGGGAAAGCGCAAGTCGAAAGACATCGCATAAGAGAATTGAAGAAAAGGAGGGGGAAGTTACCCATCAGACAAACGCCGAAACCTAACATCATAAAAAAAAAAGGATAAAGAAAGGCCACTGATAGGTATGACACAAAATATTCACTTCTCCTAGAAAAGTAGGGAAGGTTGAGGAACAACCGCTGAACGACAGGGAGAATCGACCAGGAATCCGCAGTTTCTTCCTGGCATCAAAAAAAATATCAGGAACAGCTCCCGAGGTCAGTCTAGCATACTTCACTCTAGTGTGTTGGAGTTTCTCCACATCTCTCCTGACAGGTGAAAAACTAGATGGAAAATCAAAGGAAGAGGTCTAATTCCGAATCCTCATGGGGGGTTTCTCCGGGATGCCCGGGGAACTGGGCAATGGAGGGGAACCCATCATTAAGTATATCCCTGGAAGGGTAGGGAATGAGAGCTGGTCACCATAAAATGGGATAATTTTGGACTTCTTCTTAAGCGTACTACCCATCTTGGGAGGGGAACTGGTCTCGCCTGGAAATCAGACATTTAAAACTTGGAGGCTCTCGAGGAGGTTGTGGATCCGAGGAAAAAAGTATCCCCGAGTGTTGATTTCGATCTATGGGGATGGCGAAAGGAAGGGAAGCTTCGAGCCGACCAGTCTCGAACGCGGAAGGGGGAGGTGACAATCCACCAGGTTGAAAAAGTTGGACGGGGTGAAACGTTCCTCATAAAAAAGAAAAGCACTCGGCGTCGCCGAGGCGAGCAAAGTTCGACTTTAAAAGGAACGATGAACGGCGGGAAGGGTGAGCGCCGCCAGAAGCTAGATCCGGTAGGTTTTGACGACGATGGGATCGGTTGAACGTAGAGGAAGGACTTCGAAAGAAAGGAACCGATCTCAGCGATGGCGTCCGACGGGGAAAGATAGTCAGCTGAGGGAAAAAAAAAGTCGCCACAGACTGACCATCGTCCTCATTTAAAGGAAGAGCGTCGAAAAACAAGAAAGACGGTCAGGAGATCTTGAGTGTTTCGAGGCGGGTTGGAGGACGCTTTCATGAACGCGTAGACTAAGGTAGATTCAAAGGAAAAGAAATTGGGGGAAGAGTATAAAAAAATCTGCATTCCCCGGCGTAATAGATAGAGACGGCGAAGACTGGGTAACCGGGGGCGAGGAAGGGGCTAAGTATGAAGGTGGGACGCCGTCACTCTACTAATTGAGACCTTATGGGGGGGGGGGGGACTGTGCTACTGACACTATGAGAGGAGGCCGGCGGATAACAGTGGGAATAACCGAATGTTTTGGTCCAGTTCCTTTTTCCTAGGAGCAAAAAAAGAATAGGTAGGGGGGGGGTGGGGGGTTCAGGGAGTCTTTTAGAACATCGACTCCTACTCGTCCGGTCGAGCAGCTCCGGCTCCCATTCAGGGGAGTCCAGAGGTAAGTGGCACCATTGTAACCAAGCTGAGTTCGTGAGGAAAAATGAGTTAGAAAAGGAAATTCATTGCCACTTGGAATCAATAAGAAGCCTTCTGGAGGACCAGAAAGATGGCACTGGGGGGGTTTTGGGAGCATGATGTATTGCATCGAGGCGGGGGTCGAAACTCTCTCCATGTAGTTGGGGGCCGGGGTACCTCGAGGAGGGAACCACCCGTCAACGGCCAGAATTCAACATGTCCCCGAGGGGGGTAAGGGGTTTTCAATTACATAACCTAAAAAAGGTGGAAAAGAGGGAAAGAGACAACATCTCCCTCTCTCGGGCTGCCGAGGAAGAGGAGGAACTGGGTAGGCAAAATCATCTGTGCTTCCAATCAAAGAAGATGTAGTAAGCCGATAAAAAATGATGACGGGGGCTCGTTCGAAACTTGAATGGGGGGAGGTGCGGGAGGAGCCGAACGGGAACACTAAAAAGGCATAGGGGGAAGGTACGAAAGTGGAGAATAATACTCTCTTTAGAAAAAGACAT
>Ga0179593_1663220_pt1 | contig 22626 bp, 23 predicted proteins | sample CZODoug2_1_08_16_FD_185931 | JGI IMG/M metagenome (GOLD analysis project Ga0179593, IMG submission 185931) | Vadose zone soil fungal communities from Angelo Coast Range Reserve, California, USA - CZODoug2_1_08_16fungal (PacBio error correction) | ecosystem: Environmental > Terrestrial > Soil >...
ACGGGAAATTTCCTTGACAAAAAACTAAAAAAAAGAGGAAATGGGAGGCCGCCATGCTTTATGGACCGCCGAGACTCCGCCAAAACGGCGCAACCCTTTGATGGTCAAAGTAAACGGAAGGAGAATGCGGTGAAAGAGGGGGGACAAGAGCTATTATGAATTGCTCAGAATGTGACAGAAAACAAAAAGCCATGTGAAACAAGGGAGCCCTGACGGGACAATTCCTGGTCCTGATGTGTCCTCAAAGGGGGAGGAAGACAAAAGGGGGAAGGGAAAATGAAGTCGGAAAGAGATACAAAAAAAAAACCCAAAGGGGGGTCCGGGAACCAGGCAGTTACCCAAAAGTTCTTATTAAAGGAAAAAGACGATCAAAGGGGGGGCAACCGGGAATCGAGATGTTGAAAAAGGTTCTTGGGGGAGAAAGGACAGGAACAAAATTGGATCAGCAATAACTGAAAGGACATCGAGGAAAATCGTCATTACTCAAAAAAGTCAGGAGTCAAGAATAAGTAACACTCAAGAAAACTGACTAAGACAGGAAGGCCCCGGGGTTTTTTAGTAAACAACGGGGAAGTTCCGCCGACCGACCCGACAAAATCCTAGGAAGGAGGAGGGTCTGTGAAAGTGACAACGGGGACTCTGGGAACGGGGTCAAAAAAGAACAGTGGAAGGAAGGGTAACAAACCGAAAGAAAAAAGAAAGAGGGGCATCAAGAAAATCGGGAAACAAAGGGAAACTAAATCAATCCAGGAAAACCCTGACAAAAGTCTATAGGGAGGGAGGGAAAACAATCCTATCTGGAAGGAAAACACACTTCAGCATGCGTAAAGAAAAAAAAGTAGCGCACTGAATCGTGTAGGATGGAGAGATTAATCGGAGAAAAGGCAAAAAAAAAACGATATTACAAGAGGTTCAAGACCTTAAAAAAGGGGGAGGTCTGATCCAACCTCCGGAAAGAGGGAAACACACTCTAGCGGGTGGAAAAAAAAAAATGATCCTCGGAGAGCTGCTTCGTGAGCGGCCGGGAAGAGGCGACAGAAAAAAAAAAAAAATCATAAAAAAATCGCAGGCCAAGAAAAAGGCAGATGGGGATCTTCTTTTGGTAGGGGAGGGAGAAAGGGACCAATGGTCAAGAAAAACATTCAACAAAAGACCAGCACAGAACAGACAAAGAGAAAAAAGGGCGTAAAGACGAGCTTTACAACAGACCCTAAGGGGAAAAAAAAATGGAGAGGGGCTAAAAACTTTGGGATGCAAGCCCAACACTTTGGGAAAAAAACCAAGCAAAAAGCCGCCCAATCCGAAGTGTTGTATTTCTGACAGGGGGATAGCTTTTTAAGGGAAAAAAAAAAAAAGGGGGCGCAAACAAAGCGACACAGGGGAACACTAAGGCAACTGCTCATGCTTCGCCAAATCGGGGGTGCAAAGCTAAATGCGAAAGAAAAAAAAAGAGTCATCACAAAAACTATTCTAAGGGGGGGGGGAAATTGCAGTAGAAAACTCATCGACAGGATGAGTTTAGCCGGCAGGGCAAACAAGGGAATGTGAAGAAATCCCACCGAATTCTTGAGCAAAAGCACGCCCAAAAAGGCTCGAAAAAAAAAGAAGGATGAACAAACCACGAGACCCCAACATCAAAACACACCAGAGTACCACCCGACAAACAGTTGTTGGGAAACGAACTGTTCGAAAATAATAATCTTGGGCCAGCTCCAAGAAAAGGGGAACCAAGTGACCGGGAAAGGCGCCTGTATGGCAATTACCTGATGTCCATAATTCGGAAGAAAAGATGGTCCTTGCCTTTAAGAATGGTTCCAGCGGCACTCTGAAAGGGCAAAAACACCACAATTCTCTTGGGGTCGAATAGGAAGAAGGGCGGCCCCTATATTCCACACTAGAGTGCTCCCGCCATGTACCCAGGCAGCTCCCACCAGGTGCGGACGATCACGGCTGAGTCAAACTGGGGGGGGAACACCTAGTTAAAGGGAAGACCAAAAACTGTGAAGTCAAAAACGCTGCAAGAAACTTGGTAATTACAATTGAAGGAAGGTCAGCCCAGCAACGAACACCCCGCTCGAACAATCAAGGGGGTCCTCGAGGTCTTTGGGCGCGTGAAGCTCAAGCGGTTAGAAAAATAGTCGTTGCACCGAGGAACACGCGGAGCCTGTCAGACGTGCAGCAAAAGGAACTCAGGTAGAGGGAGGAAGGGGAGACAACCGCGGCCCCGGTGGGAAACCTAGGAAAGGGTGCGCGGGCCTGGAACAAGGGAAATCGGGCACGCATAGGACCAACGGCATGCCGCAAAAAGAGCTGCCAAACTGAAAATAGTGGAGACCCAGAAAAAGGGGGGGGGGGGCGCTTGCTGTGATCTTCTTTGACAGGAGAAAGAAAAAGACCAGAACCGGGCAGGCAGGTGAGCATAACTTGGGAATTTCACCCGCAACGAATGCTGCAAAACCAACTGCTGCAAATCTTCTTGCAGGGCGCAGCAAGGCTTTGCTACAGCAAAATCCTCTGGAGAGGATGGTCCTTCAAAGAGGGTTCTGCGTAAGGTGAACTCAGGGAAACGAAGCACATAGACAGCAAAACCTTCAAACAAAAGACAGAAAGTGACAAAAAAAAGCCACCAATGTAAAAAAAAAAAGTCAAATTTTTCCAGTAGGAGGTGCCCTTCATAGCCGATCCAGAAAGGAAAAGTCAAGGTGAGGCCTGGCTGGCGGGGGGAGGGAAGGGGCGGAGAGGAAACTTGAAACGACAAGCCACACCTAGGGGAAGTAAAATAGGTCTATCACAGCTGAAACCTTCTACTAATTGCTATAAGAAAGGGTTGAGGAAAATAAGGGCAAAAGAATTGAAGTTGGTCAGAAGTGACAAAAAAACCCTCTTCTTTGAATACCCCCGCAGAGGCCATAGTTAACTCTTAAACCTATTGTCTGGAAAAAAAGGAGGGGGGGGAATGGCAATTAACAAAGGCTGCATGAAGGTGGTGCGTCCGAAAAAGGAAAAAGAAAACAAAAGTTGACCAAATCTGAGAAAATACCCCTTGAAGTCCCAAACCTAAGTAGGGGAAAAAAGGGAAAATGAAGCCAATGAGGATCACCACGGTGGGGTCTGGAAGATGCCTCTCCCGGACGGACGGTCAAGCGAACTCTTCAACGGGCAGGGGGACGCCCACTTTAAGACGTGAACAGCAGAAGTAGACATCGGTTAAGGGGGCGGAAAGGGGGAGACAACCTAAGAGGCGACCATTTTCACCATTTACGAAATAACGGTAAACCGTGGTGTAAAACCGATGCGCCGGGTTTTTCTGTAAGCAAACCAGGCGAGGTCCAAAACAGGTTGGATAAGGGAAATCGACATCAAAAACCTACTACTGATACGCAGGAATTTTACCATGAGAGATACTACATTCTTCCCTGACGTTCCCCCTCCAAAGGGAGACAGTATCGAAGCGGACGCATAGGGCATTCATCTCTGCAGGGTCGAGATGGCTCGGGGGAAAAATGATGGAACCCTCTTGGGATCCGGGCAAGCGACAATCAATAAAGGTGTACAAGAACAAACCAAAGGCCCAGCAAGCGAAAAGGGGGGGAAGAAGTCAGGGGGGGACACAAGAGAGAAGACTTTATTCACAAGGGGGGATCCTGGCCAAAGGAAGGTGGTCTGGAAATGTTGGGGGGCAGGGCTTCATCCTAACAACCTCCCAAAAGACAGGTAATAGCCAACCAGGGTGCCACAACACAAGAGGGGGAAAGCCCGGTGTCCGGACCGCAATTTAAACCTGGAAAGGGACTGAGAAAAAAAAAAAAAAATCGAAGGGAAGGACTTCCTTCATCCCACGATATGTCAAGAAAAAAAAGGCTCAAATGGAAGAATCGAAGGCTGAAGAGAATGCGGTACTAAAAAAGCTCCCTGCACAACAGGGTAGGGGCCACCATAAAAAAGAGAAAAACCCGGCGATCAATGCCGCAGTTTCTGCCGACGGAACCAGATGGTAGTGCTCGAGGGAAGGACATCGTCCTTAAGAAGGCAAACGAAAAGAAAGTCCACTATCACAAAGAATAGGTGGAAGCAGTAGAAACAAGAAGGTTGAAAGAAAAGGTCAACGCAAAAAAAACTAGAACAAAGTGGTCACAATTAGAAACAAGAAAAGAAAGGTCGTAAGTCGGAAAATTAGTAAAAGGGGGTATGGGAATGGTAACTAGGGGGAGCACGACTTTCAAAAACGGGACAACCTCTTTGGAGTAAAAGCTGGGGAAATCGCCGGCGCTGGAAGAAAACACCCCTAGGGGAAGCCTAGGAAAAAAAAAAAAAACGAAACGAACCCCTTTAAGACCTTGTAACGGCGCCAGAAAGTAACGGCAGGGTGTCGAGGGGACGAGACAAATCTTCGGAGGAAGAAAAGGCATACACCTACGAACCAAAGATATCAAACAAAACAAAAAAGAAGTATTCGAGGAATATAAATTGGGAATGGAAGAGGGCGATGTACCTACCCCGGCAGCTCGGGGAAGATCAAGACGTACTAATCGGGAAGACCTAAGGTGGGTTGAGACGGGCTAAAGATGCCTTCAGCAGACATTCTCACGCCGTGGCGAGGGACGCTTTAGTTAAACCCAAGGGCCCTGTACCAGCTCGACGACGGAAACGGACCGCGGACTGTATAAACTTCCCGACGCCCCAGATAAAAGATGACTGGGTCCGAAAGTTACACTGGCGAAAGGGGGCAGGCCGTTAAAATTTTACGGACAGTGGAGTAGTGAAAAGCAAAAACTGAAGAGTACTTCGGTGAAAAGCAAGGGAGGTTTGGGGCCTTAGGCCAGCGTGAATATCCGACGTGTTCTATCTACCAAACAAGATGGTTCCGTAAGGCGAAAAAGTACAACGGACTATCTTTTGGATTGTCAAAAACGTGATGGCCAAAAGAGCGGGGGGAGGAGCACGGACCAGGGAGAAATATGACCATAAAATTGGTTCTGGTTGATGGGAATGGAAGATGAGCTGGACCATTCACTCATCCAGGCTGATATAATGACGGGTGGAACAAAGAGGTAAAAGGCCGACCGGTGGAAACAGAACGTTTCCTGGAACTGGGAAAGAACACTGTTGGAGATCAGACGTTTGGGAGGCGGGAAAGGAGGAAGTAGAAAAGCCCAAAAGAAAGAAAAACAAAGCGCACTGAAACAAAGGGGAGTGAAATTGGGAAAAGAAATGAATACCACGGAAAAGTAAAAAAGGAGAAGGTTTGGGTTAGGACAAAAAAAAATGTACAAAAGGTGGGTTGGAGGGGTCAAGCTGAAGGGGAAAAAAGGACAATTTTTATCATTTTCCCCCGGCACCAACGAGACGCCAAGAAATTCAAACAGGACTTCAACCACGACAAAAAGACAAAGGTCTAGAGAGGGGGATGGAAAAGGGTGCCGTTACTCAACCCGCTCGCGCAAAAGCGGGGAGGGAAGAGGGATTGCAATAGGTTAAAAAAATCATCAGGACCACTGTATCCAGGAAAAGACTGCGGAAAAAATGGGGGGTCGCAATGAGATATTTTCCAGCACCACCCGTGAAGGGAAAAGGGGGCGGTGATTTGGCAGGTTGAGGCCTAAAAAAGGGTACTGAAAAGCAAAAAAAAAAAGGGAAGGGTTGGGGAAAAAGAAATATCCTACTTTAAAGTGGCGTCCCCGCCACAGGTGAAGCGAAGTCTGGGAATCTTACGAAATAAAAGCCAAATAAATGACAGACAAAAAGATACTGTCAAAAGAGAAAAGTACACTTACTGGGATTTCTGACATTTTTGCATCAGCAACGGCGGAAGCCGCGAAAAAAAAAGGGGGGGGTTTTAGGGGGCTAAAAAAAAACTAAGTCAGGAAAAGAGTTCTGGTGAACAAATGCGACAAAGAAAAGGAGGGGACAGCTTGGGACTCTGACATCCCTTCTTCAAACGGCCTGCCAGCAAAAAAGCCCAAGGGGGGGTTCAAGAAGGGGACAAAAACCGCCAGAAACTAAAAAGAGGGAAGGGGGAACCTTATTAGATTCTCAAAAAAACAAAATAAGGAGTTCAGGAAAGGGGAAAAGAAAAAAGGAACTGTCAACGAAAGGGGTCAGGGGTCTATTCCGCACCCGCCGCCACGCCCAGATGTCAAGGGCACAGACAGAAAAGCAAAAAGGGGATTCCAGATGGAAGCAAAAAAAATGGTAACTTTACAAAAAAGGGGGAGGGAACTCAACTCGAGAAGGGGGTGTGTGGGGCCCGCAGACCTTGGCTTCCTTAATGGAGTTTCGGGACGGGTCATTGAACAAGGGAGGCGGAAGTCCCTATAAAAAAAGTATATGCAACTTTCCATCAAAAAATGGGGGGAGCAGAAAAAAGGCGGAAAAACACCCGCGGAAATGCTCATCGCAGGGAAGGACCGGTGCTGGAGGGCCTGAAGAGAAAAGAAGATGCAAAATATGAAAAAAAAACACAAGAGGTCTTTGAAAAGGAAAAACTAAACGAGGGGGGGCTCAGAGGAACTGCCCGGCATACATTCTTTCCGGTGGCGGCAGGAGAGAGCAAACGATTCCACAAAGGTTTTCCACTGTCTTTTTCCCTTAAAAAAAAAAAAAGACAAAGAAACCAGAGAAAAAAAAATTCGTTGGATAGTGCATCCTCTAATAGGCATCCGCCAAGACAGAGGTTTGTAAAAGAAAAAAAAAAAAAACAACCGGTACCTTCTCGCCAGAAAAAAAAAAAAGGCGGGGGAACCCCATTAAAAAGGGGGGGGGGTGCAAGAACTAGACTGGAATTCCCTCAGAAGTTAAGCCCGCCGGCAAAGCCCGTCGTACAAAATTATAAGGAACTGTACATGTAATACTAGTGGTCACAGGGCAGGGGCAAGTCACGGAAACCGGTCAAAGGAAACCTGAAGTCGAGAGTAAAAAATGGAGAAGGAAGGACGCAATTTCCAGGGTGAAGATGCGAGTCTTCCATGGAACAGATGAGAAGAACAGAGCCGGGAGGATGGGGGGGGAAAAGGGGGGACACCGAGGAAACTTCCACGCGCGAAAAAAGTAATAAGGCAAGATCACCAAGGAAGATACCTCGGAACCATCAGTTCCTTGGAAAAGCCGAGGCGGGGGGAGCAAAGAAGTTGGGGCGACAAAAAAAATTGCCGAAGCATTAAACCGCCGTCACAAAAAAAATTAAAGACGTCGGAAGGGAAAAAGATTTGGCATGTGGCAGATTCTCTGGTAAAAAGGACATGGACCCGGTGGAGAATCAAGGGGGAACCGGGGGACGCCAGTTGGGGAAATTCCCATCCGTCTAGGGATACAAGAAACATGAACGAAAAAAGAGAACGTAAGAAGTCCAAAAGCCTGACTCTCACCCAAACAACCGAGAGGGAAGGAGGAAGGTTCAAAAGGAGCAGCAGGACAGGGGGCTATGGGCAAGGAAATTCGCAATAATCTCCAGGGAAAAAGAAAAACACAGGAAATACTTGGAAGCGAGCTTCATGGAAAAGGGCGCCCCGCACCGCACACAAGGAGCAGAGGGGGGACCGGCCAGAGGGCGGAATGACTCCGTAAACGATCGGGACTAGGGAAAAAAAAAGGCTGGGACGGGGAAACGGGTCGGGGTAAGGGAAAAATTTCGAAAGACGCCTCATCCCAAAAAGGAAGGATTTCAGAAAGGGGGGCACGGGTTATCTCAAATTAAACTGGGTAACGCAAAACAACGAGGGAGAAAAAGGGGGACCAACGCCGACAAGCCGCGAGTCTTTAGGGGCCCTCTAGGAAGGGGATAGGAAGGGAAAAATGGGAAGTCTACATGCAATCAAGTTAAGGTAAGGTAGAACGAAGACCACTCTACGGGAACCAGCAGAAGCTCAAGAACAAAGACATTGGAGTGACAGGGGACCCGCAGGCCAAAAGAAGGGGGAAAGAAGCGAAGAAATTGTAACGGGGCGTAGCAGTTTGAGGGAAAAAAAAAAAGCAGGGAGGGAACAAAGCAGATGAAAGCATAGAGTGCAGTGACGAAAAAACGTGCGGGGTCAAGAACCAGCATTGAAAAGAGGGAAATGTGGAAAAGTAAAGTAATTGACGAGGGCCTAACGGAAGGGTTTGGGACATCCAAAAACAAAGCTTGAGATCAAAACAGTATGGTGGGGGGGGACGGGCAAGCAAGAAGACTAAAAGTCGGGAAGCACAAAAAGACCCCTAAGGGAAAGACCGAGGTCAAGGGTAGAGTAAAACAGAACCCAAAGGAAAAACGAAAGAAAAAAAACTTACTTCAGTTAACAACAAACATGGTGTAACGTTGCGGGCTCAAAGGGGGATCAATTTCAAAAAAAAACGGCAACAATTAAACAAAAGGGGGTAAGGGAACCCAGAAAGGGCGTAAAAATAGTGTATGAAAACCCGTCCCAAAAGCAGAAAAGTTCGCATGAATCGGAAAACGCCAAAACGTACAACGATCGGAAATAAACAATCAAAAAAGAAAGAAGCCTGGTGGGGGAGAAAGGAAAAAACAAAGGGTACTGTTGTATCCTGGTAAGTAGGGCATAGCAAAGAGATAGGAATCAGCGTCAGGCATAACATGAAACGAGGCGGCCTCCGAAGGTACAAAAAAAGGTTTTGTGATATTAAGGAAAGGTTAGAGGAAAGAGAACGAACAGAGGGGAAATAATCATGCCTGGGGAAGCCACCAGGGTATTTCCCCTAGGCATCTAAAAAAAAAACCAGGGGAGAAGAAAAGAAATGGACATTTTTCATAAATCAAAAAAAGAAGGGCAGGGAAATCGGCGGCGAAGAGTGAACAATAAAAGAAAACCCCAAGAAACAGAACCTAATTGCCTCCGCGAAAAAAAAGGAAGGAGGGAGGGGGAAGATAGAATTCGTAAGGAAAAAGGAAATCAGAACAGACTACAACGGAATGGTATCAGGAAATTCTATCAAAAGGAGGAACTAAAAAGGGACTCGGGAAAAGGGGGGTCCTCCTGATCAGGGGTCCTCAGGAACGGGTTCATGAGGACTGAAGGGAAAGAACTATTACCAAAAAAAAAGAAAGCGGGCAATTCACCCTGGGGAGGAGAAGAGGTGCCCTGCTAATGCCTCAAGGAAGAAAAATAAGGGGTGAAAAAAAAAAAGAAAATTATGTTGGTGGGCCTCACAAATGGGAAAAGGTGCTCTGGAAAACAATTGCTGATCAAGTTCCTGGAGATAGAAAACGGAAACAGGGTTGGGGACCAACACGTTCGGAATATCCACAGGGGGGGGGAGCGAGGAAGGCTGAAAACCTCGAAGGTCCCAGGACCTAAAAGGGGAACAACAAGGAACTTAAAAAACGGAAAGATAAACTAAAAAGGAAGGATAAAACAAGTGAAGCTTAATTTCTTTCCACATTTGGGGGAAAGGCAAGAATTTCCCTGGGACCGGCTTTTGGAAAGGATCAAGGTTTCGCCAAAAACCCACATCAGAGAGAAAAGAGGAGGGCTGGAAAGGGAATGGCGCACTCTGGGTGGGAAAAAAAAAAAAAAAAAAAAAAACCAAAAAAAAAGAAGCTAACAACATCATCCAACAGGAAAAAAAATCGAGAAAAGGAAAATCACCCGTCATGGGATAACCTTAGAAGGGGGGGAACACTGCAAAAAAACTGAACGTAAACTGTAGGGATCACCAATTGGGAGAGGATCAGGGAGGAAAAAACGAACAAATAATTAAAAAGAAGGTCAATCACAGAAAAAACCAGTGGGGGGGGGAGTGGGAAGGGGGCGACCAAGGGAAGAATGAAAGGAACGTAACCAAAAATCCCTAGAAGCTGGGTCGCGGGTGAAAGGTCAAATAAATCGGGATGACGTGGGTGAAAGGTAAGGTGACCAAAGGAGATGTTGTTCTACTAACCCGAAGCGCACAAATCTTACAAACTTTCCCACTTGAATTGCACTGTCAAGGGAGGAACGATAAGAAAAAACTTTCATAAAAACTAAATCAAAAAAGTAAAAGAAAGACCAGATAATCTGCGAGGGACTCTCTAAAAAGAAAATGTTCAAAAACACCAGGACAAGTGACGATCCTTTCCGTTCCTAGAGACGGGGTGGAAAAACAAAACGGAGGGGGAGAAAAAAAAAAGCTAGACAAAAAAAGCAAGGCCCCCGACTGCAGGGTGGGTGCTGAAAAAAAAAAGAGGGTGTGAATCGGCCCAAGGACCGTAAAGGCTCGGAAGAATCAGACTTCCTGGAAAAAGGAGCGGACAAAGGAATGCGGGTTTGGAAGGCAGGATCGGGGAGAGTGCAGAACTCTAGCAGAGAGAAGACTCGGAAAGAAGGGGGTATTTGCATTAAAGGGAAGGGGGGATAGCATCGAGGGCTGAGAGGATAAATAAGGAAGAGACGTCCACTCCCAAAAGGGGGGGGAATCAAAGAAAAGAAAAAAAAGAAAAGTCCAAAATCGCATAAAGGTAAAACTGCTGGAAAAAAAGGAGGGACTGGCGGGACTCCGCCAGAGAGAACGAAAGGGACCAAAGTTTTTTGCGCGGGGATACATTGGGGGGAAGGGAATACGCATGAGAAGCTCAAAAAGGTTGAACGGTGGTGCAGGACTGAGGAAAACTGAAAAAAAAATAACATCTTTGGGGGAAGAAGAAAACTTAGGGGAAAAACGGCATTGGGGTTAAAAGGTAATGAAAAAATGTGATCCAATTCCACCCCCCCGTTTGTAAGTTTAGAGGGGGAAAAAAAGGAACAGCAACGGAGAACATTGTTGATTCATCAAAGGGAGAAAAAGGGAAAAGAAGCACCGAAAAGCGGAAAAAAAACGCCTGCGACGCGGGAAACGACAAGAGGGGGGGGGCAAAACATAAGATCTTGCAGGTGCAACCTAGGAAAACGAAGGGGACCGCAAGGAAAGAAGGGACCCTTGAAACAGGGGGGAACTGAAAAGCGGACGTCAGACAGCTGGGGGGGTGATTTGCGGGAGAGCAAAACGAAAAGACAAAGATAAAAAGAACCTGAGACACTCAAGCGAGGGGGGAGGGGGGAGGGGTGAGAAACAAATGAAAAGGGAAAAGGCATCAAGAAAATGTTTAAACCTAATTAATGCAGGAAAAAGGAGAGAAATGAAGAAGACACCAAACTACTTTCCCAATTGAGAACCAAGCAGGGAAGGTCCTGTTTCAGGAAAACAATTGAAAGGGCCCAAACAACTCAAGGAAAGGGAAAAAAAAGGGGAACCCAGAATCTGGAAAAATCCTGACGGTCAAGTTCACAAGAAATGAGAGAAACCTCCGTACATGTAACGCAAAACCTTTTGGAAAGCTTGGGGGGAATGAAATGGGGGAAAGCAGAGTTCTGGACTGACATACCGCAAGAAAAAAATTAATGAACGAAAGGTAACAAAAAGGGGAAGGGGGGGGGAAGGTCAACAGAGCAGCCATTGGCTATCAGGTACCAAAAGACTAAGAACCAAAAAGGGAGCATAAGTCTGAGTGAGGGGAAAAAAAAAAAAACTTTGCAAAGGAAAGGCCAAAAACTCAAGAGTTTATAAAGAGTTCAGTCCGGAAAACTCCCAACAACACGTCTGCTAGCGCTTATCCGAAAGGAGAAATATACAGAAGTATGAAATAAAAGTCCAAAAAGGGGGAAGAAAAAACCCCGAATGTCAAAATAAACAGAGCTGAAGCCCAGGAAACGAATTTCAAATGAAAGGACTTCCTAGATTCCTATGAAAAGGCAAGTTGGGAAAAAAGGATTGGGAAACGAGAGGGGTAGCGTTAAAATAAAAAACGGGGAAGGGGAAACCCGAACCCAAGGCGGGGTCATTGAAAAAGGAGAAAACCCAACAACTGGAACTAACCGAGTAAGACAAAAACATCTAATGGTTTGTGGCTGGAGGGGGGTGCCTAAGGGGGTTTAATGAAAAGAAGAAATTCCCGTGGAAAACAGTCCATTCCGGGAACCCACGGTGAAAGGAAGGCACAAAGCAACCATTGAACCTCTGAGGTAAGAAACTTCCGGGAACAAGTCAACCAGATTCTTGAAGAAAGAAACTCGGGGAGGAAAACATTTCCCCGGAAAAGGCAACTAGGGAAAAGAAAGTGTGGGGAGGTCTACAAAATACGTCGCAAGAGAGAAGCAAGAACAGAAGCCGGTCCTAGGAGAAATGACTCTAATTACTGTTGAGGATGCCAAAGTGATCCAAGGGGCTGGGGGGGTGGAATATCTTTGGCCCCTGACGGGGGTCTCAGGTGGCGCCCCACGGGCATTCAGAGAAATGGGCCAGGGGGGGAAGGCCATCTGACAGGTCGGATAAGCGGGGAAAAAGGAAGGGGGGGGCTACTATATAAAAAAACCACACAAACACTAGAATAACAATGAACACGTGCAAGAAAGCCTACCGAAACGGCCACAGGGGGGGGAGAGGAAAAAATATACAAGCAGGACCCCCTGGAAAAAATGGGGGTAGTCCTTGAAAAAGAAGGTAAGGACCAGGGAGGCCCTTACTCTTCAACCCTTCTCGGACCATACGAAAAGTTCAAGAGAGGGATGCCAGAAGGAGCGCGCCCCGAACCATGCTTCCCACCTTAAAGCCCATCAAACGGGGGACAAGAAAAAGACCAGTATTTGCAAAGGAAAGAGGACTCAACAGAAGGGTCACATGATCCGGGCGCTTTGGGGGGGAAAAAGGCACTTCTCACCAGCAGAAGTTTCGAAAAATCCAAAATAAATTTGAAAGAAAAAAAACCCCACCGGCAAAACCCAGGGAGCAAAAAATTCGTGGCAAAACCTAATAGTTCAAAAGGAAAAACTTGGGATTAATGGACGCTGACTAGTGTTCCGAGTGGAAACTGAGTATTTAGGGGGGGAAAAGACAAATCAAGTCCTACTACAACACAGTAAACGAAACAAAAAAACTGGGTATTCCCAAGTAAATAAAAAGGGAAAGGGGGAACTGAAGGTTCACCAAAGGGAAAAGGGAGGGGAACGCGGCACAACCGCCTAAGATGGAATCCGGAAAAGGGAAAATGCTTTCCACGCATCAAACAAGAAATATCTGGGAAAAAGGCATTGATCACAAGGCTGGAAGAAGGAGAACAAAACAAATCGGAACCAAAAATGCTCAATGGAATGCGGGGAAGGTTCGCATACCACGACTGAAGAGAAAACAAGAAAAAGAACAACTGGGAAAAAGAACAAACAGAAGCGAAAAAAATTGACATGGGGTTAATATGGCCTAAAAAGAAAAGGAAAAAGAAAAAACAAAACGGAAAGAACCCGAACACAGGGGACCTGGGGACATGTAACTCCTTTTAAACTGGGCCAGCCTTTTGCTTATCTCAGCACCACTTCTATCGCAATCGGCAAAGTCAGGAGAAAAAAAAACGAGCTAACAGTCCTTGCCATATCACTGGGTCGAAACAGGGTTTAAGTAAAAAAAGGTTTCCCGTCCGACTTACGAAAAATGAGAGGACCCAACTGGGGCTCCAAAAACACCCTTGTTCACCATTTCAAAAAAACTACACAAAAAATTAATTGGAAGGGGCAAAGGTCTGGAAGGAGAACTTTCCAGACTGACTGTCAGGCTGAAAGTTAACTGGGAGAAAAAAAGGGCAACTCTTACGGTAACAAAGAACCAAGAAAAAGAGCGCCCCGACCCGCCGCCAAAAATCTATTAGAAATCGCGAGCCTGTCCCACGAACAAAAGTAAAAAAAAATGTGGCAAGGCTCCGAATTTAAACGGCGTTTTAAGAGTAAGATGATGGAGAGGAACCTTTCTGAAGAGAAGCCCTCCTGTAAAATAAATCGAAAACACAAAAAACGGAATGGAGGGAAAATGGGTGTATCCACGCGGAGCAACACTAGCTTAAAAGGGGACTCCCGTAAAGCTCGACTATCCAAACGAATAGATTTCGGCTGTCCAGAAAAGTTACCCGGGGGAAAAGAAGGGCCCTGACTCGGCGAGTCTGCATTTCGCGTGGGGCAGGACCATGAGGGGCGGAAGTAACGATACACCGCAAGGCTATTGACACGACATAGGGAATGGCTCCCCTCAGTCCTGGGGAAAAACGTCAAGAACAAGACCAAAGATACAGGGGTGCCTAAATATCTATTTCAGAGATTGGCAAAGTGGAAGTGAAATTTCTTAGGAACACCAAGATATTGACGTGGCAGACGAAGTCTGGGGGGAGAAAAAGAGAAACACTGCAAAATTGTGCCAAAGTGGCGAACCATCTGGGTGTGGCGAATTGGGGAGGGGAACTTCGGCGAGCTGTTTAGGGGATTGGGTGTGGGGTAGGGCTCATCTGTGAAACAAATCCTGGTTGGGTATCATAACGGAAATGAAAAAGCCCGATTTGGACCGGGGAGGAAAAGGTGGATGTGGTCATGGGCCTGTGGGGCAGAAAGTGGGGTAGGGGAATCCGAAAACTCAGACCTGGATACGATGATATTCGGTTTAAGACGCGGAAACTACGGGGAAGGGAATGTCCACTAGAAGGTGGTCGACGCAGACACCTGGTGGCGGGTCAAGGAGTGTGGAGGGAAAATAGGAGGATGTGAAAAACAAGCAAGACACCAACTTGTCTCCACCAGGGGCTAAACTGAAAGGAATCAAAGGGTGGGAACAAATGCAACTTACTTGCACAAGGTGGGTTTCCACACCTTGGAGTTTAATAAGGGGGTGTCCCGCTGAACGGGGGGAAAAAAGGGAAAAAACTGGCTGGGAGCGTCCTGCAAACACCTCTGAGCCCAGAGATGACCCAGAATGCGGGGACCATCTCGTGCATCAGCGAACTCCACATTGATATTCATAGTTCGAACAAAAAAACAAGGTGCAGGGGGGGGGGGAAACGTAGAAAGGTATTGTAGCAGACATAGATCACTTCTTCCTGTTCGTGAATGGGTGAAAAAACTTAAGTAGGGTGTCTTAAAGTCTGTCTAATGGAAAGGATCACCCTGGGCAAGTCCAGCGGGACGTCGAAACAAAATGGGGTAGAGCCGTAAAAGTTTAAACCAATAGAGCGTGGGGATTCAGTTATGTTACTGGGAAACAGGGGGGGGAAATTTTCGCGCACTCGATTGTTGTGAAGAACGGCCACCAGTCAATTTGATGGTGCGAGGAAGACAGGGCCACGGGGGGAATGAATTTTGTCTGTACCCTCCATGCAGAGGAAGCGGGGCGCGCAGACGTCTTGGAAACAAAGAGAGCGAAAGACAGGCGGATGCTATTCTTCAAAGAAGAACTTACGTTAGCGTTGGGTAGCAGATCAATCTGGAGAGAGGCAAAGGAAAAGGTGGGGGAGATTTAGCGGACAACCAAGGAACCCCCGCTGAATGGAAGAACAGTCTCAAGAGCCCGACTTTTTTGACGCAAACACAGCGCGCCGGTCAGCCCCCTTCGGGGAGCCACTCCTTACCCCAAAAAAGGGTTAACAGGGACAAAACCGCCGGAACTAATGCTTGTGGCCTTAAGAAAGAAAAGAAAAGTAGGAATTCCACCCCAAAAATTGCTGCTGAGGGGAACATTAGATAAAAAGGGGGAACTGTTCAACACCCTGGGGGGGGAGCAGGGGGGGAGAGTCTCCGTTCCGCCATCACAGGCCCAACAGTAAAAACAGCCATTCAGGAAATCTGGGGAAGAAGGGCAAAGAAAATTGGAGAAGGACATAAAAAGTGTTGCTGGAAGAATCACCAGGGTGTTTCCTGAATGGTGCGACCTATTGGGGGGGAGGTGGGGAAAAGAGGATTTCGGCATTGAAACATTAGCGAAAATGAAGGCAGCATAGTAAGAAAAAAAAAAAAAAACCCTCAGGTAAGAGCGCCAACATTGGCCAAACAGAGGCAGCGAAAAGTTCCAGCGGACATGCCCCCGGGGGGGAAAGAGGCGCACAGATGCAGCCAGGCTTGAGGTCCTGGAAGGAGCCTTCAGAAGCCAAGCGCACCCCAACACCTGCTGGGGCTCACGGGGGGAAAAAAAAGGACAGGAAAAAAAATTCGCTAAGACGCCCCACTCGAGAAAACCCGTTCAAGTATCGGCCCAATATTTCTCCTAGGGGGGGCAATCCAGGACGCCCTGTTCCAAGGCCGGTTTACATTCACCTGATAGAGAAACTGCTCAAGTCGGCAGCGCTGGAACAAGGAAAGACTTCATCAGACCTTGATTTTCACAACAAAACAAAAAAAAAAAAAAAAAGCCAAGAAAAAAAGCACTTGAGATCCCCCCCCAACCTCTATTCCAAGAATCCTTAGAGACCCGGGCTCCCCAAAGGTCGGGTTAGCCCCGCAGCCAAAAAGGGAGAAGAAAATCCGCTTTCAGTGTGGGTCAACTTATGACGTCCAAACGTCAATGCCAAAGGAAGTGGCTGGTAAGGGTCCTGGGAGGGAAAAAGGAGCCTGGGAGAGAAAAAGGGGTCTGTGAACTATTAGGTCAACGAGGAAGGTAAATCCTCTGAAAACAGAAAACTTCATGGGGGGCGGCCATTCATAATGCAAGGAAAATGACCTAAGGAAGACCAACAAACATTATGAACATTCTGCGGTCCCATTTGGGGGTCTTTTGAGGCAAAGAAGGATTTCCCAACCCCGGATGCCGGAGAAAACCGGTTTGATCTACGGCTGCGGAGCGCCAAGAAACGGGGGGACGGCGGACCGGTTTTGGGGGACAAATATGCTCCTTTACGCGTGGCGGAAGATCAAGTACGGTAAACGAAGTTAGGGACCATCACGTCCAATACCGCCCTCAAACGAAAAACCAGGCCTTCAACAAATCCCCATGCCGAAAAAAGGCAAAGGAGAGGCTCTATTGCCAAAGGCAAACTCAAACCTAAGATCGAGCCAGCTGAAGGCGAGGAAACCGTAGCCGGGCGCCGTCAACAACCTCGCCTTTGCGGAAGACAGTAAAAACAGGAAGGAAAAAAACAACCCAATTTTAGAAGCCTTTACAGTTTGAGGGGGTCTCCCGGTCAGAGGAGTAGCACGCTCCACCAAGGGGAGGAACTAGAACTGGTGTTCGTCTATCCTCCTCTTCATCCAGTCTGGAGGGACAACACAGGCGACTGTTCTTCCGGGACTGTGTTACTATTCAGAGAACCGTACAAGCCGCCCCATGCCGCTTGGCAAGAGGTGAGGACGAGAAAGCGTACGGCAAAAGATGAGAACAAACGGTAACGCTTCACGCATTGTAAACCGGTCGCCGAGGTTTCCAAGCTAGTTGACGGATAATAGTCAAGGTGAAAACATGCCTGGGGGAGCCATGAAACTCATGGTTGCAGAGGGGGGGAACCGCCCGCACGGCGGTCGTCGCGATACCATCAGAACCAGGAACTCATCATCAAAGGAGAACAATTTTTTTTCAAAGTCACTCCCCAAACCGACCACTCTCAATCCGGGGGTTACCGAAAGGGGAATAACCAGACCCTTGGGGGGGTCGACTCTGGTTGTTTCCGGGGGGGGGCCTGGACAAACACGCCCTTGCCCCTCAAACCTCCTATCAAAACAGTCCGCTAAAAAGTGAGGTCAGTGAAAACCCGAGGGACGTCGGTGATAAGGGCAGGTGCCTACAGTTAAAGAGGTAGGGGAAGTGAAATCAACCTCTTGAGCCAAGAACAAAACCCAAGCGAATTTGTAGACAACGCCGAGAGTGATTGCAGGGGGCCAAGAGAACCCTCAGCCTCCTGGCTGGAAGGGAACAATGGGTAACAGGGAAAAACCGGGGGATGGAAAACAAGCCTCTTTATACATATACTCCCTGAGGACCCGCAGATCCAGCACGAAAAATGCGGGGTTTAAAACACATCCCTCTAGGGAGGTCACGGTGGGAGGGGGGCAGAAAAAAAAGAAAAGCAAAATTTCCGCAAGGGGCACACCCAATTTCGAAAAACGTTAACGCCCCGCAGGACATCGGGCCCCAACAATCCGGATCCAAAAAAACAAACACAAAAAAAAAAAAACCCAAACCGACAAAAAAACAAAACAACACAAAAGAAAAAAAAAAACCAAAAACACGGGAGGGGGGGGAGCCAAAAAAAAAAGAACCATAAGAAAAAGAGACGGGGGGGGAAGGGGGAGGGAGAGAGGAAGTACGCGTCCCAAAAAATCCGTAGGACAACCCTGATCTGCGGCCAGACGCATTCCGCCTCCAGGCTCATTTTGTCGAACCCCATTAGATTGGAACCTTTGGAATAGATCAAAGGCACGCACCTATATATTCAGTTACGCCAGCTAACCGGCAAAGACTTTCGAAGGACCACAATTGGGGGCCCCTTGGGGTCTATGGCGGTCAGGCGTATCAGACACCTTCATGCTCCTACTCTTAAAGCAAGAGAGGATAAGGGCCAGGAAAAAAAGGGGACAGCGTGCTCCTCAACACAACAACAAAAAAAGGGATAAATCGCATTTTATGCATTGCCAAAAGAAACGAGCAAAGTTCCGCGTTCGCAAAATGATGGGGAGGAAACATAACAAGCCTGAACCTCCCGCCAACTTGCCACACCCTTGGAGCACTGCGCCAGGCGGAGCGTTGCGAGCCCTGAAACTGAGAAAGCTACGGGAGAAAGTAGGATCGTATTCCACAAATGTCACAATCCATCCTGGGCCGACCGTCACTTCCCCTTACGCCGCTTGGGTACGAAGCCTATCGCCCTTGCCGATCCCGGACCGATAACAAGCAAGACGACCTCCTGAACCGCGGGCGGGCCAGTACCGGTTTTCGTAAACGGGGCACGTTTCCGGTAAAGCGCATCAACGACGCAAAAAAAAAAAAGGGACAATCGAGGATGTTTTTTCCGGACCTCGGGTTCTGGGGCTATGAACCTGGTGTCTGGGGGAATCAAAGGGTAATAACAGACGTGAGACAAGAGGGGGATTCACGGTCGGCCATGAAAACATGGCAAGCAGGAGCAGTACTTACCGGCCCAACAACTGGTACGAACCCTGGGGGGGGGGTCTGTGCGCACATCCGCGTGCACACGAAAAAACCTGGAACCAACGTAGGAACCAAAGCGCACGTAAAGTCTGTCGCTCACGGTTGTCCTGCACACAAGGGGGTTGGGGTCAGCCGGAAGCAAAATCGAGGCGGAAGGTGCAAACTGGACGAAACCACCGAACACGGCCGCGCCAGGCGAGGACGGGAAAGCAGGGGAAGCAATGCCGGCGGGCCGGACACCAAAAACGCCCAAGTGCCCTGGGGGGGGGGAACGGACTGAGATCGCGACGGGAGCAACAAAGAAGTGACGCCGGTTCAAGCGGAGCAAAACCGATGTGGTTCCATGAATCCAGCGACGTTACGCCCGACGGAAGAGTTTAGGACCAGACACAAGGTATCCCTACTTGCCTGCCCACGTTTTGCCCAAAAAGAGACAAGAAGTTGCAAGACTATAACCCCACCCCCGTCAAGCTTTGGCGGGGAGGCGCGGGATCACTGAACATTAAAAAAAAAAGAATAACCGGTCATCAAGAAACCATTTCCTATGAAGAAAATGAAAGAAAGGATCGGATCGCGAACCCAGTTGAAGGGACAGAAAAAGGCGAAGGAATCCGTAGACTAAGGCAAAAAGGTTTTTAAATCCCACGTCGAGCCAAACACTAGGCAGTTTTATTAGTCAAAGAGGTATGAATCAGGAGACCGGGCCCGACGGACCTCGCACGAAAACTGCTAAAGGAAAATCACCTCCGAATCTAATCGGGTTTGAATACGCGGGATCCGGACTGCGAATCAATCATGGGGCAAGGAAAGTATTTGCTCCATGCCTTGATCGACATGAGGGAAGGAGATGACGTGAGCGCCGCAACTTCATCTTCACAGGTCAACTGGCGAGAAAAAAAACCCAAGACAGCAAAAATAAAACGAAATTCTCCAAAGCTAGCGCCTCCGAACAATCCACGGGAGCAACCCTCCTTTGCTCTGATAATTTGGTCCAGAATGACAGTGTTTCCCAAAAGCCTCCAAAAGTCACTTTGCCCGGGACGCACACCGGGGAAAAGGGAACCTTCTTAGTGCTAGAGCTCGGCGATCTAAGCCAATGATAATGCCTCCCGAAAGAAGCCTGTGGTCGGGCACTATGATAGAGATAACCCAAAGGAAAAGGGCACTCAACAGAAAAAAAGGAGGAGGGCTAAAAAAACCATTCCAGTTCATAAATCTCATCGTTAAGATGCTTGCGGGGAAAACCGCCAGTCCCTCCAGTCGAAACTGCCGTTCAGTTTAGCGAACGCCGGGCGTCTTACGCTGACATGGTAGTACGAAGAAGCCACGGCCCGGGGGCTCGCTAGAAGTGGGTTGCCTGGGCTGGGTGAACCACATTGCCATGCGGGAAAACTGATAAAGAAGGGAGCGGGGACCCAAAGGACTATCCCCTTGAAGAGGGAGGGGGGAAGGGTCCTTAGCTCAGCGTGGGGGGGTAAACCTACTGGCCTCCTATACCTGACAATCACCCTGACGAAGGGAACGTGGTGTCTAGTTTCTGATATTGGTATCTTTCAGTGAGGACACACCTGGGCGAAGGCCAACGAATTGCTGGGAAACCCTCAGATCCACTACTGAAGAAAGCTGACCTCGGCCGAAAAGAAGGTCCTCGCGCAGAAGCGTTCCCAGAAAGCAATCGTATCCAAGGTGGGGGGACTTAGAACGTCACTTTGCGGCAGGAAAAAAAATCCAGCCCGGGTCACCTCAAGCGGACTTCCCGTTGGAATTGGAGCGACAGGCCCAGGGCAGATTAAGGACCACTGCAGGCTGCTGCCGCAGCCATACGTTGCGCGAAGACCGGAGGAAGATCTTGCGTCAAGCACGACCTTGCGTATTTGGGCGCCGAAAACGAAAGAGTCACACGCCCGAGGAGGCCAAAGGTTAGGACAAAAACAGGCATACAAAGCACAACGAAACCAAGGGAAAAAAAGAAACGCCATTCATAAACGCAGCCATTGTCTTGGAACTTCAGAAGGCCACCAAATTTTCTTGCCAATTGCTGTCAGACCATATCCTTTGAACATGTTTTTGAGGCAAAAAAAGTACAGAAGGCTGGCGCTCGGAAGAGGGGGGGAAACGGGAAGAAGAACACACCATAAAGAACACACCCTGGTCTGGTGAAAAAAAAAGGGACCTCTTTTCTTAACCACTACAATAAATCCGATCCCAAATTTTTGGGGGGGGCCGAAATTATTGGGGGAAGTCACAGCAAGTTTGAGGTCCGGAAGTTGGTTGAACTGGCGTGAACCACCGGGGCCGTTCTGCTGCACAGTCCTTGAACCGGCGGGTGGGGAACGGCGTCACGGAGGGGCTCTTAACGCTTGCTTTCCCACGAGGGGCAGTTTTTTTTCTCGACACATGGAAGACAATCGGCAAACGCCACGTTCTTATGCAACTTAAGCAATGTGAGGATCCCAATGAGCTGATCAGAAAGGTATGTCTGTTCGCAACTCAATGTGGTTTGAGATGCCAATTCGCGGCAAGGTTTGACGCCACGGAAAAAAAAATTTAAAGGAAGGATTTCTGGCGGTAAATAGGGTTCGGAAACCCAGAGCGGGAATTACCAAAAAAGTGCACTGAATGAACCCTCCCTGTTCTTTTTCGAGAAAATACCAACTCGCGGTGGACTCCGGCAGATGTGGTTCCGCTGGTGAACAAATGGGCTTCCCGGTTATTTCTCCAAGAGGCTAAGGAAGAGAGGGAGGCCGCACGAGCTGCGAAAGAAACTTGGCTGCCAAGCACACGCCAAAACGCAGCCTGGGCCAAGTCTTGGGCAGTGGAGCGGACTCATTCATGTGCGACGTTGGGAGCCTGTGGACCTGAGAGTAATGGCGCTCCTCAATTCGTCATCTTCTTAACGTCCAGTTCTTACTCCCTTCAGGACAAGAATCAATCACTCCAGGACGCGAGGAAAAAAAACCCGGCCGTTCCGTTGATTCTAGGCGTTGAAGAACCAATGGAGACAGGGCCGGGGCTGTTGCGGAAACTGGGGGGCGGTCCGGTCTAAACCCCAACGAAGGGACGAATCAGCCCAACCACGGTATGCCAACGTCCGAAGAATGAAACGGGAACGAGGTACCCCCCGCAAGCGGGGGCGGGGAAAAAAAAGCCCCACAGCCTATAGCGTCCAAGGTCTGAGGGGACCGGGCAAAAACCGCTGAAAATCAGAAAAAGACAGTATTCGAACCGGGCCTCATGAGGGGCAGATCATTGCGTCCCGGGCCACATAACACCTCTCCTGACTAAACTCGGATGACCCTGTCCAAAGGCACGAAACCAGCAGCCCGAGGACCTACAGTTCGCCCGACGGAAACAGCGCTCGGCTAGACAGGAGATAGACTGCCCTTGTCGACGAAACCTGCCGAACGGTCACCCACACCTCGTGGTCCGGGGGCCCCTACGACGGTCAAAAGGAAGAACGTACCAACCGGCGCCCACACCGAGAAAAAAAACAGCCCAGTCATGCGCAAGATCTGGCGTCAGGGACGTTTGATCAAAGAGCTTCGGGGGAGCTGCCCGTAAAAAAAAAAAAAGCAACAGGGCCCCACTTGCGTCTCTTCCTGTACTACAGCCTGGGTCCCTCATCATGCGCGCAAACCCAAGAGACAGACTTCCTATCAGGTGTAAACTCGCCAGTAACGGGGCTTGATCCGGAACGTCTTGGGTGCAGGGGTCTTAGCATCCTGAACCAGCGAA
>Ga0179593_1331542_pt1 | contig 22624 bp, 19 predicted proteins | sample CZODoug2_1_08_16_FD_185931 | JGI IMG/M metagenome (GOLD analysis project Ga0179593, IMG submission 185931) | Vadose zone soil fungal communities from Angelo Coast Range Reserve, California, USA - CZODoug2_1_08_16fungal (PacBio error correction) | ecosystem: Environmental > Terrestrial > Soil >...
AATGTTGCGGGGTAGGGGTTAGGATGGGATCTCTGGTTCATTGGCACCTGAGATTTTGAGAACGGGAAGTGAAAGAGCGAGAGTAACAGGAGTATTCCTTTTCAATTTCTGACCCCTCGATAACAGACCAGTTGAACACCAGCCTGAGGGGAGGGGTAAAGCGGCTTTCTTTCTTGGGTCGCGAAAAACCGCACCAAAGAGGGTATCGATGTTTGACGGCGAAGTACCGAGGGGGGGAAAATAAATTTACTTTTTCGGACGGAGAAAAACAGCTTTAAACTGATTTGGGGGGGTGACTGCCGCGAGGAAATGGGCGGGAAATCCCGACAAAAAACATCCCCTGTACGCCGACCCTAAGGACAGTTGCAGATTGTTGACAATCTACATCAGCGACTCGTTGAAGCTCTACCCAGACAAAAAGCAGACCGCTCCTTACGGAAACAAGTTTCTTATAGAATCCTGGGATATCGGGGGGTTAGGCTTGGGAAGTATCGTCACGAGGGCACGTAGGGGCACTATCAACTTATAAGAGGGGGGGGGTAGTGGATTAGGGGACAGAGTTGGGCGCAGAGATTGCCACTAGGTCGGGGGGGGAAAAAATGCGTATCCGAATCGAGCCGGGGGTGGATCCAAGGGAAATGACGGTTGGGTTTTGAGAATGGCCATAGTTGTCAGGCCGGAAGGGAGTGACGGGGGAATGCTGAGAGAAAGTTAATGCATGACTTTCAGCAGTCCTTTTGGAAAGGGGTCCCCTAGAACCTAGGGGGGAAAAAAGCTGGCGTATAAAGGCGCGCTGTCGGATAAAAGATGATTGGAAAAATTGGGAGACGGGACTTGGTGCCAGCTTCTTATTCGGAAGACTTACTGAAATGGTAAAGCATCGATACTAGGGGAAAACAATCCCTGACGCATATGGGGGCCTCGGGGTCCCCCCACATGGATGATGCCAGTTACGCGCTCCCTCGAACCGGGGCGAGGGGAAGGAGATCGTTGGGTTTTGCCTGTGTATCAACACGAAAGGGCTCTGTCCTGAGGGGGCGGAGATCCTGGGGGTTTGTCAAAATCATGGCGAAATCATGGAAAGCATCAGATCAAATCCTCAGTGAGTGGGTAGAAGACAAAAAAAAAAATGTCATGTAACCGACTCAGCATAGCTGGTGGAGCCTTCACGAGATCTGCCGGCTAAAAATGAGTTAAAACAGACACGATGAGGGGCTTCATCCGGAACTATGATCGCACATTCAATGCGAGGGCAGACCCGGCCATAGGGATGCCGAACAACAGAAAAGTTGAAAGTTCTTCGGTTCTCTAGGGGCAGGAAAGCAAAAGAGAGCAACAAACCGTTCGAAGTGAGGGCAAAGTCGTAGTGGTGTTGGGCAAACGTGGGGAATTTCACCTCCTGGTAAAACCAAGATACAAACTCAAAAAGAGCTGTTGTGGAGGGACCGGGGGTAAAACGATATCAGAGCCGAAGATTCTAAGAAGAAAGAGGCAAGCCGGTTGGGGAAAAAAGGATCAACAAGGGCTGTGGTTATAAAAAGAAACGGGGGGGAAGCAAACTGGTGCGCCTGGAAGCAGTAGGGGACCTAAAGGCAATCCTTCGTACAGCCCGGGCGGGCCCCAGAGGGGGGAGAGACCGGCAAATCAAGAATTGTGCAAGGTCATAACATCAGGGGCTAGTAAAAAAGGCAATCTGCCTTTGGGGGGAGGGGGCTGTATGGAAATTGGGACTTTCGGTTCTTGTAAAAACAGGGACAAAGCCTGGATGGCTCCTGGTCATTTGTTATGCAGAGCGTCGGTGACGAAGCGACGTTTGGGAAGGAGGTTGTCACGGGGAAGAGGGCTCAGAAAGAACATCCACATTGATCTCACTTTAGGAAACAAAAAAAGGCGACTAAACAGTTCGTAAACAAGCCGGGAAAACAGGAATGAGGTGTTCCGTTGGCTAACGGAGCCGCAGCTGAAGCAGATGAAAATACCCGCATATATCTAGCCCTCAAATCATGCTGGAGATTATGAAATAACCAAAGAGGCTATAGCAAAAAGTATCCGGGGCAGAGGGGTAAAAGTCCCTTAAAGGGCGACTTGATAGGTAGTTGTGGGTATTTTAAGGATAAGGGGTCTGGATGGTGAGTCTGTTAAGATCCTGGTTCAAATGCTCCCGGATTAGAATCTAGAAAGGAAATCACAACAATTAGGGGGGGGGTAAAGAAAGTCGACTCCTGGGAATTCCAGATGATTGCCTCGACAATAAAAGGCAAGCTGATCAAGAAGATCCGGACCCACCAAAGGACTGAGTGAAGTATGCCACTTGAAGGGCCGCTGGAAAGATGAGAACAAAAGGAGAAATTCGGGGGGGCAGTTATAGACGGGTTAGGTGAATAGAGAGAGCCGTATCTGGGAAGGTATGCTGGCTGACTTGTACGGCAAAGTAGGGGAGGCCCCTTCACAACAGGAAAGGTCCTGAAGGAGGACGGGGGTTCCATACACGCCTCAAGGAGAAGTGAGTTGCAGTCCGTTGGCGTATTCGCCCAGAAATCCAAAAAAACATAGCTCGAACTAAAGTTCGTCCCCCGACTCATGATTTTAACTTTAAAAGAAACAAAGGACACAAGGCACTAAACCGCATCTCGATGCAAAACGGCTGGTGTAGATCGAATCTTTCGTGGGACGGAAGGTCCCGTATGGAGAGAGGACCGGTGGGCCCTGGCTGGCTGGGTTCCTTTGTATTGGGTTGCTAACTATTCAAGAAAAAAGCCCACGCACCCGGTTTTTCTCACCAAAGGGATCGGGAGACACCTTCTCGAAAAAAGAAAGCCGCCGGGACCTCCTCTGATGTATCGAGGGCAGTAAAGAAGGGGGCAAAAAACCGGACGCAACCGCGCTTGGGCGGGGCCGGGGGGGGGGGGGGGTTGGGGTGGAAGGGTCGAGTGGAGTAAGTGACGTTTGACTAAAACGCAAACCTGTCATGAAGAATAGACAATTTTAAATGGTTGGTCGCCGGCACATATCGAACATGCAAAGGAACATAAAAGGTAGTCGTTGGGACTAGATGCATGATGAAAATACTCTTCATTTCCGGGCGTCCCTATGTCGTCTGGAAATATCAGTGCCTTTGGCTACCTTACATCTGAGCAAGGGGGGGATATCCTCGCGGGTGTAGGCCGAAGGAAAAGACCGTAAAGGAACGCGTGGCAATTCGGTAGGAATCTCAATGACGCTAGAGGGGGGGATGTGTTCGGATGCATTTACTCAGAAGCGGGGTAGAAACGTATCGGGAGCTCCGCCAAAGAGGGATCGGCATTGCACGGCGGAACAGAACTATTAAGTGTCTAGCCGTACCCCAGCTGAAACGCTTAGATATGAAGGAATGGCAAAGTGTGGGTACTTGACCGTCAGTAAAAAATCGGTCTTTTCCATCGACTTCTACTTCAGTCAGAGCGCAATCAGTCAAATTTCACCAGGTCGGCCTAAAATTGGCGGACGACCACTCACCTGTTTCCCTACCTGCAGCAACAAAGAGGGAAGTGCACGAGGAAATAGGGTGGAAAAGGAGTACAAAAAGGAGGTATAACAAGGAAAAGTCAAAGCGCAAGAATAGGCTCCGAGTAGAGGAGACACCGACGGAGGAAAACGGGGAAGCGCTCTCAAAACAAACAGTGGAATCATACGGTCTAGTAAACCACAATGCTAGGATGGGAGGAAGATCAGAGGAGCAAAAACGAAGAAAAGAGGGTGAAGGAGGGATGACAGAAAGAGGGAGAAACTCTAATACCCCTAATAAGAAGGGGGGAAGAGAGACTAACGCAGACAATCTAACTATCGTAAAAGAAAGGAGAATAAAAAAAACAGAGAGAAATCAAACACTGGGGGTGGGGAGAAAAGGGAAAAACGCGGCGACTGGCACGGGGAAAGGGGACAACGGGAGGGAGACTATTGGGGAAAATCCTGATGGACGGCGGGTACTGAAATCAGGATAGGGTGTTTTTGGTCCGGCGACTGCGCCCCTAAAAAGGAAGAAGGATCAGGAAAAAAATATCGGGAAAGCTGAAGGTTGATAAACAAGGAGTCGAAGGTACAGAGACGCAGGGGCCAACGCAGTAGGTACCGATCAGGTTTTTGAAAGAGACGAACTAAAACGGCCGAGGGAAAATCCTAACCTGTAAGGGGGGTGACACTGGTAGGAAAGGAGAGACGCCCTCGGACCATACATAACGTGGGGAAAAAAGGAGAAGGAGTACAACGGAAAGATTTTCCCCTAGGGAACGGGCCCTTACACAGAGCAACCTCCTACCCATCAAGGAAAAAAGAGGACAAAAAAAAAAAGTGAGGGGAAGTGAAAGGAGATCGTGGGGCTTGGGTATTTGAACTGAGGAGTTTCAGGGGAAAGGATTCCAAGAGGGGGATCACCGGGACATTTGAAGGGAAACTGCAGTACAGGGTAATGGGGGCGAAGTCTGATCTATCAAACAATGTTCCAACACCTTAAGGGGGGGGGAGGTCGGGAGGGCCTGTTGCAGGGGGACGGGCTATGGCTCTCAACACCGAGGGGAATAAAGGTTTGACCGGCGAGTTGAAAGCGTTGAAACGATTGATTTCAAAAGGGTTGTGAAAAGGGGGGGGGACATCGGGAAAGGGGGAAACGGGGATTGGGGGGTCAAACTGCTCAAGTCCATGGGGAGTCGAGCAGGAAGGGAAAACAAAAAAACACCGAAGTCCGCATTGAGAAGGCCGCCCGCATTCAACATTTCAAAAACAGGTGTGGGAAAAAACCGCGAAACGAGACCTCTGGGACTAGATACAACGGAAGTAAGACGAAGAAGCGGGAAGGGTGGGGACTCCAAAAAGGGTTTGGTCTTAGGAAGGTATATAGGGGGGGGGGAGTGAGGGTACTTTCTTGGGGACTGCAAATGTCGCGGGTAAGGGGGGCCCGAAAAGGCAACATGGAAGTATATATTCGGTAACTGGGGGGGAAGAGTTCGAAGGGATTGCTCGTCAAGACCAATATGGACTTTTGGCTGGGGGCATTAGGAAGTCAGCCCAGAGGCAATTGTGGGGGGAGAGAAAGAAGGGGGGGGCTACGACCACGTGGGGGGGGTGGATTTTAGCGGAAAGGAGAAGCCAGAAGGGCGGAAGGGGAAGCATAGCGGAAAAGTCTAAGAAAGGGCGGAAATCGGGGGTGATGCAACTTACTGAAATTTTTCTAAAGGACAGTTTGGTCCGGTTCCAGAGGAACAGAGTAAACGAGGCATGGGAAGGGTGGCAGGGGGGAGAGCGTTGGAGGCTTGTTAATAAATTGCTGCCGACGGGGGGTGAACACAGGGAGGGGAGTTTAAAGGGAGGAAGTACGGGGGGGAAATCGGGTAACATCAAGGATACGAGTCCCGGCAGCAAGATCGAAAAATCTTACCCACAACCGGGGTCATCCGACGAGTCTGATCCCGCTAGGATCGAGGGTGGAAGGTCGACTACGGGTATACTTTGGGAAGGGGAAAAAAATTCTACGAGGTGAGGTTAACTCAAGGGACTTATGGCGGCGCGCCGATCTGGGGGTGGAGGCTCAAAAAAAACAGGGGGAGGGGAAAAAAAGTCTTAATCAGAGAGATTCTAAAGGTTGATGTTTGGGGAGGAAAAGTAACAGAAAGTCGGAAACAGGGAAGACCATTGACGGATCTGAGGGGAGGTCGCAGGGGAAAACGCGTTAGACGGCACGTGAAAGAAGTATGGGACCTAGTAAAGGCCTTAGAGTGAACGCATACGAATAGGGAAAAAAAGATACAGGAAAATGCGATTGCTCCTTTCTCGACTGCCTACGACAAGGGAAATTGAGGGAGGTTGAGGTGGGGCAGAGTTGGGGAAGACCGCACATGAGGCTCAACCGCTTGGTCGAGAAAGGAACGGGTAAAGGTTTAGGCCCAAAGAAGGGAAATATTCAACAAAGATCACTTTCAAAAGGCAACCTCAAATAGAGGCGGTGGAGGCCGGTGCAAATGATATGAAGGGGCCGCAAACATCGGAGAAACCTATAAAGCCCTGAAAAAGGAACGGGAGGGTTGGGAGGATCCAGGTCCTGTGGTCCCTGGGGAATTTGTTTGTAGCACAAAAGGGTGGGATGGCTGCTGCACAGAGAAATATTGACCTAAAATCATCCGTAAAGGAATGAGGTTCCACACGGTCTAAGAAATCGGGAGAAGAGGAATATCATTGACCATCCCCTTTTAATAAACCTAAAAAAAGCTCGTAATGGGGGGTTCTTAGTTGGGGGGGGGGGGGATGACATTTTTTTCGGGTCGTTTGGAACTTGAAGAACAAATTCTCGGCCTGTCTGGAACTGTTGTGGTAATTCTAAGTAAATTCGGTTTCGAAAGTCCGAAATTAGGGATAATTGGGGAAAAGGGGTTCGAGGATGCCAAAGTGGGAAATCCCGAAACTTGTCAAAACTGTTGGACATCCAATGAACGAACCGGGGCAATCACAAAAAATCAGTACCAGCGAGACTGGGGGGGGCCTTTGAAACTATAGTACGCGGGAGGGATGATGCGATGGATCACACGCAAGGGAATCGAGGTAAAGAGAAACCGTAGTCAGGTGTAAATCCCACGCAGAAAATCGATAGTAAGTGAATGGAATAAGGATTGTTTCAAGATATGGTCCAAGGAAATGCATGGTGAATCTATCAGGAATGGGGGGGTAAGTCCGTGAGGTATCTCTGGTAAGATCATTTGAAGGAAGTCCGAGTTGAATTGGCACCTGGACAAAGGCGTCAGATATAAGGTCAAAAAAAACGTTATGAGGGGGAAAAGGAAAAAATATGGAAAGAGAAGGGGGGGGTTAGAAAACTGGGGACAGGCCAAAGATGATTGGAACTCAGCCGAAGAGGAAAAAAGTATACACCGAAAGGGAATAAAGTCCAATCCACTTCAACTTATCTAAATCGCAGTGTTTCAGTCCGTGAAAGTTTAGACGAGGAAAAAGGGTATCATCACAGGGGGGTCACGGGAAGGGGGTTTATTTCCTCCTCGAACAGCATGAAGGGGATCGGGGATCATGGATGATAGCTGGAAGGGCTGTTGGATAAAACAGACGCGCGGGAAAGAAGAACCAAAGGAAAAAGCTAGGGGAACGGGTCGTCAACTGAATCGTTGGGGTAATACCTGGATGGTAGAGGGAAGGTGAAGGCAGAAGTGGGAGTAACAGTGGATTGGAGGTAAGGGGGTCTCGAGGGAAAAAACGAAAAGATCCCCGAAAGGGGGCTCGTACCACGCGTCATCCACATGGGAGCCGGGAGTGGGAATTTAATAAAAAAAAAACCACGACGACCAGAAGGAAACAGGAAGCAATGACGTTTGGTCGTTAAAGGCATGCATTTGTAAATGGATGATACAGGGGAACTTCAGGCCTGCTAGTCTCGCAGATTTTGGGGGAACTGTCATGTTAATGAAGGGGTGCTGGTATTTGTAAGCTAAGTGGGTCAAAATAAAACGCCCCTTTTGGAAGAAAAACCGGGGAGAAAGGGAGGGGGAAAACATACCGTGATCAACATCAGAAGAAATAAAAGATGCCTAAATATAGTAGGAATAGCGTAGGGGAGAGCTGATTGCCTTAACGAGCTAGAATTGGGGGGAAGGGGGTGAAGTACGAAGGGGGAAATGAAGTTTCGGGTGACGAAAGCACAGTGGCACAAAGGAAGATCGAAACAGACGGGGGTGCCGCTGGGCTGGAGGAAATCACGGGGCGTAAAAGGAAACAAGAAGATTGTCGTTGAGGGGGCAAAAACATGCGATTATACGGGTCTAAAAAAGTAAAGAATTGGGGGGAATGGGAGAGCCAATATTCGAAAAAAGAGAAGAAGGGTTATAACTGGGGGAAAAAAGTTATAGAGGGGAAATGAGGGGCCCTCTTATTACTGACAGAGAGAGGGAAGGATCAGCAATGGGAATGGGGGGATACTCAAATCCTCACCGAAGGGGGTGAGATGATAGTTAAAGGCCGCGGTCAAGTTGAGAGCACCACCAGAGCTGATACGCCTTCAAAGACGCAGCGGATGTCGAGGAGAGGGGGAAAAAAAAAAGGATCGATTTAACCTAGGAATTAAAACCGCAGATCGTGAGGAAGGGGAGGGGGAGACACTTTCTAAAAGCTGGGAAAAGGAAATGAGGGGATCTTCGGGGGCAAATCGTCGTATATAGCTACAAAATGCCTCAAAAAAAAATACATAGTTTCCAATCAGTCAACGGGGGGAACTGAAATTGAGAACCCATACGGGGGAAAGGGTCCTACCAGCGCACAGAGAAATGAAGCATCGAAAACACACTCGTAAGGAACTAACAACTGGAAGGAGAAAAACATTAGTAACTCACTCGGAAGAGTCGAATGGCGCTCTCGAGGGTCGAAAAAGGCACTATCGCAACGTCTGTGCCTAGGGAAAGCGGAAAAACCCACCTTGGGGTAGAATTCTGGGAGAGAAAACCAATGGAAATTGCTTACTGATGGCGAGGCCACAAAGAATACTGGGGTACTCTGCAGGGGGAAGCAATCGTCTAAATCAAACTCTGATAATAACTCGGGGGGGTAACTCTAAGAATAAAAGATACAATGAGGCCACGGAAAAAAGAAGTCACAAAAAAAGGCGAAATGAAACAAAAGAAAGGGGAGAATAGACAAAAATTGGAGCGACAATGCCCGCGGCCGGCAAAGACGGTCCGAAAAAAGAAATAGGCTAGAGAAATGCTCGGGGAAACAAGTCGTAAAAGATGACTGAAAAAAAGGCAGGAACGTCAGAGGGGAGAGGGGTGTTTGGGGAATGCGACGCAACCTACGCAATGGCACCCTCATACACAAATAGAACTTTCAAATGGGGGAAATGTGAGAACAAAAAGGAAATCATCGTCAACGCGGGGTACTCGCCGTAAAAAGTAAAAATGAGCTGTTGTGAAAGGCAGAAAAGCACGAGAAAGGGTATAAAAAAAACAAAAAAAAAATAAAAACGGACGGTGTTAAACTTGAGGGACTCTGATACTACCCGGTAGAAAAGGAATCATAAAAAAAAAACTCTAGGGAAAAAATCAAAGGGGGATACCGTTAAAGAGCCTTCAAAAAGGAAAAAGAATAAATACACAGCAAGGAAATCTCAACCCCAACAACAACTTAGGGAAAAGAGATAGTTCTGGGGGGAGGGGTATGATTGGGTGCCTAGGGGAGGTGTAAAAAATCGGTTCGGGATCAGGGGCCTTGGAGATACGGAGAATTTCAGAAGATTTCCTGGTTCTGAAAGTCTTCGGATCACACAATTAACACCGTAAGGAGGTAAGGGGGGGTAAGCGGCCTGTTGCAAAACGTTCTGGGGCTATTTCGCGGAAAAATCTAGGGAGCGCTTTGAATTCAGATTAGAAGCGTTAGGATTATTTACTTTGGTGGGAAAAAACCGACAGACGTGGAAACCGGGATATGTGGGGGGGGAAGGCTCGTTTCAGGGGGCGGGTGACAGTCCCGTTGAAGGGGAAAAACAATCCTGCTGACGGGGTCAGACCACCAAAAGCCGTAAATTGCATCTTGGTTGAACCTACAGAGGGAAGAATCGGGGAAAAAAAGGTCAGCAGGAAAGGAAGAAGATCACAGCTAAATTGCAAAAAGGTGGGGAAGTGAGTCCCTGGATATCGGGGGGGGGGGGGGAGGGCGAAAGGGGTGGCTTGTTTCGAACGTGCGCCGGGGGGGAAGGGGGGCGAACGGGCCAAGAGATATAGTCTTCAGGATTTAGTACGAAAACAGTCCGCTCTTAGACCGACTTTAGTTTTGGGGGAGGAAGGCAGGCAGGGGACCCAGCGAAGCAACTGTGGTGTACGACAAGCAGGGGGAAGAAACACGTTGGTGGGGAGATGGGAAAGGAAAGCATGCCAAGAGGAGACTGAAGGGATCGGAAAGGCGAAAAGGACTATTGAGAAAAGAAAGTTGCCTGATTCAAAGTTTTCATCCATTGGGGGGGTGAAGGGGGTCAAGCGGAACCCGCGTGGAAGCCTTGCTGGAAGATGTGGGCAGGGGGTCGGAAGGGAATCGGCGTGGGGGAAAAGATTTGTCGGGGCCGACATGGGTGAAAATAGAGGATTTCCGAAGCTGGGGGAGGGGTCGGGGAAATATCGGGATTGAAGAAGAACCCGCCAACAGCCAAGATAGGCAAGATGCCCAAAATAAGCAAACGCCCGTCGGATACCAGGAATTAAAGGAGATGCGGCCGGGTACGGCGATACATCACTTGAAGGCGTGTTGGGAAGTGGAAACTTGGGGGGACTAAACGGCCTGGGCTGTAATTCGGGCAAAACAAAATAGAGACGCGGGGTCTGGGGGGGAGTGAAAGACTCTGTCGAATATGAGAAAGAGAGAGGGGCGGGGTGGTGGGGTATTATTTTCATAGGGCAACTATGGAGGAAAAGCGCCCCAGGCTATCGTTGAGGGATTCAAAAAATTGGCAACGGAGGGAATAGGACCGGGGAGAGTAGGGGAAAGACGGGGGGGGGAAAAAGGGGGGGGAAGGGTCGTCCGTACCTCATAATGGGGAGCGAAACAGCATAAGCCGGAGAATCTCCTGCGGAAAAAAGAACAAAAAATTGATGGCGGGAGGCAGAGAATTGGGGAATCAAAAAAGAAGAGCAACGGTGGGGACTATCCCAATCACGGTTGAAGTGTTAGGGGCACAAATAGGGGGGGGGGGAATAGGAAAAGCGCCCTGGAAGTGTCAACACGAGAAGCAAAGGGGAGGGGTTGGTGCCTGGTTTCCAAAAACGAATAAGAAGAATCAAGGTGAGAATACGAAAAGAAGGCCTTAAGGGCTTTGGGTCTGGCGGGACCATGGGAAAAGTGCGCCACTAAAAAAATTGGGGGGGGGGGGGGGGGGGGGGGGGGGGGTGGTTTGAAAAATCTTTTGAAAATGGGGAGCTTGAGAACAGATGAAACCCAGAAAAGAAAGAATGTCTTACACATTAAAAGAAAAACGCGCGAGACCTCGCGAATAAGGAAAATACAAAGTCAAACTGATTGGGCTCCTACCCACAAACATCGGGCCGGGGTGAGGCGTTAAAAAGGGGTTGGATGAATTGACCTTTGAATACAAGAGGAGGTCCGGAAAAGGGTTGGGCGATGCTCAATGAATCGGTTGTCGATCTGGGTCAGGGGTGTAGAAGTAAAGGGAAACAAGGGAAACAGGACTACAATGACCAGGGGAGCAAATTGAGGCCCAGGACCGTAGAAAAGAACATAGTGAACGAGAAAGACGAGTATTCGGGAATTTGAAGTTCGGCGCGGGGAGGAAGTAGTAAGAAGCGTGAGACAAAACACGGACAAAGCGCAAGTCGAAACGGGAAAGATACGTCCTGGATTAGAAAGGATTGGGACCCCCTGGACAAACGGAGAAAAAAAAAAACGGAAGGCTGGTTAAAAAAAGGATTAAACAAACAAAACAAAAAAGAAAACAACATGGGGACATGGCGCTGGCGATCAATAGGGGGACGGGATTCCTGGTTTGAGGAAAGAGACGATCATCTGGGGAGGGAGCAGATTTGTCCAGTGCGGGGAACGGAGTGGAAAAGCGACAAAATAAAACACCACAGGGGGAAAATGAAGAAGATGGAGATAGGGAGACGACTAAAAAAAACTGGGAGCCCGGGAATTGAAATATGGAGTGAACTCGGACAAGGAAAGTTTAACCTCTGGATCCCCAAAGTATCAAGGAAGCACGAAGAACCGGGAAAAATGACTAGAGGGAAGGGGTAAACAGGTTCTTGAAAAGTCTTGGAACACAAACTCGTCAGTGAAACAGAGGGACGGGTGATTGGACTCCATTAAAAGTGGACGTCAGAGGTCTTACGGGCTGGTAGCTGGAGGCTAAAGCAAGATCGAGAAAAAAACAATCAGGAAAAAACTAACACGATACTCTTGTTTAAGCGGGGATTACACTGGGAGAATGAAAGTCGGGAATAAAAGGTATATACGTGGATGGTTAAACTTCGGTTTGGATAACAGGAAAAAAAAAAAACAGCAACCTCCCCGAGAAAACAACGGGAAAGAGAAATCAGTAGATCATCGGGGAAACACTGAAGCATCTAGAAATGACTGGGGCAAAAAACAACAAGGGCATACAAGATCAAAATCTTTCAGTTTCATGGGGGTAGGTCCAGGAATTGGGCGTTCCTGGGGGCTGGGAATAGGTAGAACAGGCGGAGGAAACGAGGGGTTTCCGAGGAAGGGGTCCGCCGGATTGCGTTTAGGGCAGGACTGCTTAACGACCCCGCCACGATGTTTGGGCAAAAACCGCCCAGTGTGAGAAAAAAAATGTCTCCATAAACTAAAAGGGTCAAGGAAGCCTAAGAGTATATAGGAAGGGGGGGAAAAAGTAAATATAGGTCTGAACCGACCAGAAACTCGAGGTTTGGGCGGTTTAGCGTTGTAAAAAGGTGCATCGGGAATGATTGCAATTTATGTGAACTAAAACTAAACAGGGAAACTTTACGGGAAACGACAATAAGGTGATCCTAGTGCGCATTCCAGATAACGGGGGGGAACGGAACATCAAGTGTCTTTTAGGTGAAACGGGGCATTGCGTGGACTCCGGGCCTAGAGGATGTGCGCGCAATAGCGGGGTCTGCCCTCAAGTCGGTATCCGTGCCGTATCGAAAGCAGTAAAACCCGCGGAGGAATAAGAAATGCACCATGGGCCGCGGGAGTATGCAAAACTTTTCGTCTCGAAAAGACCTCAAAAAGAGGGAAGGGAATAAAGGATGGCGACTCGCTCGTGGTGTAGACGCCATAAGGCGAACAAAAAAGGCAGAAGGGCAGGATGGGCGTGATACGAAAATCCCTAAAAAGGGCTCAGTAGGGCCGAAATACACCGAGAGATCAGAGGGGGAGCTTCGCAGAGCATAAGTCAAGGTGTTGACTATTCCTAGCGGGACGGGAGGACTGGGTCGTGCGTGAAAAGGGGAGACAAAAAAGGACAGGCATAAAGAAGAAAAAAACAAAAAATTGGAAAAGGCGCCTGGTAAACTTGACCACACCAAAAAACTAATGGGGAGTGACCCGACCACTCGTCAAACGCAGAAAAGAAAAACCGGTGATGAGGGACTTAAAAACGGATGAAGAAAAAGGAAGTCCGAGAAACTTGCTCTACGCAGGCAAGCTTCGGCTTTCACTCGAGAGGAAAGGGAAGAGACGTCTCAAAAAAGGTGGGTAAGTCGAAGGAGTTAAAAAAAAAAAATGTCGAGGGGCGGACTTATCATTCGCCAACGAAAGAAATAGGGCGGAGAGGGAGCCGGGAGTCGCTCTAAAAACGACGATGAAAGCATGTGCAAAGAGTCTAAGAACCGGGGCGCGACGACTAAAGTGCCAAGTCGAACCCACCAAGGTAAAAGGATCCAGCCTCACTCAACTTTGGAGCAAATCAATGCCCAGCGGAGGGCCTGACGGGGAAGAAGCGCCTAACGCTCCAACGATGCTATGTTCAACAGATGCAAGTGAAGGGAGTGCTTCTACTTAGTCTGTTTTGTGTAGGAGTACGCTAAACTCAATAATACGCAGCAAGGGGAAACAAAAAAATATCGCAGGGACAGAAGGGTTTTGGAGAAAAAAAAGAAAGATCGGGTCAAAGCTGTCATCGCCGGAAAAATCCAGTACGATAACAGAGTGCTGTTTTGGCGCGAAAAAAGAGGGGAAAGAAAAGCCGGGGACGCGGTATGACCCTAGGCCCGGCACACGGGGTGGGACAAGTTTGCTGGAGGGACGGGGAGACGACCTTAGGAAAGGAATCAGAGGAAGACAAGAAAAACGAGAGAAATCATTGGGGATAAATGGGAAAAAAAGGTCAAATCACTCAATACAGCATTATAGATCTCAAAACAAAACGTGAAGTATAAAGATGATATAGAGGGCAGGGGGGGGGGAGGGTCTTCTGGGGATTTGTGGAAAAAAAGAAAAAGAGGGGTACCTGAAGGGTTATCTCGCTGGGACGATGAATGGAAGGGGGAAAGTCTCAGCAAGAATGGGACACACCGGACCGGCGAAAGGGGGATAAGAAACGGGCGTGGCGTTAAGTGAGATGTCGCGGAAACAGAGTAAAAGAGCGTTGCCGGAGGAGGTACCAGGTGAAAGAAAGGGTCAGGTTGTATAAGCCAACGACCGCGGACCGGATAGTGTGTGGACAGGACGAGGGGGATGTTCTGCAAGATAGACGACAAAAAACATCGATCCGGAAGCGGAGAAAATCACGCGGTAAATATTGGGACTAATGCTACAAAGAGGGGGGAGCGCATGAAGTGGGCCAAGAAGAGCAGCCTGAGGGAAGAAAGTAATCCAAAAGGTTGAAAAAGATCCTGATAGAGGGTGATTTAGACTGTCAGGGGACGGAGTCAGTCGGGGGACGATTAGGGGTAGGTCAATCCCATTAGGGGCGTCGGGGTCGTTGAGGAACGGGCGCTCAAGGGGAAGAAAGCTTCGTTTGGTCCTTAGGAAGTCAAAGAAAATAACTTTGGGGGTCTAAAGGAAACGAAGGCGATTCCACTGTGGGGTTGGGAAAATTGAAAAACGCTTCCGGCCGACCCTCTACGGCTGGAGAAGAGAGGCGTAAAATGGAATGAAAGAGGCTTACGTACTGAAGAGAATCGTGGTGCCGTTCAAACTTAAAATAGAGGAAATTTGAAACGTTGCGATGTACGAGCAGGCACGGTGGTACGAATGGACTGCAAGAATGTGGTGAATCTCTGAGTGGAGCGCCTTGAACGGGAAGTCACGGAAGCGATGGAAAGGGAGCCAAAACACAGGATGTCCAACCCAACGATAAGTACGCCGTAAGTAGACAGCGCTCTCGGGATAACGAGTGATGCGAGAAGACTTAGGGCTTTGGGATTTGAACTTAGAAATCAGGAAACTGCAGGCTCTCGAGCCGGGAGAGTGGTTAGCGAAAAAAGGAGAAAATGCTTAGCACGAGAAGGGGAAAACCTTTTTAGTAGGTGGCGTCAGCCGACCAAATGGATGAAACCTATCCCAAGGTGAGAATGGGGGGCATTGGGGAATTCAACTGCAGGAGTTAGTGACGTGCTAGACTGAATTCTTACCATAAACATAGTGGAAGTCAGAATAAAAAGTTCGGCTCTCAATGCAATTCAAGCTGACGGCCTCGATCCTTAGACGAAACAGGGGAATGTGGTGTGTGTTGTAATTGCCTGGGGCGATTAATGCAAAACAGGGATGTTAGAGATCAAATTGGTCCATTGTTTCTTAAAAATATTGAAAACATGGGAAAACTCTTTCACCCCTCTCAAAAATGCAAATATGAGACGTTTGGGGGCTTGGGGTAAGTGTTCACAACACGAAGAACTGATGGGACACAGAAGCCTGGATGCGATCCTCTAAGTTCCTTCAAGAGTGGGGGAGGTACGGTCTGGGTCCTCCAGGTATGGGGGGTCTACCAATAGATCCCTGTGGTGATAAGTGTGGGGGGGGGAGCTGGAATAGATAGGGGAAAACAAAGGAAGCAATCTTCAATAAAACTATTCATCCTCAAACCGTCTATACAACCAGCGAACCTGACTAATGACTTCCCTCTCATACGCACTCGTCGGGTGACGCAGAAAACAACCATGAAACATCCGGAAAGGGTTGGGAATGGGGGGGGAGGTGCAATTGTGCTGGAATCTTTCCAAGTCTCTTCCGCCGGCGTCGTGGTGGAGATGGCAACTACAGACGTAGGGGTAGAGAAATAGTTGATTTCTGGGGGGGGTTCTAAGATTCAAAAAATTAGCCATCCACTTTATGAATACTGGACCGGGAAAAATATTCCAACGTGTCATTAAAGCAGCAACTGGGTGTCCTTGACTACGGCCTAATGCGCGTAGGAACTTTCTACCAAAGGGCGCCCAGGACGATACTCTATGGAATAAAACCTAACGTCCTTGGAGAGGAGGAAAGAAAACCACCTAGATCAAGTAGGGAGCCGTTGTTCAGTAAATGGAAGAACGGAGAAGCTAAAAATCCAGATTTGGGGTGGGGGAAGTGCCACTTTCCTTGTATCACTGTTAATGCTCTATTTGGACGAGGAAGTCCATCTTTTGGCACATTTGGCGACCGGTGCAAAGGGAGATCTCCATACCAAAACCCCCCCGCATAGGATTATTAGTAAAAGAGAATAGAAATATCAATTAGTAACAATTAACCAGGTGGATTTCAGGGAACGCCAATTATAAAAGAGGAGAAAGAAAAAAAGGATCCGGAACACCTAAATGCAATGTAGTGGGAAGTGGACATGGATCAGGGGCCACAACCTTTTACGGGTTAATAGCTCCTGGGTGATGGAAAAATCAAGAGGGGAGAAGGGTAGGATCAAGTAGAGTTCAATTGGTACGGCCGCCAGTATTTCTCTCCAAAATACTGCCAAAGGAAAAAAAGAGGGTAGTCTTTAGATCGTGGGGACTGTGCTTCGAAGGATTGGGAAGATTGGGATAATGGACAAGGCCTTTGTGGAACTCGGAGAAAAAAATCAGGAAACAACTAAAATACATGAAAAAGCTTAAGACCAAACTTAACACGTTCTATAATGTGGGCCATTTAAGAAGACCCCTTGGTGAAGAAATAAGCAAAAAATGAGAGGTCATTTTTTAGGTAAAACACCATTTTCATCTGATCGGGCCTCTCTATGGTCTAGGAATGAGGGTGGGAACTTCCTTGTAAACGCTTTAATTAGGGTTTCCACTCGATGGCAAGAAGACAGGTGTGTAAAAAAGGGGTAGTTTTAACCAACCTGATGAGGACTAAACTTGCCTGCACTATGGAGTAAGAAATCAGTGGATTGCGCTTGACCGGCTCAACCTGGACTATTTTGGGGGATGGATCAGGGGGGGAAAGGGACTAGTGAATGGGAGGGTCTTGTTCTGAAACTCACCGTGGGAATTGAAGTCAACCCCAGCAAGGTTTATCCAATGTGCAGTGATACCTAAAACCGTGGGGGGGGACAGGAAATCAAGGTTGGGGCTTCCTTCTTACCAACACACAGAGAGAATAAGTTATTTGGAAAGAAGCAAAGAAATGAATCGGGCGGATTAACTATCTACCGAAGAAATCTCGCACCGGCGAAATGAGACAAAGACCGGATCTCCAATTTGGGCCGCGGTAGAAAGAAAAATGTCTGGTCAATGTAGACGCAAAGAAACAACCCGTTTGATCAGAAAGGGAAGGTCCCGTTTACGCACCGAGCTCAGGGGAAAGAGAGGCTCTCCTGCCGCCGAAGAAAAAGGCAGTTCGAGAGAGTAAACTCCCAAATATCGCGTATTATCTCTTCCCAAGAGAGATCAAGCAGTCCTACTGGGGGTCGGCAGAAGGGGGGGGCTAGGGAAAGAAATATTATGCTGTAATCGTATCTGTATCTTAACCCGGGACAATCGGGAACCAATAAAAGACCATCATGGGAAAAATAGGCGCCAATTCTACCCAAGCCCGTCCTTGAGAACTGGCGCCGACCGGGGGAGAAAGAGGCCTCGGTCAGGAGGACTGCAGGAAGAAATGGAGTTCACTCGAAATCATTAGCTACTCAGGAAGAGCCGTCGAATGTCCGGAAAAATGCAATCAAAAAAAAAGGGGGTGAAGAAACGGGGTTGTCGAGGGAACACCCAGGCAACGATGGGGGGGGGATACAGGAGAGATGTCGCACCAAAAAAAATAAGGGAAGCGAATCTCAATAGGGTCGACAAGATCCCCGCCTATCCGAAGTGTGTAAGAGTAGGAATAAAATCAAAGTAAGAAAGAACGACGGCAACTAAGTCTAACTAAAACCATAAAAAGGGGTGTCTCTGAGACAAGGTGTAACGAGGCTGCAGGAGAACTGGAGAAGAAACGGGTCAACGAGGTCTAAATGTCATAGGGAAATTAAAAGCGTCAAGGAAGGACCGGGCATGCTACTTATTTTTTGGTGGTTGGACTTAATAACGAGAAGAAGCAGTGAGGTACGCTGAACTCAAAGGAAGTCACACTAATGCCTCATTTGGATAAAACCAAATGATAAATCGTAAATCGTCACCTTATAGTAGAGAGAATAGTTAGGGGGGGGGCGCAACAACAAAGAACGTTCAATTACCGCGTTCTCCTGACTCCTTAAGGGTTTTCAACGGGTCTGATCCGAATAAAAACTCAAGCAATTACAACTCCACTTCACACAAATCGTATCAAAAGGGAACGGGAGAAAAATTGCCCGAGGGCCCTGCAAAGGAAAGCCCCAGACCAATTATCTCTCGAACAAAAACAACAAGAGGAAATCATAATGGGGGTCTGGTGTCATGAGGTGGAGCGTTTTTGCGGGAAAGTGGGGCCAATTGTATAAAGGGTACGTTTAGAGTCCGTGCGCTGAGACAGGAAGACGTAAGCCAGTGCTGTCGCAAAACAAAGGGTACACCGGAACTAAGGTATCTTGAATAATTGGCCGTTTGCAAGGGATGGGCGAAAACAAACACAAGTTAATATAGGGCGTGTGGCCACAAGGGATTTGACACAAATGGTTACTATGAGTCCTTGGGGGGGGGGGTTCGGAAAAATAACTTGAACCTGATATTTGTGTGTGTGATGTGCCATTTGCAAGTTCGCGGCGGAAGGGACTGCAAACTGATAAGAGGGAGTCGAAGAAACAGTGGGACAAGTTTACCTCGACATCTAGCGTGGTGACGCATCCACTGGCAAGAACCTACTCCAAAATTATCGCGAAAAAAAAATTTTGGACGGAGAGAGAATGTTGTAGTGTTTAGTTCGACGGTTGTCCTTGGGGACGGGATCGGCCGGTACCCGGAGGGGGTGCGAAGAAGGCCAAAATGCGGGGGAAGAGTGGGTATTCGAAATATCAGCTCCGAGGAGGAGGGGGGGACATATCAGTTCTGAAAATGTCCAACACATGGGAGCCTTTGGGGTGGTAGAATCACGAGGCGAAAAAGGGGTGTTTGCGAATGCCAAGCGGAAAAGGACGGCGGGGGAGATCTGGGGGATCTAAGAAGGAAGAAGGACGAATTGATGCCGGAACTACTCGACATCAGTGTTCCGTCCCGCGCGAGGTTACAGGGGCTGGACTTAGAGGTGGAGAGGAAAAGGGCGGAGGTGTGGTAAGAAGGGGGGGGAACTGAGGGGTTAATAGGGAAAATTGTTTCTCTCTGACTGAATACGGTCAGATACGCGAATGGAAAGCACGCCCGCAAGATACGGAAAATCGGGCCCACCCCCGGATCGACGCAAGTAGGGAGAACAGCGCTAGCGGGGTCGGGAAGATAGAAGGGGTATCGGGTGTGAAATGTTTCTTTAACAGAAAATTCCTGACCGTCGGGGGGCGGAGGTGAAAATCAAAAGAGAGGGCGGTAGATTCTGGGATCACAGAGAGGAGAAAAACAAGGAGCGTGAGTTGGGGCTCCTACCAAAAATTAATGAGAACAGCGAAAATTGAATTGTCTTCAACTTCACGACTTGATATGCACACAGTGGCGGGAGGGAAATCAGATACTGGAACTGTCTGAAACTGAGGACGCCTATTTCTTCCCTTCAGAATTCAGAAAAAGGAATCGGTCCTTACTTCACAGTACAACCAAGGGGGGGGGTGGGGGGGTGTGGGTCTCGGCTCCGCACAGAGTCAACACGGGCGGGGTAAATATACATCCCTGAGTTTGAGTCAAAAGAGTGTTAAATGGACTGCGCCCTTTCACATTCACCAAGAGATCAACCTCAGGGAGGGTGAAAGCCGGTTAAGGGCTCTGATAAGCAAGGGGTTTATACGACTATGAAAAAAGAGAGAGTCCTGCAGGTAAGGGATTGTTCGGAGATACATGTTACTTTCGGAACCTAGGGGATTTGGTTGTGGGGCAAAAATGGGGGGAGGGGGTGGAAAGATAGGGACCAAAGACACAAACGAACAGGGGATGCCACAACGCGGCGAGAAAATCGACTAGACAAAAGAAACCTCAATGGGGGCTCGACAAAGGCGCCGCTCTTCCTTCTTGGCGCTTTTATACCGTGTTACTCGGTGACTTGTCCAAACTCAGGCAAGAGATACGATAAAGTTTGAAGAGGCATCGATAGGGACCCGATTGAAGGTGTGGAGGGGCGGTGGGCGAAGCCAAAAGGAAGAAAGAAAAAGGATCTCCGGGGGTCACCGACCGTCCGACAGCCTTATTCCACCTGTCTATGACAAAGGAGAATCGGCTGTTTATTTGATAGACTCCAGGACGAGATAGGCTATCAAATCCCCAGGATCGCGAGCAACAGAACACGTCCTCTTTGGATAAAACAACGTCGAATATTCAAAGAATGATCACAGTTATGGGTCACGGCGAGTTAAGCCCTGGCCCTTAGAAGGAAAAGGGGTCCGGCATTTGAGGTGATGAGCCGTTAGAGCATCTTTAAGGCTTTTGAGATACTGACTGTCAGGTTTACAACCGGAGTCTAAGCATATTCAACACACAAAAAGTCTTCTTAGTAGTAATGAGAAGATAGTACCGGGAGAATGGTAAAAGCAAAAAGAAAGGGGGTCTCCAATATATTCCCCCAGATGAAAACCTATCGTAACCGTAAAAAAGACGGAAAAGGGTAGGGCATGTACGGACGGGAATATCGGAACAAAGGATCATGCAGGGAATAGAGGGGGGGGGGGGTCCGGGGTGGTCACTAAAGAAAGGGTGATCTCTTCGGCATAGGGGAGAGCGGGGGCGGGGGTGGAAATCTCAAGGAGGCGACATAGGGTTCCAGAGAGGACGGACAATCTATCGCCTGTCCCTGAATCCTTGGGATAATGTGCTTTACGCCGGCGAATACTTGAATTGAAAGTGGATTGAGGTCAGTTTGGGGGTCGCTACCACGCCCCTAATCCACAGAAGTAAAGGCGACAGAAGAATAAACTGGAAAACGTGCAAAGAGGCAAGGGGCCTGGAAAAAAGTCCTCAACCCAAAAAAACTCAATCTAATGCCAGATGGATCCTGTTGGGGGGGAGCCATCATGGATTATTCTGACTGTATGACTTTTCGCAAATGCTTGGTGGGGGCTGAAACCAGGTCAGGGTACGTGTAGAAACTATATTCTGAAACCAGCGCCCGAAAAAGTTGTGCTGAGGTAGATGTTTTGGGGCCAGAAAAGGGGATAGACATCCTACCGGTAACTTTCGGCATATATATAAAAAATCTCTTATAAGCGTGAAAAGGCATGGCACAGGGACTCTTGGTTGTTTTATCGTGGGGGTGAACGGAGGGGGGGTAGTTCAAAATTCGGTTGGGCCTAAAACTCACGTCCCGTCGGATCAGAACGAGGGGGGTATAGGTTTGGGAACGGTCTGCAAAACAATAAAAAATTGCGGGGCGGTGAACAGGCGAATTCAAGAAATTCGCCGGGAATTGAGGCAAGAGGCGGTCGCAGTATCGGAAAGGGAATAATCTCGACAAGGCCGGATGCACCGCGTGAAGGGGGAGAACACAGCATTAGGTTATGAGAGGTGTCTGGGGACGGAGCTCAAAAAATCCACGAACAAAGGATTTGAAATCCTCGATGAACCTATGCGCGGAGCTGTGTGAGACAGCAAAACTAGTCGGGCACCTCCGAAATTCAAGATAGTTGCGCTGAGAACGGAATCCAATATCTTGAGGGGCTCGGGACGCCGTAAAAAGATGAAGCTGCTTCGACGGGGTGTCGGACGATCCTGTTTTTACTAGGAAGAATAGGGGACCAGGGCGATTTTCAACACTCCGTAATCGATCAGAAACGATTCCTTCGAGCGCATAAATCAGGCACCGAAGGGAATAAAGGAACGTAAACCACACGAGTTATCTTAAGACAAATAGCCGAAATGCTACGCAAAGGCAACCCTCAGTTCCTATGCCGGATGAGAACCATGAAGTAAGGATCAAAACTATAGCTCAAAGTCTCTCACTCAGAATGAGGTAGGCACACAACCACTCTAGGCAGGCCGGGGCATGTAAGCTCAGCGGAAAAGAAACAAAGTGGGGAAGTAGAATTCAAAGGGGAAACCATCTCTATTTGGAGGACTGGACTCAACGAGAAGAGGTGGTAGGGAGATGCGGGACTAAGCGTTAACTAATCCGCTAACCGATATACCAATTTGCAAGATATTAACCGCGAAAATATAAATGCAAAACCACTATTATGACTCACCAAAATAAGGTATCGAAAAGCAAAAATTTTTGGGGAAGGAACGACGCTGCTTCTAATTGGTCCTGAGTGTTCAACTTGCCTCGGGTGTGTATTTCCTGTCAAAGCTGGGGCTGGGGTAAGTGGCTGTCTGTGAAGTCGCTTGACGTGGGTGGATAACTACTACTCCGCAAATGGAAAGGACTATAAATTCCAGGTAAAATCCTGGTGAAGTTTTACAAAAAAGGGGGATCAGCTATCAAAAGCTTGAAACGAATGAATTATATTACAGAGAGGTGGTTTTGGGACTCCCTCCCAAGAAAACGGCAAAGTGCACTAAGAAACCACTCAGGTACAGGGTTGGGCAAAGGGGTTTGATCTAGACCGGGGAGAAGGTACAGCAGTCCTGCATCGCTGAAGTAGTCCAAGAAGTTGGATCAGGGCCCTAAAAAAAAAAAAAACCAGTAATAAAAGTAAAACAAAATGCCT
>Ga0179593_1592366_pt1 | contig 22622 bp, 24 predicted proteins | sample CZODoug2_1_08_16_FD_185931 | JGI IMG/M metagenome (GOLD analysis project Ga0179593, IMG submission 185931) | Vadose zone soil fungal communities from Angelo Coast Range Reserve, California, USA - CZODoug2_1_08_16fungal (PacBio error correction) | ecosystem: Environmental > Terrestrial > Soil >...
TGTTCAGAACAATATGCGAAGAAAGAGATGGGTCGAGGCGATCGGGACGAGACGAGGAGCGGGGGTTTGGGCAGATAGATAATATTATGCCAGGGTCGTAAGGAAGAAAAAGGAAAGCAAAAGTACAGGGATGAACAAAAAAAAGGGGAGCACAGAGGGGAAGGGTTCACTCCGCGTAAGCCGTTTCCCCAATGAAAGACTTCCGATTCGCCAAAAAGGACGGGACTCTAGAGGGGGAATGTGAAAAAATAACTCGGTGTTCAACACGGGGCAGGAAAAGGGGTTCTCGTAAAAAGGCTCCAGCCAGATTGCTCTCAAAGAAAAAAAAAGGCGGTTGAGGTGAAAAAAAGAAATGTCGACAGGAAGTATCGAAAAACCGCCTTCAATCCGAATTCGGGGTGGGGGGCAAGGGGGGCGCACAAACGAACGAACGAGTAGCGGCGCTTCATGAAGGGGAAGGTCGTTTCCGCTAAGGAGGGGAAATAAAAGGAAAAGGAAGGGCGGGATGCGCGCAACACCCCGAGCACGGTAAGACCCATGATTTGAAAAGTAAGCCCATTCTAGGATCAAGGCCAACGGAGCTGGAGAAAGAAGAACTATGGTGAGAGAGAGCACTGGGACATCAAAAAGAAAGAACATCACTACGTTGCCTGTGTCGGTATGACGGAGTCACAGTCATGCTGAAAGAGGGAAGGCAAAGGAGGCGGCTGAGAGCAGTCATACAAGAAAAAAGAGAGAACTAGAAGGGGGGTCGTTCTAAAAAAGAAGGCCAGACTTGTACCAATTGGGGGGAATAGATGCGCTTGGAGAAATAAGCACCGGATTATAGAACGGAGGAGCGACAATTTCGGGGTACCTGAAAGCATAGCTCTGCAGGGGTCGACCTTTCCGCCGTCTGTAAAAGGAGAGAGAATCCTCGGCAAGGCCCAATAAGGCATATCGAAGATTACTGGGGGAAGACTCACCTCTGAGATGGGAAAGGGAGTCGAGAAGAGCGCATACACACACAAAGGGAAGACTAGAAAGACTCGAAGTTGTGGTTTTCTGACCTGGCCAGGAAAAGAGAAGTGGTGGGGAAGGGTTGCAAATAGATGAAAGGGGAATAATAGACTTTTTAAAATAAGAAAAGGAGGTTCAAAAAGTATGTTACTCCTCAACGAGAAGTACTGGGGGAGAGGTGAGATTTAGGGAGGTACTAACTGAGGGTTAACACCAAGGGGGAAAAGAATGTCCTTGGGATCGACCTAGCCCCAAAGAAGACCCGCATCTGTCTGGGAAAAGACTGCAAAAATTTTGGGGGGAGGAAGAAAAACGCCATTCCGTACCGTGAGCAGAAGGGTTACAAAAATGAGCAGGAAACTCAATGATTGGGTGTCTTCGGAATGCAGAAGGGTGGAAGGACAGAAAAAAAGGACGGTACGCTCGCAGGAAGGAGGGGTGTGGGGGGGGTGTGCACAAGAGCGAGAAACGAAAAGGAACGGAACTTGGGAAAGAGGAGGAAAAGCGGCGACCGATTAAGGGGAGGAAAATCCCTTCGGGGGGAGCCTCCCCAACGAAAGGGGGAAAAAGTCCCAGAAAGAAAGGAATCTCTGAGTGCAGCCGGGGCCAATCGAGACTCAAAGGACAGTGGGAAATCTCAGAGAGCAGTGGAAAAGGGTTGTTTGGCGATCCCAAAAAACGGCTGGAGTCTGACAGTCAGAAAAAAAGTTTGGGGGAAGGAGAACTGTCACTTGAGAGTCCTCTAAAGCGAGGAAAGAAGGAGTGCGAGGAACAGGGGAGAGGGGGTGGTTTCCTCAAAAACCTTTAAATGTGCTGGGGAATTGAGAAGGTGGGGCCCAGTAGGAAAACTGCAGTACAGGAGAATATTCTGACCTTTGGGGGAAAGTCAGAGACCTAGAGTCGCGAAGCCCGAAGCGCTTGTCAGCAAGCATTTTCCAGCAAATGGCTAAAAAGGACTGGGGGAAAGGACGGGAAGAAGCATAGCAGAAAGGTTAAGATTGTCTCCCCCAAAGAACCCCCGAAAGGAGAAAGGCTGTGAAAAACGGCTTGAGAAATAATTGAGGGGCGGCCTGTGAACGGAAGTGTTGGGATGGTGGCCGAGTTGAACGGTGAAGAACACGGTGAAGGAGGGAGCGGAAAGAATAGTCAGAACATTCACTAAGTGAAAAAAAGCCTAGGGGTATACAGTAAATGCCGTTCGTGTGCACGTCGCGCTGTAGCATATTCTATTACTGCCGGGAGTCAAAGCTCACGGAAAGGACGATGAAGAAAACGCAGAAGAGGGGGGGAATCGGTACAGAAAAAAGAGTTCGCCGTCCTTGATTGAGGGAAGAGGCCATAACAAGAAGATTGGGAGAGTGGAGGGGGCGTCACTGAAAGAGATGGACTCAAAAAAAAGGGTTAATCCGTCTTCTCTTTCTAAGGGTACTGAAAAAAAAAAAGACGTCGGGTAGGAGTTTCCAGACTGCAAGGGCTTGATGTGAAAAGGTTTGTGTCGCAGGGGGGGTGTGTCGGCAATGCGGCACGAAGGTTCGGGTATCAGGGGGGGCCACACTAGAGGAGGAAACTTTGCTCAAGCTATCGGCCTAGTGGGAAAGAAAGGCCTCACGAGGCTCAGAAAGAATAGGATGTGGGAATTTTGAAAAGGATTGGCAACGGTAAGGCCCACCTATTATCCCTGAGGGTCCGGAAAAGCACACAAAGGTCCAAAAGGGGGTGGTGTCTCAACACTGGGGGGGGGGGAAAAAAGTTAATCAAGGGAGGAAATCTCAGCAATCTCAAAAGCGCTAAAAGGGGGGCACTTAGTAGAAGATGGGGAAAATGCTGCTCTCATCAAAAGACTGCCTATCCTCCTCAGTTAGTGTAGGGAGTACAGAGAGAATCCAGTCATCGAATTGGGGGGACATGGGGGAGAAGGTCAGCAATCCGTTTCCCTCAAAGGCATTAACTTTCAGGGAGAATGAAGTCCGGGAAAGGAAAGAGGGGGGAAATCAAGCGAAAGAGCGGCTCTTGAGAGGGTCGTCACACAAAAAAAGAAAACCGTTATATAGGAAGAGCGGCCGACAGGGGGTTCAAACGATTTGGGGAAGCCGAGTAAGACGTACCGAGAAGGGAGGGCATTCCTGAATCCTCTTTATCAAAGTCGCTCGTCAAAAGGGGAACGTACTGGGGGCTTCAGCCGTCAGAAATTAAGATCGATTGGAAAGGGGAACTTGTCCCCCACCCCCCAAAACAAAAAAACACCGGAAGGATAGACATTGAGTTGGATTGCTCAGGGGGAAATGCCGATTCTCACCGCGAAGGAGAACGTGTTCCAAGAGCGCTTGCGCGTAAGGATGTTTATTCATAACAAACCACTTAAATATTATAAATAGAGGAATGAATGACGCGAAAGCGTGGAAAGGAAGGAGGTTCAACTCAAAGGAAAAAAAATAGCCGCGCCCCTTTAGAAGGTGAAACTCAAAAAGAGAAAATCGTGTTTTGCCGTTTCGAGAAAAAGGTAAAAACCTCCCAATCTATAGAAGGACTACGATGAAGGGATAAAGGAAGTCCAAAGGCAAAAACGACCGAGCGACGGCAACGATCAAAGGGAAAAAGCTGGCTGCTTAATGAGGAAAAAAAAACCAGAAGCGAGGGAATCGGAACAGCCAACATCAGGTGGGGGGAAAAGAAAATAAACCTGTGAAAAAAAAAATCCATCGCTCTACATCCCGAGAAAACAGATAGGTAATGTTTTTTCGAACAACACCTCGAACTCATGAAATCATGAAAAGGGAGGGCACCGGAGGGTCAAAGGAGAAGAGTTCATTCTATCTGTAAGGGGATCAATATCCTCGTAATAGAGGAAAAAAACACTATTGGAAAGGGAGTTCAGGGGGATTGCCGGAAATCCGTCTTTAAAACGAGGATGGTCGAGTTCAACGATGAGGAGATTGCCCTTCGGAAGATTTCAACGCTCGGAGGAGGAAAAACACGACACCACTGCAGGAGAATTCTTTTGTGGGAAAAGAAAGCCAGGGTGTTTCTAAGGGGGATCAGGAAAGGAGCAAGCAAATGAGGGTCTAGCCGCAGGATCCCGGTGAAGAGGAGCGGACAGGGAGCAATAAATCGACAAAGAGAAGACCAGATCCGCTGGGGAACCCCCGGGAAAGGTCGAACGCTTGAATGTCTTGATCATAAAGAGAAAAAAACTGGCAAGTTTCGTGAGGGGAAGGGCCCGAAAATCAAGAGAGGAAGCAAGTCTCAAGCATGTCGGAGAAAAAGTGCCCCATCTCAAAATGATTACAACATAGGGATCCGCGGCCGGGAAAATCCGTTTTTTGAAAAAGAGGGGGGGTTAAGAAGGTTTAACTTCCGAAGAGGAAAATCCGGAAAATCGGTAACAATCATCGTTGTAGAACGAGCAGAAGCGAACACTGTAAAGGGCCCCGTATCTATAAGAGGGGGGATCCCCGGCAGGGTTAGAGAATACGAAAAAACCAACCAGATAATCTGGGGGGGAGATGGGAACAGAATCGCCCTTTGAAACTTTCACTTGAGACGAAGAGCGGTTGAAAAGTATGCAGAATGTTAGAAGGGGCCGAAGTTGTCCCCCCCAGGGGGGGGGGAAAAAAAAACCCCCGCGCATCAACAAAGGGGGTCGGCCAAATAAACAAAAAATGAGGAAAAAGGCCGCAATAGAAAAGAGAATCGTTTTCGAAGGAAGGAAACAAGCGGGGGGTCGACTTCTCTGCTGTCGAGAAACCTGGTAGTGAAAAAAAAGAGGGAAGCCAGAAAAGGGAGGGAGCGGAGAAGTCAGGGAAGGGGCGGCGGTTCAGAGTCTCTCTATTTTAAAAGGGTGAGTCCGCAGGGGAAAAAAAAGGAAGCAAAATAAATTCTTCATTGGGGGAGAAGAAACGAATTGAAAACGTCGCCTCGGGGAGGGGGGGGGGTCTTACTACTGATGAAACGAGAGCGCAGACGTCGAGGAAAGTCAGGAGGGAGGACTTAAATAGGGGTCGTAGTGGGAATTGCCGCCAACAGGAGAAAGTGCAGATTTTCACGGGGGGGAAGTGAAGGTCCCTTCGTTTTTAAGGGGGGGGTAACGAACTATGGGGGGACCGTCACCGCCTTGGGTGATTCAAGGTCGGTTGAGGAAAGCCGGAATGAAAAAAAAAACGCGATTCTCCGGTTCCGCCGAGGGGGGGGGGAAAAGGAACGAAAGCGAACAGGCGATGGTGGGGGTGGGAAGAAATCCTTCATGCCTATCGTGGAGGGGGAAAATGAGGAAAGGACATAAAGCCTAAGAAAATCAGCAAGCCAAGTCGTTTCTTTGGGAACGGAAGATTAAGGGTGGGGAAGGACTTGGGGAAAGGAAGGAAACGGTCAGCGAGGTGTATCCTCAAAAAAAGGATCGTTAATTATGGAAAAGGATTGCGGGTCTGCTAGAAGATCTCCAGACCTTAGGGGAAAGTGTGGAACAAGTTCCTTCCGCAATCCCACGGACAAGGAACCCTTTGAGAATAAAAAAGCGCCGGTTTCTCTCACGAGTGCTGATGCGGAAATCGTGGGGGGGCGGGGAACCAAAGTTACGAGCGAAACTATTGCCACTTGTGGGAGGGAAACTCATCCTGAAAAAAAAAAAAATCGCCATTTTTTTATTTAGGCCGCCCACCCATAAGCTGGTGCGAGGCGAAATGGAGGACATCTAGAGGACTGAGAGAGAGGTGACTTGTGGTTTAACCGGGGGGCATAGATTAGAGTACCGCATAAAGGATCTGATTAAGAATGTTAGGACCAATCCGGGCGGAAGGGACGCAAATACCCCCCAGATATGATTGGACTGCTAGATGTTAATCGTGGGTACTTGAAGAGCAGTTTGCTTTAGGGAAGAAAAGGGAAAAAACCACAGAGGGGGGGGGGAAGACACTGAAAACAAACGGGGTCGGAGGAGGGGGGAGTCGCTATGACTGCTGAATAAATACCGAGAAAAAAGTTTAACTAAAATAGCCGACAGACGAAGTGTCATAACCTATCACATGAAGCGCTGGGGTGACCAATGTCTCAAACCGCCTAAGGGGGGGGTCCGAAGGAAATGGACAATCCTAGGGTCATCAAAGAGGGCAGGACGATTACAAGAATGTGATCATGAACTTGGGGGGTCTTGGGATATGTTTCGATCATCGTCTTATAAAAGGATCCCCAAAGGGAAAAACAAAAAAGGTAACCGTGGGAGAAGGAAGAACGAAAACGCGGTTCGTCTTTCTTTGTGCAAGGAAGTTCATACAACAAAGGGAAAAGGTTGAGGGCGGAAGTCGCCATCGGCCTAGACGAGGAGGAGACAGGAAGCCTAAATTTTGAGAGCAAAAGTTGACGTTCTTAGCGAGGGAACGAGAAAGCCTAACTTAGAGGTGGTGAGCAGGAAACAACATTTCCACCGCTCATTGACCCGAAAGCCTTGGCGAAAAGATGTAATAGAGAATTGGGAAGGGATGTACGCGGGGGACTGACGGTATCGAAGGTTTTTTCAACTGTACTAAGGGGGGGAGTGGAAAAAAACCCAGGAAGGCCCAAAAAAGGCGAGCGAAAAAGAACAATAGAGGGGGGGCGGGGAAAACTTTAAATCATCGATCGAGAGGGTCGAGAAAGAGACTAAAGAAGGAGAGGAAGGGCCGGTCGAAAAGAGGAAAATAGTAGCTGAGGAAAGTCTCGATTCAGGGGGGATTCGCTCCTGAGGCAGGTTGGGCAAGAAATATGGAGATTCCTGAGAGCGTCAGGTGTCCTGACACACTGGGGGCGCGCACATAGTAATGTTCAACAAAAGAAAAAGTTGGAAGCTGAGGGAGTTCGCAAAGGGCGGGTTACGCGGAAAAGGGGAAATGTAGCAACATAATGATCTTTTAAGGGGGGGGGGGGAGAGGTAAAAAAAAAAAAAACGCTATCCAAGCCAGTAGGAGGGCGGTTGAAGAGCGCTAGGCCGAGGAAAGTTATTCTTGCCAAAAAAGGAAAATCGGGAAAGGGTGGGAGTCGAAAAAACCGCGTTAAGGGGCGTCGCTTTACTTCTTTTCCTCTTCTAAAGGGAGAGGATGCGAAGGAAATATCCCAAAACCAGATCGGTTCACAAAGAAGAGGGGTATTAAAAAGGGAGGAAGCTTTCAAGGGCAGTAATTGAAAAAATGGGGATGAAAAGAAAAAATTGGACACAAAACGAGTGACTGGGGGCAAAACAAAAGCGAGAAACGACGTTTTCGTCGGTATAAAAAAAGAGGGTCTAAAATCTCTTTTAAGAATTGACGGTCTGGAAAGGAGAGACAGAGGGCTCGGCCGACGGAACTTAGGTTTCGTCAGGAAAAAAAGAGAGGGGGGGTTTGTGAATACCAGTCTAGAGTCCCCTAAAGAGAGGAAGAGGCAGTGGGGACAATAGCAAATTAACAGAATCAGAGCGAGGAAGGGTTCATTTTGTCGCCGTAGCCAGGTGCCTTGCTTTGTGAAAAGTAATAGGGAGATCAGAAATCGGAAGAACTCTTGTAAAGGAAGGTTCCAAACGAAAGAGGTAAGATGTCCAATATAGCGATAATCATCGCCGGGAACGCCACACCTCATCTAGAAAGAGAAAAGCTTCGGGGGAAAGAAGGGGATCAGGAGAGAGCCAACAATGGGGGGTGAGTTTGAAGGAAGTGAAAATGGAAGCTGGTTCAGCGTGATACGAAAGGATTTCCTAATCCAAAAAGAGGGGGGAAGAGGTTTTGCAGAAGTTTGAACGGATTAACCAGGAAAAGAGGATGTGAAAAAAAGGGATGTCTGTCTATCGAGATGCCGCCCGCAGGACTGAGAAAAGGGTAAGAGGGGGAGCCAATGACGGTCGTTATCGCTTGAAGGGACAAGGTGAAGGCCAAGTGTCTCGCAAGAAACAGGGATTTATTGGGGGAAGGAATGTGAGGGGCAGGACAAATAAGTGAAAATGGAGCTTAGGAAGGGAATTAGGATTCCCATAATTCGCCTGCGCAAGACTGAAAAATGTCGTTCTTTCAAGAAAAAAGATCTTACCGGTCAGGGGATTCCAGACGAGAAGGGCTCGCGGAAAAGAAACAAAAAAATAATCTCGGAAAACATGTTATCCGGTAGAAAAAAAGAGGGCGGAGCTCAAAACAGTTTTGACAGGAAAAATGCTACCGATTGGCCAAGTGAGATATGGGACCAGGTGTTGGCGAAGCCACTACGACCTGGTGAAAAAAAAAAGGAACTTGACGCTACGGGAAAAGAGTCCGAGCTGGGGGCTCATTATGGTCGTCGGCTGGAAAAGCGGGCCAGTGTTGGAAAACGTGACATTGATGGAGGCGACATAAGGCAAGGTCGGTTGAAAAAGCTGCGGACTCAGGAAAAGTACGAGCCTTGTTGGGAGAAGAGAAAACTAGCCGCAACAGAGGAAAAGAATGGGAAAAGAAATGGCTTGAAGAAGGTTCGACTGGTTCCCGAAAGGAGGGAAACTTAAAGGAAAACTGGGAAAGAAAACCGAAAAAGAATTCCGACAACGCTTTGAGCGTAAATGGGGAATGAAAGTGAACGTCATCAGGGGGGTGAAACTAATTTGGGGGGGGGGGATGCGCAAGGGTCACGAAAGGGTGCCGGGGGAACTCATCGCAACCGAAGAGTAAGGTTACCATGGCCGGGAACTCGGGCGAAAGATCAGCAACTTAATGGCCTGGGGGAACGCACTCGGGGAAAAGGGGAGAGGATAAAAACCTCTTCCGAAAACTCTCTCGATAATGGGAGAAGGGGGGCGATGCTCGAGAAAGATCACCATGAGGTTATCGGGGGAATCTGAGCCGTCCTGATGTCGTCCAAGAGTGCCGCCTCGGGGACTGGGAAGGGTCGAGAGAAAGGAAGCCGTCCGCGGGCGCGGTTTAGGGGCGAGAATTGAATTTATTCGACTAGAGGGTTCGCAGAGAAAGAAAAGTGAAGGTTGGGAGGAGGAGGATGCGGAAGAACAAGAAAGCGTATCACTGGGGGGGGCCACTATATGATCAGGGAAAGGAAATGAATTTCGAAGGATTTCCCAGAAGGCTGCGCTCCTCTAAGATGCAAGGGATTAAACGCCCAAAAGCAGGGTTGATTAAGATTCCAAGGAAGGGAAACGGGATTGTTTCGGACACGATTTGTAGCAGGGGTCGCGAAAGGCAGGTTAAAAATCTCGAAAAAGCTCATTACCCACAGGGAGAGGGGAGCCAAAACAAAACTGTTGGAAAAAAAGGCGGTCGCCAAAAAATAAACCAGAAAAAGGAAGAAAGAAGAAAAGGGCTTTCTTGGAGCTGGTCAACATTTTGATGAGGGGGGTGAAACTAAAGAGAAATTATCGAAAGAAGAGATTGGAGGAAAGCATCCAGTGCCCTCCAGAAGAAATCGAAAGTAGAATGAACGGCCGGATCATCCGAAAATAGGGTTTTACCGATCCATAGAGTATAGGGAAAGTTTCTGGAAAGGGCCTTGAAGGGGACAAAAGGATGGCAGGGGGTGGGTTCCGAAGGGGGAAAAGCTCGGAGTTAAAGCAATCATGAGGCCGATTTAAGGGAAGGGGGAGTGAAAGCGGGGACGTTTAAGGCTGAATGGAAAAAAGGAGTCGTCCAAGGAGAAGAGTAGAGTTTGCAAGGTGGCGAAAACCGCCACACCGATTGATAGTTGGCACGTTCTTAGAGGAGGGGGGGGATTTTTGGAAAAACGCGAGAGGGAATGCGTTCGAGGGAAGGAGCAGAGACTCTCAACAAAAACACGGGAGGGACGACTCTTCACATCCTTTAAGGGTCTCTATTCTGCTTGTCAAGAAAAAGGCGACTGTGAGGAAGTCGGCAAAAAAAAAGGGACCTAGAACCGGAGATCATACCGGTTGATGAAAAAGAACGGGACGCCCAACTCTCCGGGACAACTCTGAATTGATAGAAAACGTAAAAAGAAGACGAGAGATCCATCGTATTAATAGGGACTTGTCGAAGATTGGCGGCGCATCCGCGCTTAGGTAAATTCTTACCAAAGGGGAAACAAAGGAATCAGAAGGAAAAAAATCGCGTAATCATCCGCATAGCGAATGGTTTCTCGGATAAAAACTCGACGGCTGATCCGAAATTATCAACAGTGACCTGAAAAGAAAAAGTTCTGCGGGGGCTGAAGAAAATGGCAAAATCGGAGGGATCCATCAGGTAATCCCGGACCAATGAACAACGCCAAGAGCCCTAGTAGAAAGTAGGGTAGGGGAGCAAATTTCAAAAACAAAAATCTTTGCTTTAGAAAGATGAGGAATGCGAGGGGGTCAATGATATTTCCTTAGGGGTTCTCGCTGGAAAACAGCCAAGAAAAAAAATGGAAGGATGTCTTGATGGAAAGCAACAGGGGCCGACGCGGACTGGAGACTTTAAAAAAGTTGGAATCAAGGAAACCTAAAAAGCAGAGCAGCATGGGAAAAGAGGCGAAAAAAGTTATGAAATACGAAAAACAAGAGCAAGTCCCATGTTCTCATAGAGGGGGCCCCAAGGGAGAAGCTCGAAAAGAGGGGAGTAAAAAAAAACAAAGGGCGCCATATAACGGTGACGGTTAGGCAGTCCGCGAAAAGAGTTCGACATCCATCAATGAGAAGAAGGAACCCAGAGTAAAAGCGGCGAGAGGACCGTTCAAAGCCGAGAACTCAGTTTGGAAAATCGAAACCCCTCATTGGGAGGGGGGAGAAAGTCAAGGCTCCAAAAGATAACAAAAAGGCCGATCATCGGAGAAATGGTGGGATCAGAGTTTTAGGGGATCCGGCAGAGTGGGGGAAAGGAAGAGAGGCAAGAAAGAGAAGGGGAGTAATACGTGATCGATGAAGGGAAAGGTCCGGGGGGAGTTCGTGGGAAAAGAATTTGCGGTGAAAGAAAGGAGGCATAAGAGGGAAATCGTAAAGACCTAGTCAGGAAAAGGGAAATCGGGCCAAACAGTGGCCAACACACTTGATACGTTCACCCCGCACTAAGGGAACTTTGGGAAAAGCGGAAAAGGTCGACGACAAAAGGGAGTCTCGAGCACGGACCGGAACCAGTCGGGAGGAAAAGCCAGTCGAAAGCGGAAAGGATCGGGCGTCGCTAAAGGGAGGGAACGAAAACAAGTCTCAGTGGGGCTTTCTTAATCCGAAAAAAAAAGGATCAAAACACCAAGCAAAATCAATGGAAGTGTCATCAAAACACTGCCGCGAGCGTCGCAAGCCGACTTACTACTGAGAGCAAAAAAAAGCCGTCTCTCAAGACTGGGGACAAAACGGTCGTAGTTTGAATGCAAACAGGGAGGTCACTTAGCGAAAAATCGGAGCATTAGGGGAAAACTGCAAATGTAGGGACGGGGAGAACGAGATAGGCTGCACGGGAAGGTCTAGTGTGTGAAGCGAGAATTCTTCTCGGGGGGGAGAGGGGGGGGAGCGACTGGAGAGATTGAAACATGGAAAGAGAGGTAAGCGGAAGAGGCAGAGGCATATTGGGAGAGGGAGCATGCCGATCGTAAGCAAGAGGAGGTACTTATGTCCAAAATGCCGAAAAAACCCTTTAGGGGAAGGGGGGGGCTCATTTAGAAAAGTGAAAAAGCAAGTTGACCGCTCAAGATCACGTTAGAAGGGGGGGGGAGGGAAAGGGGAGAAAAAGGAGAAATTGGAGGAAGACTCGGAAAGAAAGGCGGGCAGATGGCAGAGACAAAAGACTTCCCCTGGGAAAGCTTAGTCCTGGTTAATCCGCTAAAATTCCAATTCCCGAAAAAATGGGGGGGGAATAAAGAAAAAAAAAAAGGTTGCGCGGAGATCGGTGGGGGAAATCGTTTTGGTAGACAAGAACCAAGCAGGACCCTTACCCTTATAATGGGAAAAACTCAAGAGGGCCGCCTCTCCGACGCAAGGGGTGAAAAAAAAAAGAGCCGCTACTTTAGAGAGGGGGGGGGTGGGCCAATAGAGAGGGCGTACTATCTGGAGAGACTTACAGAGGTTTTCTGGAAAGAACGCGGAAAGGAGTCTAAAGAAAAAGACGATGAAGAAGGCTCAGTAAAGCCGGGGAAAGAAACCGGGGTTCCGAAAGACCAAAAGGCAGCGATAAAATGAGGGGAGGAAGCCACAAGGATGTTCAAAAAAGTTACGTGAAAGAAGCAGTTAAGTTGCAGCGCCTCTATTCAAACCAATCACCATTTGGGGAAAAAATAAGTTGATAAAGAAAAAAAAAGACTGGCCTCCGATTCTGTTAGCTCTAGGAGACCTACATACCAGAAGACGAAGAGGCTGAAAAGAGAATTGCCGAAAATCGTGTCATACGAAAGTATGATGTTCGGGGGTTTTGATGTGTTCCAAGGTGAAGAGATCCACAGACCCGAGGAAAGACTCTTCTGGAACAGATGCAACTGCCCGGTTGGCCTTGAAATTCCCCCAAAGGAGAATGAGGGGATGGGGAAAAAAAAAAAAAGTGGAAGACAGGCTCGGAGAAAACAAAATAACGCAGTAGAGCCCCTCCTTAGAAGAAACGAACGTACCGTTTGCTCCAAGGAAAAAGAGGGGAAAGGGGAAAAGAAAACGATGGTTATCGCGAGGGAAGGGCGGTGGGACGATATAAATTCCTAAAGCGTGCCGGAGTCGTGTCTGAAACAGCACAAGGAAGGAGACGTTGAAGTTAGTAAAAAGGGCCAAAGTTAAACCTAGGGGAAGGGGGGCTGGGGCCACCAGAGAAAGGTCCGCGACGAACCAAAAAAAAGGAAAATTTCATGGAAAAAGCTTCTGGACAAAGATTTTGGAAAGATGTGCTCGCCAAGGGGGGGCAGTCCCAGGGAGGGGGACTTGGGAAATCGAAAAAAATCCGGGTAATATCGCGGAAACCAACCCGAACGGAGAAAGAGCGAAAAAAGATGAATCGCTCCGGGGCAAGATAAGAGGTGTGGAAATGAGCTAACACCAGGAGATGGAAGAGAGATTTTGTCAGGCTATCGCGGGAACGCGATTCCTCGATTGATTCGCGAGTAGCATGAGGGGGGGAAGGGGGAGAACTATGAAGTCTCCAAGCAAGGTTGACTGCAAACCCTTGGAAGAAAAACACCAAAAAGGGGGGGGTGACAACTCCGCGTAAGAAGAACTTTGGCCAATGAGAAAAAGGAAGAGTGATGGACCTGGGTAGAAACAGAAAAAAAGAGGGCAAACGCGGTGGCATAGGTCGATCAAAAAGAAACGGAATTGCTCTCAAAGGACATAGGCGTTTGCTGTGAAGAGGCAAGAGGTCGAGATGGAGCCGAAAAAAATACGCGATGATAGGTGCGGCGCAAAACCAGAAGAGGCGTTTAGCGTCTGAGGAGGGAAGCAAAAAGGGAAAGGTCTGGGGATTGCCAAAGGGCAGTTGAGCAAAAAGCCTGCGCTCAACAAATAGAACGGGGGAACACAATATTTGAAAAAGTTTCGAGGAAGCCTGTCAGGAGTGCCGATCTGGCTGACGAAAGAAAAGAGGAAGGAAAGGAAGGGAACGGGGGGGGGAAAAAAGACACGAACGGAAAAAAATACGGTGATTACCAAACCGTCGGACAAAGGCAGATACGTCTTTTAGTGAAGTAACAGTGCAGCGGGGGCAGTCCAGAGACCATCAACGAAAGGATTGGTGTTTCGTTGAGCAGGAAAACCAGTTGAGGTGCGGGTTGACTAACTTGCGTCTAAAAAGGAAAAGGAGAGCCCAAGTAAAGGAAGACAGATAATCGTGGAGAGGAATCATAGCTGCAGCCGGTTGGGCGACCGGGGGAAACCGCCGGCTTGTGGAGCAAGGAATGTAAAAAGAGAGGCCAGGAAATAGCGGAAGCGTCATAGATCGGGTCCAAAAGCAATCTGTAGCGAGGAAAGAGGGCCAGAGAAATAAGAACTGACCAACCGTATCAGGCTCTTCTGTGGAGGAAAAAAAAAGGGGCTGAAAAGTCGCAAACAGAGAGGTGTGTGGAAAGTGGCGGGGATATAATAAGGGTCCTGAAGAGGGTTTCATCGTTGGGGAAAAAACGATTGGAGACCATCGGGGGAAGAAAAAAAAGATGACGGTTTTATGACGCAAAAATAGAGAACGGATTAACCAGGGACGAAGTTGCCCACCGGAAATTGATGTCTAAAAGGCCCCGCGAAGAGGGAATGCAAGCTACGATAACAGAACGCCAAGCGGCCCCGATGAGCCGCTTCCTGTGGAAAATTCCATTTTGAGGAGGGGCAGAAAGGAAGAAGAAGCGAGGGGAAAAGTTGAGGAAGGGGGGAAGAACATTTGACGCAGGACGATAGAGGGATTAAAGAGAAGCCAATTCCGCCTTCGAGGACGTCGCTCGAACTAGAGGAAAGGGGGACATAGGAGAAGCTTATATCGAATAAGGGAGGTAGAACACAAACTACGAGAAGAGGGATTCTCCTTCCCAGAAAATAATCGGAAGGAGGACTTGAAAAGGGAAAGCTGGTCGAGCGACGCAAAAACCAATTCATCGAATGTTGGCAGGAAAGCCTCCGCTAAAAGTGAGCTCCTTTAAAAAAGAGGGGTGTTTGAGGAAAAAGACCAGAAAGAAATAACAGGAAAACGTTCTTGGACTCGACGGTCTGAGAAGCGCGCGAGGGTGACCTCATGGATGGAAGGGAAGAGCGGGTTGGAAAAGACAACCTTGCCCCAGTGGGGAAATTGGGCCTGCGCACCCTTTGAAAAAGGTGTCCCGACTGGGGGGGAAGGGAAGTAAGAAAGGGGGGTTAAGGAGAACAAAAAGAAAAAACAAAAAAAAAAACAAAAAAAAAAAAAATAAAGAAAAAACGAACCATAGGTTGAAAAAAGAGGAACCTGGCTTCGCTGGCGACTTTGGAACTGTCCTTAGGAATAAGAAGGATAATGGGAATCTAAAAGTGCCGCTGCGAAAACGCTTGCTCAAGGTAGGCGGAAGGGACGCATCAGTTTTTGGGAGTTGCCTATTGGGGATGAGGCTAAAAAAAGAAGGTCACTACGAAAAAAATTCCTTCAAAGGAAAGCACACGCATATGCTTCACACAAAAAAGAGTTGACGCGGGAAGGCGATTACGATCCTTTACAGTAAATGGAAGGGGGGGGGCGGATTCTATAGAAAAAAGGAAGAAACTCAGAAGTGTCTCACTTCCCGGGGCCGATAGAGGAGGATCACCGATGATTGTTAAGTGTACAGAGGGCTCGGAGGGGGGGGGGGGGGGGAGCTGAGCCGCCTAGGGAGGATTTTACTGGTTCGCGCGGCACGAGACCAAAACCCAAGTGAGCGGCGCTTTGTAATTTCCGACTGTAGGGAATCGGGGAGAAAACTGCAGAGAACTACCGTTGATGGAAAGGTTTAGGCTAGCACTAAGCACAAGTCTAAGCGGAAGAAAACACAGAATTGAAGGAAGGGCTATCGGGAGCAATGTACTTGAGGGGTCTCTCTGAAACACTAATGAAAAGGAGAGAAATCATGGAAGTTGAAGTATTAAAAAAAACGGGAACGAGGGAGCCTGTGTGGGTAACGGCAACAAGATTTTTTCCTCAAAAGTGGTGTTCGCTGAGAGGGAGGTAAAGAAAGAGGCAATAAAGGACCCGCATCGCGCGCGGGAGACCAAATCGAAGCACTTATTTCAATAAAAGGGTTAACCTCAAAAGGGAAAAGGACAAAAAGACTCGAAAGGGGTTGCGAAAGTTGGTCCACTGGAGGGCCTGATCCATCCAGGTGGGGGCTTTGGCACTCAAGGAGAGGGGGAAAAGTGGGGATCAAAGGTGCCCTCAAGAAGAAAGGTCCACTGTTGAGAATGACGGAGGAGAAGAGGGTGTGACCGATCATCGCCTGGAGACTACATTTCTGGGGGAGGAGGGGGGGGAGGATTGAGAGTGACGTTGGAAAATGAGGGGGGGAAAAAAGGGGTTACCATAACGAAGCGTTGACTGTCTAATTACTGCAGCTGTGGCATCCGCTGGGAGAGGAGAGAGGAAAAATTACGGGAGGACCCTCGAAAACCAGGAGACTTATCGATGGTGACCACAGAATTGGAGCAAACCGGCCACACAGGCTCAGGGAGTTTTGGGGACAAAGAAGAGGCTGTGGGGGGAGGGGAAGTATTCTAAAGGAAGAGTTGACAAGAAAAAAAAAGGATCGTGCGCTTAGGATGGATAAGGAATCACTCAAGAGGAGGAAAAGAGAGATATTCTCAAAAAAATCCTTACGGCGCAATCTAAGGGGGGAGAGAGAGTTAAAGCGGCCAGAACAGCTCCGCGCAAAGACTGCCCAACTCCCTGAGATCCCTCTGGGGGTTGGCAGAGGCCATTGAGCCTACAATCGATAAGCAGAAACCGGGACGACTCTGGAAGAAGAAGGAAAGTCAAGGCAAGAAAAGGCCATCGGCGGGGATTGCTTAACCTCGAATCCATAGTTAGGAGGAACCCACCTAACAACATCAAGTGAGGAGGTTGAAAAAAATGTCACAAAAACCCGAAAAAAGGAAAGGGAGCTGATTCGGTAACCCTAGAAAAAGAGATTCCGGAAGAACCGTGACCTTTCCTGCCACTTTGAAGGAAAGGAAAAGGGGGTGATGATCTCTGACAAGGATTACTGGATATCAGTATCCCGATGGAAAAGGGACCAGAAAGTAACTCCCTAGGATGAGAATCAGTGGGAGGGACGCCATCGGAAGGATAAGAAAAAGGATTCTGGAGCAAAGGTTCTGGTATGGGGACGTCGCGCTTCTTACCGCCCGGAACAGCGAACCACTGCAGGAAAGGGGCCGAAAGGAAGCCTCCGGGCTGTTCTCACGGAATCAGGCCATAATCAAACCCGCTCAAGCAGGAGGGAGAGCGCATTTCCCTCGGGGGGGAGCGGCGACCAAGGGGGAAGAGAGGAAAAAAAGACGTACACTCTAGTGTACAAACCCGTGAGCAGAACGCGAAAGTGAGTCGTGCAAGCATCCTGCCGAGAACTAAGGGAGACCATAAGGTATCAAGTAAAGGGGAGTAATAGTCGAAATCCCACACGTCGAAACCTGATACCCAAATCTAAGGCTAAGGCTTCAAAAAGTGGGGGGGGGGGGGGGACTCGCACCGTTTGAAGACGTCCCTCACTTGTAGGAAACCAAGAGCCATCACGTCCTTCTCCAGAAGGGACTATCACAATCAGAGGGGGAGAGGTCAGAAAGGGAATGAGCCTTGATTTTATCTCTCCGGAATTGTATGATCGCGCTGTACCTTAAACAATAAGCGAGACGGGAATTAATAGCCCTTTAATTGACAGGGGGTCCGATAGGAGGGGGGGAAAGGATACCGAAACGTGTCAAAGAAGGGAGGAACTAGTAGGGAAAAGAAAATCGGCAAAAGGGTATAAAGCCTTTCACCAGAGAGGTTAAGAGCACAAGAAACGAAGCATGGACGAAGGAAAATTTCTCGTTCTAGTTAGGACCTGTATTTAACCATTAGACTCTTCCTCCTCGAAAGGGAGAGGTCGTCGGGAATGGAAAAGGTTCTTCCATAAGAACCAGAAAATTTTCTTTTACTTCGAATAAGTCGGCAAATAAAGGAAAGACTGCAACAAGAAAAAAATGGTCATTTTGAACAACTGCCAAGAAAGAAAGCGAAATACTTACTACGGAGGAACTCGCGATTGAAAGTCCGTCTCTAACTTTCTGTCCTTACGGGGGAGGAAAAGAACGTGGGAACCCAAACAGGGAAAGTAGAGCACTTGTCATCGTGCATAAATGGAAAGGCAAATGTCCGAGGCCTTCTGGGGGGATCGGGGGAAGTCAAGGAGAAAAAGAGAGGAAAGGGTTATGGTAAGCGATAAACTGGCATCAGACGGTTGATGAAGAATTCATGTGAAAAAAAATGAAAATCAAAAAATCGTTGAAGCAGTTAGAAAGGTGGGCGCAAGCGAGAGTGGGGAGCCGGAAAGAAGAGAGTACGATTCCCCTTGTTTAGGAACTTATGTCAATTAAATTAAACGGGGGAACAAAAACTAAAGAAGGATTGTCAAGGGAGGAAAAAGCACTTGGACAGAAAGCTGAAAAGAGCACGGGGACTGAGAGTTTCTGTTATCCTAAAACTTGGAAGGAGGATTTCGAAAAAAAAAATATTCTATAGAAGGACCCTGTGGAAAAAAAAGAAAAAGCCCTGGTATCCCTGGGCTAGACACCGCCAATTAAGAAAAAAGGCATGGTGCTCTTCACAAATAGCGGGGGGGGGGTCTGGGGAATGGAGGAACGTATCCAGGAAACTGAATGAAGAAAAAACGCGTGCAGTTGGGCGCTTAGATGCAAAGGTTTAATATAAAAACCCACGAAGCGCTCGAGGGGGTGAAAACGAAAGGAGAGGGAGAGGGAAAAGCTCTACAGAGGTTGCGTTGGGGTGGGAACATCAAGCGTATTACCGTGTGGTTCATCCCATAGAAGAAAAAGGGGATCAATTGCAAAGGGAAAAGAATGGCGGAGACAATCAGCAAAGAAAACGCAGCAGCTCTGATTTCAATGTACAGCTCTAGATATTGTTCTTGCATCGGGGAAGGGGTTACTTGAAGAAGGGGGTATGTAGACGCGGAAGGGGACCGCAACCAAATTGGCATCTGGGTTACTATAGGTGAGAAAGAGAAGGGGCCGCCTTCAGAGAGAAAATTACTACAGAAAAGCAGCCGCACGGGGTCGGGTAAAAAGCCTATTTCGCCTTGCAAAGCGAGCTCGTTCAGGGGGAAAATAGCGGGGGGTTGAGGACTCTCAGACAAACTCGGCCGGGGCATCTCGGAGGACGGCACTGGGAACTGGTGGCCGTGGAAAAAAAAGGACCGAGAAATTCAAAAAAAGGAGGGGAAAACGTGATAGGGAAGGCAGACGCGATCAGTCCCACCAAAAACTGATCCCGTCGACACCATCCGGCCAAAAAGGAATTGCTAAGGGCTAACGAGGGGAAGGAGGTTTAAGCCGGTTCAGACAAAAAAGAGGATCGCAGAAAAGGTTTTCTGCTCTGGGGGAAGAACTACAGATTCGCAAATAATTAGAAGGAAGCGGGGGGTCCGTGGTTCAAGGGGAGCTTTTTACGAGAACCCTACTCATGCGTGTTAAAAAAGGGCTCAGTGCTACCTTTCCCCAAAGGAAAGACAAAAGGGTGGCGAAGATTTTCGGGGAAAAGAGGATTTACGCGAGGGACCTAACGATTGGGCGCCAAAAGGGGTTTGGAAGACGAATTGTGCTTGGAGAATCGACCAGGGAGGGTATGCGGAGAAGGGATGCGGCGAATACCATAGGGAATCGGGGATCATCGATCGATGTAGGGGGGACATATGTGGGAACAAAATCTCAAAAAAGGGAGGGAAAAAACGGGCCAAAGATCGCGGAGGCAGAGAATTGTTTCGCAGAAAGATGAGCGAAGGGGTTTGGGCAGATAGATCACGTAGGCCAGGGTCGAAGAGAAAGAACACTTCGGAATTGGCAGGAAGAGGTTCAAAAGAAGAGGGAAAAAATAAAGACTTTGCCCCAAAGGGGAAAATCTAGGGCGTCCACGCGCGGACGTGGACGAGGATGGTGGAAATTTAGAAGGGGGAAAAATCGGTGGAATCGACGGAGGGGAGAAAGAGAGGCCCAGTAGGATTTTGCAGGGGAAACGCAAGCAGAGGGCCCCCCAACAAAGAAAATGGGAGGGAAAAGGACGAAAGGAAGGAGAAGGTTGACTAAAAAAAAGAAGACGAACCGCGTTAGGGAGGGTCTGAAAGAAGGGGCTTTGCGAGGGGGGGGGCTCTAAAAGATACAAGGAAAGGCGGCGAAAAGTTTGCAAGAGAAGAAGGGAATTATCCGTGTGCGAGGAGGAAGCAACAGAATATGTTACGAGATTGACCCTAATTAGGACATGGGGGGGGAGAGGACCCTTGTTTCACCCAAAAAAGCGACATCACTCAGGAAGGGAAAAATCGGGACAATTCGAAAAGGGGAGAAGGGGGGGTGGCAAAGAACAGTGGCGTTCTTGCTGGGGGGAGCCATATCTCCTCCCTCTCGGGAACCGCGGGGGGGGGCGGGGACCCCCAAGAGGGGGGGGGGAGGGAATAGAGGCGCTTTGGTCAATAGCACTTCCAGTAACTACCTATGCGAGTAGCGACAAGGCAAAGTAAGGGGGGGGAAAGAGAGAGTTTCCAGGGAAAATCCGGCGGGGGGAACAAGTATCGGCTACATCAAGAAAAAATACTCTTTCGAAGGCCCTCGATGACGGTTGAAAAAAGGGGAAGGAGAAGGGCCAAACCCTCGAGATCGGAAAGCAAAAAGAGAGAAAAAGATCGCTTCGTGGTGGGTGGGTAGACGAGAAGGTCGCCACCAATTGGGGAAGTTTTTGCGTTGTAGAAGGGGAGGAATCGAGGGGGGGGGGAACAAAAGGGGAGGGAATTCAAAAAACTATTTGTTGAATGCAAGGGGGGACGGGTTAATTCTCAAGGGAATTGGCACTGGGGGGGGAACGATTAAAAAGGGAATGAGGAGGGCAAAGAAAGGAGGGAGCATCTAGCCGCACCGCACGGCTAAATTGAGTGCAAGCAAAGGGGGGGGGGAGATACACAAGGAAAAGGACAAAAGCGTGGCCGAAAACGTGCCTTCCAATTCGAATATCGATAAAGGAAAAAGGATGGGCTGGGGCAAGTACTTTCACGTTTGTGGGGGAAGGAATAAACATGGGAAGCTTACCTCATAGTTTAAGAAACCTGCGCGACGGTCTCAAACTGTCTGTCTTCACTGGAGAAAGGAAAGCTACAGCAGGAGGAAGCTCGATAGAAGAGAAGCCCATACCCAAATATAAACAAAACAACACCCAACCACCCCCCCAAAAAAAGAAAGCCCCAAAAAAAAAAAAAACAAAAAAAGGAACCCAAAAAAAAAAAAAAAAAAACCCCAAAAAAAAAAAACCCCCCCCCAACAACCCCCAAACTCTCTTGATCAAACGGGACGGCCAATCGTTAGGGAACGAGAAAGACATTTTGAGAAAAGTCTAAGAGGAAAGTGAAGCTAAGTAAAATGAGGTTGGCGACATTCCAAAGTTCTGATGAAATAAAAAAAGAAAAAAAGGTGCTTGAACTGAGAAAAGGGCTATGGGTTGTTGGTTGGGTGTGGGGGTTTTTTTTTTTTGTTTGGGGGGGTGGTTTTGAAAGGGGGGAGGACGGCATTCGAAGCAGCGGGTGCAGGTTCGCTCAAATTAAGGTGCCCATTTAGGGGGGGGACATTAGGGAAAGCCCGACTGGGAGGGGCGACGCAGAACGGAGGGGTGATTCGCCAAGTAAGAATTAAGAGACCGCCCGTCGGAGAAGGGAAACCTCCGAGGGGGAATTCCGCAGGGAATGGGGGCCCGGTCCGGAGCATAGGGTCAACTTTGTCGTCACCTGCTGTGCCAATGTCTTCGAGGGGGGAAGGGCCGGCAAAGAAGTCAGTTTTTGGGTAATTCTTGGTGGGTGTTACTCTGATTAAGAAAATTGCAAAGGGACAAGGAAGGAGAATAGGGCATAGTCGCGAATAGTCGGCACCTTCACTGTGGTTTGTAACCGTGCACGAATGAAAGAGAAAGTTCATGAGGTCAGGGGGGCACGGTCTCTAAGAGAGGGAGAAACTCTTCCTGATCAACTCTCTAGGGGCAAAATTCGCAAAGACGGCTCCAGAACGTAATCGGGTCACGATGTCGGGAGAAGAAGGGAGTACTACTTCGGCCTAGAGGGGGAAAAAGCAGAGAAAGGGGAGTGTGAAGGGGGGGCAACGGCGAGAATCAAAAAAGTTTGAATGCCTTTCAAGAGGCTGTGGGTTTCCGACTTCTTAGGTGATGCGACAGATGGAGGAGGAGAAGACTGAAAAAGGGTGCGCAAGGTCGGCCAAGAAGGAAAGGAAAGCGTTTTCGACTAGCGTAAAAAAGGTGCACACAAGGTACCTTTACTTGGCGAAAAAAAGATGCTCGATTATTGCCATAAAAAAGGAGAAAAAAAAGAAAAAAGGGAAAAATCTTGAAGAGGGGGGGGGCCGTAAGGGGGAGAAAGCCACCGAGGAGACCGGGGTTAGTCATCACACCCACATATTTTTCCGCAGCATTGGGAACGTAGGATTGTAGGAAGGAAAAATGACAATCTGCATTACCAAGCATCAGCTCTGAGAAAAAACGAGTTCAATCCTAAACTCAATATTAAAAAGAAGGACCAAAAAAAAAAAGAAAGGTTAGGGGGTTCAAAAGGTCCATCGTTATTACGAACATTTCCAGGTGAATTGCACGCATTTTCATATGATTGAGCCAATCCCGGTTCCAGAAAAAGGGGTGGCAAAAGTAATTAAAGGGAGAAAATAGGGGGGGAAAGGAAGAAACCTCGCTCTGCATGGTGAAACTTATGATGGTATCGGTCCCTGTACAGGAAAAAGGGACAAACTGATGTTTGGGTGGTAACCTTGGCGTTGTGGAAAAGAATCAGCCGATGGAGAAAAAGCGCGTGCTTCGCTCGTAACGCCCTTCAAGGCTGAATGTGTTTGCCTTCGGTCCCCGGAAACGTCGAGGGGGCCAAGGGGGCCAGGCGGGTGCGGGTGGGGCTCATCTGTGCCTTGGCAACAAAATTGTCTCCAGGGATTGGGGGGGAAAAGGCGCGGAGGGTTTCCGGAAGGTCAATAACCTATGGGGGAAAGGATTGGCGTAAGG
>Ga0179593_1611589_pt1 | contig 22622 bp, 21 predicted proteins | sample CZODoug2_1_08_16_FD_185931 | JGI IMG/M metagenome (GOLD analysis project Ga0179593, IMG submission 185931) | Vadose zone soil fungal communities from Angelo Coast Range Reserve, California, USA - CZODoug2_1_08_16fungal (PacBio error correction) | ecosystem: Environmental > Terrestrial > Soil >...
GCCGCCTCGAGAGGGAGGGGATTTAAGATGGGTCGGGAACCCGAGAAAAAGAAGGAAAAGCAAAGGGGAGCGAACTCGATCAAGGAAAAGACGGGGGCCAAAAAACGGGGAAGAAAACCAGAGAAATGATTGCGAACAAAGGAGGGACACAGGGGATTTGGGTTCCGGGGAGGAAAAGGGGAAGAGATGCGACTGGGGGGGAAAAAGGGCAACTCCTTAAGGAGGGGTCGATTCACAGGCCCGAGAGGGACTGTCGATCAATAATGAACCGATCGCGGTAAAGGAAGCGAGCGAATCTCATGGAAGGAAAAGAAGGAAAAAAACGCCAGGCAAGGGGAGAGAACCAACAAAATACCGGGAAGGAAGAGTTAAAAGATGGACTGGAAAGACAAAAGAATCCAGTCGGGTCTCGTTCGAAAAAACGAAAAGGGAGCGGAAGATGTATCGATGGACTCCGTCAAAAGAGGGGTTACCACGCTTATTATCTAGAGCGTCAAAAAATGTCGGGAAAAAGAGGGGACCTAGTGGGTTGGCAAAGGCACAAGAACGAGTTTTCGGTAGCTCTTCAGGCCATAAAAAAAAAAAAAAAAAAAAAAAAAAAAAAAAGAAAAAACATCTTGAAAAAAGGACACAGCAATGGAAGAAAGTCTTTCAGGGAAGATCGCGGCAGGGGCCCGGGGGAACAGAAAGAAAGGGTGGGGGAACTCCACCCCATTTAAGGAACCTTCCCATTGAAGAAGGATGTATAAAATAAAAGAGAAAACTTGTATTGTGAAGATGTATAGGGAGACGCGAGACATTGCGCAACATTCGTTTTGGTTTGGGAGAGAACGTACAGAAGTTTCGTGTACATCACGGGTTTGCCAAAAATTTCTCGAAAAAGAAGGTCAAAAAAGGAGGCACAAGGAAAAAATGAGGAGGCGGCGAGTGTAAGAGGGAGAAAGGAAGTGGAAAAAGAGGAGGAACACATCGCCAGAAAACGTAAAAAGGACCTTGGGATGGGAAGGAACTTGTAGAAAAGTCTGAAATAAAAATAAAACAGAAGAATCCGGGCTTGGAAAAGAAAGAGATTAAATATCGAAGGAGATATCAGTCAGCAGGGGGGGGGGGGGGCGGCGGGCACTACATAGGGAACTGACTAATAAAGGAAAGAAAAGCTGGTATTTCGGGAGGTCGAAGGGGGGTGAGAAAGTTAGTCCTAAGAAGAGCAGAACAAACGAGTCTAAAAAACTGAAAGCAGATTGGTTAGAAATAATCTTCTCAGAGTTAGGAAGGTCGCTTCCTACAAGAGGGGCATATAAGAGAACAAAAAGTATCGGAGAGACGAAGACAGGCTTCAGAAACAGGGAAGGGGGAAAGTTGCAGGAGTCCCTGACAAAGAATGAGATTACGTGCGCTCCGGGGGAAACTTCCTCGCAATTTGGGTCTGGCGAAAAGTCCTCTTTGGGAGGCTGTTTTATCAAAAAGGTAAAAAAAATAGCGTTGCGTTTAAAGGAAAAGGATGAGGAAAAAAATTTTGGGCTAGTCAGATGGAACTGGAAGGGGAGGAAAATGCCGATTGTATCGCGATCAAGCCTAACTGGATAAATCATGTATACGCGAGGTCAGCTCAGGCGCCCAGAAAAAAGATGGAGGTCAGCGAGAAAAGAAAATTATTTCTTAATTCATCAGCGCGAAAGTCATCCAGGTTTGGAGGAGATCAGGGCTCTAAGTAGCGTCCCAGCAGATGAAAAGAATTGGGCAACTGCATTCAAAACGCGGATATAGAGTGAAAGTGATAAAACTGCCTGACAAATGGAAACCTCAGTTCTGTAGGAAAAATTGGCGCTTACTTTGTAATACAGGAAACATCCGAGGCATCGGGGGAGGGTTTGTCAGGGTCCTTTAAATGGACATTGTAGGAAGTGCTTAGTATCTCGTCTCTAAACTGTTGTTTCATTGATTGCTGTAGGAAGACTAGAGGGGGGAAAGACAGCAAACTTCTCTCTTTCGAGGAGGAGAAACATCTTCGGGGGCGGTCCAAGGCCCCCTGTGGTTGAGAAGATGTGATGAGAAAAGCGAAACTTTTCGACCAAAGTACGAAAACGGGCGAAAGAAAACCGGGGGACGATTTGCTGAGGAAGACATTTGCAAAAAGATGTCTTACCATCCAGAAACCCCGCGAATTGCTTGATCTAAAGGTATGAGATGGGGGAGATGAGACTCATTTCCTGCACGCAGAAAAAAGGATGAGAGTAGGCCCGCTGTTACCATTAAAGAAAAATCAAGGGGCGCCGGCGGGGGAGGATGAAGCGCGATCGGAATCAGAAAGGGCACTTAAACGAGCGGTGGTCAGGAAAAAAAAAAAAATCGAAGGGGCAGACAGAGGGGGGGGATGGTGAGATATTGAGTCGATTTCTACTGGAGGGGGGGGGGGGGGTGGGGCAACAAGGAAAACCGGCAACGGGATGCATCCGAAAAACGGTGGGGGGCAGTTAAAAGCGAAACCCAGCAAAAAGGCCGCACCAGAAAGCATTTATTCTCGGAAAACCAAAAAAAAAAAAACCCCCAACCCCCCCCACCCCCCCGAAGGAATCTCGGCCGCGATGAGGAAAGTGGGGAGTCAGACCCGTGAATATTAGCCGGGGGGGAGAGGAGAGGCACCTCGAGAGAAAAAGAGGGAGGGTTTAGGACATTGGGAAGGGGGGGAACTTTTGGGGAAACGCTGTGGTCTCCGGAGCTCAGAATCAAAAAAAACCCAACACCCCCCCCCAAAAAAAACCAGTCTTTTTGGAGATGTGGAGGTCGGGGAGACCTTCAATCGGGGGGGGGGGGCGAGAAGGGTCGCGACGCTAAAAATAAACCGGGGGAATTGTCGCTGTATGAGGAAAAGGCTAAAGATAGAGAGGAAAGGGTGCGTTTCGAACGAAGGAAAAAAGGCTACTTTCTTGGAGGGGAGGGGGGGGGGTTGTATTGAGAGGAGGTAATTCAGAATAAGCATAAGAATTGGAACGGCGGGAGGATCATTCGGCCAGCGGGTTGATGTCGACTTCAGGAGGGGGGACTGAATCGCGTCGCCCAGAAAGCGGAGATAGAAAAGGCGTCCTCTTCGAAAATAGCTGCCTTTGCACATAAGACCGAGGAGATTTAAGCGCAGGACCAAAAGAGAAAGAAGTCCCGATTGGAGAAAGGGGGCCCAAAAAGTTTGTGCAAAAGGTTCTTAGACGGAAGCCATACGCATTCATGCGGGAGTTGCAGTGTGATTCACCAGACTCATTTGCGGGAAGCGGAGGGTCACTGAACAGCAATTGCCAGAAAAGGGGTGTTGCGAGACGAAAACTGACCAATAAGAGCAGAGATCTCTCAACAACGAACGGAGGGGGAAGAAAGCCCCTCGCCGAAGGGCGTGGTTAGATTCGGGAACCCCGACATTATGGAGCCAAGGCGGGGAACAAAAAAGCGATCAGAAACGGAGACTGGGGCCACAAACTGGTAAAAAGAAACAAGACCAAGCGTTGTCGAAAGGAAAAATCCGTAATGCCAAAATTGGAGGTGTTGAAGAGGAGGCGAATAGGTCAAGGGGTCAGAAGAGTGGAGTAGAGGCGTTGCGGTCTGATGGGGCGCAAGGCTCGGGGGAAGACGCTGGTCGAACAATATGGAAAAGGGAAATCAGATAGCTGGGGGGAGATAGGGAAGGAAAGAATCTCTGGAGGCGAAATAGGCACCACCCGGAATGACGATAAGCCGCAAAAGCTTAGTCTCTCAGATGACCGGAGAAGGTCCTCTACAAGCTTCGACCGACCTACCTGGCACCTACAAAACAATTTCCGCGAAGGGGGGCCTCAGCACATCTATCAGGGGCATCCCGGCCGAATGATACGGCGCTAATGCGCCACGGGGTGAAACCGCTTCTTTTGTTTCAGCAAAGAAGATCCAAATCCCAGACAACTAGGGGGCTGGGAGCGCTCCACAGCGGGGGTGGACAAAGTCATTGACCAAAACAAAAGGAAACTTGATCAGGTGCGAGGAAGGATTTAAAAAAACTCCAACCGGGAAGGGAAGTCTGCCAATGGGAAAAGAAAAGGTCGCGGAATTCCAAGGGGAAAGCCGAAGAAGGGGAGAAGACTGGTGAATGGTTGCCGGGAATAGTTCTGACGGCGCTCAAAAAAAAAAGCTTGGGGGTCGGTCCCTAGACCGTTTGACGAGGGGGGGTTGACAGGTTGGCCAAAAATCAAGGCAGTCAGTACATGAATCGATCTCCAAATCCCAAATAGGTCTTCGAGGGAGGACAGAAGGAAAGGGAGAAAAGCGTCGGAAATGGAAAAAACAATCCGCCGATCATTCTTTAGAAGAAACCTTTGGAGTGGTGCCACCATCAGTCTAGCAAGAAAGGTCTGATTCGCCGGTTGAGGTGAAGGAGGGTGATAGAATCGAAATCTGAGCATAAGCTCGTCAATCGGTTGGGGGTCGGGATGGCGAAGGGATAGCAATAGTCTCAAAATTGGACACGAAAGTAAAAAGAAACGTGCGGAAGAAAATTGTGCCCACAAAACAGGAGGGGAAAGGGGGATCAAACCGTCGGAAAAGCCGCAAGAGTGTGTCGGGGAAATCCTGAGGAAAATAGCGCGTAGCGAGTGTAACTCAACAAAGCACCGCGCAGAAAGAAAAAACAAAAGGGTAGTCGAGGAGCGGAAAGGGCAATTTATGCAAACAAGGACTTTTGCAAAAAAGGGGGGGACCCCCAATGACAAAAGAATGAAATATGCGCGGCTCATAGCGCTCGCATCAATTGTTTTCTGTAGGAAAACGGGAAAATCTCGGCAGGGTGAAACCCTTTCAAGCATATAGCGGGGGGGTAAGTAGGGGGGCTGCCGTAAGGGATGGGTTGGGGGTAGCCGACGGGAACCCTGACTACCGGCTACGGCTTGTATCGAGGGAAGGAAAAGGGTCCAGCAAAAAAACAAAGAGAGAGGGGGGTGGGCTCGTCGGGGCGGCAGACTAAAAAAGCTGCAACGCTCTACCGGAAGGATGTGCGCGTCGCAAAAAGGCACATCACATGTTGCGGGAAAGAAGGAACTCGCGAGAAAAACGTAGACCGGTAACCGCCAAAAGCCTAGTACAGGTGATAAGGTACCTAAAACTCACAGATCATACGGTAGGTCACCATATAAAGTGGGTGGGCCATGCCAGAAAAAAGTGCCGCCGTTGAGAAAACTGGCACGTGTGTGAGAAAGCAGGCTACATCCGAAGGGCATAGCAAGGGCGTGTTGGGGGGCCTCCTTAAATGGGGGGGGGGCATTTGCCGGCAAGTCTGGGATACCGAAGAACAATTTTTTCGGTCGGGGGGAAAGGGTAAGTGGAGCAAAAGGGAGAGAGTGCAGGCGATAAGGTTGTGTGCGAACAAACAATCATGGTCGTTGCGGGGGGGAAAGACTCTGGGGATGGAGCAAAGAACGGGAGGAAACCATGAGCGAAGAAACGTCGTTCTGCTGAGAGTTGAGTTGCCCATACTAGAGAAAAATAAAAAAGCCACAACAAAGATGAGTTGCTGATCGAGGAATGATGGAGGACTCAAGTCTCAGGTCATCCACGGAACAATTAGAAGCGACATGGGCTTGGGTAGATGGAGCAAGCCACAGTCCAAGGTGTTCGGGACACATGGAATCGGGAGATTCGGTTCCTCCTACGCTTGGGACTTCGATCAACAACCAGCGAGGGGGGGGGTTAGTGTTAAAAAAAAAAAAAAAGCGGTATGGGGGGTCAAGGGGTCTTGCCCTTTCGGGTGCAACGTGTAAACCCAGGCAGGGACCGGGACGATCAAGAAAATCCGGGGTTGCGCCTCACAGGTGAGCTACCCGAGGCAAGAAAACGCAACCACCACGTTTCCTAAGCACTCCATTAGAGCCTTTACAGTCAGGACACACCGGGCGCGGGGAGTTCGTCAAGGGCGGCGCAGAGACCGTTAACCGTCGGGAAAACCCCGCGGCGCAAAACGGAAATCTTCTTTGGGAGAGAGGGAGGAAAACTTTGGGGGGACTTTTGGGTCAAGCGGGGGGGGCGCGCTCAAAAAGAGGGGCTTGTTTGATTGGGACGAATGCGAAAAACTGCCACTAGTGGAAGAAGCAAAACGTTTAGCGACAGGCCAGTATAGCCAGCCGCCAATCGATTGGGGAGACTCTATATCCTAGCAGGATGGAAAGGGGCTTGGCTAAAGGGAAACGTACTTTAGGCGAAATGTATTTCGCAGCAATTTCAAGAGACGAAGTAAAAAAAAAAAAAAAAAAAAAAAATTTTAAAAAAAAAAAAAAAAACAAAAAAAAAAAAAAAAAAAAAAAAAAAAAACAAAAAACAACAAAAAAGTTGCGGCGGGCTGCACTGGAGGAAAGCGGTGGTAAGGATTCCAGATTTAGGAGCAGGATCTCTCATACTTAAGAGAGTCGGGTGCGGCAAATTGATTAGGCGTGCGAGGACTTGGGTTCAAAGCAGACCCAAAAAGAGCTTTGAAGGCGGGCTGACCCACTTAAGAGAAGGAAAAAGTGGAAACCAGAGGGACAAACGCCACGGGGGGGCATGCTCAATTGTCAACAGCATCGGGTTCGAGGGAAGGACCTTTTGCGGGGTGTTAAAAGAGGTTGCCAAACTGGAAGGGGAAAGGCGAATGGCCGAATTAGATAGGGGCGAAGGGGACCATCTAAACCTAGTCGGATCTCTATAAAAAAGGGGAAAAGAGAGAGAGCCGCCTCGGGAAAGGCTGGTAGAAATTAACCGCTCAATATTAATGGGAAGGCAGTGCGGTGCGTCACGCCCAGCACCGCAAAGAGGGGGGGAGCCAAACTGTTACATCAAAAAAAAAACCCGAGAAGAAAGGAGTGCGGGCAGACGGAACTCCGGGATCTCAAGCAAGAGGGTTGGGGGAACAATGCATCGTGAAGGCGCTGAGTATTTTGGTTCAGCCTAAAGAATCGAGGCGGCGGTCGGAGGGCCTCACCGGCAAAAAAGGCCCGATGGTCGCTCTTGATGCGTAATTTGCAGAACAGTCTATCGGAGGCTGGGGTGAGAATCGGGACACTAGCAAGAGAGTTTTCGACATCTACTAAACGACCGCTCGCCCATCGCAAAAGACCTTCGCTAGCAGGGGGAGTTTCAGGCGATACAGCGCGACTCGAGAACGGGGAGAAGCGTAAACGCCCCATCCGAAAGGCTAGATAGACGGTAAAGCCTCGACGCGTCGTCAGCACCTGAAGGATCGTATCTGCGAAAAAGTAAAATTAAAAAAAACTCGGGAGGTCGAGAAAGACCAAAATCTCCAAAAATAAGGTGTCTGACGCGGGGAAACAGCGGGGAAATGCAGACTGAAACAAGAGAGGGTCAGGTGAGCATGTTCCCTTTTCAATCCAAGAGTCAAGAAAAAAGAGCGCCAAGCCCCCGGGACGGGAGGGCCAGAAAGGGTGGTAGCAGTCCCAACTCGGGGAGGAGGGGTTTCTTTGTGAAGAAAAAAAAAAGGGTTATTGGCTGACGGGTCGCCTGGTCGCAAAGAGGCTTGTCAAGGAATAACTGGTTCTCGGGGTTGGAAACGGGAAAAAAACAATGGCCTTCGAATAGGAATAGCACCCAGGAAACAATCTGTATAGGCTAGTTTGAGGAAAGAGTCGCTTCCGCTTAAGGAAGATACAAGCAGGAAAGCCAGGGACTTTGGAGAAGGCCTCATTCTAGACAAGAAAGGGGAAGAGGGGGCGGCAGGAAATGAGATTTGAGGGGAAAAGAGTAGGCCACAGGAGTCAGATCAAAGCACGCAGCTGTGTGGGGAGGCGATGTCACGACGAAATGCGAACAACGACAATTTGATCAAAAAAAGACCCGGGGTTATCAGGGGTGCACCGTTCTTTTAAGAGGCAAAAGAGGAAAACAGACGTGTTCGAGACACATAATAAACAGAAGAGTCGGAGAGGGTCAGGTCGAAAATTCTTCCTACTCATCGAATAACGACGCCCAAAAAGGAGCGCGGGAAAGACTCTGCTTCAAAAAGTTGGTTCCCGCGCAAAAAGGTGTGCCTGGGAAAGGGAGGCGTGTCTCGAAACTCAGGGGCAATTTCGACGAACGGGAGGGACCATTAGGGCGTGGCAAGTGGGCACACAAGCAATTTACACTCTTGTTATCCAAGTAGGGGAGGTTCGCGAGGTACTAGAAAGTACTAGGCTGGGAGAAAGAACTGCTAACGCTTGTGACTTCAAGCATTGGGAAAAAAGGATGACAAAGTCGAAAGGAACTTAAGGCGCGGACAAAGCATCTGACGCTCGAGGAGATGATTGCTGATGAACGCGAAATTGAGCCACATTGGGGGCTACAGGCTGGAGCTCGAAAGCTGCCTTCAGCAGGGAACGAAGCGGTAAAACGTCCTTACAAACAAGAAACGCTGGACGACATCATCTGGGGGAAAAAAAACCGCGAAGAAGATTAAGGGGGGTGCTAACATGCCAGCTAAGAGCCAGGAAGTGTCTAAGAAAAACGAAGAGACGTGTTAAGAACGTCAGAGAATCGGGAAAATCGCATATTGTGACGCAGGGGGGGAAACTTCATTTGGGCTGACGAAGTGATCAAAATAAGTCGAGCCTTTTTGGGGGGTCGTTAGGCTAAGCTATCTGGGACTCTCTCTACGGGGACGCTCGTGAGAGGGGTGTAGGGGCAAATCTTGCGTATGGGTTAGGTTTCCAAAAAGTCTACACAAAATGAGAAGGGAGGAATACAAAGGGTCGTTCCTTCTGAGATGCACAAATCGGGGCGCTATGTCGTGAAACGGAAAAACAACCCGCTTTTAAAAGAGACAGGGAGGAGGCGACTATTTCAAAGGCGAATCTCGGGCCATTCCAGCAAACGGATGTAGCCTCGTCTGATAGAATCTGAACAATGGAATAGGTCCAAGGGGTCGGAAAGCATTGAAGAGGAGAAACGTGCATCTTCCGACGGCGGAACTCGGTCAGCACATCGAAACGAACAGAGGTGTGTAGTGTTGAGTCGAGTTCAAGCTATTGAGAGGTTGGGTTGGGAAAAGGGGGAAACACCCGTTATGACGGAGATCCGAACCGTTGGTGGGCGCCTCCAGGTCAACCTCCAAAATAAGACCAAAACCTTTCCTAAGTGGGTCCTCCTTTTTTGTCGAGGCGGGACAGGCTACACTGGCCGGCGTTGGGCTGTGCGGCAGACTAGACGTGACAGGTCTGGAGGGGGACCCTGGCCGCGCTCGCCCTTGACCGGAGTCTTGGGTGCAGGGTCCGGCAATTAAGGTGGGAAAAGATGCCGCTCTCAGCAATAATCGGGGGGGGTTGGGGGAGAAGTGGCGTAAAAAAGTCAGGTTCACGCCGGGGGGCGCTACTGTGTTTCAGAGGGGGAAGAGACGGGCAAGTCCAGATCGATTAGTGGAACGTATCCTAGCGCGTAAGGAAATTGCACGTTACGCGTGAGAATTGGGGTCGAGCTTTGAGTCGTCCAGTCAGGAATTGCAGCAAGGTAGGGGAAGGCTTGATCACGCGGATAAAGGGGAGGGTTCGATGCGGGGAGGTGGATAATTGTCGACGGGAACAAAACGAACACTTTTCCAGCTAATCTACAGATTATTGAACGCTTCAAAATAATCTGAAGGTGGCGGGAAAAAATGCACCTAATACCGGAAAAGCAGAGCAGGGGTACTATTGAAGCCCGACCCGAGCCGGACCTTAAAAAAAGATGGAACAACAAGGGTTAGTGGGGGGCGAGAAGAGTGCAGGCGCACGCATCCTATCCGCGGGCATTGTGGGGATGACCAGCTTGGGCCCAAGACGAAGGTTTCTGATCGCTGCAGGAAAAACGGGGAAGGTGAAAAATTTATTTCCTGGACGAATCTAATCTACAAAAACGCCGAAGAGAAATGAGCTCAGCCAACAACGGAGGGGATGGGTCCTCCATTTGGCCTGTTCGTTGAAGATCGTCCCTACAATTAAGACAGGGACGTTTCGGTCAGAGAAAAAGAGTCGGCAAACAAACAAACTGGGATAAAATCGCACACCGGTAAGTGCGAGCCGGAACTCCGTCCTCAACAAAAATGGAGTTTTCCATAGGTGATCCATCGGTACTCTTCAAGGGGACCAAATAGTAGAAGAACTGGGGGGGCGGGGATTATGTGCAGCAAGGAATAAAGGGGACCAGAGAGGAGGATCGCAATTTGCCGAACTCATCGTGGAAGGGAAGGAGAGATAATGATAAGAATAGTGGAAGAAAAGATAGAACAAAAACGGCCAGAAGGGACGAACCGAAAATACCTAATCCTCTAGGACTTGGACGATGGACTGGCTAACAAGCTCGAAAGAATCAGAACCGGGAAAAAAGATTCGCCAACTCCCCAATGGTCCCCTAGGATAGCGCTGCTCATAATCTATCGGGGGAAAGGCACGGATATCGCGGAGAGAGAAACGGCGCAAAGGGCAACGGAGAACTTGAAGTTTTTCGAAGACATCTCCCACAAAAAAGAAACGATGGGTCTAGCACACAGCGTAAACTGTTGCCAATTGCCCAGAAAGAACCGGAAGTCGTCAGGCGACGGAAGGGGCTGGACACTCCGGGGTGGTGTTGAAAGGGGGAGTGAGACTAGCGCCGCCCCAAAGTGAAATCGCGGCCCGAGTGGGAAAGAAAGAAAAGGACGAGAATAAAGTGGAGGGAAAGGACTTGGGGCGCCTGGTATATACGGGGACGCTCAGGGTGGCGCAACAAAAGAGGTAGGACTGGCATAAGGTGCAATTTACCCTGTGGCAAGGGGCAGCGAAATAGGCGGCAAGGAGCTCGAAAAAGGAAAAAAGTTCCTAAGTGTTCTGAACTGAGTCAATGGCCGTAGATGCACAAAGCAGTTCGCCGAATTGGAGAGATGCCATTGCTACCCATAGGAAAAATATGGGCGCTCTCCATAAGGGAAGAGGCAGAGACAGACTCTGAAATCTTAGCCATAAAGGTCAAGCAAGAAACTTGGTTTGGGGGGAGGAAAAGGACTAGCTGGATTTTGCAAGAAGAATAAGTACAACCAGTTTTATTTCCGCAGGGATAGGTGTTTCTGCAAATTCTTTGACGATCGAAGCGTAGAAAAAACGGAAAAGCTGGTCGAACCTGCGAAAGGCGCTCAGTCGCGAGTGTGGGGTCGTAAGTACCCCAGAGAAAAGGAACCTAAGGAAGCATCACGAAACGAACAAAAGGGGACGAGGTCCGATGTGCATCAGAGTTTTTCTCACGGCCGCCCGAAAAGCGAACCGCGGCTCTAAGCCTGGGAAAAAAAAAAAAATCCGACAAGTGGTTCTTCGAATACCGGACTGCCCTCTTTTAGACTTGGATTTAGCACCAAAAAAAAAAAGTTAAAGGAGGTCTGGTGGGGGATGCAGATTATGTCGTGCCCCATCGGAGGGGGGGACGAGCATAGGTACGACTTACAAGGCTCGCTAGCAAGGGAAAGCAACATGTGATGACCAAAAGCGAGAAAAAAAGGGGGAAAAACAATCCGGAAAGGGGGGAGAAGGAAAATCAAGTCGCTAGAAAGGGGAGGAGCAAAAGGGCTGATGTAGCGCGCAGAAGTAATCACATTTTCGGACCGAGTTGCGCTCCAAGCGAGAGTACGACCAAAATGTTAAAATATTCTTACCAACAATCCATTTGCCGCGGAAATAATGACGTCCAACGCGGATGGAGGGAAAGGGGGTTCGCCCCCTTGAATACTAAAATATGGCCATTAATAAAGGACACCTTACGTGGTGGGAGAGCCAACTTCTACGAGACGCTTCATCTGGAATTCTTGGTTGGAAGGTCAACTGTTAAATGAAAACCATTTGGAAGGAAAAGGCAAGTTCATCTCGGATACCCTGTGTTGGTAGGTGGGACGGAAATCTATAGGGGTGAGACGGAACTCGAGAACTAAAATCAAGTTCAGATTAACCGCTTTCTCCGGGGAGAAAAGATTTGATGCGATAGGAAAAAAAGGGTCAGAAACACTGAGAAGGCGAAGGTCCTTGTAAGTGGAAAAGAAAATTGAATATTGAAAACGAAAGGTAGTGAAAAATGAACACAAACGATGGAGTTCTAAAGGGGGAAATGAGATAGAATATCAAGGGGACAACAACCGGAGAGAGGGGGAAAGAGGGGGAGAAGTTGAGAATGATGGAGGCAATTGAAACGTACCAACTATGTGGCGCGAAAGCAGGTCGAGAATATTGACACGCTTCGGTCATAAAACAGGTGGGGTGAGATCGATATGGAGAAGCTATTTCGACGGACTGGGAAAAGTTGGGGTACAAGCTTGTTAAACCCAGAAACGGTATAGGCAGCGAAAAAGATCCCTCAAAGGAGAAAAAAAAACCAAAAAGTCGCACCAAGAAACAGTTCCTAAAAAGGGGGAGGGCTCGAGTTACATCTAAAAAGGAACGCCGATTCTCAATTGGGGGCGCGCGAGACAAGTGGAGTCGACGGGTACCAAAAAGACTCCGAAACCTGACAAAGAACTGAGGGGGGGTGGTAATGGACGTTGTGGCACTTGTGTGTCAAACAGTGGCGCCTCGCGGGAGAAGCGGATTTGTGTGTTCTTCGGGAAAAAAAATTAAAGGGTGGCACTGTCGAAAAGTGTGGCGAACCGCGATATCCGCAAGGGGAGCCACCATCTGGAGTGGATGGTGAAAGAGATCACTTCATCGGGCACGAGGTGCCCGTTCCTTGATGGCGGGGGAGGAAGACGTCCATCGAAGGGGGAAAAATAATACGTGGAGGGGGCTGGCGATCACGGGGCGGCCCGCGAGTAGGTACTCATAGATTTGGAATGTTCTCACCGAACGTACAAATACGAGGGGAGGGACGAATTTATTCTAGAAGAGGAAAAAATGCGGGCGCTGGGCCGGTGAGAGAAAAAAACTAACGAATGAAGAGGTAAACCCTTGACAGAGAGGAAAGAGGGGAAGCCCTGAAAAATCGCAAAGTTGTTGGGGCTTGGATCGCGGTTTCCCACCACAGCTCGCTGTTGAAGAGGCGACCATTTTTTGGGGTTCACCAAATACGCAGGGAAGGGAATCGCGTCAAATCAGTGAATAGGTATGAGATGTTAACCGAATATACTAGCAGGGGGGGCGAATCTCCGGAAAAAAAAAAACACGGGGATTAAAAGAAGGAAGATTCCAGACCAGGGGTAACGTTTAGAAGTCAGACCGCCAGGAGAGGCGGCGTTGCGTGCAAGCGAGAGCAAGGGGAATCCAAAAACTTTCAAGCACAATTCACCCGGAAGAGGAAGGGGAACTACGGAACTCCGGGAGAAATTATGTTAGGGTTCGAGCTGGCCGCGGTGACGTCTGCGCAAGGGTTGGCTCACTAGTGAAAAACGCTATGAAGTAGGCTTAGGTGGCATCAAGGTCAAAGCTATGGGTCAAGCAGCGGTGAGAAAATAAGGTTCACCGAGAGGCGGGGGGAGTTGAAAGTGATACCTCGGAATGCGGACGTACCACCGAAGCCCCGCAACGAAAGGCCTTCTCTGATTCTTGGGTCGAGGGCTGCGAGGGACACTCGAAAATAGGCACCGCGGGAAACCACCCCAATTTCCGCGGCGAGTACGGGAAAAAAGAAACTATCGAGCGGGGATCAAAAGGGCGAGAGGAACGGAGAAACGTAGACACGGAGTTCAAAAAACTCGGGGAAAGTTGTTTACAGACCAAAAAAGAAGACGGTGTCTGGGAAGCAGCGAAAAAATAAGTTGAAAAATGAACATTGAAACCGCGTGTCTGAAACAAGGCGTAAAGGTTTCACACGGAGTTGAAAAACGGGGGGGAATCCAGACAGAGGACGGCAGAGAGGACCCGAGAAATCGCGGGGGAAAGAGGGGAAGGGTCCATCAGGAGATGGGCTTAGGAAGTCAAAAGGGCGCCTTTTATTCTGGACGGAAGAAGGGGCGCACCAAGGAGTGAGATCGAACTTCAAAAGGTACTGGTTACCCGTTTTGCCAAAAATCAAGTTTCATCGAATGAGGAAGAAATAACCCGACAGTCCCAAATCGGGTCGGCGAGTGTTCTGACAAGAGTAGGAGCGCGTAGTAAATGCAACAGAGAGAAGTAATGCGGGAGGAATAAAAGGGTAGGGCATTTCCTAAATTCTCAACGGCTCCGAAAGTTGAGTTGGGAATGAGAATTTGAAATGAAATCGAAAAGACGGGAGAGAAAGCAACTCAATGGTTTGGTGGCGGCGTGAACGGAAAGAGAGTTGAGAGATTTGGGGGTCAGAAAGGAACACGAAAAAGTTCAAGGCGGTCCTCATGTGTGTCTGGGAAAGGAGGGGGGTGGACCGATCGCATCAAACTCGTCGAAAACAGACGAAGAGTTTTTTTCAGCACGAGCAGAGCTCTCAGTCAGGGGAGGAGTTCGTGACACCCAGATGCGGACTACAAGCATAACACGACCAAAGGGACAAGACTCCTCAATGGCTTCAGGGGGGTTACCATTTCCCACGGGGACACAATAATGAGGCCGGGGATATTTGGGGATATCAAAAACCGCAAAATGTTCTTCTATAACGGGGGAGGAGCTGGTAGGTCTGGAAGGTCCACAAACTGCAAAAAAAGTAGCAGCAGGTACTGTGATGGAGAAAACTTGTTGGGGGGAAAAGAGGTAACTTGAGGCGTACACGAAGCTGGGACGATCTACAGAAGGTCACCAATGCAGAGCGCTCATTTAGAAGAAAATCTCCCGGCGCGTCCGGAGAAAAAAGCGGAGGCGACGGTCTGCTGATGGCGGATGAGCGCGAAAAAGCAGAAACTTTTGGGGACAGGCTGAGCTAGAATAGGATGCGAACTAAAAAGAGGGTGGAAAGATGCAGAGTAACAAAGCCGCTGGGCAGAAACATATGGAAAAGTAACAAATCAGGGATATAGAGGAAGTGGTGCTAACATTAAAGCAATGGGCCGCCAGTTGAGGCAAAAAAAAGAAAGTGTTGGACCGCTACAGCATCGCTTCTTGGGTCGGCCACTGAATCAATTTGCTAGCAATGGCGCGCTCGCGCTACCGGGCGTTGGAGGTATATGGTAAAGATCTTGTTGGTAGAAAAGAAAAAAGAGCGAGGCTCTGGGGATTTTATGTCACAGGGGGGACTTCCGTTTTTCGACTATGGAGATCTAAAGAACGGCGCATGATACCGGCGAAATACGGGTCGGGGAATCTGGCTGCAAATTGAATTGCCCAGCTATGTTAAAATCCGCCAAAAAAAGGATGATGGGCTTGGGAGGGGACGGTAATGGCGAGGTAATGCGAAATCTCAGGTCAGTTAAACCCGCAACCGGATGAGAGCCGCGAAGGTGATAGAATTAGGAGCATGACCTCAAAGGCAGTTTTCGGCGAAAGCATTAACCGTTATTAGCTACTGAAAAAGGGGGAAAGCGAGACAGATTTTGGGGAATGGGGGGAGATATTTCTCTAAATAAAATTTCGACTGAAAGGAGTGGGCAACACGGGAACCCCACGCTGAGATCCGAAAAAGGAAGGGGGGGTTGCGAAAAACCTTAGCTACCCTGCAACAAAAGAAACTGTAATCGGAGTCAGCGTAACTGGACAGTAGGGCCAACTGCGCGATGCTTCAAGGGCGGCTCTATACCGTGACCGAAAGTTCTGGTTGAAACGGACCATGAAGCGAAAAAACTGAACGACGTTAAAAGCAGGGCAGGCGGGTGAAAAATGCTTTTGGGAAACCGGCTGGCTATCTCAAAAAAAGTGTCAGTTGGGGGGGGGGTTCTGGCGAAAAAGTCCACGAAAAAGGAAGACGTGTCCAAAGGATAGAAGGCCTGGAGGCAAACGCTCACGAGTAGTGATGAGGACAGAGGATATACCTAACAGCGGAATCTGTGCGAACCCGTTCGACTTGAGGGAAGGGGTTCCATTCCATCGAAAATGGGAAAAGAGAGAAGGATGGGGACGTAAGTACATTCTTCTGACGTTAAGATGTCTAATTCCAGAAATTGCTTAGCATTCGCTTCTCGAACTCCGAAATAAAAAAAAGTTGCAAATGATTGTGAGCGGGGAAGAGAAAAAAGAGGGGGACTTTAGAGGGGGACCATAAACAAACATAAGCGTCTCAGGTGAAGCGCTGAGGGGAGCAGAGGATTCGCTGCAGCCCTAGAAACGCAATTGGGGCATGGCGCGAAGAGGAAAACCACAGCAATAACTCTTCAGAGGGTGCGATTGGTGCGGGGGGCCATTTTTGTTGCCCAAAAAAAAAGTGTGATAGAGGGCACTGAACTGGAATAGGTGCGGAAGGGTAAAAAACATCCATGGAGGCGGAATCTCGACAACACAACAACGAGAGGCTCAGTAGACGCTCGCTATTGGGTTAAGGGGGGGGAGATGGCCCTCATCAATAATTAGGAGCAAATGCGGTCACGGTACATCAAACATGCAGATGGAGACAGGCCACTGACATCTCCCGCGAGGGAGAAGGTGAAAGCCTTACGCCGTCGAGCAGGACAAAGTGGGGAAAAATATGGGGAGGCCAATCGGCGGCTTCTGAAGAAGGGTTGAAAAGAGGAATCTATACTCCTTTGCGGTCTGGGGGGTCACCGCGTCAATAAGATAATTTTGAGGCAGCGATCAATGGGAAGAAAGCGATCTCTTAAGGTAGGTGCGAAGAATAAGAAATCGAGGGTTGGAATTGACAATCTATGAACCCACCGCAGTGAGAGGCCCGCGCAAATACGGCTGCGATATTTTCGATGGACTTGCGAGACATGACCTCAAGTCGAAAGTGAGCGTTTCAGAGGAACCAGGGACCAGGGGAGGCTATATATCGCGGTTACACACGAATCGCGCGGTGGCATTCAAAAGGAGAGGGATAGAGTCGAACGCCCTGAATCGTGGAAGGGGACAAAGACAGCAAAGACTAAAAAGAAAAAGGGGTTGTACTTAGAGTCAACATCGGGACAAAGGGCCCAGAGATAGGGAAAAACCACTCGTTCCGGTGAAAAAGAATTGCGTTTCAACTACAGAGTGGGGTCACGGGGGCTAAAAAACCATTGACGAAAGAGGCGCCGGGGGCGCCTTCCATCACCCACCCCCCCCCCACCAAACCCATCTCTAAAGAAAAAGGGGGGGATTGACTTTGGTGCCCGTTAAGGAGGCTGGGCCTATAAAGGTTTACTCAACAACGGCTGGGGTTTCGGCGAAAGGGGGTCAAGGTTTCTTGTCACTGTTGCCCACAAAATTGTCAGGACGAAATGCTAAAAGATCTCACCCGTCAAAAAAATCTGGGAGGCGGCAAAGGTGAGGGACCGTCCTTACGAAGTTCCGAGGACGACAAAAGCTCGCCAAAATAAGGCTTTCGACGAAAGCCTGGTATGGAGTGGGCTAAAATCATGGGTCTATACCTAAAGAGGCGCCTCACAGGGTGCGGTGAGGGGGAAGTCTAAGAAGGGGAAGTCGCAAATACGGGACTCTGAACAGAAGCGGTTAGTCGAGTTAACATATCTGGGCAGACAGGAGGCTGCCACGAACGTTTAATAGCCGGTCTCATGTGTTGGAGGCCCCGGTTCGGTGAGGAACATAAAACAGCTCTAGCAGATTTTTTGTCGCCAGTCTACAGTCGCCGAGGTCGTAAAACAGAAAATAACCATCAGCGATAAGAAAAAAAAGTGAAGCTCAACTCCGCAAGAGCCGTCAAGGGGGTGTGTCCATTTTACCGTATAACTTACAAAAGAAGGAAGCTGCACGCCGGGGGCCGTTGGACAACACGTCACAAAAGGGTCATGGAACGTGGCGCCCTACTGGTTATGAGCCAATTGGGCAACGGAGGCCGCGGGGGGACTGCATTATACTGTAAAGGCCAGCGGGATTGTGGGAAACAATGTGACTGGGAGGCGTAACAAAAACGGCGTAGCGCGCGAGAAAAAGAAAATCAATGTGATGACAAGGGAGCATTAAGAGCGGACGGGCGGCTCAGGGCCATCATCACATTCGTATGCTGATGAGAGAGGGAGGGAAAAATCACATTTTGGGGCAAGAATTACAAGAGTAAAGAATACCAAAGCTAATTTACATACTGCTCCCAAGCCGCTGGGCAAAAAATACCTTTAAGCGTCGGACTGGAAAAGTTGTGGAAAACCGAAAAAGACCTAGTCGAAGAAGAGGTTGAAAACGTTGTTTCGAGCAGGAGCCGAGGCTCAGGCAGTCTTGGAGGGGGGGAAAGGATTCATTGCAGGAAGATCGGGAGTAAGCGCGATAAACTTTTGGTAAAAAACTTTGTGATGGGACGGAGGGGGGGACGAACGCGCGAACGAAAAAAAGCTGTAGTGTGCGAACAACAATCTTGCTTCCGTTTCTACGAGGGTTGGTTGATCAAAGAACGGGGCTACAAACCGCGAAATGAAAGCGGGCGGGTTCCATGGAGGAAAGGCAAATCAGTTGCCCTATGTAAAAATCGAATCAACCACTCTTAGTGCTTTCGAGCCGGGGTCGAGATTCGAAGCTAATGCCATGAAACAACCTTAAGGAATCTTCTTGATATAAGGGCTGTATTCACGTCAATTGTCGAGCAGATTGGGCTATTCCAATAAAAATTCGAGTCCTGTCAAGAACACTCGCGAACGATTTTGGGGACTGGGGGGGAATCGGGGATTCATCTAGGGAGAGGGATTTGGGCAACACGTGTAAACCAACAAGACGTTATGACTTGCGATCCACAAAGCAATGGGGGGACGAATCAAAGTGGAGATAAGGCAGCAAGAAAAGGGAACACAAAAATGTCCTGAAATACCTGGGTATTGCTGGACAGGCTGCCAACCGTGCCTCGAATTGGCGGCGCTAACCTGAAGCGGATGTGCCGGCCACTGCAAAAAATAAACGACTCTTTTTAACGCGCGGGTCAATTGGATGTCACGCTGGGGAGCATGAAAGCAACAAATCTTGTCGTTGTGAATCGGTAGGCAACGTTGTTTTTGCGCGGAAACGTTTTCGCGAATGATAGCTGTCCGGAGTTTAAAAAGATTTGATGAGGGGACTCGGGACTAGAGCGGATTGGGTCTTTGGGAAAAGAGGGTGCCTCAGAATGGGAGGTCTAGCTTGTGAGAAAAACCATGGCAGAAGAGAGAGAAGGGACATCCCTGGGAACGGCCGGGGGGTAAGGGATGGCAATGAAAGATAGGAAATATCGCGGATCACCGAAAGGAAGGGTATTATCGACGCTGCGGGACCTAGAAGCGGGCTTGAGCCGGACATGAAGACATAGCGTCTACTAGGAGAGAGTGAAAAAAGGGGCAGCAGAGCCTTCACACTATTTAAGTGGAACAAAACGCCACAGTTTTGTAAAAGACGAGGTCCGGGATCAACAGCATCCGATTCGAGGTTTAAGGTGCTGGATTACCTGGGACCCAGAAGAGGGGCGGGGGGGAATCGTGAAGCACAAATGGGCATTAATCGAGGACCGTACAAAACGAACAGCCCAATTCTATGCGGACAAAAAAAAATGAGGAGGGGAAAGAAACTAGAAGAGCGGATTGAGGGTTGGCTTTCTGGGAAACCATCTCAAGATGGAAAAAATGCGGTCCGGGTTGACTCACAAGGCGTCTGGGGCACAAAAAGAACACATCGCAACCGGAAGAAGATAAAGGGAAAATAAGGAGCAATCCAAATTGGCGTGGGGTTGTCAACGCCATAGGGGAAATGTACTTTGGGAGATATTCGACGCTATGCTTGGCTTACACCTGCTCAAGAAAGCTGGGTCCATATCTAAACAATTTGCGGTAGAAGCGAATGGTAAGGGAGTTGGGGAGATGATAGAAATCTATGGGCATTCTGAAATACTGACAGAATGAAAGGAATGCCAGTGAGCTCCATAGAAATACCTTCGCTCGAGAGAAAGGTCACGATGGACTTGGCGAAATAAAGCTGAACGGGCACCAAGGGGACAAAAGACCCAATTGTCCGATGCGGATATCCAAAGAACACTATCGAGACGGGGGGGGAGTCCGGGGGGGATATAGCCGGAGCGGACGAAAACTGAGCAACTATTGAAAACTAGGGGGTACCTAACCGACCCAAAGACAGATGGGGGGGAGCTGAAACGTTGACAAAAGGAACAGGAGTAGAAAACAAGAGGGCGGTTATTGGAGTCGGCGGCAGGGCCTCAACTCAAGAAAGGGTAATTCAACTTAGAAGCCAACAAGAGGCGGCCCGAAGGGTAAGAACTGTAAAATCTCGAGAATAAAATGGGGAGGAACGGGGCTGGGTGCAAATGTTTTCTTGCTGACGTTGCGCCTCACGGTAGCGCAAAAGGGGGCGAGCGAACGCATAACTTGGGAAGAAGGGTTTACCGTGGTCCCCAATCATTTCAGACTAGCTGAATCGGAATCCTCAAAAGTCAGATGGAGGCCCGGCGAAGGGGGTGATGAGCAGAAGGAGAGGGTCGCGGGAGGAAGATGGCAAAAGAGGCCGATAAGGCTTTCGAACAAGTTGCATTGAGGGAACTCCCAGACGATCAGGCTCTCAGACCGGGGTTGGAGGTGAAAGATTTAGAATGGAAAAATAAGTCCAGAAGGCTCTATCGGAAAAACACGTGGTTTGGCGGAGACGACGGGGGCACAGGGGGTCAACAGGGCGAAAGGCAAGTGTTTTTTCGAAGCGCAAGTGTGGGATCCCCGGGGTGGCAGGGGGTCGGAAACACCTCGAAAACGGGGGGAGAGAGAAGAGGGGTGTTCGCACATAAGAGAAGACGAGTTCGTCCACCAAAAGAGGCCTAAACGTAAAGAACGAAAAAAAGTTTAGCGCGGGAGTGGGGCCGCAATGTGCTTCAATGAAGTTGGTTCCTGCCGCGCGGCTGGCGAGCAGATACCGTTGGCAGTCGAAAGCGTGGGGTGGGGAGGGTTCACTAACTGGCGCAGGGGGATGGAGGCAATGTTAGAACCGCTCGGGGGTGACGGCAATGAGGGTGGGGGGGCCCAGCGGATTGGGGGGGTAGCAGTCTTTAAAGCTGTGTCGGCGGCTTGTAGCGCGCCAAGCCTTTGAAGCCAAAAAAAAAAGGCGATCTCATTGTAATCGAACAGGCGCGAAGGCGACAAAGCATGCAGGAGGATAAACATGTCGAAAAGGGAGGAAATTAACGCGAAAAATGGACAAATCAATGGTTTAAGATTGGAGAAGCGCTAAGGAGGGGAAGGACGAGCATTACAGCTGCTCTTCCGAAGGGCCGAAGAGAGGTAAAAGGCGGTATCTCTGACAGTTGGGGGGGCTAAGGCAAAAAAACCTAAAAGAGATGAACCGGGAAAGGTTGCGAGCCAAGGCAGAAGAGGATTTGTCAGGGCCGAAGGGAATGGAAAAAAGTCAGACTTGAGAGTCCTCTCAGCTAACAGGTTGTCGTTTGGGGAGCGCTGGTAGGCTGGGGGGGAGCACTAGCGCAGACAGAACTCTCTGTTCGGGTATTGCGAACGCATAAAACGTAAAGTTTTTCGACAGTTTATAAAGATCGTCAAGAACGGGGAGGAACCACAGGATGGAAACGGGTTCGTTCGACTGCTGAGGCAATTGAAAATTGACCAGAGTGCGTGGGGGAAGAGCCGCCACAAAAAACCCGGAGTTGCGGGATCGAGAAGGTATGCGAATAGCAGATCGAAGGAGGGAAATTTCCCCGTCACCATGATGAACAAGACTTTATAGGATTGAGAGGGGTGAAAACGTCCAATTTGGAGAAGAAACATATAGACGATGTAAGTGGTGTCATCTTCCTACGAGTAGGCTCGACTGTCTGTCAAACAAAAAGAAGAGGTGGGTGTGATATCGTAGTTGGTTTCAGCTAGTGGGTCGAAATGGGTGGCAAAGTGTAACCTAAAAAGGAGGAGGTCGATCAGAACAAGCACAGTGGTCTCCACCGTGATCACGCCGAAAAAGACCGTTCCTGCCAGGTTCTCGAGCTGGAAGGATGCGGTTCGGACGAGAGGGTCTGTCAATTTTGGTCTGTCTACCGTGACCTTACCGGGAGGGGATGTGGAACAGCCTCGAAAACTTCTTGTGGGGGCGAAGGGGTCAATTGGAACTTGAAAGCTGTGGCGCCGCGGCAAGAAATGTGTATTTGGGTTTTTTGCGTAGATTGGCTACGTATGGTGGGTCACTCCGGAGGGAGAGGGGAGGGAACTCAAAGAGATATCCGGACGTGAGTCCACTGGATAGTGATTAGGAAGCGCGAACACGAAATTTTGGAGGGGAAGGTCCGTTCGACTTGAGGGGAACTTTATGGCCAGTCCAGGACAGCGAGTTTGGGGAGTTGCAAAGATAACTGCGGATCTTATATTTCTGAAAGGCCAGAGATTGGCTTATCATCGCTTAGACCAAAAACGAACGAGGGTCGGCAAATGGATGCGATCCGCTGCGAAAAGTCAGCCGTGATGCACAGAAGACAGCAAATCATAGGGAGGATAACTTGGAAAGCGGCTGACTCACAATTTAAAGCGGCCTACACCAGATTGTCAAAACTTGAAAAAAAGAAAATGGGGGGGGAATTGTTCCCGAAGGAGAACAGAAGGGTGGAGGGGTGCGATTCTTGACCATTTGGTTGGCTTTTTAAAAAACATGGGTGATCGCGTGCACGAAAGGACCATTTAATAGGGTCATTAAGAAATCGAAAAGAAACAAGGCGGA
>Ga0179593_1361043_pt1 | contig 22620 bp, 33 predicted proteins | sample CZODoug2_1_08_16_FD_185931 | JGI IMG/M metagenome (GOLD analysis project Ga0179593, IMG submission 185931) | Vadose zone soil fungal communities from Angelo Coast Range Reserve, California, USA - CZODoug2_1_08_16fungal (PacBio error correction) | ecosystem: Environmental > Terrestrial > Soil >...
GGCCGGCATCCAAAGAGGGGCGATCACAAAGAAAAAAATAAGCTGTGGTTCGAGGTCAAGGGTGAATTATAAAACAGCCCTGAAGGAGAGCGAGAAGAGAGGGTTTTAGGGGTTGCCCGTTCAGGGGGGGTCATTGGAGGTGATGTGGCATAACTAATAGAGGAAGGAAAAAAGAAAGGAGGGAAACGGGACGGAGACGGAGGGGGGGAACATGGGCCGCGTGCTGACTTGGACGAAAAAGAGAATGAGCACGATTCACTCAACAGGGCAAGATTCGATAGGTGAGGATTGCATCTCAAACCAAACGCCGGCAGTTTAGTTAAGGGAAGGGGTCTTGCTGAAAAAGATCCTCGGACCCTTCAGCTGAATTCTAGGAAAAAAAAAGATGGCGAAAACGGGCGGCAAAGATGAAGCGCAAGGTCCCTTTCAAAAAGGATGGGGAGCTCAGGGAAATAGGCGTTTGGGGCACAACAGAGGGGAAAATTGCGAAAGGGTTGCAGGGACGTCATAAAATGCCAGCTGAATCCGCTTTGGGGAAGCGGACCAAATTGAAAAGGAAAAGGCAAGAGGAGCACTTGAAGGAAAAGGGGGATTAAAGAGATAAGGAACGGGAAAGAATGGTGAGCTGTAACTGATTTCGGGGGGGGGGAGGGATCAAAAGGTGGCTGATAACTTGGCCGGAAGTGAACTTTGAGCGTTTAAGGACCCATCGAACTGGTTAGTCGAGAAAGAAGGAAGAATGTGGGGATTTATTAGATGGAGACCACCAGGAGAAGGGTTGTCTAAATTCATTTCGGGAAGGATGGACTGAGAAGGAGGGATTCGTGAGGGTGCTTGTGGAAAAGGGCAGTCCGTGCTGAAAAAGGGGCCGAGTACTTTTAGCAGGCTGGGCGGAAATTGAGACGGAGCTGAAACTCGGGGCCCAGACGGGAAGAAACCGCAGAGAGAGAGTGCCGTACTAGACAGTTCTGGAGCGCTCGACCCAGCCGTGACTTCATAAAGGGGTGCTCCCGCAAAGGGAGGTCCGCGTATAAAATGTGGGGAGGAGGGGGACGGGCAAAGGCCCATTGAGATAGGGACTTGGCCGTGGGATGTGGGGTGCTTGGCCAGCTTGGAAAAAAAGGGGAGGGGGGAGGCGTTTTTTGTGTAGGCAGCGCTTGGACAATTTGCCAAAAACAAAAAAAAAAGCGTCTAATTAAGGGGGAGGGGGGCTGGGGAGGGGTGGACTCATCATCATCGAACATTGGGAAGGGGCGCAAAAATGTAAAGGCCTTCGCCGACAGCGGATTCTTGACGATGGGGGGGCGATAGGAAGTTCCACACGAGCTGGAAAAACGCGACTCGATGCGCAAAGTTGGGCGATGAAAACTACCCCGCGAGGTGGGAACAAAGGGCACTTCCCAGACGAAGGAGGGTATGTGATTAAACAAGAATCCAGGGGTATTTGGGGGGAAACTAAAGGGCAAGGCCCTCGTCTGCGAGTGGACCTATAGGCGGCTTAGAACCTGCGGCAAAAGAAGGAAAGAGGGGGTGCTCATTTGGCAAGTCCAAGGAGACTATACCCTCTGCAAGGTAAAGGAGCTACGTTTATGAAGGCGAGGGGGGGGGAAAATTCCCCGTTAAGGAGAGATAGAAGGCAGACTATCATTACCTGGAGACTTGAGGGATGAAAAGGTGTCAACAAAAAAAGCGAATTAATTCGAAAAAAAAGAAAGTTTTTCTAGAAACTTGAAGAAGATTCCCGTGCGACCCCAATAAAATATTTCAAGTTTAGACGGGCTTGGGGTTTGAGGGGGGGTGGTAAGAGGAATCCTGAAGAGTAGTGGAGGGGATGGAACGGAAGGGTCTAAGGAAAAAAGGTCAGGTGAGCAGATTAAGGGCGGAGACAATCGGTGCACGAAAGGGTCGTTCGCAAGGTCAACAAATATTTAGAGTTAAGAGCACCTGGGTTTCAAAGACAGGGAAGGGGATTCTAGGTGGGGGGTTACAACGGCGGGAACAAAAAACGTCACCACCAGAACACCATGCCTAAAGGGAAATTCGCACTGTCAGAAGAGGAAGGGATATTCGAACACAACAAACGATAGACCTCGACAAATAATATCGAGGAGAATGTAAGGTTTCCCTCTGTCTTGGTGGACGTGGGGTCCTACAGGAAGGGGGGTTTCAATGAGGATCCTTGAATAAAAGAACCCTTCGCGCAAACGCGCATAAGAGATAGTTGTGCCCATTGAGGTAAAAGGGAAAAAAAAGAAGAGTTTAAAAGTCGAAGCGCGGAAAGGCTCCCTTCCGGCAGGTCACTCTTGTTCGCAAAAACGAAGCCGAAAGGAATCCCATTTCTTTCACTGACAGACGGGACCAGTAAAAAAAAAACAGACAGCCCCTCGTCAATATACGAGCCTATGTAGGGTCCCGAGAAACAAAAAACTGAACGTAGTACTAGTGGGCCAGGATACTGGGTGGCCCATCAGCAGATCAAACTTACGGGGGGGCAGGCGGCTAACGTCGGGTATGATATTAACGAAAGAGTTCCCGCAGAGGTCATATATGAAATTTGAAACGCAAAGGAAACCATGAAGCCTGCGTATTGAGATCTCAAGACCGACAACAAGAACGCAACGCAGGCTGCAAACGCCACGGGGGGGGCCACTAAGCCGATAAAACGGGAGGAGATCGACGCGAAGCAGGGGAAGGGGACAGATTCTGTTTAAATCAGTTCAATCCTCAGCATCCGCGTAAGGCACTTCAGCTTTCTAAGCTCAATCTATTAGGAACAGAGGAGAGACGCTTCAAGAAAGGGGTACGAGAAATACGCTCTCTCCGATCGGAGGTTCTTAGGGGGCCTGGGAAAGGTGTCAGCTCTTGGTTTATTGGAGGGGGAAGAAAGAGCGGAAACGAAAAAAAAAAAAAGACCGCTTCGGCAAATTGTAAATCGAGGGAAAAAACCGCGAGTGACGGAAGCAAGAACATGTACCGGATTAGGAGTTGAGCCGTTGCACACGACCCGAAGCCAGGGTCTCGCGAAAAAAAGCTCTTGGACATGGGCTGGAGAAAAACGGAGGAAAAATGAGTCGTATCTGGAAGCACGCCTCAGCGGTACTAAAAGCCGCGGGGAGCCGCTCTGTGAGGTCGCCGGAAACAGAGTTCCGCCGACCTCGCCGAATAGAGAAACAAGTCGAGGGCGTAACTGACCATCGTCAAAAAAACTAAAAAAAACAGGTGTGCGCGTCGAAGGCAGAAAAAAAGAGAGGACCAAGAAAAAGCGAGGGTTGTCTCCATCAATGAAAAGGTGACGTCATGGTCTCTAGTGAGACAGGAAGGAAATACTAGGAAGAATTATGCGCAGCAGTCTAAAGAACGCCGGGGGGCTAACAAGTGAGAAAAAAACTAAAAACTGTTGGGGAAAAGGAAAAGGCAAGAAAGAAGAAAAGCCGAAACAGGCGCGGAAAAATTCCGTTCCCTTCCAAATGAAGTATAAAACAGCTAAGGCGAAAAAAGGAAAACTCTTTAAGGAACACTTGCGCGAGGAAAGAAACCAGGGGTCAGCTGATTGGAAGTCGAAAATGGGGAGCCAGTCAATAACGAAAGGCCCATGGGCTTGAAATCCTATCTGGGAGGGGAATACGCTCAATGGGGATTCACTCATACAATCCATCAATACCATCGGAGGCGAGAAGTCTACTTCATTAAGGAAAAGCCGGCTGAAATAAAGAAGACAAAAGATCCTCAAGTGCGGGTTTAGACTTACAAAGAAAACTCTCGACGAATTCGGGCCAGGGGGGGAAGCGGTACCGGGGAGAATTAGCCGATTTTCCAGGCGGGGAGAAAAAAGGAGAAAAACGCGCGGATCCATACACTTCCAAGGGGGAATTGCGTGTGGTAAGTTTTCGGAAAATTCTCCCAAATCAATTTGCGACGAGGAATGAGTTACAAATACTCGTTGGTTGGCAGAAAGAAGTACCGAGAGAAGGCAGGTACCAGCTTTTTCAGTTCAAAGGGAAAGGCAGCTCTCGGGGAAACAGCAGGGAGATAGAGGTTGTGCTTTGTTGTAACTGCAGTAAAAAGGGGGGCAGAATGCTTGGGGAAGTGAATGTAGGCGCCGCACGAAAAGAGAGGGAAGGCCAGCCTAGGGGGAAAAGCGAGGGGGAAATAGAGGTGCTGACGCACCGGTGTGCTCGGAAAGCACGTAAAGAGACAGAGTCCGCCAGCCGGCCGTAGGGGAACCGCGCTGGTACATGGAGAGGACTTGGGCCCCTGTGAAGGGTTGATAAGGATCAAGTTCAAAAACGCCATAATATCACTATGAAATCAACTTTTAACTCCAAAGGGGTTGCAGAACCAAGTCCAAACGTAGGAGGCGCAAATGTTCCAAAACAAGAAAAAGTCCTACATCTAGGAGAAAAACAAAACGAGGAAGGGAAAGAGAATATTACCACTGTTGGTCGGATTCTCTTTCTCCTAAGTTTGATACTTTTTGCGTCGGTCACGTTTTGGGGGGAGGGAAAAAAAGTTTCTGGGGAAGGCGAGTCAAATGGAAGGGCGCGGACGTGATTGCTCGTTGTCGAAAAGGGAAAAACACCAAGGTGATTGAGAAAGGGTAGGTTCCAGCTGGGAAGCACCGCCTTAAAAAGAGCTGATCCGAGGGCAGAAATCGTGTGTCCGTGAGACAACTGGGAAGAACATAGTATGAGATGGGCACGATCACCTGGGGTTCCGGTGGGGGTCCGCTCTTCCTGTGGAAGGGATGTTGCGGCCATAAGGGGGGGCCTACTAAGGTAAGGGAATCAAAGGATAACATTTGGGAGTCGTGATTCCAAAAGTAAGGAGAAGGGTCGGAAACTGTTTCTGAAAGAGTTCAGGTAATAGTCACTAACCTGCCCTAGGCTGGAAAGATCTCCGGTACCGAAGCCTGCCGGGGGGTTTGAACTGATGTGGTCAAAAATCTTGAAAAATTGGGAAGGTAAGGTGATGGTAGAGGGATTTTGTGGGGCATACGGAGAGAAAATACAAATACTTCTGGGCTTCCTGGGGGGGGAGGAAAAAGGGTGTGTTGGAAGGTGAACGCCTTCCTCAAATTCGATGGTCGCTCTCACAAATCTAACCTGGCCTGGAGGCCGAGAGTCTTACGGACGAACAAGTGGGCGTATTTAAAGGTTCATATCAAGCATGGAGGCCATCGCTAACGGGAAAAGAGGAGGGGGAAGGATCTATCCTTTAGTCTAACCACTTGCTGGGGTCGGGAAAAAAAATCCCAAAGGCACATGGGACTAAAAAGAAAGATAGTGTCTAAATCTTTGTATCCAAGAAGGCCGCTCATTCAGAAAAGCTTTGTAAGATTCGGTGGCAGGAAGTTCCTGGGGAAATGAAGGGCGGCACTAATAAGGGGATTGACCATGAAGTGAAAAACGGGACACAAAGTGCCTCTTGGAGGGGGCGGGGGTGCTGGCCTGGCGAACAAGTGGGCGTAGGTGAACGGGTCCTGAGGCCATGGAAAAAGGGGAGGCGAGTTAAGAGACCCTAATGAATTCCGGTAAAAAAGTAATTCCTAGGGGGGGGGGGCTGGGAAAAGTGGCGATGGGCCACGAGGAGGGGGGTGGCGCAGGGAGATGTGGTCTAAGGGAATGCGCAAAAACGATGAGGTAGTGATTTGACGCTTTGCGTCAAGACGCGAGGGGGGGTTACGAAGCGGTCATTCGTAGGCTTCTCCGTGTTGATGTCGGGCCGGAGACAGAGAAAACGGTCTTACACTAGCAAAAGATGAGGGATGGCTTTCCGCACTAGATTGCTGGAGTCGCGCAAACCTAACGCATTTTGGGGGTGGAAAAAAGGTTGTGTTTTAAGAAAAAGGTTAAGAGAGTTCGGGGTCGCAGGGGGGAGATTTGCAACTACATGTTAAAAAAAATAGGAAAGCCCTTTTTAGGGGGGTGGTCTTTGTCATTTAAGGGGGAGAAAGTTCCACTCTTTTTGGGGAGAAGGTATCAATTTGCCGGGAGGGAGGGGGGGGGAAAAGGTGGTGTGTACGGGTTAATTGAGGAGCTCGTAATCTGTAAATTGTCGAGCGCAAAATTTGGAAAGGGGGGAAGGGGATCCCATCTATGACTTAATGGAAGATGGGCTATAAGAGTACATTGCACAGGAAAGTCAAGTATGCGCTGGCGATGTACCGTCAAAGGGGTTAGGGGGGAAGAGGGCACTGTGAAAGCTATCTTGTAATGCGTACCTCGGGATTGGGGGGGGGGGTCACAAGAAGATGATTTCATTAAAACTGAGTCGGTTCGGCTTGCGGTTACCGAAATGTTCTCTAGAAGGGATTTAATGAGGGGTTTACAGAATTAGCGTTCTGGAGGGGCATGTCCTCTAGTTCTCAAATCCGCAAGAAAGGGGGGGAAGAAGAAGGAAGGACAATTAAGGAGAGATCACAACTAGGCGAAGAGTGATCTCAGAGAGGGCAGCCCGCTCGAGATCATATGAGGAAGGACAAACTAGTCAATTCGTAGCGCCAAAATTCTCCTGAGAATGGTCAAAGGTGTCGACATAGATCTGTAACTCCCTTTGTTGAAAGAAGGAAGGGGGGTTCCCGTTTCTGGGGGAGGGGGGAAGAGGCCATTGACTCGTGGAAAAAGAGAAGTTAATGGGGAGGGAGCGTTTCGAATGCCCGGTGTACCAAAAGGAGGCAGATGCAGGAGGAGAAGCGGCACTACTGGAAGAGACACGAGGTAGGGGAGGAAGACAAAAATTTTAATTTCCGAGTTTTTAGAGAGGGGGGAATCGTATTCATTAGAGTCCTTTGGTTTCGAAAAAAAAAAAAGGGCCTGAAGGAAGAAAAAAGACCCACCGTAGAAAAGGGGAAAGCTCAATTGTTAACGAAGTAAGTATTTGATGCTTAATCTCTCTCAAAACCAAGTAAGTAAATTAAAGAAGACGAATTTCTCGTCATTGAAGGGAGAGATTCTAAAGGGGAACTTGGGTGATGGTCTTGGGTGGTTCGCGGTTTGTCCTATACAAGGGGGGGGGTGAACCAAGCTAGAAGAAAAATTCACAAGGAACCGGACGGGGAGAAGAAGCAAGATGTTGAGGGGACGAACGCTCAACTTTCGTGGGCATAAAGGAAGTATGGCAGGAAAGCAGGAGAAAGACGTCACGAGGAAAAAAGACCACCATCCTCATCCATCCTAGTGACGCGAAATTTAACAGTTAGCTCACCCCCTACCAAAGAAAAAAAGACAATTGAGGAGAGAGTCAGGGGGTAGCCTCTTAAATCTAAATGCAAATAGGAGGGAAAAGGGGAACGACGATTTAAGAAGGTTTGGCAAAAGTAAGAGAGACCTGACGGTAAGGAGTCGGCTACCTGCTAAGGGGGCTGCAACTAATATTGGAAGAGGCAGGAAAGGGAACGATGCTCAAAAGCCTAAGCGACAGGTGGAGCTCTACGAAGGGAAACCGGCCACCGGAAACGCACGAGGGAGGATCAAACTACAATTTTTGTCCCTACGCACTAAAGGAAATAAATAGTAAGAAAGGCAATGGGGACGAGTGACCTGGCATACGGAGGGATTCCCAAGACGAAGAAGTACATCTTAAGCTAGAAGGGCTCATTGAAGGAGGGGAAAAACACCGAAATGCGAGTTAAGAGTCCAAAGCTCGGTGGAGGAAAGGGGGGGGAGGGCAGCGCTGGGGGACGATTCCATCACGATTATAACATCGTCATTAAGGAAATCATAGGGTAGGAGGGGGAATGATTGCACAGGGGGGGCTCTATTAAAGGAAATTGGGAGAAATGATAATCTCAACCAGAAGAAAAAAAGCGAAAAAAAAGGAAACGAGACGCAGGAGTAAATTGAAAATCAAACGTGCGCTCTACAAAACGCGCGAAAAATCGAAAAAAGCTGGCCAAGACACAATAAAAAAAGGCAGTATATCGGAGGAAGGCTTCCCCGGACCAAAAGGGAGTATGGCGATCTCGACAAGCTGTAAAAGGTGGCATGGAGGAAAAAAGAATGATCGACAAAAATGCAGAGGTGGGAGCGCCTTCAGCAAAAGCGAAAGAACGCCGCCGATCGCGGGTTGAGCCGTCATGGTACGAGTTGAGGAAGAGAGCTCAAAGAGAGGTCTCGCAACCGAAAGAACCTGAGGATCTACATCTGAAGGTAAAGGACTAACAACAAAAAAGAAACAAGCTCATCACAGCGTTGGGAAACGACAGGCGCAGCATAAAAAAAAAACAAAAAAAAAAAGAAAGAAACTGACGCGGACTGGACGGTTGTCCTCCGAAGGAAGAAACAAATGAGGGAAGGAGTTAGGGAGAATGGAAGGAGGAAGTAAAAACTCTGCCAGCGCCGACAAGTCGAAGGGAACTGAGGCTACAAGGGAGCCAAAGAACTGTTGGATGCAAAGGGAAAAAAAAACACGAGGGAAAGGAAGAAGCAACAGGCTGGGGACCGTTCACAAGGGAAATCAGGAGTCATCAAAAAGACTAATTCGTCGCCGCTGGCAGGAACGTTGACGATCCCAAAGCGGGAAAGAGCTGGAGGCGTATTGGGGATCGAAAAAGGGGCGCCAGCTGCAAGTCGAAAAAGGGCCTAGCATTGAAAAAAAGATCATATCGGTGGGGGATTAAAGGGCCTCAATTACGAGCGGAAAAGGGGAGCGCATCGGAGGGCATATCTCACATCAAAAGCTCCAGGGGAGAAGAAGCTCATGAAATCGAGAAAGGAAAAAAATTCGGGTTGGGGGGGGGGGTTTGAGGGCGAAAAAAGAGAGAAGAACTTCAAAGGGTGTCTGGGTGTCTGCCCTCGGAGAGGAGGAAGAAGGAGGGCCAGGACGCTGCGAACTGAAAACCAACCCATCGGCGCCAGCAAAGAAGAAGGGGAAAGGTTCGTGGGGGGGAGAGCCGGAAGAGGAGGAAAAAGATTCCAGGCAGTATATCTAATGGTGGTTGGGTCCAAGTTTCAAAAGGCAGGAAGATGAAATACGACGTCTCCGAGGGGAGACTCTTAAAAGGCCGAAGATTCGCGAAACATGCAATTGTTGGGGGGAGGTGTGGAAGAAGAAACGATGAGCTGGGAACCGGCCCTACTTAAGAAATTAGGAGAAAAAGAAATGGCTAAGCGGCCGTAAAGCACCTCTCATTATATGCTGGGAGACACCGTGGGGGGTCCACCAAGGTATGCAGAGGGGAAGGAAAGGATCCTATCCTGCCTGGGCGAACCTCTCAGTGTACCATAGGCTTGGCACGTGGAAAGGAGTGGGAAAAATGAGGCATCAGTCCAGAGGACCGGAAAGGAAGGAGTAACGGGGAGGACAGACTACGGTCAGGAAAAATGCAACTCTCTTCAAGAGCGAGGGATATGTGAGGCAAAAAAGAGAAGAAAGGAATACTCTAATCAAAACATTCTGGGAAATATAGATTACCGAAGGGGAGGGAAGGGTCTCGCTTTGGGATCCAAGCACGCGTTTGGGCTACAGGTGGGAGAAAAATCAGTTAGGAGAAAAGGTTTGAGCGAACTTCATTCAAAGGAGGGAGTGGGTGAATGCTACTGGGAGACTCTCCAGGGCCACGCAGTTTGAGGGGGAGGTTAAAAAAGAGGGTCAGAAGGGAGGGAGGGAAAAGAGTGTATCCACTCATGCACGGCTGTTGCCACGAACACGTGCGGCCTCAAAGAACTACTTGCAGACTTGGTAACGGAATTTGGTCCGAAATGCTAATGAGTGTTTTCTAAGGAGTCAATCGGTTGGACGTATGGGGCCGGGATGTCTCGGTCCTAGTCCCCTTTTGGAGAATTTCGTCATGTCAAAAAGAAAACAGAGGATCTTCCTGGGGGAAAGAATAGTTTTGGCCTTTAACGGAAAGAAAATGCTGAAGCACGCCGTCCGATCGGCCTAAGGGTTAAAACTGATTACAAAAAAAGGGGAGGTAGGCAAGGTTTAGATCTTCACTGAGGGGGGGAACGGGGGGGAGGGTGGGGAGAGCTGGAGACTGCAGCAAACAGAGAGAAAAAGGAAAGGTGAACTGGGTGTGTTTATCACGAGATGGAGGGGGCAAGGGACTGCGGCGCCTTAGATCTGGCGAATGCCTCAAAGGCAAAACCAAAAGGGAAGAACTTATGAAGTGCTCATTGCTGGAAGACAAACCCAAACGAAGAGAAGGTTCAGGCTTCGCGGGCATTATGAGGAGGTAGTCCAAGAGAAGATCGATGATGCCGGAGAGAATCCGATGAAGAAAAAACGTCATTGGGCGAGAATCTGCCCAGGTGAGGGGAAGAGGCGGATAGAGTCAACTAAATAGGCGTTTGCGCAATGGCTAAAGGAAAAAAAAAAGGGTTCGAAATCATGGAAAGAAGAGGGAAGAGAGAGGCCAGCTTGGTAAAAAGGCTTCAAGAAGAAGGGAGATCAGGGACAGCTTGTGTTCCCTCTATCAGCGGAACACATAATTGTGAGAAAATGGTAGTCGGGCATGGAAAATGGCCGGAAGAACTGTGCTGATTGAGAAAGGGAAGAGAAGTAACATTGGCACGAAGAATTATAACAGAAGGGGCGTCGGATCATTCGGGAAGCCCCATATGGGTGGGTATGTGGCTTGGCGTGGAAATCGGGGCTTCGAGTCAAGGGTTTTCCGGGGCTGGATGAGACTCAACCAAAGGGAATCGGGGTGAGGGGGAGGAGCTGGGAATAAGGAGGGCGCTCTATGTTAAGGAGGAAATGCGGCGGGAAAAAATCGGGGAGAATATTTGCCCGATCTTAGAGGCACGACGAAACAAAGGGACAATCTGCGCTAATTCTGGCTTCGAGGAGGGGGGAATTGGGAGTCAGGACGCTGACAGCAGAAAGAGGATAAGCATGCGTGGGAGAAAGAGACGAGAAAGAAAAAGAAAGAGAGTCGCAGGTAAAGAGGAAATTTGTGGGAAAAAGGGGACGGTCAAGAAAGAATCTAATAAATCGGAAGGAATTGTGTTGGGGGGTATGGCAAGAGGTTTTCCGCTTTGCTTGGTCAAAGGTTTTTTAGAGGAACGAGGGAAAAAGGGGGCCGAAAAGGGGGGGGAGAGGAGTGGGGTTGGAGATTTTGCAGGGGCGTCTCTTCTAAGAGAGGAAAAGTTCCTTATAAAGAGGGAGAAAACTTGGAAGACCGGCGCCGCAAAAAAGAGGGAAAGGGGTACATTAACTATGGGGGATATCTAGGGGAAGGAGGACACAAGGGCACCTCTCTGCAGCATTGGCGAGATGAAGTCTAGGGGGAAAGGCTAAGAAAAGATAGGGGAGGAGGGAGGGTAAGGGTACCGTCAGGATTGGGGGGAAGAAGCTGAGGAAAAATAAAGCTTCGGCCCGGAGGGGCCTCGGTCGGGAACGGAGGTAACCGAATTGGTGAAGCCGCAAGTCTTGGGAAAAAGGGAAGGGGGAAAGTCAGAGGAAATCTCGGACTGACGATCTGACAGGGGAGATTAAATGTTCCTTAGATGAGGAATAAGGAAAAAGAAATGGACTTAGGAATAGAGGCAAGTAGGAAGAGAGAAAAGTGTAAAAAAACAACCAAGAAAAAAGGGAACGGGGCCAAACTAGATCAATGCAGGAAAGCAAAGGGTTCCTCTAAGTCTGCAGGATGAAAAAGTTAGACCTCAAACTCACTCAGGGCATCCAATGTTTGGGGGAGGGACTTGTGGGAAACGGAGTGGGGAAGGTACTTGTAAAGCGGGTAATCGCAAGGCTGACCCGTACAAGAGAAAAGGGACTTAGGAAGAGTGAGTCAGGGTGTAGAATTCACGGGGGAGGTGGAATCATGGGAAAAAATAGTCGCTACGCGATGGAAAAAAATCGTCGTTCGAATGGGACACAAAATTAAAGAGACCAGTTGGCTCGCAAGGGGGGAGTAGTAAAAGATATCAGGGGGGGGGTTGCAACCCAAAGTCCTGTAATAAAAAAAACCGCTCAAAAAAAAGAAAAGTCACCGAAGGAAAAACAAAGGGCCGAGCCTCTTAATTGGGAAAAAGAGAGACACAACAAACGTAGATGAGAAGAAAACGATTAGAAAGATCAGGTAGAGGGAGAGTGATTTGGGGAAAAGGGGGGAAAAGTTGCGACATGGGCCACTGGCGGAAGGGGGGGTGGGTGTGAGTGATCTTGGGTACACGAAGAAGGACAGTGGGGGGGGTACACAAAAAAGGATCGGGAATACGCCTTACACAAAAGAGACAACCGGTAAGAAGAGGAATGTTGTATTGCAAATGTCGGTGCGAACATCAGTGAGAGAGCCGACATCTTACGAAAGAAGCTGAAAAAAAAAATGCGCCACCAGACCGACCATCCCAGGAAAAAAATACTGTCAAGACGCAGAGGGAAGATTAAAAGAAAAAAAAAAACAAGACCAGAGCCAAAAAGGGAAAAAGGGCCGTTATGTCAAACGGACGCTGTAAAGATCATTGCAAGAAAATGAGGAAAACGGGCTTGGCGCGACGCATTTAAAGAAGAGGTTGGCCACGTCAGCAAGAGAAGGTGGCTCGTGCTAATCTCAGAGAAGGGAAAATTAGAACATTACGGAAAAAAAAGGTACATAAATCGCAGAAGAAAACAGTGCACACCGGAAGAACTGGAGGGTTGGGGTAGAGAGAAAGGGAACTTGAACAGAAAAACTAAGAGGGTGCCCAAGCAATCGTAGGACTAAGCAAATCCGAAGGGGGACTCGAAGACAGAAATCTGGCTAGAACCTCAGATTAGGGGGGGGAACAAAAAATAAAGTAGACAAGCCTTCTGACTCCTCTAGATTGCTCAGTGGGGGAATGAAAGCACCTAGGATAGAGTGGGAAAACACTAAAGAGCACGGAAGAGGTGTCCTGAAAAGAGAACTCCCCTCGTCATTAGAAAGAAGAGGGGGCTGCGAATTGGATGTCCCAATTTGTGCGTCTACAAGAAAGGGTCAAGTGATGGAAAGGGAAATAAAATCGACACAAGCACTAGGAAAAAGGAGGGGCAAAGTTGAGAAAAGAGGAATGAGCTCTAAGAACTTAGCACGCAATGGGCAAAAGAACAAAAAAAAGAAACGAACTAGCTTAGTGCAGGGGGGGGGGGGGAATTGCCCAGGACCCTAATCCAAATGGCTCGGGGAATCGCGATCTCTTCAATTGGCTGGATAATGAAGAGAAGAAATCCATTTCTTGATCGGGGAAATGCAACGACCAGTATATCGACTGACAGAAGAAGAGGCCGACGTGGACTGAAGATATTTCTGGAGAAGCAAATGCTCGAGAGCTTCTGCGACGCCGCTAAACCTAGGAGATCGATAGAATTCTGAAAAGAGTTAAAAATCGAAAAATAAAATCAAAATAGGGTAGGAAAGGGAAGAATAAAGAGAAGGGACTGGAAAAACCTCGACTTGGAAAAATCACACTAAATACGGGGCATGTGGGAGGTATGAATCAATAGGAGAAAGGGGGGAGCAACCTACGAAGGTCATGGTATAACGCGCTACAAGGTAAAGAAACTCCCAATGTTTTAGGTTGAAGAAATAAAGCGCCAAGGAGGTCGAGAACAAAGTCGTGTTACAGTTAATTTGGAAGGGGGGAGGGGGGGGGGAAAGCAACGCTAGACTAGGAGGAACTCATGGCAAACTTTGCCGAGCCCACCAGGGAGGATCTCCAGCGATGACATGAGCGTCGGGTAAAAAGGGGCGAAAGATAGAAAGAGAAAAAAAAAAGAGGGAGGGCCACAGCATATAGGTGAAGAAAAAGGCAAGCGAGCACCTGGCTTTAACATCTATAAAAAGGCATTGGCTCGAACATCTAGAGGGGGGAAGAAAAAAACCTCAGAACTTAAGGAGATCTAGTCAACCATGCGGGGAACTCAATAAAAGAAAGGAGAATCCAGGAGGGGGGGTTGTTATGAAGCACTCGACACTCCAGGAAAATTCGGCAGTGTGCGAGGGGCGTTACGCTTCGCCATGAGGCCACTTGAAAAGAAAATGCGCCACCAGCGCGATTAAAAAAAAAGGTTATAAAAGGTTCTGGTTTGGAGGGAGAGGAAAGGAGGTCGACCAAGGGGGGTCCGACAGAAAAATCTAAAATGATGGAACTTGGGTTGGGCAAACAAGATTAAAACGGAGGACGGAAGAAAAGAAAGATCTTCAGATTCGTAAGGGAAGAATCACACTGAGTACAAAGGGAGAAAAAAAAACAAACTGCTCTCGCTGTGGAAAAGGGGTGGGGGTAAATGCCGACACGATTGGGGAAGAGGAGGAGTTCCGGGAAGAGAATATGCCGAAAATCAGGGAACTAAGAGAAGCACCATGAAAAGAAAGGGGCAAATCGATAATAGCTGTTGGCGGGGAACCGTTTTTGGAGAAAAGCCCTATTAGAGAGGTAAAGATTCCGCACCGGGCCTCCGGGCGAACACCCTTGTGACCTAATTCGGACTTGGAAGGGCCCGGGAGGATAAAGAATTTCAAAGCGAAAAAAACAGGAAAAGAAGTTCGAGAGGAAAAAAAGAGTGGGCATAAAAAAGTAGAAAAAGGCTCAGAAAAAGGGAGCTTAAGCGCTCACTACAACATCTCCGGTCAAAGAGACACAACTAGTGAAAAATGAAACTGACCGGTCTATTGGGGGAAGAAGGGGCGCCATCCTTTGTGAAGAGTGGGTAGAACTTGGCTTCCCACGCCCGGGGTGAGTCTTCCTGTTAGAGTCTGAGGGAAAAGAAAAGGTACTTAGGCTCTGGGTCTAAAAAGGGGGAAAAGGAAAAGTTCATTAGGAGAGAGGGGGGCAGATGGGAGGTTTCGCACGCCGGGGACTTTGACTCAGTCGAGATTCGGGGGGGGAAAGAGAAAACCAACTGTGAAAAGAAAGCCTCAGAGGACTGAGAAAGGTCAAGCGCTTTTGAAGAGGGCAGAGGTACTTGGTTGCGAGGGGAAAGGCTTGAAAGTCGAGGCCGGTCAATGGCCAACTGAACTCGTGGGCATTAAATTTCACACAAAGCAAAACGATCAAGCGGCCTGGTTCGCTATCTTTCCTACCGTGATGCACTGACTAAAAACCCCCGGGAAAGGGAGGTCGCCGAGGGGGGGGTCCCGATCTACTCCGGGGGTGGAAAACGGATTTCAAAAAAGGTTTGGGAAGTGTATTAATCCTGGAAGTGGGGGGAGGGGGGCAGAAGAGGGGAGAGGAACAGATGAAAAAAAAAACTTAGAAGAGGACAGGCTGTAAAGCTCTATTGGGGGCGAGGGGGGGAGCGCCGGTGCCATCTGCTGGCGGAAGGCAGTGACCGGATAACGCCGAAGTAGAATAACGAGGGTCCGAAATTTCCGGCCAAGAAAAAACCAAAAAATTCGGATGAATTCATCTGGAAGCGGTAGTGAGACTTCTTCAAACATTTGGAGGCGAGGATACCGTCAGGAGGAAAAAGAGGATAGTGTTTCGAGACCACGGATGAACCTTCATGGAAATCTCAAGGGGACGGGGTTTTCCTCGCCCGTAGAGTGAAAAGAAAGAGTGCGTGTGAGAAGAAGTGAGAGACCTTATGAAGTCGAAGGGAGATTAAGCCGCTGGCACGAAATAGGGGTGGGAGAGCTGCGGAATAGTCGTGGAAAACTTAAGATCTTTGTTGAGAGAAGAAGGGGGAACGAACACTCATTTGGGGTGCTCCACCTGTGTCGACGAAGGAAGATGGGAAATGGCGAAAATCCAAACATGGGGCTGATGTGGGAAACTGGGAGGGATCGCAGAACTTGCCTTGAAAAGGAATTGGAAAAGAGCTTCCTGAAGGGAAAGGGTAAACTGGTCAAAAGGCCATAATGGTGGTAATTGAGTGGAGAACAACCATGCGAGTTGGAGTGTCGGTCAGTATATTTGGGGAAGGGTCTTAAACGGCAGAAGAAAATCGGGAAAGGGTGGGGGGCTTTGGGAGGGGGGGGCGAGGGCAGTCCTAACGGCTCGATGGGGAGAGACTAGAAGTAGAAGGCGGGTCTCAGCAATAGTGGGAAAAGCTTCAAAGGCTCGTCAACAGAGAGGGAAACACGATTAGGCGTCGAGGCTTCGTCTGACGAGGGGGGGTAGGCACGCTAACAGGTTTGGTCTATGAGTTTTGTGTACTCATGGGGAATAAATTGATAAAAGGAAAAAGAGAAAAGTGGGGATGGTTTGTCCTGTCCTTCCCAGTTTTCTCTAAGATAGACTTCATTTGGATTTGGTGGTCTGTTCAGAGGGTAAGATGGATTAGTTGAAGTCTGGGTTTAGAGCAAGAGATTGTGGAAAGCAGGGGGGAAGGGAAGGGTCTCTGAGGGCTGTTTGAGGAGGGGCGTCGGTAGCGTTCGAAGGAAAGAAACAGGAGCGCAACTTTTTAAGTAGGCAGACTGTTAGGTGAGAAGGAAAGAGATCGTGATTGGCAAGTGAAGGAAAAAGAGCAAACGGAATCAGAGACTTTGCGAGACTACCACGCAAGAAGGGGAAAGAGGGGGGGCGGAAGCCTCGTAAAGGGACTCAGGGAGGTAATGCGGACAATTGAGTGGGGTCCGGAGAAGGGAAATGCCCAGCTTAGGGGGGGAGTTAGCGGGTCGGCTCGTTCGGCGGGGAAAAAGGGGGGGGGCAAACAGGGGGGAGGGGTGCTGGAAAGGGAATCGTATTCAATAAAAAAGCAGAGAGTTTGAAGAGAAGAGACAAAGAAGGGGGACGATTAATGCATCCGAAAGGGGGGAGGAGGGCGTATCTCATCAGGGGAAAGGAAAATGTGCAGCGACTTCCTGTCGAGGAAGGGGAAAGTTGTCAAAAAGTTCAGAAGTAGAGACATTTAGAAACGAGAGGAATTATATGAAAGGGGGGGGAGGGACGTCAAGCAGAACGGGTCCGTCCCTTGGTAGAAAAATTTTGTTGAGGGCTGGAGGAAGGATCGCACAGTTCGGCTCAAAACAGAGGGGGGGTGAGGGGAGAGGTGGGTTCCTTTGTTTGGATAGGAAAAGTGAAGTCAAGGGAGAACTTTTCCGGTCTAACACAAGAAGAGGAGACTAAAAAAAGGGGAGACAATGGTGCAAAGGGGGTAGTCTGAAGCTGGAGGGCGCTAAGGTGAAGCGTATGAGACGCGGGGTTTGGTTAAAAAAAATTAACTTGGAAAAAAGCCGCACTCACAAAGACCCCCCAGTGGGAAAGAAAAAAGCAAAGGGAGAAGAGCCCTTAAGACGTGAAAGAAAATACACCAACCCTATTAGTAGTAAAAGAGATTCTCGTCCATTGGACAGATGTCGACTAGCGATTTTTTAAGGGAGTAAGGGGGGGGGTAGGTGGGAGTGAAAATTTTGGCCAAAGGAAGTTGGTTTGAAACCCAAGGGGGCGATCCGTTGAAAGGAAACCTGCAACCTTGCGCAAACGGGAGGAGGCCATCCGGAAGAGTTTGTAAAAGGAAGGAGGAAAGGGGCGTTTTCGCAGAGACTCTCATGCTCCGGAAATTAGACGACAGAGAAACTGGTCGTCACCCAGCAGGACAAAAAAAAAAAAACGAACTTCTCAGGGCACGGGGAAAAATACTGCCGAATTACCCAAATCATAAACCTAAAGGACCCATCTCTATACAAAGGGAAGAGAGTAAGTTAGGTAAATCTGCATCTAGTCTGCAAGAGGATTAGAACGAATTGGACAGTAAGGGGTTTGGGGCCAAGAAGATCATATAAGGGGAAGGGGATTCTAGACAGTTGAGACGATGAATAAAAAGTGAGTCCCCGAGGGTGATTCATCGCAGGAATTAGAAAAAAGGACCAAATTAGAGCGGAAGTTATTGGATCTACGAAATTGCAAAGGAAAGCGTGCGTAGTCAGCCAGAGGGTACGGGAAAGCTATCAAAAGAGGAACCGAAGCCGAAGCTGGGGCTTGTAACATGAATGGACCCCAAAAGCAAAGAAGAATCAGTAGAAACAAGCAGATGGAAGGAGAGAGGAACCTAGAAAGCTAGTAGGAAAAAGGAAAAGAGGCATGAGAGAGTGCGAGGGGGGGAAATTCCACACTATCTCTCCATGTCCAATGGAAAAGTCTGGGCTAAGAGGTGAATGTGTGAGAGTAGATGGTAAATGGTTCAGGGAATGGAGAGCATCACCGAAGAAAAAGTAAAAAGGAAAAAATTCGGCGGGGTATAAATCGGGTCTTATCTCTAAAAAACGAGTATGAAGCAATAGGTAAATAAAACAAACCAAAAGGCAGTACATAGAGAAAGTCAAATTTCCTTTAACGGACTCAAAACTCCAAATTTCGAGAAAAGAGGGTAGAAGGGTTCTGAAAAAACGCAAGCACAAAATTCAGTTCGGCTGGAGCGCCGTCATCCAATACTATAATATAAAGAAGCAGAGAGAGGAAGCTTGCTCCGATAGGGGGGCAAAAAAAAAGGCCTGGGAAGCTCGCAAAGAGATTAAAAAGGGAAAAACTGCTCCCGACAAAAACTCTCAGAGAAAGCTATGCAGGAAAATTACTGACAAGCCTGAAACCTACAACAAAAAAAAAAAAAAAAAAAAAAAAACAAAAGACCCTCTTTTGATCCAGGAAAAACCAAAACTTAAAGGAACAACCGGAGGGGAGGGGGGGGGCTCCCATCTGGAAAGAAAAATACACCAATTGAATCTTGCAGGTTCTAGGGAAAAATACTGGGGGAAAAGCCTTTCCATGAAAGAGAAGGTACAATTCTACGGGAAGCTAAGGTTTCTCCACTACGAAAGGGGGGGGGAGACATTCCATCAAAAGCTCGCCTACCAAATGCGCGAATGGGACCAAATTAGGTTCAAGCTCGACTAAGGGGCGACGCCGACCAAGGCATTAAAGGGGAAGCGGAAAAAGAGGAAAAGAAAGGCCCGCGTGGAGAAGAAGTTCTCCGTTCTCTCAAGAGTGGGAGCAAAAGAAAGGCCTTTCGATACTCCTATCAGGCAGAAAAGACGGAAGACTCAAAGGGTTCATCTATACAAACCGGGGGAAGGACAGGAAAAAGGGGCTGGCCATCATCCCATACGTAGGAGAAATTGGAAAAATACATGTCCCGAGAATAATCATAAAGAAGCATGCGTGTGGGTTTGGGAGGGGACGAATACTCGCACTAGCTGGGGGGGGAGGTGTCTCTTAAAGAGTGAAGACGGGCGCCATGGAGGCAGAGGAAACAAAGCGCCCCCTCAGAGAGAAACAGCCAAGCCTCAAGTGTAAGAGGGTCGGGGGGGGGTGATGCAGTTGAAACCGAAGAAATTCAGGAAAAAATCTGGGTACTACCGCGGAGGAATAGAAAAGGATAGACTTTTTGTGGAAAATGGGTCAGGAAGGAATTGGCTCTTCCAGCTGGAAGAATGGTGAAAAAGGGACACACAGGGAGGAATCGTAAAGCTCTCTCTGTTTTGAGTTGGGGGGGGAGGAAGGCAGGGGCCTCTATTAAGGGGAAGAAGAACGTAAAAAGTTATGCTGCCTCAACCTGAGCTAGGCAAGGGTGAACGCGCAGGAAAGCTAGGTTGCGGCCAGACAAGGGGGGGGGGTTCTCTTGCACCTCCTGGCTCAAGGAGGGGGTAGAGTGAGGGAAAAGAAGGATTGCTACGATAGGTGTAACCATCTACTCTAGAAAAAACAGACTTTTGAGGAACCCATGTAGGGAAGGCGAAAAAAAAAGGGAAGGAAAACCTCAGAAAAAGAACGGTAAAACGGGCAGGTGGGAAAAAAAGTCGGAAAAAAAAAAGAGGAAGGTCCAAAGCGCTCAAAAACACAACCGATCATCCTCTCAACAAACAAAGAATATTACCGGACGGGAGAGGTTTCGGGAGGAATGGCTCCTAGTTGGGAGGAAGGGGAGTTAAAAAGTTTTTCTGAGTCCCAAAAGGGGGAGGGTAGCTGGTTCTTGCTACCCTCCTGCCGCGGCTAAGGGAGCTGTGAACTTGAAAAAAGGAATGGGATAAGAAAAAGGAAAGGGGGAACAAGACAAAGGAGGAGTTGGGTTACCAGCTGGGGAGGAGACGTCCTTACTTTCGGTACTCAATGGCTAATGCGAGAAGAGGCTGTGGAAACCCACCGGTAGGCGCCGGAATGAAAAAAGCGCGGGGTGAACTCGGACGGTCACTCGCGAGTTTTAACCGGGGGTGGCGGCAGGAAAAAGGGGAAAAGGTTCAGGCTTTCAATGGCCCCAGGAGACGGGCATGGGATGGCATTCCACAAACATAAGGGGCGCGGACGTTCGCGATCTTCGTGATGCTTCTACCTGGCCGTGACGAAGGTTCCGATCGGCCAGTGGTTGAAAAAAAGGGATGTTTTAAAAAAAGATTATGCAGGGAAATCATTAATGAGATGGGTTGGGGGGAACAGAATCTTATAGGAGGGAAAAGGGTCAAAAAACTTAGGAACGTCCGCGGGGGAGGGATATGGGGGGGGGGGGCACAGTTGTCAAAAACGCCTTGGCCTCAATCGGGGAGGGGGGAAGCTACGTTGACCTGAGGGAAAAAAAAAAACTTTGGGCCGAAGTCTTCGAGAGTGGGGAGATTGCTGGGTCTCAAACAAAAAACGCATGCTAGGGAGACTTAATGGATTGAGGGGGAAACATGGCCATCGAGAATTCAAGGGAAAAGTGTCTCCTCATAAGGAGATATTCCACGGCCATGCCTTCAGAGAAAAGGGGTCCTCTCACCGATAGGAGTTCGAAGAGAGCAGTTGCGCATAGGACGAAAAAAAGGGGCTCCACGCAAAAAAGGGGGGTTGGAGGGAAACGATGATCCTGCTTTGGGCACACAGATCAGGCGAGAAATCGCCAATTTTCCTTCCTAAGGAGACAGCAACTGCGCGGATAACAGCGATCATGTGGAACTGAAACAAGAGTTGGAAACTGGTCTGGCGGGCGGGAGTGTGAGGAAAGGGCTGCCAACAGGTGTATAGGGGAAAAAGGGGTTAGCCGCGAGTAAAGAAAAAAAGGTGCGCCTTTCATTAAAAAATAAAGGGCCGGAATTAGATTCGAAAAAATAAAGGAATAAAAGGGATTTGTGCGTTTACAAAGCGGGTGGCTTCGGTCAGTTCTGGGGGGTTGGGGGTGTTCGGATGAGAGGACTCACACCAAGAGAGGTAGGGGAGGGGAGCTTTCCAAGATTACCGACCTGACCAACTGGGTGGTCGATCTCTTGAGTCGGGCGCTGGAGGTCGGCCCAGCTGCGAGCATCGGAGAATACATCGCGGCGTCCACAGAAGGAGAGAAGGCGGCGTGCTGCTTCGCAGCTGAATTCTCTTCTGGGGACGGCCAACATGTTTGGAGGATCATTGTTTTTCGACCAGCCATGGAAAAAAGGGTAACGGAGGCAAGAGAGGGTTAGGTGCGGTCCGGAAAAAGGGGCCCATTTGTCGAAAGGGGTCTTTTGGGAGGGGGGGGGGTTGGCCAGCTTTGTCGCCAGTGCTGAAAGCGCGGTTGGGAACAAAAAGGGAAGAAAAGGGACTAGCAACGACGATTGGGGGGGCGATTTTTCTGGGTCGTGAGAGGAAAAATAGACACTTTCCGGAGAGGCGCACCGGGGTGCAAGCCTTAGCAGGCGATGAATTTCCTAAGGGGACTATCTTTTTAAATGTCACTCATGAAAGAGATCGCCTGGGAGTTGAGAATGAACCAGACTTTCTGGGGTAAAAAAAGCACTAGCCAAGCTCGCGGAGGCGAAACTTACTTGATTGTGGGGACAAAAACGAACTGAGGTTCAATGAAAAGGAAAAGGGGACGATAGTTACCAGAGGTCAGCGGGCTTCGGGACCAAGGAGTGGCAAAGAAGCGAAATGATTGGGGCGGTGGCAAGTCAAAAAAAAAAAGAGAGAAAAGTCCTCCTCTAAGGGGAAAAGGGGCCAGGACTAGAGGAGAGGGAGGCAATACATGTAAGGGGAAAGAAAGTAGAGCATTCCGAGGAGATAAGGACCTTCATGCTAACTTTGAAAATCGTCTTCAAATTCTTACGCAGGGATGAAGAACTTTCATGAATTGAGGGAAAAACTCGGTTCGGACCTAAGACGCTCTGTCCAAAAAAGTTGGGGTAGGAGCTGGGCGAGGAGGGGAGGACCTTTAATACAGCAATGCAAGGTCAAGGCATAGAATTGGTTGGATGGAAGAAGCTGTGGGAAGAGGCCAGGGAAGCCATTGGAGTTCACGTCTCATCCCCTATGAAGAGATGACGCAAAGAAAGAGTTAAGGCAAATGGTCAACAATGGTTAATTATGGAACCTCCGGTTTCTCGAATTTAGTCTTAGGTAAGCTCCTTTGGGAAAAAACAACGGCTTAGGACAAAAGGGAAGAAAAAAAGACCCACCAGTCCAGGAGAAAAGATCGCCTGTCGAACTCCGAAAACACGGATCTAGAATGCGATCGAAAATAGGGGAGGAAAATATATAGTTCTAGATGATGGAGAATATCCTGAGGAGGGGGAGGGTCTGACTGTGGAAATTTATGAAATTGTGGTCGGGGTTGATTTAAATGCAGGTTGGGACGGGGAGTTTGTAAAAAAGGAGGGGGAGAACTGGGGACTACGACCGAAACAAAAAAGGGGCGCACCGGCTCTCAAAAAGAAAAGAATAGTTTTGACCATTGGAGGGAAAGAGCCATTCGTGTCGCAGGCGACCGTTCGAAACGCATGCGCCCTCAGCTCCTAATTCGAAAAAAAGAAATACCAGCATCCGATCCAAGATTCTG
>Ga0179593_1723213_pt1 | contig 22620 bp, 21 predicted proteins | sample CZODoug2_1_08_16_FD_185931 | JGI IMG/M metagenome (GOLD analysis project Ga0179593, IMG submission 185931) | Vadose zone soil fungal communities from Angelo Coast Range Reserve, California, USA - CZODoug2_1_08_16fungal (PacBio error correction) | ecosystem: Environmental > Terrestrial > Soil >...
AAAAATGCTGTACAAAAAGGTCTCCCATAAGATCCCGTCAAGGAGAGAGGGAGATCGCAGGGGGACAAAAGGGGCCGGGAGCTCGCGCGAGGGTCGGATGGAAGAGAAAAAAAGAAAACAAGGAGGGTGAGATAGTGGAAACTGACCTTGCAAACGGGAAGTCAGAAAAACGCCACATCATAAAAAAGTAAGAGGGGGGGAGATTTCGAGTCAACTTCCGATCTGAGTACTGAAAAAGAAAGGTTAACGCCTACAGAGTAAACCAGAAGGAGGCCTGAGGAGACGAAAAATAGAGTTCTTTTAAAAGAAGCCTTATTTCTGGATCTGGATCCGGTAGAAAATAAAAAAGAAGAAAGAAACGGGCTCTAGACCAGAAAGGGGGAAGATGTCGGGGGAGATCTAAAAACTCCCAAGAAGAGGCCAGTAAAGAGCGATTCTGTAAAACAGGAACGTCCAGTGTTATGTCGGGGGGAAGGATTTGTGAAAAAAAAGGGAGCATCAAGCCATAGACAAAAGAATAAACCAAAGAGAATCTCATAGAGAAAAACAAAGGAAGGGGGAAGATGATTACATCGCATCCTACTTTTATGGGAGGGACGGGACGAGGCTATCTTGGTAGGAGAAAAATGATTGACAAAAAGAAGGAGGAACGCTCGTCTGAAATCAAAAAAAAGAAACACACAGAGAAAAAGCACTTGCTCTGTTAAACTGTCAAATAATTCTTCTAAGAGTCAAAAAGAATGAAGGAAATGCACGTTTGAAATGCAGGGAAAGGGGGGTACGTAACGAAGACCAGAACTGGTAGGAGGAGAAGTGGCTTCACCACGGTTGAAACACGCAAAAACCTATGGCGATCCTGCTATGGGGGAGAAAGAACACAGCTAACAACTCAGAAGAGTAAGAAAATTTCAACGGGCGTAAATCAGTGGGGGGTCCGATGATCTCCGGGAAAAAAGTTGATCGGTTAACTACCCCGACAAAAAAGCCGGCGAAAAAAAAGAGGGGGAGTCAAACCATCCACCGACGGAGGCTGCCAGAATCTCAAAAGAGAATGGGGGTAGCACTTCCCGGCTGCTACAAAAAACCGGCTGCCGTACGATGAGATTCTCCAACTAAAGAAGGCGGACAAGAAATGATCTAAAATAGGAGAAGGGATAGCGTAATCATAAAAAAAAGATGGAGGACTCCGTAGGAAAAAAAAAAAATCGAACCATCCTCCTATTAGGGCGATCAGGGAAACAACCAGTATAACCCCGGTCTTGAAGAGGGAGAGGGAAAGGGGAAGTTACTTGGATGATGCCCATGCTGAGGCCATAATACTTTAAAAGCAAGGATCGAATATTCTATGATAAGCAAGATGTGCAGTGTATGACCGCTTATAACAACCATCACAAGAAGTAAGATCTAAAGGACAGGGGTAGGAGGAGTCTCTAACGTCGGGGACAAGGGCAAAAATAGGCTTTATCAGGAAAGGAGGTAGACAATGCGCCGAGGAAAAAAAAGGGGGCAGGTCGGAGGGAGCATGTAACGAGAGATCCTTCTGGATAAAACGAATCCGTTAAAACAAATGAAACTAGCACCAATTTACAGACCGGGATTTAGGAGCAGGATTTCTTCGCGAAGACAAAACCGTGCTAAAAAGAAACACAAAAAAACGCCGAACGGAAACAAAACGCGAAAGAGGGCCATTGGGGAAGATCAGGGGGCGTCGCGTAGTGGACAAAAACTCTATCAGCAAAAAGAAAAAGGAACATCTATCATCACAAATGGCAAGAGGGACAATAAAAAAACCTTAGGAGGGGGGAGGACTCGATGAGGCTAGCAGAGACGGAAGGTTGCAGAAAATCCCGCGTGGCAAAAGAAAAGAACAATATGAAAAGAAAAACAAAAAAGAAAAGGGGGGAAAAAATTGGGAAATGCAACAGACCGCAAAAGGGCAAACGACAACATTATGGCCTCTTCAAAGAAAAGGGCGGCCACGCACAAAAAAAAAAAAAATCAAACAAAAGCTGAAAGCGATCCGGGAAAAGGACTAAAAAGGGGGGGGACGACCATTGCCGATACCGGGGAAAAACAAACATGTTAGCTGGGAAGGAGAAAAAAGGGGCGAGGAAAAAAACATCTAATCGAAGTGGGGATCAGGAAAGAGAATGTCATGGTAGGGCGGGAAAGGAAAGTATCCTCGAGATCCCTAAAAGAAAAAAAAGAAAAAAGAAAGGCGTGCTGTAAGGAGGATCAGCAAAGCCTCTCTTGGAACACTTAAAAAAAAAACAGGGAGGGCCTGAACAAAAATCGGCTCAAAAAAGAAGAGCTCGGGAGAAAGGAAAGCAGAACAAAGGACAAAAACGAAGTCGGAAGTTAAGAAAAAAGGAATATAATGTGTCACCATCGAAAAAAGAGGGACACCCAGGTACGGTCAGGTCGTCGGGCTAAGGGTGCCCACAAAACACCTAAGAAAATCACTTCAAAGAAAGAAGAGAGAGGTGGTCTATGCAAAAGTTCCACCATAAAAAAAAAAAAAGGGGAAAGGTTATGCGGATCAAGGGGGGTGACCAAGGAATTCCAAACTCAGGACAGAAGAGAGAGAGGTGAATTAGGACAGGAGAAAGAGAACAACCGCAGGTCGTCCATCAAAAGATAGCCAAGGTTACAGGGGACCGGACTAAAAGAGGGAGGGAAAAGCGAAAAAAGACACTACGAGAGGAAAACGAGAAGGGAGGGGATCTCTACGAAAAACGCGGAAGCCACAAAGGACCAGTCTGATCAACCTAATGAAAAAAGGGGGACAGAAAAACTGAAGCCGCAAACAGAAACAGAAGCGGTGAAAGGAAAGGTCAGCGTACGATGTGGGCAAAAACAATTTGAAAAGAGGGTGCAGTTCGTATTAAAGGGATCAAAAAAAAGGGTCAACAAAGAAAAAACAAAAGAAAAAGGCATCAGAGAGGGAAGGGGGACTAGAAGAGGGACGGCTTCGTCGGAAGATCAGTGGAAAGATCGTCTCTGCGGGTTGGAAAAAAATGTGTACAAGAAACACAGAGCGAAAAGCAGGCAAACAACTCCTCTGTAAAAAAAACGAAAAATGTCCACGCTGCACGATCGGTAAAAAAGAGGGGCCCAGCGTCCTCACGGGAAGAGAAAAAAAAAAGCGCGGGGGAAAAAGGGGTGCTAACCCAGTATGGAGTATCGCCGTATCATAAAATCAACAACAAAAGGAGAGAGAATAAGCGATACAGGACGGAACTAAAGCGGGCTTCCCGCGCGGCAACCAACAAGGGCAGAACGCTGGACGCGAGGGAAAAACAATCGGCCAAAAGAGGAAGCGTGTCGGATCGGAACAATGAGGCGGGTACCATTCCCTGAACTCTAAAAAACAGCGAAAAAATACAGACAAAGAGGAGAGAAAATCGACAGCGTGAAAAAGAAAAGTCCGAAGATGTCCACAAGAGACAGATTCTTGCTCTAAAGTGAAAAAGGGTCCGATCAAACGAATCCGATACGACGATGTCCTCGGAAACACCGATTTTTGGCGACAGATTCGGCAGGAATGGAACAAAGGGGGCCGCACTTGAAAGCTAGCGTAAAAAAAAATGCCAGGTCCGGTCTCAGGTGACACAAAGGAGGAGAAATAAAAGGAAGCAATCAGTCCTAGCTACTGGGGAAACAGAAAAAGAAAAGTACACAAGGGAAAAGGAGCGATCGAGAGGGGATTTTCTAAATGAAGGCAAAAAAACAGTAAGGTGACTCGTCTTTAAAACGCCCAGGGAGGGGCGTGCCGCGGCGAAGGGGTCGAGGGACAAACAATACAAGAGGAAGGGAGGTGTATAACTTCCGTGGAAGAAAAAAGGAGGGACAAGTCCTCCTCCAAACTACAAAAAAAAACACAAGATTTCGGAGCTGGAAATCATGAGGCGAATAGACCACCATGCGTCGACTCCAAAGGGGAGAGAAGATGGGTCACCTGCCTCCTCAGACCGAACCGACAAGAAAGGGGGATCTTAACCGTGTCCGGGATGGAAAGGGAAAGCCAAACGAGAAAAGAGGAAAAGCCAAATAGGCGGAAGGAGTGGACCAAAAGATCATCCTTGAGGAAAGACAGCTTAAAGAGGGGGGAGGCAACAATCCTGACAACAGATTGCCAGAAAATCGAGGAGAGTGAAAGAAAAAAAATCCTAGCTAAAAAAGGACGTAACTTTCGAAACTCCGAATAAAAGCAAAAGGGAGAAAGGGGTATAAAGAGGGGAGAAGAGAAAAAGCCCAAAACCTTCTAATGTCTAATGCGCCGGGGAGAGTCGCGGTGAAAAAAAAAAGACCTTCAAAACCTGAAGAGGGAAACAAGTTATGTGACTTAAAAAAAGCAACGGGGAACGAGGGGAAAATGGGTGAGGAGAAAGGTCTAAATAGGGAGGCCAGGCTACCCTTGCGAATTTAAGAAAAACGGACATGAGAGGTGGAAAGGAAAAAAAAAAAAATTAGCAGTCGGAAAGTAAAAGAGGGGGGATTACGGCGGAAAGACGAAGAAAAAGTGGGGAAGACCTGTTTTCTGGTAGCAGGGGAAGAGATGATGTATAGGTAAGGGAAGCGACTAAAACTTGGAGAAAGAAAGGCAAGAGGGGTCAGCCCAAGAAGGGGGAATCGTTATCAATTCAAAAGGATACAAGGGAGGGGGGGTGATATTCAGTACGGACACGTCGAAGGGCAGAAGGGCTGACGCGGAAGTCTTCAACTTCGAAAAAAGGCATCTTTCTTCCCTAGCGGAGAAGTAACACGGCCGATCCGCATAAGAAGATTTAGGCCGTGATAAGGGGGGGGGGAAATGACATATCAAAAGGAAACGGAGGAGAAAGGGAGAGAGCGCCTAACTAACGGGGGAAATGGATAAAAAGACCCAAGAAGGAAAAACAATAAAACCGAAGAGATTAAAAAAACTCGGCCTAAACCTAAGAAAAATTGGTCTTTTTGAAAAGGGAGAAAGTGAAAAAGGAAAAGCAAAAAGAACAGAGTGCAGAGTGATCAAAGTCAGGAAAAAATCTGATCCGGTAAGAAGGCAGCCGTATCTAGACAGAAACGGAAAAAAAGATCTGTGGAGGACTAAGGAAAAGAGGGGACGTCTCCCATAACACGATAGGAAATGGACAGACAGGGACATCGTCAAAACAAGATCAACTTCGAGTACAAAATAACCCGAAAAACGCGTCAGGGGGAGAAAAGTAGCTTAAAGGACCGCCGGAAAGGTCCGAGACGTGGTTCCAAAAAAAAAACAAAAAAAAAAAAAAAACCAAATAAAAAGAATCTAAAAAGAAGGGGAGCGGAAAAAGATCCTGAAACTGGCGGCATAAAAAAGGCAAAAGTCTTCATCTGAAGCAAACGGAGTCGCCTATCGACTGCTTAAGACAAGAAAAAAAGCAGTCCAATGCTAAGCAGAGTGCTCAGAAAAGGGAAACGCCTACGCATCTGAGATAAAAAAAAAAAGAAAAGTAAAGAAAAAAAAAAAAAAAGGGCAACTAAAAAAACAACAAAACACAAGCGACCGTCATTAACGTGCCACGTGAATAGCTTTTTGAAAAACAAAATCCGACTCTAGGTCTTTCCCCTCCCTAAAAAGGAAAAAATCCGCGCGACAGGTGCCAAGCAAAGGACGATCCGAGTGTAGAAAAGACAAAAGCTAGCTGTGCTGCGAACCGTCGCGGGAACGAAGAGACGCAAAGCACATCTTATCGAGAGCCGAAAAAGGGGGTGAAGCGGTCGCAAGCAGAAAATTCATCAAAAAAGGGGGTGAAAGGATCAAAAATTCAGATCGACGAAGGGCCAATGAAACAGCCTCACCATGCCGCTGAAAGGAAAAGCCCAAGCCGGGAAACCTACCTTGAACTACAAAAAACAAAAGGGGATCGACCGCGGACAAAGAAAGGTTAAAAAAGCAAAGGCACGAAACCCGTAGGAAGCACCTAAAACGCAGAAGAGATCGGCGGAAAGCACCTCTTAGGCTGCGCGCAAAACGTCGATCAGGAGGGGGAAAAGGGTGGAAATTGTTCGGCGAATGTGGAGAAAGTAGCGTCAGGGCAAAGAGAGTAAGGAGGGTGAAAAGCCGTCCTTACAAAAGACATAAAAAAAAAATTCGAACGCAGATGACAGGAGGGGAACCCTCTCCTATCTCAGGGTGGTCACAAAGAAGAAATGTAGGGACTACCTGCCGAAAATAGCCCAAAAAAGGCGGAAGTCGTGGTCAGAGAGAGAGTGGAAAAAGAAATGGCAGAAACAGCATTTGGTAGAGGAGAGGAGAAACAAGCGCGGGAGGAAAAAGGGCAGCAAACAGAGAGTCCGGAGTCTCCCCTCAAAGACGTGTAGAGGCTCGTAACAAATGAGAAACCGCAAAGAGGGATGCTGTTGGGCTAGCGGGAACTGGAACAGGTCCGTCAAACGGGCAGTTTCCTTCGGGCCAAAAAGTCGGGAAGGGGGGAGGGGAGAAAGGTCCAAGGAATCCCCCTCTCCGAAAATAAGAAAAGGGGGACGAACTCTACTTCAACTGTAAACTGATGAAAGGGAAGAGCCGACGATCGCAACAACACAACGGAGTATTAAAAAAGAAAAATAGCGAGCGCCCAAGGGAAAAGCAAACCGGGAGGGTAAAGGGAAAGAAGGTAAGGGGGTTCGGCCAAATTACAAAACAAACGCGGTTTCTTCTGTAATTTCATCTGAAATGGTGGACCTATAAAAAAAAACAAAAAAAAAAAAAAACAAAACAAAAAAAAAACCCAAAATTGTAGGTACCCCCATTTCCTACTCACCTTTCCTTCCGCGAGAGAAAACACACATCCCGTCAGAGACCTAAGTAAGAAGGAAAAAGTTAGATTTCGCCAACTAAAAAAAAGAATTTTGTCCTGGGGACCCGACGGAAGAACAAAGAAACCCAGGTTCTTAAATTGAAAGGGGAGCACGACCTAAAAACATTCGCTGTGACGCAAAAAAAAAGTCGGGGGAGGGAGACCTACGTCACACGATCTTGACGCAACGTCGCAAATCCAAAAGAGGGGTAAAAGTTTGACGTCTTTCTTACAACATAAAGAACGGGGGGAGATCGAGTACGGACGGAAAAAAGAAAAAGAGAATGTGGAGGGATTCTAAAGGTGAGGCCGAATAGAAAAAATCAGAAGCAAAATGCCGCCTAAACCTTCATAGCATCCGGGAAACAAAAACGTGTATCGGGGTAAAAGAGAGTTCCTAGAAAAAACCTCAACCCGGGGAGAGAGACTAAGAAAAAGGGGGGGAAGGGGGGGGGGGTTGCCCCAAAGGGATTGCAAAGATACAAAATCAGGGAAACACCATTTCTCGGAAGATTTCGGGAAGCGTGGAAAACTGTCAGTTTCTTCTCAGGCAAACAGGCAAATGTCGGACGGGTGTAATGAGGACCTGGAAAAAGGGGATACAGAGTGAAACGGTGGGGAAAGAAGGAATGGCAGAAGGAAAAAAAAAGGACCAGAATCACCACTTTTCCCATCTCTGGGGGAGAGCGCAGAGAGAGTTCAAAAGACTAACAGGGACCAAAGCGAATTCTGAAGAAAGCAGAGAGTCAAAGCACTCTTTTAAGTGCTCCGTCCGAATCTCTGGGGGAGGAAAAAAAGTAAAAGTGGGGGTAAAAGAACCCAGATAGGAAAAGGCGTTCAAAGGCTCCACAAAAAAAGTCAAGAACAAACATGCCTCTTCGTCGTATATCCGCTAAGGGGGCAAGTCACTGATCAAAAAAAAAGGAAAGGGGCTGCGTAAGAGCAGATTTTAAAAGAGAGGCCGGTCGATCGGCGACTTAGCGAGCAAATAGATGAGATGAAAAAAAAGGGATCAGCCACCCAAAAAAAAAGGGCGATTTCAGTACCCTCCTCAGTGGGAAAAAAAACGGAGAAGGACGTAGGTAAGGAGGGAAGGATAAGGGGAAACGCCAGTAACGTTAATCTGGGGGATGAACGTTGAGGGGAGCAACTTGAATTTGGGAGAGGCGGGATGCGAAGGGAAGCCAGCCTTCACGTTTGCATGCTAAAGAGAAAAACAATCGAAAAGGAAAAGGAGGAGTAAATAAAAGAGAAGGTAGGATACGAAAAGAACTCGAGGGAGAAGCGATCGGGACAGCAATGAACTCACTAAAAACGGTACCTTCGGGTCGGTAGAGGGAGCAGGGGTATCGTCTATGATAATCCGAAAAAGCCAAAGTTTCGTTTTCTCTGGGTCAACAAAAAGGGGTCAAAAATTCTGGGCAAAACGATCTTTATTAGTCAAAAAAAAGGGAAAAGAAATCGTCAGAAGAAAAACCACCCAAACAAAAAAGAGATGCGGATCGTAAAAGGGTGGAGTCTCCTCGCTAACAAAGCGACGGGGGGAAAAGAAAAAAAAGCATTAACCAGATGACGGAAACTACTAAGGCATTTGACGCCTTCATTAAATCATACAACCAAAAAAGTTGACGACGCTGCCTAATACCGGAATAGGAAAAAAAACCCAGGGCGAGGAGTACATCGACACAGGAAGAAAAAAAAAACTACAAAGAACACGGGAGTAAACATTGGGTGAACCTCAACCAGCAACAGTCACAAGTCATTTTCATTGGAAAGAAGGAACACCACTTGAACACTCCCGCTGCTCCATACTTCCAACATAGAAGAAAGAAGGCAGAACCGATTATGGCCGCCATGGAGGAAAGAGCTGGGACAAAACTGTTCGAAAAAAAATGGGAATAACCACGGAAAAAAGAGATAATTTGCGCCCAGACCGGGGCAGAAAATGACTTCGGGGCTCGAGAAAAGAACTATCAACGATCCCAGAAAAAGATCATGAATCGCCAGAAAGGCGTAGCATGGAAAAGAACGCAATCCTCTATTGTCAAATGGAGGCTGGAAGGGGGAACGCAGAAAATACTCATCCGCGTCAGGAACAAAGTCACGATCACGGCGGCCAGATTGAAAAAGGGAAGGAAAAAAAGTGACCATAACCAGTGCATGAAACGATTTCACAACAACTTGCAAGTAACGGTAAAGACAACAATGGTACAACCTAGCTCGGCAGAAAATGGGTGCCAGAGAAGCAAGAGTGAAAGTGAAAGGGGCATATTCGCCGCTGCGACTTCCATGAAAACCAGGGCGGTTGATGCTCTCACAAAGCCTGGGATGGGAACAAAACAACACCGAACGTACGCGAGGGAATCCTGACTCGACACAAATTCTAAGGGAAAAGAAGGTCGGCGCAGAAAGCGAAATCACAACGCGTAAAAGAAACGTGAAATTCCAGCGCGCAACGAAAAGAAAGGGAAAAGGATCGCTTAAAGGAAAAAGGCGAGTATAAAGCGGAGATCGCCGGCTTGAGGGAAATAAAGGAAGAGCAAATAAACACAAAAAGAAGGGGCAGTAGAAAAGCAGGACAAAACACAAAAACGTGAGTAAAGAAGTCAAAAGGTAGTTCTAGCAGAAGCCAGAAAAACGAGGTGGACTGAATTATCAATGAACAAGGGGAAAAAAACGATGACAAAACAGGGAATCTACGTTAGAAAGAAAAAAAAGGAGAGGAAGGCAATCTCTAAATCAAGCTGCCCCCAGAGAGGAGATCATGGGGTTCGCAAGGTAAAAAATGTTCGCGGAACGGGGGGAAGCAAAAAAGAAGAAAAGATAAGCTAAAAAGTACCGCTTAAACAGCCAAAAAAAAGGGCCCCCAGGAGCGATCTGTTGTCAGGCCATCGGAAGTAAACGAAAAGAAGAAAGCGGGAAGATGCAAACCACAAAGAAGAAGAGAAAGGAGCAGCAAATCAACACAAACAACGGATAGGGGTAGAGTAAGATAGATACGGCAAAACAGGAGCGTTCTCACTTCCACAGCGCGGTCACACTGGGAAAAAGAGGGGGAGTCAATGCCAGCAAAAGAAGAGAGCAGCGGGACAATGTCGAAGCGGAAGTAAGGAGAAAAAGGGATTCCTCGACAAATTACACAAATAAAAGATACGCCAAAGGGAGAGAGCGGAACAATTTCCCTTTTTGAAAAACGAGTCAACGACGGAGAAGAATCTCTTGAGGCCAGGAAATGCGGAGGAATCAAACAGGGGAGGAACGCGGTAAAGAGATCCAAAAACAGAAAATTAAAGAATGTCCTTCAGATCCACATTTTAGTAACATATAAAGGGCTAAAAAGATTGCACAAGAAAGAACAACCGATCACGGGGGGCCATGGGGCGTACGGGGAGCCTACGACGGGAACGGCCGTGTGGAATCTTAACAAAAACAAAGAAAACACAAGGATACGTATAGACTAGGAAGGGAATTGACACAGAACTGCGGTACTATCTGGAGCGCATGAAAAAGGCACAGTCGACGATAAAGGGCGTTGAGCGACGCAGAAAAATTACTCCGCGTCTGGGAAAGAACGCGAAAGCGAATTTAAAATATCAAACAAAAAACTCGCAGTTATACGAGTAAGGGGAACAGGAATTCCCAAGGATGGTGACGACGACTACACGATGTCTACAGCCTGGTAATTTCGGGACTAAGGGACCACGAAACCACCACTCCTCCTCTACAGTTCCTGGAAAGAGGAGGGTAGTACACCAGTCCGCCGCCTGCCGCCCTTCACAGGGAAAAATCAAAAATCTGGGACCCGTGTAAATTGTCCAACAAAGGGGAAACATCATTTATAAAACTAAAAGAAAGACCGTTCAAAGCTACCCTTCTTACATGGGGCAACACAAGGGGACGTCGAGCTTCGATAATTATGCAGAATAAAAGCCAGCCGAAGAAGTGCAACATACGCGGCGCGACTGAGCCCTCTAAAAAAACTCCAGGTGACCACGCCTATAACAAAAAAAGCGCAATCCGAGGAAGAGGATAACCGCCATGCCAATTCATGTGAAGGTAAGACGGGCCACTGCGAGGCCCTCCTCTGAATGATACGTCGGGGGAAGGGGGGTTTAAGCCCCGCTTAGGCATAGGTACGAGGGGAAAGCCTGAAGTCTGCAGTCCGACACCGGATCATTGCACAGGAGGGTGGCCAGCAGGTATCAGCGGCCAGGCCAAGACAAGGGAAGTGCGGGCGGGGAGACTTTGGAAATCAAATGTGGGGCAAAGAAGGGGGAAAGAGTGTTCAGGTAAATTGCTTCGTTTGAGGAAATGAAAGCCAGTTCGGGCAATTCAGCTGTCTGAGCGAAAGGAGAATGGAAAAAAGGAGGAAACTTAGGTCACATTGAATGAAAAACGAGATCAATGCCAGAGCGACTTCTGAAATCGGCGCAAGCATCTGTGCAAGAAAGGGGAAAGCGCACTAATCACACCACACAGTCCGAAATCCAGGAAGGTATTGTAGAGGGGGAGAAAGTAAAGTGCTTCGGCAGGATGAGCAGAAAAAGAAACACTGGCAGACAGAACTAGAAAAACGCCAATGGTTATCGAGGACCTAGACCAAAAAGTGCGTAGCGGAAAAAAACTAGAAGAAGCCCGCACCAAAGGAAACTCAGAACGAACCCGAACACGGCTATGGGGGGAAATAAAACGGAAGTGCCAAGGGGTCAAGATTCAGCTGACAGTCGATCTTCTACCAAAGGGACACGCTCTCCTCACGGGAAAAAAAGGCCCGGCGATCTGCTGGGAATGGAGGGCAGGAGACGGAAATTCACCACATAAACAGGAGATGCGCTCTACAGAAAAGAATATCCGCATAATCAAACTGAAAAGAGTCTAAAATCAACCCATAACGGCACAAAAGAAAAAAAAAAAATTAAGAGGGAGCGACGCCGAAGGCACGGGCAGCGTTCTCACATCTACTAGTTATGACCTACGACGAAGCGGCGAAATACCCAAGAGAGAAAGGGGGAATGCTTACTTAACTCTAGAGGAGAAGGTCAACGCAGGTGCCAGAAGGCCTAGAAAAGGAGGGCGAAAGCGGTATTCGCCCCAGAAGAAGGAGGGAATACAAAGAGGAAATATCTGCAGACCCTCCCTGAGGGAAAGCATGGAAATTACTCATGTGTTCAGAACGGAAGACAGGGGGAGTTACCCTCCAAACAACGGAAGGGGCTATATCAAAATCCCGGGAAAGGAAAAGAAGACATTATCCTAATGGGAGTCTACGCTCTTTGGAAAAAAGAGAAGAGATCAAACAGACTATATCGAGATGTCGGTTCACACCAAGGTGAAAAAGGAAGGAACAACACCGAACTGACAGCGTTATTCAAAAAAGGCTGCAGCATGCCTGACCCGCCGACCTGAAACCAGGCTCACCCCTGCAAGCACAAGACCTCCTAAAAAGACAGTTGGAAAGAAGTTAGAGAGACCCTCGCTGAAAGAGTGGGAGAAAGACTTTAAAATCACTCTGAAAAGGGGGGCAATAAAACGACTACAGCTAAAGGCTTGCTACACAAGATGGCTGGGAAAAAAAAAACTATAATTCCCACTTCCGTTGGAGTGGGCGTGAGGCGATAGCAATGACAGTAAAAATATGCGGTAAGGGACGAGGACGGCCTGACAAATCCCTAAATAAAAACAGATACCGGAGAAAAAAGGGACTGAAAAATCTCCTATCTCAGACTGGGAGGAAAGGTGAACAGACCTCATGTCGAGGGAAACTACAAGGAGCAAGCCACGCTGGAGGCAGAGGGGATCAATGCAGGAAATCTCGTCCCCAAGATCCGAAATCGGAAAAAAGAGTGTGAAAGGTCTGCTCTCGATCGACACAGTCAACGAAAAGAAACGGCGGCTACACGTCTCGGGCCAAAGATGAAGGAGAAAAACTTATCAGCGTCGCCTTTCCTGAGCTGCTAAGAAACTGCCCTTCTTCTGACAAAAAAAAGGGGTAAAGAGGCCACCAGAGGGGAGGGAAGACCGTAAAGACGCCACGCGCGCAAGCAGGAAAGTTTGGAAATCTAACCACAAAAATCAACGGTGAGGTGAAATAAGCAACGAGCGCTCGCCGAATCGCCGATAAACCACAAACCAACGTATGAGGTATATAGGGATGGGGGAAAAAGAAGGCTAAGAACATAGTTTCACTCAAGGGGTGGGGGGAGGACAAGAGCGCGGAGCAAAACAGTGTGGACGTATGAAATCGGGATGAGCTCTGGAACAACCTTAGATGGGCCCAAGATTAGGCCAGAAGCCGTGCGAAGGAGATACGATTCGCACCACAGCAAAAGGGGAACGACGGCAGAATTAGCGCGACTTAAGTCCGGACAGGAAAGCCAGGGGGGAACGACAGGACAGCATTCCCATGGTCCCTAGAGCGAGAACCACAAAAAGAAACCCGCTTTTGACGCCTGATTTCGGTCGGGAAGGGGAGGAAAAAAAAACGATCGGGACGCCAAGCGAAAAAAGGGGCAGGAATGAGGTGCGTCGCCCTCGACATGAGGAACAGTGCCACGAGACATCGAGGTCCTTCGGAAAAAACGCAGAAGCAGGGGGAAGAAGGGGGTTACGGAAGTTTTGTCATTCCAGAGGGAAAAACGACGAAAGTCATGGCTCATCCCAAAAACAAACAAAGGGAAAAACAACTGGGGAAGAGCGCGGGGGTGTGCCTGACAAACTCGGGAGAGGCGAGCACGAAGTGTCTTAGTTGACGAAAAAAAAAAATCGTGGTGATCACCGCCAACTGGCGGCACAGAATTAAAACAAAAAAATTGTCCTCCGACGAGGGTCCGATCAATTGAGCGTTTGTACTGTATATGGGGAAGAAAGTGATGTCGAATCATCACAGGGGGAAGGTGGGTGCAAAAGGGCATCGAATCTTTAAAGGGGAAAAGAGGGGAAAATCGTAACAGCTCAATTGGCGAGCAAAATTCCTCTTGAAAAACGAGCTAGGGAAAAATCTCGATAAAGCATAAAAAGGAAACGGCAAGAAGTCGGGGCCGGGACCAAAAACAAGAAAAAGAAAACATGCTCGCCTCCACAATCGAGACATAAAGCCCAGGGGAAATCTAGCGCCGATGACGTGATCCAAAAGGGGCCATTGGAAGTAGGTCAAATCCAAAAGAATAATATCCCACCAAAGGGAGGAAAAAAGACTCTAAAATCGATGCCTCTAAAGGAGAAGAAAAGAATAGCCTGCTGGAATAGACCGAATGACCACAGCGAGGAAAGCTTGATCTGCAAAAGCCATAGAAGCGGAACTTTCAGGATTCGTATCAAAGAAAAAATGGAAACCAAGACCCAGTGGAGACAGCAGAGGTGAAACATATCTCCGAGAGTAAGGGGAGACAAAAAACCTTCATAGGAAAAAAGAAAAAGTCACAACAAAGGCTCAGTTCTCCTTGGGGAAGGTAAAGAAAATGCCCGATGGATGTGCCGATATTAAGGAGAAGAATGCTATCGAATTGAAAGGAGAAGGGAAGACGACTTCAGCGCTGTTCAGTTCTACAACACAAAAAACAGCAGAATCGAACTGGACCAATCTAATAGATCGTGCATCAAAAGAGGGAACCGTGGAATTTCAAGGGGGGGGGAAAATCCTAAACAGAGAAAAAAGAAAAACGAAGTGATAGGGATTACGGCCGAGGGCGGCGTTATCTCGGATGTATAAAAAGCCCAGACGAAAGTCGAGAGATCACACCACAGGGGGGAAAGAAAAAGTGGAAGTATCGCGATCGGAAGAAAGAAGCAAAGGGGACAGTGAGATCTGCGGTCCCCCAGCCACAGGTGAAAAAACTGTGAAAAAAGAAGAACGTTTTAGGCGACGGTCTCGAAGCTCGCGTGGGAACAGAAGACCAGATGCACAGACAAAAAAGACATGTGGCACGGGAAGGACAAATAACTAACCAAAAGAAGGGTTCAAAAACTACAGGAAAGCTACAGGCAAAGGGAGTGTGTGCCTAAGCCCAAATCAGTAGTGTAGAGACACTGAATCCTGTACCAGGCCCAATAAGGGAACATTTTGAATTCAAGGAGAAAAACAAAAATACCCTAAACACTGGGGTCAAAAACGCCTGCGAAACAAAGTGCGGGCTAAGCCCGCCAAAAAGCTGAAAAACGAACAAACCGGGCCACCAAGAACGATACAGGGGGAGGAAATTGAAGAGAATGAGAGGAGTGCTGCAAAAAAAACTAAGACAGGGAAGTAGAAACGCTTAGCGGATCGAAAAGGCGCCACCTTCAGGGGGGGGAGATTGCAGAGGGGGCTAAGGCCGACATAACATCAAGAACCGACCAATAGGAAAACTGCGGGGCTAAAAAAAAGTTGCCGTCGAGGGAAGAAAGAAAAAAAGAACCAACAGCCGAAATATGGGCAGAGGAAACTGGCCTTTGATGAGTGAAATCGAGCTCCAGGGCAGGAAAGGGGTTCCAGAGAAGAAGGAGCAAGAAGTCACCACGGCTTGGGCTCAGAAATAAGACAATTCCTAAGTGCACAGGGAATTAATAACAAAGCTCACAAAAAACAAAAAAGCCGGTATCAATTGAAAGAAGTTGCCCAACCTGCTCTATAAAACAAAAACTTGGCTAAAACGTGGGGGGGAGAAAGAACTCAGGAATTTCAGAACATCTCAAATCGTTTTCAGAGGAAAAAAAAATACAAATTATTAAAAGGAAGGGCTTTTTAAAGAAAACAGAAAGGAAACGGGGGGGCTGTAAGTACAGCAAGACAAAAAAGGAGAAAGGAAGACAAAAAAAGCAAAAGGTACACGTACAGAAAGAGAAGACTGGAAGGCGCCGGTTCAAGTTCGCGCCGGAGCGAAAACTCTAACGGTAAAGGAAGAGGGGAAAGGACTACTAAAACGCTGAGATCGCCAGTTCTTGAAAGAACCAAAGAGCAATGAAACATAGAAAAAGAGACAAGCAACAAGTCCAGAAGAACAAAAAAGGCCTGCCGCGAATGCCGACGGGGACTCGCTTCGAGGCGAAAAAATCGTGGGACAACATCGGATTCTAGGATAAGGAGACAGCAAAAGAAGTTAGGACATACAAGAGAAAAGAAAAACAAGCCCTAAGAACTCCGAAGGAGGGAGCTAGAAGACTAATCAACTGGAAAAGGAGGTGAATCGATCGGGTAAAAAAGCTTCAGCTTTGGGAACAACCATAAAAGCGACGGGCATAAAAAACAAAAGGAAGGGATGCAAAGTCCGACACTGAAAAAAAAAAATACTCTGTGCAAAAAAAAACACAACTTCGTAAAGTGGACAAGGCCAGCGTCGCACGATCTTGAGTTGGCACACTACCCAAAAGGAGAGGTAAGTGCCTCACCTAAAAAAGGAGGTTCGCCGTATAAAACAGCGGCACACAACACGTGAGAGAAAAGATGAGAGACGCTAACGAGGCAGGTGAGGAGGGTGGCACTGGGAAATACAAAAAAAAAAAAAAAGGACCAAAGTAAACAAACCAAGTCAGAAAAAAAAAAACTTTGCACAGGTCCAAAGACAGGGGAAGGCAAACAGATCTCGCAAATTCTGGGGATGATAAAAAAAGGAAGGCAGGACTGAAGGAGTATCATTTACATTAATCCCTTCGACAGTACTATCTAAAAGGCCCACAGACTAAATAAATACAACTGCCAAAAGAAAAACTAAGAGAAGGCGGGCCGCATTCCGACAGAGAAAGCAGACCCACCTAACAAGTTATTCGAAAATTTCGCGATTTTAACCAAAACGAAACTTCGCGGAAAAGCAAGAGACGAGACGAGATAATAACGAAAACAAAATTTTGTGCCGAATCGAACCAAAAACCTCGGCCGGGGTGGGGGAGCGAGGGGAAAAATGAACTTCGGTCTCGAAGTTTATCGGGAGGGGCGGGGCTCAGGAGACGAGCCGCGGTTCACTAAAAAAAAAATAAACAGCGATCAATTTGAACGAGTAGCTCTGGAACGCGCAATTTAAACGACACGGCGAGGAAGAGAAGGGATACAATGCCGACCAAGCGCTGAGAAAAGGAAGTCAAAGGTAAAAGAGCACTATCCATCCCTCCTGTTCGGGCTGAAAACTAGAGGGGAAAGGACCGTAGTTGAAATGCGAGGCACACGATGGAGAATATTGGCACTAAACAAACTAGAATAACCACCTCAAACGGAACATTGAAAAAGAAGAACCATATCGCCGCCTCCGACCTTCAAAGGAAGGCAATCTAAAAGGTCCAAATGGATATTGGATACAAAGTAGGAGCCCGAGTCCTGCAAGCCGTGGAACGCTGAATTACAAAAGGAAAAGGGGGATCCACTTACTTCGAAGGAAAGAGGAATGGGTTAAAAACAATCACTGCACAACTAAATGTACAACAAAGCAACAAAAATAGCGCGGTTGGGGGCGACAGACTAGGAAAAGAAAAATTCCTTAAGAACCAAAAACAACAAAACCGACGATACCAGCGAGCTTATAATAGGATGCAGAAGGCCGCAAACCGGAATTGAGGAGAAGTGTCTCGCGCCGGCGAAACGAGAAAAAAAGAAAGCTACCGTCCTTTCGAATTGGGGAAGAAGAGTCTCAATGGTCAGGAACCAGTCGGTGGAGGGGGAGAGGAAGAGAGGGCACCGCGGCGACCACTTCTACGCAATCCAGAGAGGAAAGGTCGATAGACTTTCAGCAGTTTCCTCAAGGGGGCGGGGTTGCATGAATGCTTCGTTGTCGACTAAAAGAGGGCGGCAGGAGAAGGTCAGCCAGACGGCAGCGAATTCAAAAGTAGAGAAGGAGGAGATGATCATAAGACGGCGGGGGCGGCTGATCGCGTCGAGGCAGACTGTCGTCCAAGCGGAGGAAAAAAAAAGAGTACAAACCGGCCGATCCGCAGATTTGGGGGGAAGGAGGAAACAAACGGGGGAGGGCGACGATAAACTGTCCGTATAGGAGAGCTAGCAAGAACGGGGCGCAAAAGGGGAACCTGTCGACAACGACAGGGGCTAAAATCACAAGACAGAAGGAGAAAGACAAAAGAGCTCGGCCGAACCCGAAAAGCAGAAAAAAGCAAAAGAGGAATGGCGATATGTAATATTAGAGGAATAAAAAACCTTCGGAGACGTGTACCGCGTTCGTCTCTTACCATTTGGCAAACTGTCGAGTGAAGGGGCACAAAGCAGGAGGGGATGACTCGCCAGAAGTACCTCGACACAATACGCCAGCGAGAGACGACGAAAAAATTCAGACTTGGAGACAGCGTGCAGAGACGAAACAAAGGACAGGATAACCGCTCGACGCCCTCGACAAGAGCCAAGAAGTGCTGGTGGAAAGATCTCAACGGCGAGACGAAACTGAACCGAGAACGAGGTAATAAACGAATCTTTCATCGAACGGGACCAGGAAGCCGCGGCTCAATTCTAACAGGGAGGAAAAAAGAGGAAGATCCGCGCCATCTCCAAATAGCAGAGGAAAAGAGAAGCATAAACAAAAAGGAGTCCGCAGCAAATGACAGTGCAACAGGGGGAAGGAGAAAGGGGGAAAGCGACCCGCGTTGTGTGCCAGGAATATCTGGTAGCCCGGCCGGCAACGCTAGGATCGTTACCCTATCAACTGCCAAACAAAAAAAAAAAGCAGAGAGAGCCTCTAATAAAGAAGAAAGAGCAGGAAGGCGAGCCGATTCGCTGGGGACCCAAAGGAACGAGAAGCAAAGCTATCATCGAAGTACGGCATGGAAAAAAAAATGTAGAAGAAAAGACACGTAGAACCATGATTTCACGGGACAGGAAAAGATCGAGACGAATGCCCACGTGCATTGACAAGGACAAAAAAAAATCTGGAGCGACAAATCCAGCCAAGAGAAGAAACAGTAATTCCACAGAACTCGCACCAGACTAGGACGAATTTAAGGCCGACGCGGTGATCACTGTGCAATAACCTGACAAATAAAAGAAGAACTACGTCACTCGCAAAAGAGGCATAGGGCGCGAAAAGGACGAGTACAACCAAACTGGAAAGTGTTGTGAAAGGAGCGATTAGCCAATTTCAGCGTGACGAAGGAGGCGGGCATCGGCCTGCCAAACTAAAAATCAAAAAGAGAGAAGAGGACGAAAAAAGCAAAGAATCTCGACTGGCAACGTGGATAAGAAAAAGACGGGAAAAATCCGGCCCCAACGGGATTAAGGGGCGTCAAGATAGTGGAAACTCTCGCCGCCCCATAATAAAAATCATGAAAAAAAAAAGCGCGCGTCAAAAAAAAAAAAAGAAACTGAAAAAAGATCGAAAATGCCGCACGGAGGTTAAGAGAAGAAGAGGCCCGGCAAAAGGAATACTGCCTAGAAAGCTCCGAGACGAATGGATCGTCTGCTGTGACGACGGGAGGGAAAAAAAACTAACAAGAGGGCCAGTTTTTCCATAAGTGCCAAATAGAAGGGGGAGGGGAGAAAAATTAAACCGACGCCCAACGTCTCGCGCGAAAAGTTGGGGCAGCGCTGAAAGAAATTACAAGGTGAGGTGTACAGTGCGTCAATCGCTAGCGCCGAAAAATCTCAGAAAACCAAAACAACGTGTACTGAGATAAGGGCAACAGGGGGAGGAGAGAGGGAATTCGACTTTCACTCACCGTTTAAAATAGTCTCAAGACTGCAAAGAAAAGAAAAAAATTTTCGCGCGCTGTTCAAGGGGGGGAAGGGGGGGGTCTAAAAGAGGGGGCGCCGACTATTGGGCCCTCGGTAAAAAGAAGGGCGAGAGCGACGCCCACACATCCGATAAGGGGAAACAAAGCACTAACAGGCAAGCTAAGCTCAACCTTCCTTGTTCAGTGGAAAAGAACGACAGCTTAACCCAGGTGCGCTGTAGAGAGAAAAAAGCCGCATCACGCCCAGTCATCTGTTAAGACGAAATGAGGAGAGAGTTGGCCGAGATGACGACCAACTATGAATGTGCACACGGGACAAAGGGGCGGATTTGCAGCATGGGGCGGCGTTCCTAGAACATGATTGAAACAGATACGAGAGGGGGAGCGGAACCGCGGTAGTAAAGGAGGAAAAAGGGTAAGGGTGTCGTTAAGGTTTTGACATGCAGAGAAAAAAAGACACGAAAAGCCGACGAAACCCTCAGGGCTACAGAACGTTCAACGGAAAGTGAAGATCGCTTGTTCCGCAAGACCATAACGGTGAGGCGCTGAAGCGCGGCGAAAGAAGAGGGGGTATCTCAAAAAAGCGGACAATACAAAGGACAAAAACCGAATGAGAAAAAAACCAATGCAGGAAGATAGGAATAGGGGGGGGGGTAAAAAAAAAAAAGCTATTCCACGTAAAGGCGAGGGGAATCAACGTCATTCGGCGATCAGACAAAAGGGGGGGACTCAAAGTGAAACTTTTGGTCTGGAAAAAGCGAAAGGGGGTTCGGGGAACGAACTTTCTAAACGGTCTAAGATCAGATTTGAGCCACGGATGCGTTTAATAACTGGGACACCCGAAAAAAGGCCGCCGCATCTCGATAAAGCGAGGAGGGCAGAGAAGTCAAGCCGAGAAGAAAAAAAGTCGCGGAAGGATCCGTTGATGTAAAAACAAATCTCGTGGTTACCCAAGGAGAACAAGCTAAGTACCCATCAAAAAAAAAACCAAAGTAGTCAAACCAGCTCTCATCAATTAAACTGAAAAGAGCTAAAAAAAGAGCACGAACACACTCTCTGAAGGAGAAAGGACGATGGCATCGTTTACACCGGCGAGAGGCTACTTGGATCGAAGGAAGGGCATATGCCTATTCATTTCGAAAAATGAGGAGCAAGCTAGCGAAAGAAAACAACTAAAAAAAAAAAGAAAAGGCGCATCAACCACCTTCCGCAATAATTCCTTAGGGAACAAGTGCGGAGCATCTCTGAAGTGAAGTATGGGGAACGGATGGCAGGTGTGAAAAAAAAACGGTACTTTTAAGAGGGGACTGGAGGAGCAAGTCGACGACATTGCAGAGGGGAAAACACTAAAAAGACTAATTCACTTGTTCAATTAAAAAAGACTAAAAATAATCCGCTGGAAAAAGCACACAAAAAAAGTACGAACATGGTGCGAGATCAAGATAAAAAAAAAGCTGTACCTGGAGAAAAAAGTGAGAGGAGGGAATCTCAGGGGAGAGCGACTACTGACCCTAAGCAAGAAAAAGGCTCGGAACAAGAAACAGGTTCAGTCATTTCGGCCAGGGGAGTAGGGGGTATCGGTCGATGATCCGCACGCAATCAGGGCAAGGGGAGGGATCGTCACCACCTTTTCGCGAACCGTAAGGATGAAAAGGCAGCAAATAGAGCCAGAAGACGGAAAGTTCCAGGAGAAAACCAAAGAACTAAGGCAACAAAAAAAAAACACGATGGAAGGTTTGGTAGGGGCTCAGGAGAAAATAAAGCGTGGACGACCGAGAAAAAGGACTGCAAGCGAAAACGGACCAAAGCCGGCAGGGCAAATACAAATACACGACTTTTTAATTGCTCAGGCAAGAAGAAACCTGGCTGAATTGCAGAGACCCTTGCAGGAAGAACGGGAAACAGGAAGTTAAAAAAAAAGAAACATGGAGGACAAAAGAGAGGCAGGAAGAAAAAAAAAACTAAAAAAAAAAGTGGGAAGGAAGGATGACATACCAAATTGCGGGGAAACTCTAGGATCCAAAAAACCAAAAGGAAAATATTTTAACCACCAAATACAACAGATTGTCCAAAAGAAAAAAAGGGGGAGGAACAAAAGGGGCGCAAAAAAGTGCGAAAAGGCAGATTAATCAATATGACCAAACTCAGATAACGCTAACGGATACCTTAGAATAAAGGAGTCTTTTTCTCTAGGCACAAGAAAGAGGGCACCTGGGTCGAGGTATCGGGCGGGTAGAAGAAAGGAGGGGGAAAGAGTAAAAAACAAACGCCGCGGAATTGTGGCAAGGAGAAAAGTGGACGGGGCCAGGAAAAAAGAGACTCTCGAGAAGCAAAAAGAGATAAATGGGAACAATGATAAACAATGGGAGACTTATCGGGCTCCGACCTAGTCTCAGGTTGAAAAAAAAAAAAGGGGCGATTTCACCCGCGTTCCGGTCGGGAGAGGGCGGAAAAACTGGGACCCAACCTTCTCGGAGACAAAATCGATGCTGGGGACTATGAGCATCATAAAATTTTAAAAGAAAATCTCGAATCGTGAATGGAAAAAAGGACTGGATTCTAGTTGCAAATACCACAAGCCTGAAGCAGGGCGGGACGGACTCTAAAATTGAAGAGAGAGAAGCCTCAGACTTCCAAGAAACAAAAAAGAACAAAAACACGGAGGGAGTTATAAAACGTGACAAGGAATTTCAAAGAGCGACAAGAGCTCAACGAAGATGAGGGTCGCGAAAAAATAGAGAGAGAAGCAAAAAATCGCCGGCGAAGATAGGAAGAAAAAGAAAAAAAAAAAAAGGGAATATGAAACTAGGAGACCAGACATGCAAATAAAAAGGAAAGCCATGCCGCCTGATGACAAAATAAAATAAAAACTGGCAAACTGATGTACGTGTACAAGTGCCGTCCAGTCAGTGAAAGTAGAGGGAAAAAACAAAAAAAACTCGTGAGGCGAAAAGCGATTAAGTAGAGGAATCGCAAAAGTGAGGCACGAAGCGTTTCGGGCGTCTTCCGCACGGCAAGGAAACCTGGCTCTGACGAAAAGGGAAAAACATCCGCTACAAGAACGTAAGAGGGAAAAAAAGGCAACGCTGTCGCTGATCTGGCAAGACAAAAAAGAATCTTTGCGTTGACAAGAAAGGTCTCCAAAATCTAGCGTAACAGACGT
>Ga0179593_1556575_pt1 | contig 22619 bp, 17 predicted proteins | sample CZODoug2_1_08_16_FD_185931 | JGI IMG/M metagenome (GOLD analysis project Ga0179593, IMG submission 185931) | Vadose zone soil fungal communities from Angelo Coast Range Reserve, California, USA - CZODoug2_1_08_16fungal (PacBio error correction) | ecosystem: Environmental > Terrestrial > Soil >...
TATTTTTCAGCACACCACGGGGTAAGCGGGGTGCACTCCCTACGGGGTCATCATCGGGGGTGATCCATCAAGACGGGAACGGCGCGGGGAAAAGGGGCGCGGGGATTTAGAAAATCGACTATTGGGTCGGGACCTTCGAAGGCGAAAAAAACACGGCGCGAGCAGCGAACCACCGGGTGGAGGCCTCGCAAAAACCCTCAGGGGCGTGGTGTCGCCACTAAAAAAGAGGGGACCGGGTCGAACGTCAGTTAAAAGAACGACCGACCTATAAGACTCACCGGACCGAAGAAGGGGAACCATCGTCCCGCACCTGGCGCAGCAGAAAGGGCGCAGTAGTATCCAGAGGTGTCCAAAAGACGGCCTCAGGCGGAACTGCTCGTAAGGAGTCGGGCGCCAGTCCTAAAAGCCAGAAGAAGACTCTTTAGCCGGGACCAAAGTCGAGCAGCGAATCAAGTATCAGTTGAAAAAGAACCCTCGCTGCCAAAGGGGAGGGGGGAACCGTCGAAGAATTCCATGCCGACAGGGGGAGGTATGTGATCCCTTTCAAAAGAAAGAAAAGAGCAAATCGCATGTTCCGCCGAATCAAAAAACTGGCGGTTCGGTCCCGTTGAAGGCCCGGTTCAAGCTAAAAACCCAACGTCCTTAGGAACATAGGGCCCTGCGCACCAAAAAGAAATACCAGCGTCCTCTCAAAGGGCACAGCGGAAGAAAACCAAAAAACATCAACACCGTTAGGGAAAGGAAAAACAGTTCGGATGCGGACTAGAGCGCGTCTAGGAGGGGGAGGCAGAAAAGAAAAACCCCAGGAAAAGTCCAACGTACCCTTATGAAAAAAAAGAAGGAGGGATGACCGTGAGGTTCTACCTAGCTGGGTCAATCTTAACTCTGCGAAGGCTGAAAATTTAAAGAAAGGGACCTTCCATCCCGTAACCGAGGGGTTCTCTGACGCTTCTGCACTAAAACTCTGGCTAGCGTCCCCGAAATAAGGGGGGGGGGAAGGCCCAAAGGTCCTGGTGGACGATGTAAGGAACCGCGTGGAGGGGACCTCAAACACTTAGAAAAAAAGGCCTTCGCGGTGGGGGGAAGGTGGCAGGCCCCCTCACGCAGGAGGAGCCGAGCTCGGTTCACGGGGAGAGGGAAAGGGAAAGGAGCCGGAAGGGAAAACACGAGGTTACGCGTTCACGACGAAAGGGGAGGGGGGTGAGGGTTTCTTTCCGGGAACGCTCAAGGGAAGGGATTATGGTTACTGGGGGGGAGGGTCTCTGTCGCCCGCAGAGAGGGTCTCTTCACCGCGTGGACTTAACAAAGACCTTCACCGGTAGAGTCCCGGAAAAACTCTTCCTCTTGTAGGGGAGAACGGCCGATCAAAGAAATGGGGGCTGGGTTGTCACAGGTGTACCAGGCCAGACGGTCCAAAAACCCCCCGGCGGCCAGAAACAAGAGGGGTGGATGAAGCACACAAGCGGCCAAAAAAAAAGATAGTTCCTTCCAAGGGGAGGGGTAACACTCCCTCCATCCAAGCGACAGACCTCTTCTGGAAGAAGCGGGCGGGATTCCGTCTCGGTCGCCGTTCAAGAAAGCCACCGGAAAGGGGGGACAAATACTCTGCAGGTGAAGTTCCTTCTTTTTTGGGAAAGGGGGATTGCTCGAGAGTCGCGCGGTGGAACAAAGGTGCCTACAAAGAAAAAAAAACTGGGAGCCCAGCTGCGAAATAAACTCCAGCGGATAAGAAGTCGCCACCCTCTACCGAACCTCTGTCCAAAGAAAAGTGAAGCCTGATAAAAGTCCCAAGAAGGAACCGCGCCGCTCAACGAAGGAAAGAGGCGAAACAGGGGTGGAGCCAGTGCTAAAACACCAGCAGAAGCGCGAAGGAAACCGGATAGTCAACCCTCTACAAGAGAAGAACCCGACACAGGAGTGGGGAACCCATCAACTATACCCTTCCCGAGGGTGCAGACTTTACGGAAGGATCTTCTCCTCTACAGGGGAAAGGAAGCCGAAAAACCTTTAGGGGAGTTTCGTCTATAAAAGGGGGATGTGCACAAACTCCTTTCCTTGTAAAAGGAGCGCGCATCTACTCGGAAAGGGAAAGGGAGAACCGAGGGCAAGGGCTCTGGTCTCGTGACAAGGAAAAGCGGGCAAAGGTGGACTCCATGTGCTCTATCGAAAGAAAAAAAAAAGGTATGAGGATAGAATGGAGGGGTGACGGATCTTGCCAAAAGAGGAAGTCCTCGAAGAAGGGGGGGTTTTGTGAGGCCACTCTGAGCAGTCGGTCAAAGACTGGAAGGGGACCAGCACGTGCGGAAGGGGAAAATTCCTTGCTGGTTTTAAGGCGACCTTGAAGTGCGCAGAAGGGAGGGGTAAAAGTCGTCGCGACAAGAAGCCTGGAGGTTGCGTTTGGAATCGATCATAGTCCCTCGTTAGGAGGAAAGGTAGAGAGACTTAACAGAACGTCGCGATGGGGGAAGAGGTGGGCGCCGTCCCCGGGCGAACGCCCTGCCAAAAAAAGGGGGGAAGTGCTCGAAAGGGGGCGGCTTCTCTAAAGGAGGAAAGGTTTGCGAAAGGGAGGAGTCGGTTGCGAAAGTGTATCCGGAAAAGGCTTATGCTCTGACGCTAAAAAGCGTGGACAGTTGGAGAAGCTTCCAGCGAAAAGAGAACCGGAAGCGACGAAACTCTACGAAAGGGAATGAGGGGGTAACGGGGGGTGGCTGGGGGGGACGGCGCCAGCAGCTTAAGGAGGAGCGAGACGGAGTTCTAGGACTTCTAGGAAAGTGCTCGCAAGGTCCTTCAAAAGAAGAAAGGGCCTACTTTTTGGAGGCAGGTGGGAAGGAATAAGCAAAGACGACCAACTAAGGCACGCCTGGGGGAAATCGGACTTGACCCGTGGGAGTCAACTGCCGGGTTGAAGGAAAGGGCGAAAAGTAGAAAATAACTGATGGAGCAGGAAAGAAGGGGAAAGTACTTCAAGGACGCTCTGCCGAGAGGCACGAAGCGTCGGCAAAAGTGAAGAACATCAGTTCACTGCAGGGGGAAACCTTGGCTACAACCTCATCAAAGAGCTTTAACTCGGGGAACCGACTTCGCGGGCCGTGGTCCATTGTTTCTTGGGGGAAGTAACTATCGTCACTGGAGCTCGGTTCAAAAAAGGGAGGGGCTGCGCGGGCGAGAAGCGCGAACGGCCGGGGTTCACGAGGAAGGACGCGTCAAGGAAAAATGACAGGGAATCACGAGGTTCTCGGGAGCCGCCTGAGGGGGGGATACGCCAAGCCAAAGGGGTCAACGTGGGTATGTCCGTAAGGGAGAAGGGGACGCCTGGAGCTCGCGTTGAACGCCGGTGGAAAAGTCACTACCAGAAGAAAGGGTTCGGGCGTAAAACTTGCAAAAAGCCAAGGGTCCGTGACTCAGGAAGGACTACCGCACCCAGCGAGCGTCCTTTCAAGAAGGAAGAAGGGGGGTTCGCAGCGTACGGGGGGGAGACGCGGTTCTAAAGGGTTTGGGAATCGCGATTTCGGCAAGAACTCCTTTTCTGGAAGCCGTGGGTGGGAAGTTTCTCGCCGGGGGTGACTTGGGTTGGCGGGGGGGGGAAAATTGAACCGGAACAGTGCCGACGATCTTCCTGTTCTCTGGGGAGGCAAAAAAAGGTGCTACTTGAGGACGGGTCTCGACATAAGCTGCTCCAGGAGAGGAGGGTTGAGGGTCTCGGGTGGGGGGAGGGAAAGCGAGGGTTCTTTGGCGAAAAAAAAAATATCGGAGTGGGACTGACGTGAGCGCCAGACGCGAACGAGTCTGAGCCCGCACTAGGGAAAAGATTACGACTTAGGGACGCGTAAGGACAGTTTAAAAAAGACCGAGGAGCTGGACGCGAGAAAAATGCCAAGCCGTTTCTCGTGGGGAAGGCTGGCCAGAAGCCTTGGCGGGCGGCGAGAGGGCCGTGTCAGGGAGTCGTCGCGACTGACACCAGCGGAAAAAAAAGAAGGGACCGGCGTGGCTGGAAAAGTCCTCTCTCAAAAGGAGTTCGCCGGGGGCTGTAAGGAGAGGGCGGGGAAAAGTTCGGGGGGGACTTACTCTGGGGACTGGGAGCCTGAAAGCTCTATGTCTCACAGCGCGCTCTCCTGGGGGAGAAGGGAGGGGAAAAAGAAACGGGCGCGGGGAGTGCTACCGCTTGGGGGGGAGATGTCGGTGCTTCCTTTCGGGTAAAGGAAAAGACTGGCCATCTTCCCTTTGGGGGCTTTCGTAAGTCACCGAGGGGTGCTTCGCCAGAAAAAGGAAAGGGAAGGAAGCTTCCGAGGAAAACCTCCTCTCTTTCTTAAGGAGACATCCGGAGGAATTCCAAAACATTAGGGGACCCCGATGTGAGGGTCGCCTTCTACTCAAATTGCCTGGATGATTCGGAGGTTTATCTTTTGGCGATAAAGGGGGAAGAATTCCGACTCTGAGAAAAGAAAGGTGTTACCACTCTCGGGTTGACTTCTCTGGGTCCCCGGAAAAAAGGTCCTTCACCCGGAGGGGAAAAGGACTTCCGGATATTTTGACCACCCTAATCTTTCAGAGTTCTCGTCTCTTCTGACTGATGCCGTCGATTCTTGTGGTCCTACCTGGGGGAGTTGAGGTCAACGGACTGGAAAGAAGGCCTCTATCCTGGGCCGACATCACCGGGGGAAGCTTCAAAGTGCCCAAGACGGAGATCTCCGGAGGAACGCGAAAAAAAAAGAACCGCCTGTAGGAAACCGTGATCTTACAAGCCTTCAGAAGCACTAGAGCTCATCCTAAAGGGCCGAGAGACCCCGCTGGGGGGGAGTCACCCTCCTCAGGTCCTCTTACAAAAAGGGCACTCCCAAAAACATCTAACAAAAGGAGGCGGTTGGAACCGAAAGCGCCGGCCTAACCTTATATTCGGCCCGGACATATGGAATCTGGACAGGGGGCTTCTGATGGGGCGGGACGAAAAAACCCGATCCCCGATAAAAATTAGCCGTCATCCCTCTGGGTTCGACGGTATCTCTCCTCAAAGTGGTTTCGAAAAAAGAAACTCTGTTCAAGGACAGGGAGGAGGCACGTCTAGGTCCTGTGAAAAAAAAAAAAGAGTATGAGGCAAGCGAATGCCAGAGAGACAGCGGTTGTCGAAGAAACAAACAGCCGCAAAGGGGCGTGCCTGCCACGACTAGTGCAAGAGTCGTACCTCTTACGCACGTGGGGGAAGCCGAAAAACTATGAGGAATAACCCCCACCTGACCGAAGGAAAAAAGAGAGGGCGAGAAAGAGAAAAGCCCATCCTTTAGTCCGCGGGCTCTTTATCCTTTCGGAGGATTCAAACTGGCAAAAAATCAGGAGGGGCTATCTCCATCCCGAAGAGAAAAAAATCAAGGCTCTGTGAAGGAAAGGGGGGAGACGAACCTCTTTCCTGAAGAGACCATGGGGGGTCCGTTTTGGGTGATGCTATCGCAGGGAGAAGAGAAACGCCCCGGAACCCTGCGGTGCGGATTTTCGTTTAAGGGACCGGGGGCCAAAAACGGATCGGGCAGTCGAGCGCGTAAAAAAACCGCAAGCCAGGGGGAACAGTCAGCAACAGCAGAAGGCCCGCATCATCATCTCTCGGGAAAGTAGGAGGGTCCAATGGCGCCTACGAAGACCTGTCACGGGACAATCGTGGGCTTCTTCTGTGGCGAGGGGGCCGATTACTTGGAACGTGCTATTCGGGGATCCTACGGGGGAGTTTCTCGGGCCTGAAAGCTCCCCCTTTAAACAGTAGGACCCTCATCCTCGAAAGGTAAGTTTGGGCTAGGACCCGAAAAAGGGTCGAAACAGCCTTTTCTGCCTTGGGGATCTTTGTCGAAAGAAAAGAGGAGTGCTGAAGGAACTAGGATCTTTCAAAGCGCTCAAAAAAATCTCTCTCGCCAAAGCCCCGCTCCGAAGCGACGAATGGCCGTTGGGGGAGTCTGTCAAAGATCATCCTTGGCACCGAACCGCTCAACGTCCAAGCCAACGCTGTTAAAGGATCCTCGCGAAAATTGGAGGACCTTCCGAACGCTTCTGGACTGCGCCAGAGCGCATGGAAAGTCTGTGGTTCTCCGTGAAGGGACAAAAACGTTTCCAGCTCTCTTAGAAGGTATTTTAAACTCAGGTCGCTCGGCCGCTTGGCACTTAACGATGTCGGAAGGTCAGAAGTTTCGAACCTTCACCTCCTGAGAAGGGGAGAGAGTCATTGAGGAACGAAGAGGGAAACCTTAAAAAGGAAGACCTCCCTCCACCTGGGAAAAAAGCATCACCACTAGGGGGGGGAAAGGGCCTCGCAATAAACACGCGGGGGACCTAGGAGGGTCCTTCGGGCGGTAAGCATCAAGGATCGCGGAAAGTCTGAAATTCTCAGCATAAGAGGGAAGAGCCCGTCAAAAAGAAGAAGAACTATCACGTGGGGAGCGGGATCAAGCTGTCAGGGGAACCCCAACGTAGAGGGAGGGAAAAAAAAGAAACGCCCTTGACAGGTAGGTAACTTCTCGTCTTCTACCCGCAAGGGAAGGCAAAATATGGCTCGCCGCGAATCAAGGCGAACAGAAATCGTTCGGTTGAATGGCGGGAGGGTCACCTCTGAACAAAAAATAGAAGGGGAAAAGTCAAACCACTTTGAAAAAAACAAGCCGCCACGGAGGTGACCCTGCGGGGCCCAAAGGACGGCCAGAAAACCAACGACGAAACCAAAGAATTACACCGAGACAGTACCATTACTCCAGGGGAATGGCGTACTAGGGAAGAGATGGGAATGTACTAAAAAGAGTCAACTTACCCGAAAACCTTCCAAAAAACCCGGAAGGGACGGGTCGTTGGGCGAACCCCGCACCACACGTAAGGGAGGTAAAAAAACTGGAGGGCGTTCAGAAGCAACTCTGGCTTGATGACAACTATCGGGATTGCTGATTGCGGGGCTCATTAAGAAGAGGTGGAAAGGCGGTCCAGAGGGTATCTACCGCAGGGGAATCAAGCTCTTCTTAATCCTGAAACTTTCGGGTCGGAAACTCGACGGGAAAAGCACATAAATCCTATCCTGTTTTCCCGGGGGACCTTTCTTAAAGAGAGGGAAGACTCAAAGAAGGCCGAACTTTCTCAGCGCCTCGAGGGGTAACGCCTACCTGGTGGGGAAGACTTGCCAACCTAGCCGTGAAACGGACATTAGAAGGGACTTTGCAAAACGCCGCGGCGACAAGGTTGCTGCATCGAGAGATGAAGGAACAAGGAAAAAAAACTGTGGAAGACCGGAGAAATCCGAAAAAAAAACTCGTAAAAAGCTTCACCGGTCCAAAATCCAAATCACCCCGGCAAAAAAGGGGTCCAGCAGGAAAAAAGAATGCCACAGAAGAAGGGAGGCGCGAAGAAAAGCTTTCTTTGAGGTAACCTGAGTCCCCACCTTCGAGGAGAAAGTGCCGAAAAAAAGAAATTTCTTCTATCCTTTGGGACAAACCCGCAGGGGCCCCCTCGCGAAGAAAAAGCTTTCTCCTCCCTATGTCTTCTTCGATACGACAGCCGCCCCCTGAAAGGAGACAAGTTCAAAAAAAAGGTCATCCGTCGCGTAGAAGGTTCCGGGGGGAAACTTCGGCTCGCGAAGAAGGTGGGGGAAAAAAGGCTGCGACCACGCGCACCTGGATGGAGCGCGGTGCTGATGACCAAGGGGAGGCCAACCCCCTCGACCGTGCCCAGGGGGAGAACGTGAAACGGGCCCCCTTCTCTAAAGCTCATCTCGGCAGGACGAAATGCGCCAGGCTTAGGGCTGTCTCCGAAAAGGGGGGCTCTAAAAGCTCTAATTACAAGGCGTCGCCAGGGGGGGAAAAAAAGATAAATCTGCTTCCAGAAGTAAAGGGAGCTGTATACGAAAAAAACTCAACGAGACTGAGGCTGTCCGGCTGGGTGAAAAAAACCGGGGGGGGACCTCTACACTGGGGGGCCAAAGGACTTGCCGCCTTAAGGGGTATGGACGTCTTTCGTCGAGGACGCAGTCACACCACTCCTGTGAGCTCAGCAGCGGGCTCTACCCTGAAAAAAAGGTCTATCGAAACAAAGGGAAGGGTCGTCTCTTTGAATTCACCGACCGAATTCTCATGGGTCTCTATAAAGAAAAGAAAAAACCACGGATGGAGGGAGAGATCTCCATGGGGTGGGGGGGGTTTTGGTGGGGGGGGTGTTGTGTTTGGGGCGTATGGTTGAAATGACGCAGCTGCCTCGGGAAAGGAGGGGTGAGGGATTTTATCAGGTAAGTCCCTCGGGTCCGCTGGAAAAAAAGAATTTTAAAGCACGGAAGCCTTTTCCATGGTGGGGTTGGAGAGGCTCTAACCTGGGGACATCCATTTGCGCAGGGAAAAAAAAAGGGGCATTGGTCCTCGAAACTGCTGCTTCCTCGCACACGTGGGACTCTTTTGGGGGGGTGCAAAGTCAGAGAATCAAAGGGGGAGGCAGCTGAAAGGGGTGCCGATGAAATAAAAAAATGTCGTCCTTCGAGATCTCCGGAAGAGGGGTTTGAGGGAGGAAATGTGAAAAAAACAATCTCAGAAAAGAAGTTAGCTTCCTCCCAGGGAGAGTCGCATTTTCGGGTCAGGAACAGGCGGCACTTGGAAAGAGAGGGGTCAGTTTGGAAAGAAAGTGTATCCTTTTCCTATAGAAGAAAAGAAAACTTAGCAGGGGAGGGAAGAAGAAGAAGGGGGTTATTCCTGAGGGCCGTGAACACGCTTCTAATCTCAAGTATCTTAAAACTAGCTAAAGGGAGGAGCGTTTTAACTAAGACTTGTAAGGCTCCATCATCTGTCATAAGGAATAGACCGCTCTCGCAAGGATAAAAGGAAGGGGGTCCGGGGGTGATCTTTCGGCAAACCGAACTCTCTGGCAAAGTGTCCTCTTTTTTGCGGCCCTTGGGGGATTCCTAAAAGAAAGGAGGGATTCCTAAAATGTGGTCTGGGAAAAGGATGTGGGCTCTTTAAAGGAAAACTGCCGGGGGCTCCGCGTTCTCACAAAAGTGGGGGGGGGGGGGGAGAGGAGAAGGGTGAACAGGGGAGGTCAACTTCATTTCCTGAGTCAACTTTCGGGACCTGTTCTGACGGCGAAGGGGGGAGCCCCCGAGAGAAGCAAATGGTCACATCAGTTGAAAAGAAAAAATTCACCGGAAAAAAAAAAAGTTCTTCGTGAACTCTTTGAAAGAGGCGCTGCGAAGTCCCCAGGCTTTCCCGGGGAGTCAAACCGCAAAAGAGCTCGGCAAGGGGTCTGGAATATCCCACAGCACGATGTGTTGAGTAAGCGAACGTAACCACGAGGTGAAAGAAAAAAGGGAACGCCCGTGGGGAACAAAAGGGGATTTCGCGCCAAGAAGCCATCCCTGGTTAAAGGGGGAAGAACGTAATACAGAGGAAAGGTAAGGGGATGTCAAAACCTGTAAAAGGTTCACGCCAGGCCCGCCGTTCGGGGGAAGGGCCTGCAAAAAACTTAGAAGGAAATGTTTCGGCTGGAGGACGGGGAAAATATCCTTTGAAGTGATCGAGGAGGGGTGGGGCCCGGGTCAGACCCGGAAAAGAATATTCACCGGAGCCTCGCCTCATCAGGGTGGATTGGAAAGTCGCATCTGGGGGGATGACTCACGAGGGGATAAGCATCCTTCTAGTAGTTGTGAGGGGAGTAAGGGGGCGTAAGGGTACGCTGTAGCTGGACTGTAGGGCTATGAGATCCTGTAGAGAAACAAAAAAAAAGATTTCACCACACGCCTTTTCTCATCGGATATGGCAAGGCGCATGACTCTATGAGGGGGGGTGTGAAAATTGAACCGGGCCTCAAGAAGGGTCCTTAAACGGCGACCAGGAAGGGACGCGGAGGGGGAAAATAATAAAGTACTCGTAAGATGGGAAGTTCGCGAAGAGAAGCTTCTGACGGGAGAAATTGAAAGGCGGAGGTACAGTCGACGGGGGGACAAAAATCTATTTTCTTTTTGAGCAACTCTAACAAAAGAGTTATAAAAAGAGGGATAAAGTGAACGGCTACCACTGAGCCTGCAGGGTCAGAGGGCTTAAGAATGACCTTCTGCGATAATTACTTTGGGATATTCAAGATTTACACCGGACTCGTACAAGGGCCAAGCCATACGGGTAGAGATGGGGGAGTTTCATTTCTCTTGGAGCCAGGTCTGGGGGGGGACTCGGGAGCTTCTTCGTCGCTAGAAAAAAAAAAAAGGCTCTGCCGTCGTTGAAAAAACGATCGCCGCTCAAGGGGAGAAGGCGGTAGAAGCTCAACGGGGGGCCAAGCAGGAGCTTCAAAATCAGAGGACGCCTCGACGTCGACAAAACATCGTCGAGGTCTCAAAAAGGGAAGAGAAAAAAGGGACAGGGGGCCACGGTGGCAGGGGGAGAAGGTCTACTGGGGGGGTCGCTGGGGAAAAGTGGAAAACCCAAAACCGGGTCATGGGGGTTCCAAAAAAAGGCCGCGGGACTCTTCTCTTTGGGAGGGAAGTTTCCAAAAGGGGGGCTCTTTTCTTTTGTGATGCGCAGGAAAGCGGACTAAAGGAAAGAGCCGAGAAAAAAGTCTCGTTCGGGGGAAGAAACTCACCACTACGGCCCAGTGCAAAGATTTATATCGTCGACAAAAGTGGGGTCCTTCAGAGAAAAGGTCTTACATACGTTCCGGGTTAGAAGGCGATAAAAGGGATATACCGCCGGGGTGGGAGGGGGAAGAATAATGTTGAATCATCTTTCTTGTAAACCAAAAGACCTAATCCCCTCCCGAAATTAAGGCATTCTTTGGGGTGTCAGTCCATTTCTCTGGCGAGAATTCCGACTGAGCCGAAAAGTCTTGCTCGCAAGGATTCCAGGGAAATGTGTCGGGGCTCTTTGAGGGGGGGGGGGGGGTCTTTCCTTCCAGGTGGCTTTGCGTAGAGACTCACACGTCGACAGTTTCCCATCGCTAATAACAGCTCTTAAAGAAATCAAAATCAAAAAACTACCTTCCCCCAGGGAGGGGAATTGCTTAAAGGGAACGGGCCTCAGACACCAACTACCGAACTGGAAAATGGATTCCTCCGTGGAGGGAACAAAGGAGCATACGAAAGAAAAAATGGACTAATTCCCGAGGGAGGAAGAGTCGCACCCTGATGATAGACAGCCGCCAATAAGGAGAAATTCCGGGTCACAGTCTACCCGGTAAAATCTCTGAAAGTCTTATGTCTTTCTTCCATAAGGGGAATTCTCCGGAGAGGGATCGTCTGTAGAAAGTCATTTGGGCTTTCCGTGGATCCGCTCTCAAAAACAAGGGGCACATAAAACCTGATTTGGGGTCAGAAGTTTTCCTGGCATCAAAAATCTTCTACAACGAGTTTTGGAGGATTAAAGAGGGGTCACGTCATTCCTAGAGACTATTTCACGGTGAAAACATCAAAAAAGGGGGGGGGAAGATTAGGGTTTGCCCCTCTATCGTAAGAAAAAGGAAGCATGAGACCTCTTTGTCGGGTGTCGCCATTCTCAAAAGAAGAGACTCAACGGCGTCTACAAGAAAGAGAGATGTGGGCTTTTCTCGCTCTGGACGCTCCTCAGAAAAAAAAAGACCGGAAAGGAAATAAGCAAACGCAGAAAAGGGAAAGACCGGCGTCCCGATACACAGGTCGGCCGAAGGTATCCGGTCGAGGGGTGATTGCCGAGAAAAAAGGCTGGCTTGAGGGGGGGGGCCGGTGGCGAGAGAAGAAAAAGGGAATGCTATCTAGGGAGAGGGGAACCCTAAAAAATCTCCACGTCTTAACTAAAAGCTTTCAAGGGTGGAATTGGTCTCTGCGGGGGGAGAAAAAATCGCTAAACTAGTTGCACCGTGAGACCAGTCGGTCGTTGAGTGGGGAGGCAAGATCGAGATGTAGGGGGAACAACTATCGCCCGCCCCACAGCCAGGTAACCGCCCAAAACCAGGACAAAAGGAAAAGCCCGGGATCGAAAAAACTCGCTTCTCTCTAGGGAAGGAAAGGTGGAATTGACGTACGGGAATGAACCGGAAACAGAATAAAGTTACTGAAAGAGTTCTTCTTGGTCTACCCGACCTATGGGGAGTGAAGGGGTAAACTTAGAGGAGGACGCTGTCTCTCCAGGTCGAAGAAATCTTCACCCCGTGACCTGGGGGGGAATACAAATTAGGGGCCCTGTACAAGATTTGGGGAATCCATCCTTGGGATAGTATTTTTTTAAAGGGATTCCAACAAAAAATTCTACTGACTCTTCTCTCGAGAACTCTCAGCACGATCATAAGCTTCTTCTTCCACACGAAAAAGGGAAAAATGGCGAGTTCCTCTTCCATTTGTCTTCTATTCCCAGGGATACATTGAAAGGGTGGCCCCAAAAGGGGACGAGAGACTGTCGCACCCCAGAAAGGCCGGTTTCGGCTTCTCCCCTAAAGGGGGAAAACCGGGCTTGAGAGAGAAGGCAAGACGATTTTTCCAGCAGGCGCGGAGGGGGAACAAAAGGTGGCAAAAACGGAACCCAGAAAACGAAGCGAATCCTCTCAAGGGGGGGGGGCCAAAAGGAAAAAAACCCAAGGTTTCTTCACTCTTCCAAAGGAACAGCACAGCATCGGTGGTGGTAGTGGTTGTCAGAGAATACCTGGCGTGTTGAACAGGCTCCCCATACGGTGAAACCTTATACAGAGCTACGGAAAAACCCGAGCCACGAAAAGAATTTCCTATCATCAAACTAATAGGGAAATTGAACAGTTTATTAGGTCCTCTAATTTGGAAGCCGGCTTGAACCCTTCTGTCCCCTTCCAGGCTTGTGAAATGGTCCATGGGAAGAATCGCACGGAAAGAAATACTCTTTACCTTCACAGAGAAAGGTCAAGCTTCACTTCCGTAGTGTTCCTAGGAGCCAAAAAAAACTTCGTGGGCCACAAGAAGGCGACCAAAAAAGGCCCACATGGAAAGGGTAGCCGCTGGACCAGACAAGGGGAAATTTACCTCGGAAACTATCCTCTACGAAAACCTGGGGGTTCGTTGGCGGGAAAAAACTTTTTCAGGCGGTCCGGGGCCGAGAAAGGACGTCAAAAGCCCGACCTATTCGAACGTCACACACAGAAAAGCTCTCCCCAGAATCCACTTGAAACGACTGGGGAGCATCTGAGGAAGAACCTCAAAAGGAGGGGACGACCGAAAGAGAAAATAATTCCTCTTCATAAAGAAGTGTACTAAGGAGGGAGAAGGCTATTGCTTTGGGGGCGGTCTTAACCCGCAGTGAAGGGGGGAAAACCTGATCGGGAAGGTACCGCCTACAAAGAAAGAACGAACCCGGGGCGACTTGGAGGGCCTTCGTAACGAGGACCTGAACGGTACCAAAGGAACCGATCCTGAAGAAAAACCCCGAGGGGACCCAGGAGTCATCATCGTTTGGAGGGGCCAGAGGAAAAAACCTTTCTGCTGAACTCCCTCTCCCCCTCAAGGCCAAGCACCGATGTCCAGGAGAGCTTACCCAGCGGCGATGTCCTTAAATGGAGATGGGGGAAAACCGTCCTTAGGAGGATCGCCGGCAGAAAAAGGGAAACTGTTTCGAACCGAGTGTCAAAGGCCCGGCTCAATAAACCGGTAGCCCGAAATTCCCAATCCCTCAAAAAAGCTTTAAAGCTTGCGTTAACTCCTAACGGTAAGAACTGCGTTTGCAACTTTCCGGTCGACCTCCCCAAAAGGGGGGATGTTGGGAAAAAAGGACAATTCCTGGGAAAGGACCCGCAGCGTGAAAAGGCAGCGGGCCCGCGGGACCGAATTCAAAATGAGACGTTGACCCGAGCCAGGGAGAAAGACCTGGGAGTCCGACGGGAAAAAAAATCAACCCGGGCGTTTCAGACGGGAAGCCACCAACGAAAAACCCACCAAGGAGAGCGGCCCGCCTTTAGCATCACAGAAAAACCCACCTGTCTGCGGTGATCGGACGGCCACAAGAAACGGAAAGCCTAAGACACAAGCAACCAACCAACTCTGAAAGCGCGAGATCGGTTAAAAGAAAGACCGAGAAAAACGGAGAACTGGCTCCGGAGACAAAAGGGAAAGGGGAAACTCTCGGGACGTCGCTCGTTCCGGGGATAAGTCGGGGCGGGTAACGGTGCGGGCGAGAGGGGGGGGAAGAAAGAAAAGGGCGCCACCTGTAGCCTAAACGGGTTAGCGTCGAGTTCATAAGAAAAAGGACGAAAAAAAGGGGGGCCACTCGCACAACGGAAAGGTTAAGAGAAAAGACTCCCCCTTCGAAGACTCATCAACGAGGGGGGAAAATTGAGGCGAGTCGGGGGACATTGTTTATCCGGCTTTTAAAAAACGCCCTAGATTAGGGGGATGAGAGGAGAATTCCGAAGGGGTACCTTGAGACGGCCCCCTCTGCAAAGAACACGCTCGACCTTTCTTCTCTGGGGGGGTGGGGCACAGAAAACGCCCCCTCCTCTCCCGTCTTTTGCCGGGTTGGGAAAAAGATCCGCGAGGTACCGAAAAAAGCACGTCGAACCCTGCTGGGATGGACCGGGGTCATGAAGAAAAAATGGGGAAGAAAAAAGGGTCGACTCCTTTGGCACTAAAAAGACTACTCGGAACCTGAGCACGGGTAGGGGAAACAAAGAAAAGTCGGGGGATGGTCTCTAACTGTCCTTTCTGAGAAGACCTGATCGAAAAAACTGGAAACACAATTTCTAAGTCGTAGAAACAAACCCTTAATTAGGGAGAAAAGATATATATAGAGGGCACGGTGGGTCAAGTGAAGCCCCGTAAGCTGTGCCAAAGAAGCCAGAATCATCAGTTTGGATCGTCCTCGTTTTAGCAAAAGGGGGGGCCGCGGGAAGGCTAACCTAGGGGGCCAGCACTTCGAATTGGAAGGTCCTTTCTTTGAGGAATGTACTTAAAGAGAAAAAAAGTCCAAGGAGCTTGACAAGGTCCTCTGAAGATGAAAAAACTATCCGGCAGAGGGTGCTGGAAGGAGATCAAAATAATGGAGGGGCGCACGTATCGAAGGGGGGAAAAGACTTCTTCCGAGCGATCGAAGGGATAAGGGGATGAAGCTCCACTAGAAAAAAAAAAATTTCGCCTTAGGAAGGCAATTCAACATCTTGTCAGAGATTCAGGGTCGAAGCTTGGCGCTTCCTAAAGGAAAGTTGCGCACCGTGGTTTCTGGGGGGAACAGTCTCTGGGGTGCTAAGTTAAACGGGGTCTCTTGCCTCAGACACGTTGAGGAAATCTTCTCCATTTGAGAAAATGGAGGGGTCTCGGGTTAGGACTTAGGAGGGTCAGTGTTGCCGAGAACGGGAAACTACTTAACAGAACTGATTAGAAGGGGAAGGGGTTGCTGGGGCGGGGAATTTTGGAGATTCTCAGCCCTCTAAGAGGTAGGACCGAAGTCTAACCAATCTGGCGGAAGGTGTCCAAGTAAGTTCTGAGGGAGGGAATCTTTAGGGAAAAGCCTCCATGGTAAATATAAAGGGAAGACTGTGTTAAAAAGGGGAGTTAGTAAGAAAGAAGGTACTCTTCCTTCCTATTGGGGGGCCTTTCGTCGGGGGGAAGGAATGGGGCTGAGGAAAAGGGAGGGGGAAAAAGCCGGTTTTAAGGGGGGGGATCTGCAAGAATACAGCCCCCAGGAACTGGGGCTTAAAGGTCAAGGGCTTGTCTCATCGGGTAGGTAAAAAGAAAACTCACTTTTAGACGAGGTGGGGACGAGAAAACCCGTCCAGTGTTAAAAAAAGGCATTTACTTCTGGGTTCTCCCTGAAAGAAAAAAAAGAAATCACCAGGGGAAATGATTGGTAAGGATGGAGGAGGAATGCGGTAACTTTTTGGAGGAGAGAAGGCCAGGGAGAAGGGGAAATTAGCTCGCTCTGCACGGGAGATGCGCGATTCTAATCGGAGACGACGGGGTGGATAATCTAGGTACCTGGGAAAAAGGAAGGAAAGGTTACCAGGGGGACTTCCACTAGTTTAAAGGGAAAAAATCCGAAGGGAGTTCTCGGGGAAACCGAAGTTCTCCCGTCCAAAAAGGTTTGGATGGGAAGAAAAAACGATTCTCTGTTTCCGCAGTTAGGCCGGTTCCTCAAAAAAAGAGAAGTGGAATCCGAATGAAAAAACTCAGTGGGAGGTCCACGGTAACGCAGATAAGGAAGAAGGGTCGCTTCTTTTTTCCGACAAAGAAACCAACTCTCGCTATGGGAAGAAAAAGCGACTGGTAGGGCAGGGAAGAAACTGACGTTGTTCCGGGCGGGCTTAAAAAGGAGCGGGAAGAAGGTAACAAGCAAGCCTGGGCCGACAGGAAATTCCGTATAAAGGTGGTTGGCAATCTCATTGGGCTCCTATGTGTGACTCTAGATGCGGACTGGCCTGAACCGGGAATCAAAAGGCTATCTTCAGTTCGAGGGGGAAGAAATGGGCCCTAAGGGAGGGCTGCTGGAAAAAAGACGGAAAGGAAAGAGAACTCACCGACCGAATGGCTTCCTTTGTCTCCTAGGATTCAAACGTTAATTCAGGGAGAAAACGATAACACCTACTAGAGAAATGGAAACGACGGAGAGAAGGAAGCGGCTGAACGAAGAGTCTGCGGCATGAGGGTGCGTGCGGGGGGAAACTATCCGGAAAAGAAGCAACAAGGTGAGTACAAAGAGGGGAGGCCAGAACACCGGAGGGCGTACTACTACCGGGCATGAAGTGATCGGTTGTGAGTTTCCAGTTTCTTGTCGCTGGTAAAAAGAAGAAAGTCGGAGAAAACGGGTCCTAGAAAGGGTAGGCATACCAAGGACGGCAGAGTAACCCCGAAGGCCTAGCGGCTACAAAAATCAGAGACCACCAGAGTAAGGACCTCAGTGGGGGATTTAGTCTTGCGGTGCTACACCGGCGGGGGGGGCCCAACAGGCTCTAGGGAAAGGAGTGGACTGGGGGGGGGGGGGGGTGTGGGGTGGGGGGGCTTCTAGAATACTAAACAGAGGGGATATTTCTACATAAGGGAGCTTTCAAGAAAGAAGGGCTCAGTGAGGCATGGGACGGTGCGAGTCGCAGAAAGAATTGGACGGGAGAGGGAGAGTCCGTTTCCCTCTTCTGCCGTCTTTTCCGGTTACTAAAAATGGGGAAGCTGCCAAAGGAAGCTCTTTTGGGCTGTCCTTTTCCCTAAAAGAAATGGTAGTTGCGAATTCGGAAAGGAAACTCTTCTCGATCCGTATGATAGAGCCTCTGCGGTCGACTCAAAAAAAAAATGAAAAGAAAAAGAAGGCGTCGATCTTCGGACCGAATGGGGGGCCCAGAAAAGACAGAAGTGGATTATGCTGGAGAAGGGGGAAAGGGGGGGGTTCTAGCCGAGAGCCTTCTATAAAAGGGACTAGGATGGTCTAATATCTAACTGGACCCGGGGGGGTTTTTCGGACACCGGATAAAGAGGGTCTTCACGGTCACTCCTGTTTCTTAAGAAGGAATGTTCACAGGGGAAAGGTCAGAGCGCGCTAAGAAAAGAATCGCAGGCGCTCTGAAAAAAGGAAAGAGCCCAGCTGTTGTTACCTGGGGGAGGGGGGTGGGAAGGCGAGCCGTCCCTTAAAACGTCTCTCCAGACTAAAGCGGGACTCACTCCAACATGGCGAACCCGGTCAAAGACCAGGGAGGGGTCCCCTTTTCGCCTGGTTCTTCGGGGGGGGCGACATACGCGAAACCAACTACCCGACTTTAGTCCGGTGCATATCAACCTCAGGGAAAGGCTCATTACAAAAAAATCGCACGGAGGAAAACAAAAGCTCACGTAGGGATTTATTCTCTCCAGAAGATTCGGGCAGGCCTACCTCTCAATAAGAGGTCCGATCCTCTCTTCCGAATTCTGAAGTGGTCCTGAATGCTCGTGGTGGGTCGAGGAAGTCAAGCTGGTGAAAGACCAGGGGGGGGAGAGACACGCGTCAAAAAGGTCACAGTTTGCGGCCCTCTTCGGAAGCGCAGCGTCCAGACGCCGGAGCAGCTGCAGCGGCGAAGGAAAGAAATTCTGAAAAACACCTGCAGAAAACTTTAACTGTCCGATTGAAAAGAACTTCGCAAAAAGGGTGGGGGGAGAAAGAGAGATATTTGAAACGAAAGCCGTCTCTGCATTCCTGAAAAGGGGCGTTTTCTACGAAGAAAAAAAATCCTTAGAAACTGGGGGGGAAAACGAGTAAACGGCGGACTAAAGACCTCGTGGAGGCGGATCCAGAAAAATAAATCCAATAAGAAACGGCGCCAAAACGGCGGCCAAAAAAAGAAAATCCGGGTGGGGCAGGCTGGGGGGGAAATCCGTTTCTCTGTGCGTTCTGAGAAAGGCCTTAAGCGGGGGGGCAGCACAAGGGCGCATTATCGAAGAAAAAATCTCGTTAGCGAGGAAGGGAGTACAACTCTTCTTGAGAAAAAAAAACTTCTTCAGAAAAAAAAAGGCTTGAACATTGTGGGTCGAAAAAAAGGGCGCAGAAACTCTTCTCCTCCCCCGGGGCCCTTTGACCAAATGCACATGTGAATTGCGGTAGGGAAAAGGGGATCGCGCGAAGCTCTATCTCCCACTCCCAGACAGAGAAAAAACACCAGAAAAAGAACACTATAGCATAATCAGCTCAGCGGGGGGGGAATCACTGGCCCCCAGGCAAAGGGAAACTAAGAATGGTAAGTACAAACCGTGTCCTCCCAAACGGGCGGGAAGGAAAGCTACCTACCGCGGCCACCGGGGAAGGGGTTTTTGAAGACGGGAACACCGACGGCTCGTTACCAGCTAAAGGGGGGGAAGGGGTGTTTCCTCCTAAACGTCAAGGTATGGGGGGCCCAAAGGCGGTCTGAAATGGGTCACTTCACTGTCGGAAAAAAGAGCTCTTCGTTTTGCTCACAAGAGCGCTCGTTCATGCCTAAAGGGCGAAAAAAAATGACCCTCACAAGAGGAGGGGGAGGCCCAAAGAGATGGCCGTCGGGAGTCGGAAAAAAAAGGAACTCACTTAAACGGTCACCAAAAATACGCAAAAGGCAAAGCAAAGGGGAAAAGCTTGGACCAGGGCAAAAAAAAGGTCGCGGAGAAAAGGCCAAAGTCGAAATGGGAGGACCTCGACGATGAGGCGAAAAAAAAAGTTTCGATAGCCGGGCTTTTAAAAGGGAAAAAGACGCCGGGGGTCCACCAACACGGCTTCGGGGGGGAAACTATCTTTTTTCAAAGCCGTCATCGAGCAGGGACTCCAGAAAGAAACGACTACCGAAGCTGCGAAAAAAAAGAGGCCCCTTCTGACCAGCCTCAACCTGACATAAAAAAGGAAAACGAGAAAAATGAGCAGATGAAGTTCCGCGCAAAAAGGGCCTCTGCAAAAAAAAGGAACCTTTTCTTACTCCGGAAGTCTCGGTAAGGAAGGGACGTACAGGGGACATCACTGCCGAGGGGGCTCAGACAGGGCATCAAAAAACTCTATCACGATCGTCAGTATGTTTTCTAGGGAAAGGAGACAAAAGAGGCTGACGGTCAAAACCACGAACAAAGAGGAAGCCAGGCCGCCCGAAAGGTGCGGTGCAAGGGACGTAGGGAAAAAATCGATTTCAGAGGGCCAGCAGCTAATCAAGAAGAGGAGATAGTTGGAGTGTTCAAAGGTTCAGGCGAAAAAGGGGGTCAAAAGGAGACATCGGCACATAGAGTCGGACCAAACAAAAGGCCCTACCACAAGACCGACGAGACGGGACAAAGTCCTCCTCCTGTACAAAAAAAAAAAAGCGCCGCTCGACGAAAAAAGCTGGCAACGGAACGGAATGCCCGACGAGCGCGACTCCAGGGGGGTTGCTTCTTCCACAAAAAGGGGGGGGGGGGGATTCACGGGGGGGATTGTCTGAGGTGCCCAACTTGCGAGGTCGTGCCGGGGGGAAAAATTCCGGAAAGGAAGAAAACGGCGAACATATGGGGGGGAGTTCCTTCTCAAACCAGATAAAAGGACTGGGGAGGACCGGGGGGGATGAGAGGGGAAGGCTCTCACTATAATCTTTGGCGAAAAACATGAATGTGGAAGAATGTATCTGAATGCGGAGGAAGAAAAATCTGTCCTCACGAAAAAAAACCCTCCGTCGCGGGGAGGAGGAACCCGCACCAGAAGTGAAACAGCAGGTTTGGGCGGGAGAGGGAAGGACGCTGAAAAAGTTACAGAAAGACTCTAAGGCTTCATTCCTCAAAAGAGGGAACGCCTTGTGTTGAGGGAGTGCAAGGAAAAACAGCCGCTGACGTTTTACCATGTCTCCAGAGAGAAGAAATCCCGAAAAGAACATTGGAGGGAAGGAACAGGCAGAGGGGTTACCGAGATGCAAAAGGACACGGAGGCGACCAAAGAAGACAACCCGAGGGGAAAGGTTTCCATCCTAAAGGCTCCCGTCCCCCAAAAAAAGAAAAAAAATCGGGACGGGCACTGCCGAAAGAAGGTATGGGAGTCCTCCCCCGAAAGGGGCAACGACAGGAAGGGGTTATCTTTCCTGAAAGGAGGCGAGGCCTGGAGAACGCCAGCAACCGCGAAAAGGCAGAAAAAAAAAAAACTTCCAGCGCGAGGAGCCCGCACGCGTATGAAACTTGCTGGGATGCCAACCCGCCACCGTGAAAAAAGGCGGTCAAGAAAAAAAGCTCTCCGTTCCAGTGAAAGACGCTACCTTAAAAAAGGGAAAAGGTCTAGCTGTGGAGGTCTACGGAAGCTTCAGGTAGCGAGTCGGAAAAAGGAAAAACCACTTTCGCCAGAAAGAGGGAAACTCGGGCCTCAAGAAAAACTTATATGCACGGCCACGCAGCCTACCACCACGGAAAGCGCATCTCAACTAGGAAAAAGACGTAGGCAAAAAAGAGGATCCAGAAAGGCTCCAACTTCTACTCTAAAAACAGGCATCGGGAAAACTCCACTAAACACGCATGAACCAGAATCTGATCGAGGGGAAGAAAAGAACGCTGTGCGAGGGAAAGGGCGGATCTTCTCCTCGACCACTGAAAAGCGACCGGACCTCACGGAATGGACTTGGAGGAAAGAAAAAGCAGCGGGAAAACAGTCCCTTTCCCCTCAAGGAAAGGGACTGCTCGCAGGGAGGGGGAGCTTGACACGGGAGTAGAAGCAGTGCCAACAAAAAGGACTTTCGGACGAAGAATTCACGTTCCTGAGGGACTAAGAAAGAATCCAAACTCCCGAAAAAAAAAAAAGAAACAACGGAGGAATGAGGGGGAAGAGGCTCCCTTATGCACTTCTTGGGATCGTTTCCCGAAAGATACTTACCCAAAAGGAAAGGAGCGCCTCGGGGTCACTGTAATCCTCGGGAGCGCGGTGAAGGGAGGGCCTGTGTAATGGCCCGGGGAAATTGAGGAATTTACTTACAGGGGAAAAATAAGGAAGGATTCTTCCTCAGGTTCAAGAAAAGGGAGCATCTCCGTAAAAAAAAGATAAAACAGAGACAGGCGTTCTGGTTGTGGGATCATATCCCCGAAGGATCGAAAAGGGAAAGGTTTTCCTAGCAGGGAACCCTAAAAGGGATCCCATCTAGGTCCTTCCTCGCCGCTCCCGAAAAAACTCTCGAGCACGAAGTCCTCGCTTAGCTTAATCCTGGGTCTTCTCTATCTAGCCCCACTTACAAAGGTCCACTTTTCTTCTCAAGCACAGCTGGGACCGAAGAGTGGGCCTTGAAGATGGTTTTCGGAGGATGGAGAACTTTTCCGTCTCTCTTCTAGAGGAATTCCGAGGGTCCAGTTTGAGGACTTAGGGCCCCTACGAAAGAGAAGTATCCCTCACTTTAAAAGAAACCGACGTAAAGGGAGAAAAAGGATTACAGGTGGAAATGTGACTTAAAAACCTGGAGCCATCAGCCCTGCGATAGGTCTAAGATCCGCGATTTCCTCCGGAGAAGATCTCTGGAGAGCTGCCTGGGAAACCGCTTCGCTAGGGGGCCTGGAGGGCCGGGGGGGGCAGGACCTGGCGGCAAATACCTTCTGACATAGGCCGCCTGAAGGGGGAAGAAGAGGGGTCCCGGGGAACCTAAGAGACAAGTTTGTAGAGCGAAGCGCCGCTCCCCCTAGGAAGGGGGGGGGGGACCATTATGCTCAGGAAGAATCCTTTCAGGAAAAAGCGCTGCCATGGCCGAGGCGTTCGACTAGAGACCGGGAAAAGGGGTCCATCCACTGGTGAAGGGTCGCCCGTCCAGGGGAAAAACTAACAAAGGAAAGTGGTTACAAAGGAGATTCGCCAGGTCCAAAGGAGGAACCCCTTGTTGTCATGGAGATCAGGAACTAGGGGAAACCGGGGAGGAGACAGCACGTCGGTTAGTAAAAGTATCGCCACAAGGAGGGTAACTTTTTTTAGAAAAAGGACACTTACCCGAGGGGTGAAGCCGGGGTAAGCGGAAAAATCTTCACAAGAAGACCCGTGCCTTTTTTCGCACTAGGCCGTCACCTATCATCCTAGTGATCGTTGAAAAAAAGCTTGCACGGTCATCATCAGGGGGGATGGCCGGAAAGATCCCTCCTTTTCCGAGTCAGCCGTTTCCGTTCCAAAAAGACACCGGACGGGTTCAGCACGTAGAGAATTTCGCCAGCCAGGGGTCCGTTCCTCGGGGGAAGGGAAGGACCGCCACAACCATAAAGAGCTAGTGAGTCCTCAATAAGGAAAGATCAGAGAAGCAGGTGAGGTAGTGTAAGG
>Ga0179593_1315987_pt1 | contig 22617 bp, 25 predicted proteins | sample CZODoug2_1_08_16_FD_185931 | JGI IMG/M metagenome (GOLD analysis project Ga0179593, IMG submission 185931) | Vadose zone soil fungal communities from Angelo Coast Range Reserve, California, USA - CZODoug2_1_08_16fungal (PacBio error correction) | ecosystem: Environmental > Terrestrial > Soil >...
AGGAATCACAGTCTCGGATAAACTAGGGATGGAAGAAGTACAAGTTCCGAGGGGCGAATCACGATAAGTATTTTCTTGCAATGGTTCAGCCAAAGAAGATCCAGCCAAGCTGCGTAAAACGGTCAAAGGGAGGAAAAACAGTCACGTGTTGAGTCGCTAGCGGCGGTCCTTGATACTCGCCAAGACCAAGATCACACATCGGGCCTACTCCGAGGAGCTTCGACGCAAGCAAAATTGCCATACGGAAGATACGCGTACTGAAGAGGAACGCATCAGCTCAAAAAGGTGGCGAGATGCGCACTGCGGAACAAACGGAGCAAGATAGATGGTAGCGGGGAAAGGGAAATGGCTCTCCTCGCATCCAAAGAATCATCCAAAGGGTGTCAATGAGAAATCGATCAAAGTCAAGATACTTTGCTTAGGTGTGAGGGGCAAAAAGGTGCTTCCATCGAATTGTTTGGTTCTGATGAGGCTGCACCATCCCGGCATGTGGGAAGCGGTAAAGCACAGGGGGTGAAAGCAACATATTCGGCCTCAAAAAAAGATTCGTGGCCTCTGTGTCGGCTCCTCAGACCTTGGACGGAAAGTGGTTGATGGTTGAGGGGGGAAGGGAGTCAAAATCAATCTCTGAAGGCCGTCTGACAGGGAAGGTAAGATCTGGAAAAATCTTTATGTCTACTACTAAATGAATTTATCAGCCGCGAAAGAAGGAAAAGCGCCGACGAAAGAGACTTGAAGGTCGGGCCAAAAACAAGAAAACGCGGCCTCCTAGGGGGAAAAACTTCTACGAAAAGGTCTCCTCTTCCAGGGAGAAAAACACGTGGAATCAAAGCCACGGGGGGACATAGCGGGGCTAAAGAATAGTCAGAGCCGAGTTAAAGAATCTGAGACTTGAAAGCGCAGAAAAATTCGCGGGGCTTTGATAAAAAAAAAAAAAACCTGCCAATTGCCCAGGGGAAGGTTTGCCTAAAAGGAAGGATGAAAAAGGGTATGCAGGGGTCCGCAGGAAGCGTCTGTCGCAAGGTAAAGCAGTGCAGACGTAGGAGAAAGGGGGGGCGAGGGGAGGAGGAGGGGGTAAACAAGTATCAGAATCTGTAATGAAAAAAAGCCCTCTATATCAACTGGGGGGGAACTGCATGACAAGAAAGGGCGTTGTCGGGGGAGGGGGGGCCGTAGGGGAGTAGGGGGTTGAACAAGGCATTGTCTTCGTGCGGCCGTAAACCAGGAAGTAGTTCTGGGCCAGAAAAAAATAGGACAAAAGAAGGAAGGAGACGGGAAGGATGCTGGCTGGATCTACTTGTTGCCTGAGTCGGACTGCACGCTAATGGACTTGTGGGGGGAATGATAGCCAGAAAGTCGAACAGAGAAAAGGAACAATGAAAAAGGGTGGGAAGGGGGAAGTGGTGTGGGCTCTGACTCAGCAAGCATCCCACTCGGGGGAATCAGGGGCGTTTTAGGCGGCGTTTGGGGGGAGGTTTCAAGAGAGGAAAAGGTGGGAAACAACTCTACTCTGCAGGTTCGTCTGGTGGTACACTGCGCTCAGGGTGTCGAGGGTTCCCACTGAGAAGAGAGGCGGTAAGGGGGGGGAAAGACGCTGAAGGAGGGAGGATCATCTTGAAAATTTTCAGGATGATATAGGGTGATGGGGTCAAGTCACATTAATTACGAAGATTGTCCTAATTTCATAAAACAGCAGTCCAATTAAAGAACTTTCGTCAGTTGCCATCCGCCTCTAATCACAGCGGCCCCTACCGGGCGCCGGCCTGACCGGGCTAAGGGAGAAGTAACGAACGTCACCCAGCAACGTGATGGCCAGCGAGCTCCGGCCTTCAACCCGAATTTTGGGGTCAACTGCCCTCCGAGGGCAACTGCGCAGTAGAAGGGGCGTTGCGGGCACCTCAGCATCTTTCGAGTCACCTATGTGCAGGGGGGGACCCACCACAAGAACGGGTTTCTAGAACATGGGGGGGGGGGAAAAAAAAACGTAAAAGAACTGTTCTTGACACGGGGCTTGCACACAAAGAGCCGGACGGGAGTTCTACGAACCTTTGGTGTTGGGAAACGGGGAGGTTCCAGGAAAAAAAGAGAAAACAGAAGGAAAAGGAAAGGGAGTCAAAATCTGGAAAAGCGTGGGGTCAAGGAATGTCAAATCTGTCTATGTGGAGTGGACCATTTTCAAAAGGGGCGAGTCAAGATTTTGATCAGGGCAGGGAAAGGGCAAAAAGAAGGAGCTCAGCAGACTGGTAGGTCCCTTGGGTGCTCATTGAAAATCTCATTTAGAAAAAGCACACGGGAAGGAGGTGGGTGGAAGGGAACTTAGTCCTTCAGAGGTTGTGACTAACCGATTGGCGTGGGAAGAAATCTGGGGAAGGGGGAAAAGGGTGAGGAAAAGAAGACCTTTTCGGCTGTTTTAATCCTCCCAAAGGTACTGCAGGGGGGGGAACTGATAGGGGGGACCAGGAGCGTTGCAGGAAGGGCAAGAAAGAATGAGAATTTACGAAGAGCTGGGTGGGCCCTAGAATTTGTCTGCCCCAAATCGGACTCGTCAAGAAACCGCCCGAGAGTAAAAACATTGGTTAGACTTCTGTTCAATGTAACTTCATTGGGAGGGCAAGTTATCTGAAAGTCGGGGAGAAAAGGGGACGGAAGGCCTTCAGGGACCGTGAAAGGATATCAATCTCTGCTGTTACTCAAAGAGAGAGGGACCAGACAAAAGGCTCAGAAACCAACAGAGAGAAAAACAAAGTAAAAATCACGAGATCATGGGCTTCACCGGGAATCAAGAGTGTTCAATGGAATTTTACATGGGGGGTCGGCACTAGGGGGGATTTAGGGTAGGATGAGAACCCATTAGGGGAGTACTCGGCTTTGGGACGCGGACGCCGAAAGATGCTTTGTTCGCCTATCAAGTGACGCATCAAGGGCAGCAAGACATTTTCGTGGCCTTTGGGGTTTGGGAATTGTTGAAGACGACCGACTTTGAGTGCAGCAATTGGGGAAAAGTCGCCTTGTCTCCTTCGGGAGCCTGGCCGCGGTAATGTGGTACTTACAGGGGGGGCGGTTATTTTGGAGGATGTTGAGATGAAAAAGCGGGAGAAAAGAAGACAGGGCTCAACTCAGGGTAGGGAAGGGGCCACATATTCAAATGCATCCGGGTGGCGGCGGACTTCTGGAGAAGGGGGCAGTTCAAAAAAGGTAAAGACGTAAGAGGCGAAACTCTAAGAAACAAAAAAAAGGTAGAGGAGAAAAGAGAGGGTTCAAAGTGACGGTTCCTTACGGTTCCCGGGGCAAAGGGACTCTAAAAGCAGAATCAGAGGGCAAAAACAAGGAAGGGCACGAAGATGTTGAAGCGGGGGGGGGTTCAGGGGGCTTCTTATCTAGGGAGTATAAAGGGTACCGAGAGAACGAGGGTGAAGAAGATACAACAGTTACTTATATCAAGAAAATAGGAAAGGAGATCCTACAACATTGACAACGTGGGGCAGAATTAAATAAATTTCAGGCAGGGACTCAAAAAGGAGCGGCGCCAAAGAAAGAAGAAGAAGAAGGAGGAAATATCGTTTATGCTACCCATTTGAAAACTAAAAAAGCAAGGCTGTGAAACAAAGTATGGGCAAAAAGACAGAAAAAGGAAAATCAAAAGGAAACTCGGGAAGTAACTAAGATGAGAAATCCAATCAGTAAAAGACGGACGTTGAATAAGACGCATAGTGTTTGGGGGGGGGGGGAAAAGAAGAAATGGATCAAGTATGGGAAGAGTTGGGGGGGCATTTGGCCCACTCCAAACGTGTTGGGGGGGTCGAGTGGAAATTTTTGCCCGCACTCCTGGCGAGGTGGAAATTAAGAAAGAAAGAGCCTGTCTTGATCTTCCCGGAGGAGAAGGCGCCATGGCACCTGGGGATTTGCAATGGTGGTGGGGGTGAATAAAGGCAAGGAGGGAATAGAAGTACGAGGTGGACGCGACTTTTGAACTGTAAAGAAAAAAAGTTGGGACAGGAAGGACGGGAATGCTGGGCCAGGGACGGCACGGGTGTAAAGATTCAGATGTCCACGGGGGGAAAAGGTACCGATGGGTTCCAGGAGGAGGTGAAACAGCACAGCCAAGGATGTTCCTACACTTAAAATAGACCCAGGGGCGCGGGGTAATAACCAGCGATAGGCCATTGTTCCCGCACAAAACAGCCGGGAAAAGTCCAGTAACAGGCAAAATGAAACGCCGGGGCGTAGGGCCGCTAAGCATGATATAATGATGAAACGGCAAACTTAATCGGAAAATGGGAGATAGAAAGGGGACGTGCGCGTCAAGAATGACTCAACAAGCTTGGTCTCCATAAAAAAGGAACCACAAGTCCACAAAAAAAAGCTTCAGGAAAATCAGATGGCACAATCTTAAGAAAAGAAGGTGAAAGCAAAGTGCGCTTTCGAAGTCGGGAGAAAAAAGGGTGCAAAGCCCGTAGACAGCTCAAACCAGAACGTATACCTAGACCGGAGCGGGCACCTGGGAAAGAAACAGAGGGGAACCGTGGGAGGGTCGGAGCAGGGCCCGTCTAAAAAAAGGCAGGGAGAAACCATTGGTGTCGATAATCGCATGTGAGGGGGAAAAAACAACCTCTTCTTCTTACTAGTTACAAACGGGAGTGGTACGGAAAAAACAGGAAAGAGTGAAGTCAAGTCGAGCCAGTAGGGGTATATTTAGCGTCCATTGGGAAGAAAGAGAGAGGGAGAATCCGCTGAGTACTTGGGGTCATTATAAGGGCATCGTACTTTAATGAAATGACAAAAGTATGCTACCGAAGTCAACAGGAAAAATCTTCAGCCGGGCAGCTTGACCTAACCTAGGCAAACGTAATGATGAACGCCGCCCCGACGCTAGGTAGTAGACCACGTAAGAAAGAAAATATAAAAGGCATATAGTTATCATCAGAGTCTTAGAGCGCAGAAAAAAAAACGACCGACACATCGCCAGAACGTAGGTCAAGAGGAGGAAATGGCGACGTAAACAAACAAAATCGAAGAAAGTTCCGGGGTCTGACTGAGGGGAGGAGACTAAAAAAATTCCAGTACGGGAGATCAGCAGGATCGATCCAAGGCAGAAACACGGCGAGGACAGAACGGTCTCAGAAGGGGTTCTGTTCTGGGCGAAAACTGCGTGATGGGGGACTGCCTAATTTCAGGAACAGACAGGCTGTGAAACAGATTAATGAAACAGGAGAAAAACCACGAACCGCAAGCGTCACCAGACCAAGTGGGAAAAAGCAAGAGCTGAGAGAGATTGGGCGGGGCGTTCCGAGTTCTGATACTGAACAGCAGGACAAAAAACGGAAGATGAGGCTCGCTATGGGGGGGGGGGGGGTGGCGCTAACATCGTCGTGGCGTTGGGGGACGGGCGCGCGACGGCCGTCCTGAAAACATCACAATGGAGGATCGGAGTCAACGACAAGAAAGCGGATGCGGGGGTCACTGCTCACCGTCTGGGAAAGGGGACGAATAGGTTGGCAAAATGCGTCCGGGGGCGGGTCCAAACGTGAAATTTGGAGAGCTGATGTGAGATGGAACCGGCGGCGACTAGATGGGAAAAGACCTAGAAAACGCACGGATAGGCAAGCAGAGGCGGGGTAGGGGGCGGGCGGCGAGGACCTTAATTTAAGATGAGAGTAGAGAAGGAGCTGTCGCTCTGAATCAAAAAAGCATGGGCCCAAGTGAGCATCATGACCAAGCACACACAACACCAACGGAGGGGCTGTCTGCAGGACGAGAAAAAGAGGAGAGGAAGAGGGAATGCGCAGGGTTTCTGACAGTAAGAAAAAAAGCCCCGCGGGCCGGGGGAAGCTGCGAGGAAACAAAATTAATGAAAAGGTGTTAAATAACAAGAATAATAAGGAGGACTAGAAACACGGAAGGGGGATACGATCTTTGGGAGCGTGAAAATCAGACAGTGTACCAAGAAAGATGAGCCTTGCGGTCACTGAACGGAACGGAAGAAGCAATGTCTGGCGGGAGGTAGGAAGGGTCTCGACGACTGGATTTATCTCACGAGCACGAGGCTTTCAGGAGAAAGAGGGTTGTGAGGATTGGGAGGCATAAGGGCCCTTCGCGAGCCAATCCAGCTTGTGACATATTTACGGCCCACCATTAGAACCCTGCGGGAGAACGGATGGGGAAAGAGGGGAACTTCATGGAGGACGTACTGTTCTTGGCCGGTCAAAAATTATGTACCTTGGGGTTTGTTGTCCAGCATGGGTTCCTATGGTGGGGCACTTATAAAACAACACAACTGATATTCGTAAAGATAGAGAGGAACAAATCTCTTAAAACTGCTTGCTTTTCTGTGGTGAGAGGCTGAAATTGCAGGAAGATAGACTACGAGGAAGTAGTGAAGGGTCCATGAAGTTCAAGAGAAGGAAGATGTCCGCGGGTGCGACCTAGTCCACGCACGGTGTTGATTCTGCTAGAAACGTGGACTTCTCAAGAGACAAAGAGCAAAACATCTTGCGTCGCAATCTCGGAGACATGAGATGCCATAAGACTAGAGACGGCGGAGACCCAGACCAAGGAGAAGGCCGCAACGCTTATACATCAGGGGTCAGGGCTCTCAACAGGCGACGGAAGAGATTGGTAATGCGGGGGGGAACTGGCGGGAATCCTAGACATCCACTTAATTGAGGAAGGAATCTCGCACTGGGAAGAGACATGGCGGAATGTTTCTAACTGGGGCAGGGGACTTCATCAGGGGTTTTTGTGAGAAACACGCTGTGTGGGAGATACCAGGTAATAGGCACGAGGTGTCAAAATCAAAAAAGGGTAGGGTGAAACTCCAACATCCTAATAAAACGCTGCGTGTCCTGTCTGGTTAATGCTTAAGGCGAAAAGAATATTTCGCAGAATTTGTGAGGGGCTGAATGGCTACAATGGTAACTTATGGCAGGAGTCGTGCCTAATTGCATAGGAGAGAAGAGGGGAGTGTGGGAGGACTCACAGAGGAAGTTATGATCAGCCCTAATTCATGCCCCGCGCCTATAACGTGGGATGGACTTCTCGGCCGAACAGGAGGGGGGAAGGCCAAACAATAACAGGGAAGTCATTCCCGGCATCGGCCAATTGACACTGAGAACGCACTGGGGAAACCTAATCTAGGGGAACAGAGGACCGTGAAGTCAACGAAACCCGCGTGGGATTCGGATGAAGGGGCAAGAGAGAGCTCTTCTTTATTGGCCCCATGTCACAATGGTCATCCATGAAGGTTAGGGGGGTCCAGGCAGTGAGGCGTGGAAAAAAGCGAGGGTTCAAGGGATCACCTCAGGCGTGGGCTAGTAAGAATTCCGACGGGAAATAGAAGTTCAGAGAGGGTGATGCATGGGGATTACCAAGGAAGAGAACTTTCCAAGCACTCGCCGCCGCTCTATAATTACCAGGCTTGGCATGAAGATTGAGGTTCGTTATTTCTGTCAGACGGGAAGATGGTTGGGGGGGGGTGACGACAAGGCCAGAGGAGTTCAGAGGCCGGTCTCCCGAGACCCACAGGGGAAGCTTCCCGATAACAAAAACTCCTGAAGGAAGATAACGTCGTCGGGGTCCGCCTGGGGCCCGGCAGCTTCTTAACTCCTCAGAAGGGAACTGTGGGGGATCTACTAGAAGGAAAAACTGAAAAGGGAGATTCCGTGGGGCCCGCATCTCCGCTAACGTTATCGTGGAAGGGTACGATGGAGGTGGTGGGCTTCGGAGAGGGCTCCAGCGAGTGAACAATATATCGTTCAACAGAACAAGAGGATCGGGAAGAATCATGAAGAGGTCACATCTAACTGGTAGGGAAATGTACACCTGGGATCATGTTGTAAGTGCTGTTCGGTGTGCTTGTGCGATTCAGTAAGGGAGAGGATTATAGACTGAAAAGACTAAAAAAACGCCGGTCCATTCGCCTTACTCCGTCCCACGCCGACAAAACGGGGAGAGAAAATAACTGGCTGAGGGAAAATGACGACGCTATAGTCAACCGACCGTTTACTTGGGAATATATCCGTAAATGGAAACGCTAGGTTGGACGTTGTCGCCTGGGGGGGGGGGGAACCGACATGGCGTCGAGCCCAGTGAAAAAAGAAACGACAAACACAGAGGAGTTTCGGATCACGGATGTTTACCAAATCACGTTCTGACCGTTTGACACTGCGTTCTTGCAAACGGAGGCAGCAAGGCGCAGGCGTGGCTTTTCTCGGGAACACACGGATGGTGTAGACAGAGTTTTCCGGGGGGGAAAAAAAGCGAGGTTAGAGGAGGGAACGTCGAAGAAGAAGATTAAACAATCGTTCTCGACATCGGTTCGCGAGCTGGGCAAGGAAGGGGGATTGGGGGGAGTGTGGGAAGGGCAAAAGGATTTGCTATTGAAAGGGGGAGCCGGACGCTAAATTGCACCATCCTGCCGCATAACAAATGGTCAGGGTAGGGGGTTTCAGACTACAGCAAGAGAGAAGGCTTAGAGGCAAGAAACTCGGGGGGCGGAAGGTGGGATGCCGAGAAAGTTAGGCGCGCCGGTGTTGGCAGCTGTAAAGGGAAAAAAGGGTATGAAAGTGAGAGGAAGGAGTAGTCACTGCCCACTGGGGGATTGGGCGGGCGGGGGGTTAAACTTAAGAACGGAGAGGAAAAAAAATAGACGGGGGCTTACGAGGGAAAGCAATAAAGGTAGTCCCTTTCGGAAAGCCGCGAAGAAGGAAAGAGAGGAAAAGGGGGAGAGGGAGGAGGGAGTGGGCGGAGGAAAAAGGGTAGTGATGTAGTGGGGTGAGAGGGAAAGGGGGGAGTAAAAGAGTTAGTGGGTGGGGGGGAGGACTGAGACTAAGTGGGGGGGGTCCTAGAGGGGAAGGGAGTAGGGGGGGGGTGGGGGGTGGCGCAGAAAAGGCTGGAAAATTAGGAAAAGGGCGGAAAAAGGTGGGAAGAGGTGGAGCGGGAGTGTGAAAAAAGCAGGGATAACCCGGAAGGGGGGTAGAGGGGGCGGGGATTGGCGTGGGGGAAAGGGAACGTATGAGGAAGATGAGACGAGACGAATGACGGCGTGGGCTAGGGGCAGAGGGGGGGGGGGGGGGAGGTAGTGACGGGGAGGAAGAAAGTGAAGGGGGGGGTAAGGGAGGGGAGAGGCGGACGGGAGAAATGGAAAGGGAGAGGAGGTATGTGGAAGAGAAAGGAGCTTAGGGAACGGGGGGGGGGAGGCGAGAGGATCAAAGGCGGGGGGGAAGGGGGGGGGGGGAGGGTGGGGGAGGTGGGGGAAAGAAGAGGAGGAGGAAGGGGAGGGGAAATTAGTGGGTGAGTAAGATCCATAGAGATGGGGGGGAGGTGGTGGGGGGGGAGGGGTGGGGGGAAGAAACGGGGGGTGGGGGGGTTGGGGGGTAAAGGAAAAAGAGGGATGGAGGGAGGGGGTAGGGGGGAAGTAGTGTGAGGGGGGAGGAGGGAGGGAGGGGAGGGGGTAGTCGGTCATAGAAAAAAGGCAAAGGGGAAAATGCAGTGGGAGTGAAGGCGAAGACGGGTCGGAGCGGGGAGGGGAGGGGATGGGAGGGGAGGAGGTGGAGAGGAAGGGGGGGAGAGGAACGAGTGGGGGGAGGGGGGGGGGAGGAAAGGAAGCGGAAGAGTACGAGAAGAGGAAGAAGAGGAGAGTGAAGGGCAGAGGACAGGAAATTGGAGGACTGAGGGTGCCCCCTTGAGGGGGAAGAGGGGAGGAGAGGAATAAAGGGAGAGGGGAGGATAGAGAGGGGGTAGGGAGGTGAAAGGAGGCGGGAGGGGAGGGGGGGGTAAGGGGGGGCGATGACTAGGGGGGGGGAGGGGGTGGGAGGGAGGGGTAGCAGAGGAGAAAACCAGTAGGGGTGAGGAGAGGGGGAAAAGGTGAGAGCAGAGGAGGGGGGGGAAAGGGAGGGGAAAGAATGGGGAGGGGGGGGTGGGAGAGAGGGGCGAAGGTGGGGGTGAAGGGGGGTTGGGGGGGGGAGAGATGGCGAGAGCGGGGGAGGAGGGGAGAAGAGGGGGAGCGGGATAGAGGGGTGTTGAGGAGATAAAGAAGGAAGTGGAGGGGGGGACTAAGGCGGTGGGGGAAGCGGGGGGGAGGGGGTAGATGCGAGGGGGGGAGGAGGGATGGCGAAGTAGTGGTGCGGTTGAAGGCCGGCCCAAACTCGGGGGATTTGGCAGGCTGTTCAAAAGCGGACTAGTGTGCTGCTTCAAACTCGGGGAATCGATAGAAAGAAACTCCCGTAATCATGACAGTGAGGAAAAGGGTTGGAAATGGCTACAAACGGGAAATGACGCCGTCGCAGAACGGCTCCCACGGGGGGGGGAAAAAAGGAGATTCAATTCCGGGGGGGGAAGGGGTCGAGCAGGAGTGGGACACGGAGGCAAAAACAAAAGGGAACCCAGCCCCAATCGAAGAAGGTATGCCAACAGAGGAACGTCAAAAGGAAGCGGAAGAAAAGGGTCGGAACCAGCGTAAAACACTCGGAGGGGGAGGAGGAGAGGGGTGTCCGGCTGAAAAGCTATTGGTTGGGATAGTAAAGGGGGCCGGGGATACGGAAAGGAGTTGAGAAAAAACCATTCGGGAGCGAAAGAAGGGTGGAGGAGCAAAAACTCAATATTCTTCGGTTGGGACTCACTTGAAAAGGGGGTACGAAGAAAAGCTCAAAATCCTTGGAGGGAGGGGGACCGGGCCAAAAGTAAATGTGATCAAAAAACTAATTTTCAACTGAGCTTTCGCCTGCTGTGATCGTCGGTGGGGGAGGGTGTTGACGGTCTATTTTCTCGGGAGTTGTAGAGAGATCCTGTAGAGGCTGATAGGCACCGCGCTCGAAGCATCTTGGGACGATCGCGGGTTTAGAAAGCAAAAAAAACAGAGGCAACATCCAAGGGCCGGCAGGTTTAGGAGGGGCTGCAGGGGCAGATGCTGTAAAGGAGGGGGCGTGGGGATCCCGTAAGGGATTAGAACGTACGGACTACGAATGAAACATGAAAGAAAATCTTATCAAAACCCCAAGGATGGACAGCCCGGAGGCGTAGAAAGCTAGGGGCATCTTGTTGGTTCATACTATTAAGAATCCAAATGTATTGTCTTAAGGCGACCCAGCTTGGAACTCGTTCACCACGATCAAGGGGCCGCTCTTCAGCCGCAATGCCGTCAAAGGGATCCAGGTCTCCTGGGAACTCCGGACGGTAGAACTGAGCGTCAGAAATGTCGGTAATGGGGTCCCCGCAGATATTTTGGGGGGTTCATTGGGTGTCTGATACGCCTGGATCCGTCGCAGGGTCGAGAGTGGGGTTCCTGGTACTGAAATGTGTAAGATTTAGGGGCATGAGTCGAACGGGGGGGATTCCTCCGGAGGAGACTCACAGACGGTCTTATATCAATCACATGAAGTAAACAACTACCTTAAAACCCGTCCATACTGCCTCTCTAACAGGGAAGAGTCGAGGGGTTACCCGTAGGGGGAGCAAACAAAGGGCTGGTTGGCGGGGGGAAAAGAAGGAGAAGCAAGTGACAGTACAAGTCTTCAGCTCTTAGAGGCGGTCAAGGCTCTGAAGAATCCACCTGTTTACAGATGGAGCCCACAGCGAGGGAGTGGCCGATTCGGAAGTCGAAGAAGCACCCTCGGAGCGACAAATAAGGGGTTTTCTCAGCACACTCGTTTGAAAAGTCATACACATATTTTAGAAAATAAGTCCCGTCCTGGGGGGCAGAATTGACGGACACGGGAAAGGTGTTCAAGACTACTAATATTGTTGTGGAAAAAAGAAGGGTTGAAGGGGAAAAAACATGGTAATGTGGGGGGGGTTTCCTTTGTTAGTGTGGCAGGCGCACGAACAATGGGTGGAGTTGGTATCTACGTGTGGGAGGGGCAAGGTGAACCACCGACCTACGCGAAGGCAGCCCTCCATCCCTGAGGCCTGTCCTTCGGCCATGTGAGACTGGTCAAGGTGGTACGGTCTTCTCCATGTTTTACTGGGGAAAATTAGACCCATTTGGGACTTCAAAAATAAAGGACCGGTGTGTCAAAAAAAGAAGCCTTCGAGAGTCCGCCGGGGGGAGGGAATTCTCGATACGATTGGAGATGCAGAAACACTCCTTCCTTTCATGTCAAGGTGCTGGATTTTTTCAAGGAAAAATGAGCAAGGAAAGGGGTGGGAAGGTGTCTTGGTACGGACTTCCAAGAAGTTCCAGGCCTAACAGCTTGGTATCGTAGCATGGAGAAGGTATTGTTGGGTTGCACTGGACCAGGGTCTCATTTGGGACAAAAGGGAAGCGCGCGGAAAGACTAGGGGTTGCCATGAGCCCCCGATGGATGGCTTAATGCAGAACGTCCCTCGCAGCGGGGTGAGGGGGGGGACTCGTCTCGGGGCCGAAGTTGTTTGATGGCATTACACAACCGACACTAGCTACCTGTTAATGCCACGTAGGGAGAGCGCACCAATCATTGGAGCGGGAAGGGCTTGAACTACAAAAGTAAATTAACCGGCATCAACCCCGAGCTCCAGGGGATTCGGCCACCGCTAAATCAGGGGCCTGGCATTACAGGGGAAAAAACACAGGCTAAGGCTCACATAGACTTCTTGTTATGCAGACGAAAGTTGCGGCGTAAATTGCTGAGTTACCACACTCCCCAGAATATTTTCGGACGGACGTGGGGCCCTCCGGGTTTGGTCATTAACGGACCCTTCAAAGCCACGCCAAAGAGATAGGCAAAAACAGATAGACGTGAAAGGGAAGAAGCTGCGAAAGAAGAACAGAATTTGGGCAAGTTGAATGACCTGCAGATTGGAGTCCGGCCAGACGTTCAAACATCTCGAGGGGGAATAAGACCGAACCATTCCCTGGCCGCAAATCAAAACGCACATCCATCCCACCATTCCACCACCAACCAAAAAAAAAGCAGGTATGGGTGACCAGATACAGCAAAGTACGGTAGCTTGGAGAAAGGGGGAAGGGACAAGAAGTAGAAGTTTGTATGCCCCCGGTAGTGCAGGTAACTAGAAGGCGCAATAACCAGGGGGGGAACACGGGTTCTGTCTGGGAAAAAAGGGGGAAAAACGGATCCTGTCAGGAAAGCTGGGAAGAAGAGGGGGAGAGAAACGAAGAAGCGGAAGGGGGGGGGGTCTGGAGAGAGTTCGCAAAAAGCGTGGGTAAGTTTCGGGACTGCACACGGAGACGTTCCGATACGGCGGGGAGCACGGGTTCTCAGTGACCGGGGGCGGGGAGGGGCGGGGGGAAGGCCCTTCATAGAAGGGGGGGAAAGGGGGGGGGGGAACATATGGCGAGGTAACCTGGAAGGTTTGAGGAAAAGAGTCTCTCGGGAATACTCCTGCCAAAAAGCAAAAAGGGATTAAAACTCCCGCACAGTGCCACACGGGGCCACGCCTGCCCAAAGGCATCAAGGAGGGGCGGGGGGGTTTCAAGACTACAGCAGTATCAATAAAGTAGGAGTGAAAAATCCACAATCCAGGGTTTCTTAACGAAGACAATAGTCGGAAGAGAAGGAAAGCACATGGACTGAGCACGCTGCAAAGAAAAACCGCAAAGGGCGCCATAGCCCTTAACGGAAAAAACTGTGATTCGGAGTTGAAGAAACAAAGGAAATCGAAAAAGGAATTGAAGGGAAGAGGCGACTGAGGAGAAGAGCATGAAAGAAAACAAGAGGACGGGAAGAACAGAAGAAAGTCCGGGACTAACCCCTTCGGAAGTCCATATCCGGAAAGGAAGGGACTGAAAGATTAAGATTGGGCGGGTGGGAGTGAACTCAGATAAAGGAATGTAAGGGGGGGTCCACTTTCTATACCTGGAGGAAAAAGCTAATTCATTGGGATGAGAGGGGGGACAAGAGCATTACCGGCTAGAGGGAATTCTAATAAGAGACAGTCGCGGAGAAATTCGTAATATGGCGTAGACCCACACCAATGCGCACTTCATTAATCGGAAGGGTCTTTTAGAGACTAGTTCCAGAGGGGGGAGGAAGCTCCTGTTTGAACAATAGAACGATGAGGAATGAAATCTGGACGTCGGACGGGGGGGAAACTCAATACTTATTTTCCACAGAGTTAGAAGCGTATCAGAAAGGAGAGTAAGAAGAAAAGTTTCCGGGAAAAAAGGTCACTGAGAAAGCGAAAATAAGAAAGGTGGAGAATGAATGCAGAAGGTGAAAATACATTTACAAAAAAGCCCAAGAAAAACGTGAATGCGAGGGAGAAAGTAATAGGTCTAAGGTTAGTGAAAGACGTAAAAAAACCACCAACAAACACCCCACCCAACCCCAAAAAAAAACACAAAAAAAAAAAAAAAAAAAAAAAAAAAAAAAAACCAAAAAAAAAAAAACCAAAAACACACAACGCAAAAAAAAAACACGTACCTGCTGAGAGGAGATCTGAAAAGGGAGAGGCCAGCGTGCAAGATAAAGATGAGAGCAAAGCTCAGTCAAAAACCAAAAATCTACAGGAAGGAAATGGTGAAACTGGAGGAAAGGGACACGCGGGGGGGGCGGGAGGGTGATACACCGAGGAAAAAAAGGCTCAATGAGATATGGGAGAAAGACTCCGGGGGGGGGGGGGAAAAAAAAAAAAAAAAAAACAAAAAAAAAAAACAGGGGGGGGGGCACAACAACACAACAAAAAAAAAGGGGGGGGGGAAGGGGTGTGGTGTGGGGGGGGGGGGGGGTGGGGGGGGGGGGTGGGGGGGGGGGGGGGGGGGGGGGGGGGGGGGGGGGGGGGGGGTGGGGTGGTGTGGGTGGGGGTGTGGGGTGGACATTTGTCACTTCGAACAAAATTCCATGAGTCAATAGGGGGAAAGATTGTAGGGTCGTCTTGGGGAGGCTTATTTGAAAAAGGCATGAATGAGACCATTAGGGGGGAAGGTGATTGAGGGGGGATAAGGGCAAGGGGGGAAAGAAATCCGGAAGGACTTCATCATGCCTTAGGGACGTGAGAAGCAGGAAAGGAACAAGAAACAACGTGAGGCGAAGGAGGTCGCAGAAAGATCAGAAAAAACCAGCGGGGAAAATGAACTGTACTATTCCGACCCGCGGGTGTTGTAAATACTGTTACGAAAAGAAGGGCACTACTTACCAGGGGGCACCAAGAAATAAAAAAGAAAAAAATGGGACCGCCAGGGGGTATAACACGGGAAAAGAGGGGAAAGTGTAGGGGGGGGCTCTAGCTCACTGACCAGTGGATGAGTAAGAGTGGGGGAATGCAACGATATCAGAAAGGTTTCACCAAACATACCCTCAACTTCGGGCTACAGTTTTAGGACAAAGCCAATTTCTCTTTCGGGACGGGATAAAAGCAAGGGGCTTCGGTCGGGGGGGAGGGGGGGAGGGAGGGACTGTAGAAAGGAGTGATTTCAATCAAGACGAGCCGAGGAAACTGCGAGAAAGGTTGGGGGGGGGGGGGGGAAATTTGGGGGAAGGGGGTCGTTATAGGGAAACCCACTTCGATATCAAATAATCCAAGTTAAGGGAAAAGAAATTGACGGACAAAAACCGGAGGGAGCGGTGGGTGGGGGGGGACACTGAATTACAAGGGAAAAGATACAGGTCTCTGCGGAGATCCTGAAAGTCTTACTGGGAAGGACTACGGGAAAGCCCGAAAAAAGGCAGAGATTGAAGGATAAAGAAGAAAAAAAAAAACGGAAGGAAGGAAATAAAAGATATCATAAAGTCAACCTCTCCCAGAACAGCTGTTCAGTGAAGAGGCCGGTACCTAAGTGCGGAAAAGCTAAGAAGGGAAAGGGTGGAGGAAATAAGGAGGAATCCAAAACTGAACTCTTGAATCATTGTAAGGCTGGCCGTAAATGGAAAAGAGCTTGTTGAGGTCTATAGAAAGAAGGGGGCGGGGGGGGACTTTCAGCGGAAAATAAGAAAGAAAAAGAGCTCGGGGCCAGACACGCAAACTTTCCAGGGGGGAACCAGGTTAAGTCAGAGCAGAAGATGGCGAAATAATCCTCGGATACTCGAACAGAAGACCCAGCAGGACGACAACTTTGCTAGAAGGGGCGCACGGCTGGGGGGAACAAGAGCCGTCAAGAGCTTTGGAATTTGTCTTACCTTTAGGATTAGGCGACAAAGGGAACATACATGAGTGGCGCAATTATCTGAAGAAAAAAATAGAAGGGAGGAATTGGAGGGACGGGGAGGGATAGCATGTTTGACGCGCGCAGAGGGGAACATCAAACCTGACATAGGGGAAGGCAGGTCGCCTCATAATTGGAAATCAACACAGGAGTAGACGAAAATGCCAGTTTAGCTGTGGGGGAAAAGTGATCGGAATTTGCTACAGTCAAGGGAACGCTCACTTTGGTGTAGGGGTCTGGTCGAAGATCCGCAAATGGAGAAAGGGCAAAGACAGGGTCCATGAGGGAGATAGCTACAAGAGAGGGGGTATCACTCCTAAGCTAGAGTACTGGATCAGCCTGCGATTCGCCGAGAGAACACCCGAGTGACCGATGACCTACGTCGAGTATCTATGACGCCGCCTTGAAGGGGAAAGGAAACTCTTCAAACAAGAAGTCTAAAGGAAGGGCAAGTGAGCTTGAAAAATTCCTAGACTCAAGTTACAGTATGAAAGCAAGGGGGGGGCGTGAGGACGAGACTTGCTCGCCTAAAAAGAGGCCGCTTCTGAGGGGGAAGTAGCCTCGAAATGGCATGTTCCATATTTATTGTGAAGAAGGCGACAACGGTTCTTAAGGGGAAAAGACCGGGAAGGCAAATCTCGATGACGAGAGTTAATAGAAGGTTAGTAGTTCGGCGAGCGGGGGCAATATCAGATTCATGGAAGAAGCGCCGAAAAAACTCAAATACTGCGTGGAGAAAGTGGCTTGCTCATTACGAATGGTATTTCGGGGGAAATTGCCTAGGAAAGCGGGGTGTGGGAGAAAACAAGGGCATCCGGGAGGGGGGGGAAAAGCCGGAGGAGGACTGCTCCGCCCCAGGAACGCAGGGGGAAAAATTCCTAAAAAAAAATCGCAAACTCCTTAAGAGAGGGAGACTGATGGCCTGGAGGGGTGCTAACGGGGAGAGGAGTACGTAGTCATAATAAAGAAGAATGGGATTTTTTGGACGCTCGAAGAAAAAAGGGCGACAGAGCTAAATGACAGGGGGGGGTCGCCCTGGGAGGGGGGCTGATATAAAAAGAAAACAGAATCCTCTAAGGGTGATAAGCGCGCTGGGGGCGGTGGAGGGGGGGGGGGGCTGGCGGGGAGCTTCGCAGAAGGTGGTCGAACCTAAACAGTTGTACTTTGGAGGAGTGGATAAAGGGGAAGAAAAAACGGATAGGGCGGCGGGGAATCCTAAAAGGGATAAATATATGAGGGAAAAGGGAAACGAAATCAGGGAGGGGGAATACGTGAACCAGGTTCAGTCTGCTTTATTAATAATTGGGGGGGCTTTTTGGAAGGGGTCAGAAGGAAGAGTACCTATTAAATGCAAAGAAGAAATTACGGAAGAACTCTAGAAATTCCAATATCTGGCGGAAACCAGCCTAAAGGATTAAAAAACATGAAAAAAAGAGAAAAAAAACCCCTAAAAGGGGATCGGAAAAATTTAGCGGAGAAAAGCGACCCTTACACCTAAACGAAAGGAATTCAATTGTCTCTAAAAGGTCCAAGGAGAAGGGGACGGGGGAAAATCCGTGGTGAAAATCGATCTAACAAAACTCAAGCAAACATCCTGTGAGAAAAAGTACAAGGCAGTTTGCGCGGGTAAATAACAAGGGGGGGGGTGGCCCACTTTGGAAATCAAGTTCGGGTCGCAAAAGCGCGAAGGGGGCGGTGAGGAGAAGGGAAGAAAAGACGACGGGTTGATGGAAACCAGGAAAGGGAGGGAAAGGGGACCCCAAGAAAGGAGTTTGGGCGGACGAAAGGGAAGGGAGCCTTGAAAAGGAGACATTCTGGGCTAATTGGAAGGGAGCAGATAGTGGAGGGGGAAGTTGGTCACCACCTTATGGCGGGAAAAAAGATTTGGGGATGCAAGCTAAATTAGCTACATCATAGACATAACCGACGGTAAGGTCCTGGGGGGCCGGGGGAAGAAAGCTGGGGAAAGACATGCGACAGGGGGAAATACAACTGGGCTTGTAAGGGTTTAGGGGGTTACTTATCAGAAACGGGGATCAAGGATTACTCGAGAGCACCATGGGGGGAAGGACTGATGAAAAAAGGGTTCCGCTGGCGGCAAAAGAAAGGGGAGGCTTTTGAATGACTACATATAACACCCAATCTTTGAACTGAAGAGGACGACGGCTGGACAAAGCATCCCGGCCATCAAACGCAGGAAGGGAAAAGGGGAAACAAGGAAAAAGGGTTTGAGGCTTCACCTTCTAAAACGCCGAATGAGAATCATTTCTGGGAAAAGGGACTGGGAAAAAGGGGCTAAATAAAAGGATTGGGATTAGAAAGACCGGACATGGGGATAAAGGGGTAAAAACGGGCTCGGAAGTAGGGGGGCTTAGGAAGCAGGAGGTACCGGAACAATACATACACAGACCCACAACGGGTTCGGAAGAGTATGCACATAGGAAACAGAAAGCCGGAGAAGGGGATTGCCATCGGAAAAAAAGGGGCAGTAGGGGAAAGGTTCCGGATCCGTGACAGTTTGGGGTGAATCTAACATTGAGTCAATTAGACTGTCACTAAAGAAGAAAAAAAAAATTCGCAAAAAGGGTCGGGATCTAAAAAAGTGGGCGCTAACACAGAGGAAATCCTGATTGGGATCAAGTAACAAGGGGGATCTTCAAAACTCAGGCATAGGTTCCTATGCGGCTGATGTTCAAACTCCGCCCACAGAAATGGAAAGGTAAAGGGGCAAAGGTCGGAGGGGACAGTTAACTGGGGGAATCCTCGTCTGGTCCTTCGCATTATTCTTGATGGAATATAGAATTTGAGTCTCTGAAGATCCCGTAGAGGGGGGGAGGCGCGGGGAACCTCGCGGAGGGAAGTAAGAAGCAAACAAAAAAGGAAAAAAACCGGACGGGGGGGAAGGTTGGTTGAGGTGAAAAAAAAAGGGGAAATGAGAACGCGGGTCAAACATTTGGCAAACCGGGAAGCTAAGAAAGGAAAGGCGAATGTATGAAACAGCTCGAAGAAAGAACAAATATTCGTATGGAAAGAAGAAGAGATTTGCCAGTGTCTGGATACGGAACGGGAATAATCCTGGAAAGGGGAAGCCAGGAAGATTCAACCTCTATAAAGACGGAGGCAGAAACCAATGCAAAAAAACGGGGAACGGAGGATTTGAGCGGGTTTGGGGGGAAGAGACCATGAAGCGAGGTTGACTAGCATGGAGGTACTCCTCTGTATGGAGATCTGAATTGTAATGCAATCAAAGAAGAAAAAAATCCCAGCCGTCAACAGTACAGAAGCCAGAATATCCATAAGGGGGGAGAAAGTCGAGGAGGGGGGACCAATTCTGGGGACTTAAATTCTGGAGGCGCAACCTAATCCTAAAATAAGGAGATGATGCGGGACTGGCACCCAGTGGGGAATATCTCAAAAATCAGGGGAGTTTCCTCCTGGTGCGATGCCAACAGGACGGACGGATCCCGAAAGGTTGGAGCACCGAGGGGGAAGAAAAAGAAAAAAAGGCCGAGAAGAACAAGGATTGTAAAAAAGATAACAAAGTGACCTAAGAAAAGGTGTTAAAATGGGTGTAATGAAATGTGAAATAATCGGGGTGGAGGTGTACGAGGTTGGCTCAAGTAAGTGACAAATTTTTTGATTGGTGCGAGTCGATGGAGCGTCAACCCAGAGGAAAATGACATCAAGGAACGGGAAAAAGGGCTAACTGGAGCAAGGTTCCGTTGCGACGGCGAAACATGCCGGTGTTACCATTTTCAAATAAGGGAGAAAAGGAATTAAAGAAGGCGGGGATGGAGGCTCAGAAAGGGGGCTAAAAAATTAAGGCAGACAGAACTTGCAGGGCATAAGGGGAGGGGGTGAGGTAAATTGCTTAGGGTACATGAAATTCATGGAAGACGATAACTGGGGGCAATCGGCATAAACAGGATTTGGGGGGATAGACAAGGGGCACTGGAAAAAATCCCAAGGGGGTTTGCAACTCCCTTAAACGGGAATCCAAGGGGCCACATGGGGGAAAAAAAATACAAAGAACGTAAAAGGAAGGGGAAAAAACCGGGCGAGGGTACATCCAGGTAGCCAGATAACCCAATGAGCCGTTCGGGGGTGCGAAAAGAAGGAGAAGAAGAGATGCATTAAGTAAAATCGTCGCATTAAACTGACCGGGTGGTTATGCATAGTAGAATGATTTGGAAGGGACTGGGGAGATTGGGCTCTGCTCAAGATTTAATCTCCATCAGGTTGGCGCTGCGAGTACAGAGACAGAGATCCCTGCTGAAAATCTCTCAATGACGTAATCTTAGAAAAAAAGATTGGAAGGGTAAGTCACAAAATAAAAATCGTTCGAAATTAACAACACCTCGGGACTAAGGGAAGCGAAACCGCACTTTCACCGGAGCCCAGAAAAAAGAAGTCGTGATGAAAGAAGAACAGACAACTTAGGGGAACTTCGTTCAAAGCCGCATACAGACGGGTGGTAAGTTGAGTCGACACCGGTATTGGCAGGGAGAGGCCCATTAAGAGAAAACAGATGCTGAGATTGACGCTCGCCATGTAGAGCGACGTTCAATTTGGGGGGGATAAAGAAAAACCGAGGATGGAATAGAAGGAGAAAATGGAAAGGCATGTATTTAAGTTGGGAAACGCACGTGGTCTTGAAGTAAAGGCGGCAGGGTTGGGAGAGGGTAAGGTAATTATTCGGTGACCACCTATCCTGGGAAGTATAAAAGGGCTTGAGGAAGGGGGGATTAGAGGGAGCAGAGGACTTTAAAAGAAAACTCGCCAAAACGCCCTTAGGCCCTACGCCATGGCCAAAAAAGGGGGAAAAAAAAAGGGGGAAGGCCCGAAGAAAAATTCAGCGTAGTTGAAACGAAAGCCTACTAACAAAGATTAGCCCCAGATCGCGGGGACGTGGCAAAAAAGCCTAACAATACGGGGGAAAGGGAGGCGAGAAAAAGAGCTGAGGGAACAGCTCGCACTGCAAAACCACCCCTTCAAACATCGCATCTGGGTACGTCTGATGCTGCTGTGAGGGAGAGGGAACAGCAAGGGAGAATACAAATGGGAATAATTGCGCCAAAAGATTTTAAAGGGGAAATCAACATTTCCATAATGAAGAGCAGAAGTCAGGGCAACGGAGAACAAGGGAAAAGGATCAAGCAAGGAAATGCATAGGTCCAGCGCTGAGTATTTTGGGCTTTGGGGGGCAGCTTGACGAACTCGAGGTGTTCTCAAAATCATTCTTCAGAAAGACGACTGCAGGATACCAAGGAGCTCTCACGCAAGAAAGAAAAAAGAAACATCTATTCAAGCAAAATGGGGGAGAAACACGCCAACGGAGGAGAGGAAGAGTGGGACTGGGGGAAGAGGCTTAAAAATAATTTATTCTGGGGATCCCTATATACTCCGATCCCTCGAAAGGAGGGGGCACCCGGAGAGGCAAGGAAGGGGGAAACAGAGATCAGTAGTTCTACGAAAAAAAAAAACCTCCGACGAACGAAAACAATTTCAAAGGGGGGTAACATAGGAAGGGAAAGGAAAGACATTCGGTAGGTCCAACAAAGAAGATCTTCATTCCGAGAGGCAAAGTAGAAGGCTCCAGTAACTCTTTCGGGAAACATAGGGGAGAGAGGGGAAGTCTGTGAGGCCCTGGAATTCCCCCTTTGTGGGATTCTTGAAACTGGGAGATGAAAAAACTTGGGGACGGGCGTCGCCGAGGGGGTTCAGGGCTTGAAGAAGCTGCAGTACAAAAATAGTCTTGTAGTCGAGGGAACATAGTTATCGGAGGGAGACGGAATGGGGAGGGAGGGAGTGAGAAAAATAAAAAGAGATGGCCCCGGGTTTAAAAGAAGGACTACCTAAAGCGGCGGTAAAACGTGCGCAGAATGCAGACCAAGTCAAAAGCGTGGGAGAGGAAAAGGTGAGTTATTGAAGGAAGATCAAAAACTCAAGAAAAGAATGTCTTGCGAATGAAAAGCAGAGTGGCGGGAGGCCGTGTAGCGGGGGCTCAAAACGAGGACTCTTCCCTTTGAGGTCTCAGGCTGCTAAAGAAACAACCACAATGAGTAAGTGAAGGGAAGAGGGGGAGAAAATGAGAGACAATCCCCAGACTCTTTTGTCGATTTATAACTGCGAAACATTGGTGAGCCGGAAAGGGGAGAGTAAGAGGAAAAAAAAAATGGGTGGGAAAGGAAAACCAGAAACTGCGGGGAGAACTTTTGGAGGAAAAGCATGGCCTTTCGGGATTGCCCGGATGCGGGGGAAGGGGAGGGGGCTCAAAGAAAGCTAGAGGAAGTTAAACATGGCTTAGTCGACGGAGGAGTGCGAATAGAAAGGGGTGGGGAGGTGGTACGTCTGGGGATGAAGAAGCACTCGCACTGACGAGGCATAGAAGTGCCTGTTCAAATTGGGGACGGAACTCATTATAAACCTGCTTAAGCGTTAGGGGATAGAAAAAGGCATGGCGAAACCAGTCAGAAGTCGGGCAAAATCCCGTGTGCGGTCCTTGGGGAAGAGTACAGAAAAGGATTGGGGCGGTGTGAAGCCGG
>Ga0179593_1314975_pt1 | contig 22616 bp, 18 predicted proteins | sample CZODoug2_1_08_16_FD_185931 | JGI IMG/M metagenome (GOLD analysis project Ga0179593, IMG submission 185931) | Vadose zone soil fungal communities from Angelo Coast Range Reserve, California, USA - CZODoug2_1_08_16fungal (PacBio error correction) | ecosystem: Environmental > Terrestrial > Soil >...
GGAAGCATCTAGGATGAAGCGCAATGGCTACGGGCCAACTAGCTGCCCCAGTTTACAAAGGGTTCCTCACTCATACAAAAGGGGTGTCAATCAAATCTGTCAGCGACCCTGGTAAGTCGGGGCCGCACCAACGAGTTCAGGATCACCACCAGACGACGGCGTCCAAGACCAAAAATCCGGGAAAAAGTTGCAGAAGTAACACGAAAAGATTAGAGAAGACATGATACAAGGCTAAAGGAAATCGGAGGCCTACGTAGCCGATACTGGGCGAGCGTGACGTTCATTCAAGACGGCCCAACGTATCTTACAACGCCGGGGGTGGAGGCAAGGAGTCCAGTTAAAGAAGGGAAAAAGAACGAGTCATCTCATCGATGGGAGGGTCCATCGAGAGTCGTATAACGTCCAGTTCAGAGGAGAAAATCTGGGCTGATCAAGGGAGGCAACCGAATGATTTCGCGAGGCGGCATACCAGTCGCGAAAGGAAGTCCTCAAGGGGAGCAAACTAGCCCATCTAAACTGAACATTGGTGGGAAGAAGTACTGCAAGGGCAGGGCATCAAGCCGGGAGCCACTGGCTGCCGGCGATTTCCGAGGAGTAAGGACACATGAGAAGGAGAAAGGGGGGGCTGTCAGTGGGGGCTACCATAAACGATGACAAGGTACGAGGCAGGATCTCCTTTCATCCACATTTCCCTGCGCGATGACGCCTCGTTATCTGGAAAGGCCCCTTCGCTCAAGGTAAATTAAGAAGACAAAAGGTGTGGTAACAGGTGTGGAAAGGAACGGGATGGGGAAAGTCCTGGTCGAACAATGTCCGGGGACGCACAGAGAGTGGGGACGGAGGCGCTCAGCTCGCAGAGCGCGCTGGCTGATTTCAACTTCAGGACAGGAAGGAGAAAAACCGAGAGCAAGTAGGGGAAATCCAGGGGAGAATTTCCTGGGCAAAAGAGCCACAAAGTGCATGTCACATTCGGCTAGCCAAAAAGGCCAAGGATGGGGGTGGCTCTGGGGACCGGGCTTTTGAGCAACGACGAACGCAGGGAAACTCGCGAGAAAAAGTGCATTAAACGGCCGCACTGTCGATCGATCCTGTCGGCCACCGGCCCGCGCCGCGAAAAAGCTCTTTGCCAAAAGAAAAAGAAATTAAAAACATCTGATGAGAAGTCGAGACGGAGTGTGCATGGGGAAAACGACCGCGGGAAGAAGTCCCACGTCTCGCGCCCGCAGTTTGGCAACTGTAAAGGGAACAAGCACTTGCGATCATCGAGCTAAATCCAAGTGGAGGTCCCGCCAGGAGTCCCCCTCAGATCGAAGTAAAGGGTCTAATCTCTTGAAAAAAGAAAAATTCGTAAGGGGGTCAAGGAAGAAGAGATAAAAAGCGGCCGTGCGAAAAAAAGGATTCATACGCGCTAGCGTGGGCGCGTCCATGGTGCGTTGTGCGGGGAAAACGACTCAGGGATCTGACGGCCTGCCAGCCGAACGATAGCTGGAGAGGAAATCGGAGGTCCTCAAGACTGGAAGAAGAAGAGCTCAAAAGACAAGCAGAAGACCCCGCGCCAAAAGGGCGTCTAAGGGAAAAAAAAAGGAGGGGAAATTTGGTGGAACTCAAGAGAAAGTAGCACGGGGTTGTTATTTCCGCGAACACCGCAGCTACAGTGCGTTGGGGGGGAAAAAAAGGACCGAAAAGCTACATGTTTCGAAAAAACGTTCAAAAGGTGACTTCGCCAGTGGTACAAACTGCAATGATAGCCCCGGTGCGCCTGCTTAGAAGAGAGGAGGTGAAGAAGTAAAAGGGGCCATCACTTTCGTATGGCGACCCTCCGCGTGTGTACAAAGACTTCGAAGATATCACAGAAAATTCGAATCAAAATCAAAAGGTGTAAAGAGTCCCAAGCGGCTAAAAAGTGATCTTCAGCTGGAGTAAGTCACATCATACTAACCTGGGGGGTCGGGGACAAGGGGGGTATCGCACAGGTAGTAAAGAGAAGATCTCAAAGAGGCTTAGCACATCTGCCACGCTTTACTAAGAGCATCAGAACCGATGCAGAATCACGAAGGAGGGACAGTGGACCCTCAATAGATTGTTCTTCTCAAGGAATTAAAAATCAAGAAATTGAAAAGAGAAAACACACACGTTGTCCACAACACATGACAAACCAGCTAGGCAAGATGGTTCCCGCATGAATGGCCAGTCGCCAGCAAAAACGATGCCAGAAAATACGTATTTTTAAAAGGGAGTGAGACCAAAAGTCAGAAAACACACAGAAAACGTGTCCCCATCTCGATACAAACGATTAGGAGGAAAAGAAGACCAACCGTTGGGTATCTTAGGGGGGGGGGGGGAGTCCGAAGGGGAATCTTATTATGATTGCGTTCGAGGAAGGGAGGTGACAATAGCTGCAGACAAGGGCGGGGTAAAGTTGAAATGTGTCGTTTCTGGAGACCAACTGATGGAATTGGCAAAAAAATAAAAGCCAAACAAGACGAGGAAAAAGGAAGAGGAGGCTAGACGGGGAGATCGAGGAAGTAACAGCGGAAGAACTGAGCAGAATGGGCGCCACCAGTTCGTCTAAATGGGAAGAAACAGGAAACAGGGAAGTGAAGTCAGCAGGGGGGAGGAAAAGGAAAAAGAGTGGGTTCCCGGAGGAGAGGACTACCCTTGTCTGTGGATTAGCGGACCAAATCTTTGGAAAAAGGGTGGGGAAAAGAAAAAAAAGAGAAGGAAGCTAAGAGGGGGCAACGAGAGGGTGCCCCGCGATCAGGATGAAGCAGAGCGAGAAATTCCGGAGAATCCCGTGAAGGGACGGGGGGAAGACAAGCCGGTCATAGGAGTTCCCGCTTAATTGTCAGATGTCGCGGACATAAAAAAGCGCGTTCGGCACAGCCTAATCCAAAAGGGGGAGGTAAAGGCAGAAGAAAAAAGGTTCGCAGGAAGAAAAAAAAGAGTAAAGAACGAGCAAGTCGCGCAGAGGCTGGTCCTTTTCTCGATCCGCGAGAGGGGACGGAAGGGGCCATGTGCACCCCGATGCCATCCGCGAGGCCACAGACACCTTTACAAAACCAAAAAAGGAGGAATCCCTCTCCTCAACCCATCGGAAAGGGGGCGATGGAAGGGAGAAATTCCCGCAGTCGTGAAGAAATAAGGGAAGAGCCACCACAGGGTCTCTCTCGGAATAGTGGCCTGAACAAGGGACGGGTGAAAGAATCTTGAACGTGGAGGATATGAAGCGTACCAAACGCTCGAGCCCGGAAGAATCCTGAACTTGGGACCATTAAAACGGTTTAGTTCAAAGGACGGGGATAAAAATTGAGGTCACGGGGAGGAAATCTATGCAGGAAAGGCGAAGCATCGAACAAAACGATGAGAACCTACTTTGGTTTAAACCAGCCAAGAAGCAGTGAAAACTTCTATGGAGGGAAGGTGAACACTCGAATAAAAAAAAAAAAACAAAAAACCCCAAAAACTCAAAAACCAAACCCACCACCCACCACAAAAAAGAAAACCCCAAAAAAACCTCAAAAGAACAAAAAAAAAAAAAAAGCCAACCAAAAAACAACACAAAGGAAACCTTCAGCCGAAATTGGACTTGCTTGCTCGCGATCGACGCGCGGAGCGCTCAAAAAACCAGAAGAAGAAACTTTGAACTGGGAAGAGAGACGGGAAAATGCCGGAATGAAAGCATGGTAATCGCATGGAAAGGGGCTCCGGGAGACAAGACGAAGGAGAAGGGGCGAACGGGAGAGGGAGCGTTCAAGGGTGCACAGCCAGAGCTTGATCTAGAAAAAGTCGTCGGACTCAGGAATAGGTGAGGGGAACCAAGTTAACAAATCGTCATAACACTGCTCCACGTGAACAAAGGTAATACAAGGGAGCGAGAAAAGAGCGAGTTCCCGAGTAATCGAGGCGGAACGCAGCAAAATGAGAAGGAACGAGATGATGGACAAGAGGGGGAGAGGTGTGGTGATCATCGGATGAAGAGACTAAATCCAAGGAAGGAAAGGCGGAATCGCGAAACGGGGGAAAAAGTCAAGACCCAAGCTCACGGCATTGATTTGAAGGCGAAGGCTCAAAACGGCTGAAAGTAGAGGTGAAAGGGAAAGAACAGATTACAGAAGGAAGGGAGAAACTGGTACCCACTCTCGAATCAGTGCAAGGGAAATTTCACGAAACGGGATAGAATCAAAGGCACCGCCGAACTGGAAGTTATACTGGATGCCGATGGACCAACGCCATCTCCATAGTGAAATGAATCTTCATACTCAAACCGATCATGAGGGGAATCTAAACAGAAGAGGTGCAAGGAAAAAATAAAGTGGGCAGCACTGAAACGGCAAAAAAAAAAAAAAGGTGATAGAGGGAGACAAAGAGAGAGGAAGTGGGAGCCCAAGTGGAAAGCCTGATCGCGAGATAGCTGAAATGCCAAAGGTAAATTGGTGGAAGAAAAGATGAAGCATACCTGGGGGAAACCAAAACGGTGCAAAACCAGACGGGTTACAGTCGCTCGATGCGTTGCTTGCACATTGGGTGTGCCAAACGTGGCTCGTAGACAAGGCTCGTACTGTTGGAAGGGGGGGGGGACTGAATCAGAGACTCACCAAAAAAAAAAGGGGGAAAGAGTGAAAAAAGAAAAGGCTTGAACCGGAGATAAGCCAACTACTGCCCAGTCTCGAACGCAGCAACGCATCGCATCGAGAAATTTACACAAAAGTTGAAAGGGTCAAAAAGGACGGGGAAAGCAATGCTATTAGAAGACTCGAAATACAAAAAAATTGAAATGGCCGAAAAAGGCATCTTCCAAGCACTACCGACTTCCGTCAGGCTACGGTTGGCTAGCGCAAGCAGACTCAATGCCTATAAAGGGGAACCGTTTTCAGGCGCACCCAGCGGGTAGGCCTGAAAAACGGCAAGCCGAATTTGTAGGGAGAAGGGAACATGACTGTCGACGAACGAATTTCTCCTCGATTGAAGGGGACAGGTGTGGGGAAAGAGAAAAGAGACAAATTTTTCGGCGGTATGTTCGAATAAAAAAGGATGAAGGGAGGGAAGTGCTACCATTAAAACGACTTAGGGAGAATCCCGACCGCCCCCAGCTATGGCAGAATTTACAAAAAGTCACATTGGGGAAAGAAGGGGGAAAGAGAAGTACCATGTCTTCGAAAAAGAAACCGGCGCGATTCCAAAGGGTAAGGGGGGCGCGATGAAGCAGAGGCCTTCAGCGATTCTAGAACACTTATAGCAAGGCTCTCCTTTCAACCTGCAACGAAAAAAATTGGTCCGCCATCGCTTATAGAAAATCCGCGATCTCTTAAAGTCATGGGGGGGCGTACAAAAAGGGGAAGAAAGAAAAGGGGTGAACATTTCTTAGGGGAGGAAAGACGGGAGAAAAAATCCTCCTAGTTTTGAAGACAAACCGGAGGGGGGGGAGGGAGGAGGAGAAAGAGATAAAAGCGCTCTTCTTTCAGCCGCCAGCAAAAAACGAAAAGAAAAGGCTGAAAATAAAGAGAAGGGAGCGGAATCGGCAAGGAACAGGCCAAAACCTAGTAAGATACGGTAGGGCCAAGAGGGTCGCGCGTGCTCAAAGGAAAAATCATGATCTTTTCTGCCTTGTTATTTATCTCTAGACGAGCGAGCTCGTAGCAACGCAAGGCAGCTCTCTTCCTCACTTGGGGATATCAAGGAAAAAAAGGAAAAAACGGGTTCAATCATTTTGGACCAAAAGAAAAAGAGGAGGTACTAAGGAGTAAAAATCTATTTCTAAAGTTCCTTTCTGCGAGGGGGTCCTGAATTCCCCACGAGACGTCAGAAAATTTTCCCTGAGGGGGTTCTTAAGGTAGGGGAAAGAACTGTCAAAAGGGGGGGGCGCTTAATTGAAAGCTACAGGGGAAAGAGGGGTCAACACATCAGTCAAAAGGAGGATGACAAGAAAAACTATAGAAGATTAATTCGGGCAGACTTCTTAAGGTCGGAAAGACGCAGAGCAGCCTAAACCGGGCTAGAGAGGGATGACATGAAAGAGGAGAGGAGGTGGAGGGAGGAGCATAGGGGGGCTGCTTTCGCGGGCAAGGGCGGCGAAAACCTAAAAAAGCAAAAGATCCTCTGTATCAAAGATGAGGGAAGAGAACATACTATCAGGGAGATTGCGCGGACAAGGGGGAGACCTACTCCCGCCGAGGTTCCTCGAAGGGAATACAAAAAGTTCGTTGGGTCCTTAACTCTTAGGGGAGGGGTGATACAGAGGGGGGGTGGGGGAAGAGAGAGCAATCCAAACTAAGTGAGCGAGAGCTTCTAGAAACGGCAGGACGAGAAATTGGGCCAAGGAGGGGGAGTCAAAGGAACTTCTTAGAAACTCAAAAAGAGAGGGGGGGGGAAACTAATCGGGATGGGAGAACCCGAGTACGTCGGGTAAGACTTGTTGCCCTTATTAGCGAGCGTCTCGGACTGTCCTTCCACAAACAAGGTGTAAAAAACCACTCCCAACGGTCTCGAAAAGAGGAAATTGCTGAATTCGAGCGAAAAAGCACCTGTGGTATCGCGCTGGCGGGAACAATTTCCGAGCAAGTATAGGAGAACATCAGGGGAAAGGGAAGATCCGCCTGTCAAGTAAAGGCAGAAGAAAAAGGGACTTAAGGGCAAAAAAGTAGAGGGGGGGGAGGTAGGGACGTATATCATCGCCAAGACGAACCCACCCCAGTAAAAAGACTCCCTCCACAACCGCCATCAGGACAGTGGGGACAGGGAAGTCAGGAAACGGAATTCGCACACGCCCCGATTCCCAAAACGTTGAAAAAGGGACTTCCAAAAAGAAGGAGAAAAGAGGTCAAAGTCTCTCTCAAAAACCTAGGGAGGGGGGGAAGAGATGAAAATCAAAAGGGGGAAGTGGGACGGCACACTCAGGATTATTCTGGCATCTGCGATTACCGTGATCCAATCCTGGACGTACCATCATTGGATCTAAAGAAGGATGGGAACAGTGGGCGTGTTGTGGGGGGCAAAGGGAAGGGCAACAAAAAAGACAAAAAAAAATAACGAGGGCCATGTTGGAAAACGGCATGTTCAGGACAGCTCGGATGAAGTAAAAAATTATGTGGAAAAGCTTGAGGGCCGTCAGAAAGACTGGGAAAGAAAGACACAGTCATACAGCAGAAAAAAGCGAGAAGAGGTAAAGAACTGTCCGAGGTTATCCGCCAGGGAGCGGAGTCTACCCTGTTGCGGGAGTCACTACTGAAGGGGGGAAAAAGTCTTACTATAAAGAGGAAGAAGCCGGGATGATGGTCCCACCTCAGGGCGGAACAGAGAGAGAGTATTAGCAAAGTCTAAGTTGCCTCGAATTCCCGCAGGGGTGAGAATTATAAAGGAATCGCTTGTAGTCGTTGTGGGGGAGGGGAATTGAAAATGGCTCGACATAAAAATTGCGTACCCAGCAAGTCCGCGTAGAGGCGGAAAATAGAGACCACTTGGTATGGCCAGTAACTAGAAGAAGAAGGTTGGCGGAAGTGCAGAGGAGGCTTTGAACCCCGATGACCAACATTACGCAGGGCATTTGCGACGTCTTGCTGGACGGTTCGGAAGGAAAGGGGAAAAAGGATAGAAGCGCCGCAAGAAGCAAGAAGAAAACAAGGGTACAAAAAAAGAAGCTCTCGAGTATATAAGAAGCAGCGTTAATGGAGATAGTCCGCCAGGGCAACTCCAGAGAGAAGAAAGAAGGTGCCTAAATACGGGTGAGACAGAAGGAACACCGCACTTCAAGAGGAGGAAGAAGGAAGCAGCAAACGAGAGGAAAGGTCCTCATGACAACGGTGTAGGGCCAGGAGAGAAAAAGGATTGCTTCCAGAGGAGGCACTGAGACGAGAAAAAAACCGCGTCCCGCCATCGACTCCTCAGTCGACGCGGGTTTGGAGTGCCCATCCAGAGATTCCGGCGGGCGCGGACCCTCGTACCGGGACGGCTTAGTAGAAATTGCCGGGAGGTGAGAGAGATCTCAGAAGAGGCCTTCTAGCGAACAAAGAACCAAAAGGGAAAAGACTTGGGAAGTGGCCGAGAGGCGATAGCCCGAATGTGAGATGAACGCACGCCGTAGCTAGGATTCCTCCGATCCGGATATTCTAGGAAGCGGCTCTGCCGCGGGGTTAAAGGGCGGGGCGGAAAAAGGGCGTTAAAGGGGGGGGAGACTAAAAAGAAAAATCGGTCCGTCAAGGAAAGAAGAAAGAGTAAATTTCAACCCGAAATCGTCTCCACGCGACCAGAAGCAGAAGAAGGGAAGCGAGGAAAACGGGGTTCAAAGAAAAGGACGAGGCGACATCGAGGAAATGGGGGAACGGGGGGATCCGGGAGAGGAGGCCAAGAAGGGATCTGGTACATCGCTGAAAGAGAAATCTGATCTAAATCGGTCACAGACCCACTCTGGCGGAATCGCGCGGGGATACTCACTGGACATTGGGGACCCAACCCTTGTACGGAAAGGGGCGGGCAAACCCACATTAGGACATTAGCTGGGGGGCCCGACTTCGAACGCCAGAAGAAGCGCGACTGGAGGCCACACTGGAAATAATAAAGGGGAGGAATCCCTTACGGAACAGAGGGCACCGAAACGAGGAATTTTATACTATCGATGGACAAAAGGGAAGCTAATCGGCCGAGCGCCGAGATCTAAGCGAGCGAAACTTCCGGCTGGTAAAAAGGAAAAAAGAGGGGGGGGGCCTGCAGGTAAACGGAAAAGGACAGGACTAGATCAAAGCTCGATTCAAGGGGAGACCAAAAAAGCAGAGCGAATAGGCTGGTTTAAGAGGCCTTTTCGACCTCGTTTTGTCCTTGACGACCGTCGTAATATCATGGGAAGAAGAGAAGGTGAGGGAACAATAGGGTAAAAGTCAAGAACCGATAAAAGTTTCTTGACAGGGGGGTCTAGAAGGGGGGAAGAACGGGGAAAAGACGTAGGGCCTCCCAGGGGAGATCGGGAGTGCCTGAGGCGATCTCTCAACAACGGAAGGAGGGCAAAATGCGTTCACTACACAAAAGGTTACCAGGAGACCTGGCTAAGTTACCAACAAAAGAAAATTGACAAGAAGATCAGACAAAATGGTCAATCAAAAGAGAGGAAAACTACAAAAAGAGTCACCAACGACGCTCAGTCCACACCGCTGAGGAACGACGTCCAAAAAAAAGGGGAAGGGGAGGAGATCTCTTCAAAGACTCCCAGAGAGTCGAGAAAGAGCAATGTGCGAAAGAAGAGAACTCGGGGCAGGGAGAGACCAACGCGTAGAGTTCCGTTTCAGAGAGGCAAGAGTGACACGGAAAAGGGGTTGAGAGAGGATTACCTATCAGAGAGATCATGCTCAGAGCTTCGAGGGAAGGGTGGTCCAGAACAGGTTAACTTCCATTTCTGGCGGTGATACGTCCATCAAGGAGGCAATAAAAAGTGAGGGGAGCGTTTTCCTCCAGAAGCAAGGGAAGTAGGGAATGAAGGAAAACAAAAGGGGGAAAGAGAAGTCCAAATAAGTTTAAAGAGCAATGGACGCAAGGTAGCCTTTTCAAATCAGGTCCGTGAGCCAAGGCTGGTCGAGCAATACAGAAGCCATATGGTAGGAAAGGTTGAACGGAGGAGATAAGGTGATCTTTCAGAAGGAGGACGAAAGGAACAGGCCCGGGTAATAGAGGGAAAATCTAAAACCTGTCACGATGCCTCGATTGAAGCTGGAACAGCTTAGCGACAGAAAGGAAAAGGGGGACATTTGGAATTACGATTCAAACGGGGATGTAGGGTAAGGGGAAAAAAATAGCCATTGCACAGACTGTGGAAGGGGGTAGGCCGATCAAGCTCAAGCAAAGACGGGAGCTATGATGCGCGAAACCGAGCTTAGAACGCGAGAATCAACTGATGGGCCAAAAAGGGAAAGGCATTCTCTCCACGGAAGGGGGACATGACAAAGTAGGCTATCGGAAAAAAAAAAACGTTATGTTGTTCTTGTGACGCTGACGAGTCGGCTGAGAGAGAGGAAAGCAAGGAAAGTGAAAAAGAAGGCAGCAATCTGAAAAAGGCCGGAACGGGCCAAAAAAAGAAGGAGAACAGGAAAAGGTCAAATTGCCATCCAACGCGGTCCGCATGAGTCGATTTGGGCGCAGCGGCCGGTCTCTAAGGAAGGAAAGAGGAAAAAGAACACTTCGCGAAACCAAAAAATACAGCTGGAGAGGCAGGACGCACTCGGGAGTGGCTTCAGGAAGCACCATTTAAATTTGACCAATGAAGCATTACAAAAAAGGGATGGACGAAATCAGGTGAAGAGATAACGGCTTGGACGCTGACTGACCCTTCATAAGCTATATCCTGCCTTCCGTGGATTAGGGGGAGATTCACCAGAGCTCGAGAAAACTTCTTTGAGCGGCATGTTGTTGAAGGGTATGACGTCTGGGAGGCGCTCGTGAAGATAAGCGATCCCTTTCAGTACAGCACAAAAAAAAGCCGGAAAGGAAATATCGGGCCGCAATCCTACTGCCCTCTTAGCGGAAAATCTGGAAGATCAAGACGTAACCAACATAAAGCACGAGCTTCTATAAGGGCAGACAAAAGCGTTGGGGCTGAGGGGTGAAGGGCGAAAAAAGGAGGAGGGGAGGGTTGAAAAACACTTTTTTTAAGTCAAAGACGTCAAGAAAGACAGACACTGGAGGACGTGACCTGAAAAGAACGGCTTGTTTCGGCAAGGTGAAAAGCAAGGGGGTAAAAAGTAAAAATGCAGGAGAGACACTGTGCGAGGATTAGATAGAACCTGGAGAACGGCCTGCGAGCACCGAGCTCCGGGGGGATGATCGCGGGACGCCAGGGGGTTGAAAAAGAAAGTCACGTTAGGGGAAAAATAAGGCCGGGACATTCTTCCAGGGTAGCCTAGCGCCTCCACGTAGGCTACCCACGTAAGAATAGGGTACCAGAAAGGGAAATGCGGTCTGCCCTGGGTATAAACCGGTAGACGAAATGCCAAGTATGCAAAAAGAAGGGCCCTCGTACGGGGAAGCCGAGATGTAATTGAAATATATCAAAGGAAGCAGGATGACATTTACGCTTGTAGGCAGGGAATGACCAGGAGAGAAAGGGACAAGAAGAACAAAGAGTGAAAACTCGGCAAAATACTCCAAGAAATCATCCCGGGATGTTTCTAGGAGAGTTGGACCAGCCCTGAATAGCCAAACTTGCCACCATAATTCCGTGTCGACGAAAAAGAAAAGGCCGCTAAACCTGTCGGGTCAAAATCTCGAAAAAAAAAACAAAGGAGAAAGGGGGTTTAAATGGTTAACAAACGCAAGGGGGGAGAGGACTGGTGAAAAGAATCGGAAAAAAATCAGTTCTGCATAGGGGATTGTTGACCATGAGGACTAAAGAAGGGGCAGAGCTCGCGGAGGGGGTAGTGGGAAAGGTGGGGCGGGATAGAAGAATGGCATGAACCCTTAGGACCAGTCCAAAAAAAAGAAAGTTCGGTCGGCAAATCTTCTATCGGTATGTGAAGCTCGGTACGAGGCCTATGTGTGAAGATTAGGGAGAAGTCTTCAAGGTCGGGGTAACTACCAGGTAAGCCATCACAAAATATACCCGGGGACCCCCAGGGCACGGAAGATAATAAGGAAAATTGAAGAAGAAGCCGTAGAGTGAGTCTTGTGGATGGATCCAAGAGAAGAGAAGCTAAAGGGAAGGCATTGAAAAAGTGATGGAGCTGAGACATACTGAAAAGAGGGTCTTGCTGGGAGATCGGAGTCACGAGCGTATCAGAAAGGGGGCGATCATTGCAGAAGGGGAAAGGGCGTACGGGACGGTGTGAGAGAAAAACACAGAGGAAAAAAATTGAAAAAGAAATTTGAAGTGCGATGCGCGGGAAAAAGTGCGGACACAGACACTCCAGCGAAGGAAACAAGAAGAAATCAGAACAGAGGTGTCTTGAAATCAGAACCGGGGGAGAACGGGGAGAGGAATTCCCGCTTGACCCCCAGTACGTATTGCAGAAAAACTAGTAAGGACTACGAAGAAAACGTCTAGGGGGGGGAGTGAGGGCAGACTAGACTCGACTAAAAGCACGATAATCAGAAACGCCGGAAGAAAAAAGCAACCAAATGGACGCGCCACCACCGAAGACGTAACCGCCCTCCACACGGCATTCGGTAGAGGAGGGAAGGGTACAGAAAGGAACGGGGTGATAAAGCCGTAGCTTAGCATCCTATTAGATTAAAAAACCTTTGACTGAAGGGGTGAAACGCTTCAAGCGGATCAGCCAAAATCCAAGCCGGGGGGCGAAGAAGATGCAAACCAAAACTTTAAGTGTACCGCTCTAGAAAAAATGGGGAAGCCAGGGAACTGTCTCCATTAAATGTGGAAAACGAAGAAAACTATATTCCGCTCGGGTGGTAAACATCCCGAGGAAACAGGGTCAGCTGGCTCGGCCAGGGGGAGACGAAAGAAGAGGGCGGAAAACCGATTGCCTTTCTTAGAACGGAGCAGCCGCGCTCGTCGAGAATCAAGAAAACTAAAAGGAAGGGCAGCCGACGACTGTGCGGAAGGAAAGATCAGGGCAGTACTCTCAAGGGAGTTCAACAAAAGGGAGATTTCGCGGGACAAAAGGCTCGGGGGGGAGCGGGACCGGGTGACGGCGTGAAAGGAAGGGAGAGGGGGGGAAAAAGAGTGACTCGCCCGCAAGATGTCACTCGAACCCGACTTATCCGGAGAAGACAAGCTCCCTGCAGCTCGTGGTGGCATGGTTAAGCAGAAGGAGGAGAGAGACGGTGGATATTCGAGGCGGACAGAAGAAAAGGTTGAAAGGAGAGAACTTGAGAAATAGTTCAAGAAAGTCAAATGGCCGTCTGAAGCACTCACGAGGATACAAATTACAACAAGAAGAGAGACGGGGGCTCATGCCGGATAAAGGATGGAGTGCAAAAAAAAAAAAACGGGTCAGGGGAAGTGGGAGTCGTCAAAAAAGTCCTGTAGCTGGGCAGGCTATCAACTGCCATATCGGCAGAGAATGGTCGTAACCGAAACTAAATAGGCAACTGGTTGGAGGGAAAGAAATTAATCGAAGGAAGGGAGCAAAAGCAAGCTGGGGATAAGAGGGCGATGGTACCCACTTCCATCGCCAGAGAGTCGACGCACAGATTTAATAGAGAGAAAAAATCATGATGGACGGTTGGAAAATACGTTGGAAGACGCCAGGGTCACTTAAAAAAAACAAATTGGATCGTCGGAAAAAAGAAGACTCAGAGTCTTTTCTCAGAAAAAGGGGAATTTCGCGTATATCGGGTAGTGCTTGTTTCAGACATCGGAAATGGTGTAGGACAGGGGGAGGCAGAATATCGTGTTGCAGTCAAAAAGGGACTTGGGGCGGGTACCCAGCTTGGGAATGTCTCTTCCGAGAACGTGCGGGTCATTTTTTCGAGAGGGGGAAAATTAACAAAGTATTTGGACTAGGGCAACAAAAAGGTTGGCCGAGGCTCTCACCAACAACGGGGGGGAAATAGGAGGAAAAAACTGGGATCTTTACCACCGGGGGAGAAAAAAAAGGGACCAAAACTACGAGGGAACTCCTCCCTTAGAACGGTCGAAGCAAAAACGCATCGACTGAAGGAAAGTAATGGGCGAACGGAACCAAATGGACCGCATGATGAGACGGCGGTCAACCACCAATTTAACGATTGTAAAGAAATCTTCAAGAAGACAGAAGGAAGAAGGCCATAAGTGGGTGGGAAAGGAATCCTCTCTCGGCTGATAAAAAGGATAGAGCTGGGGGGAAAAAAAAACTTGGAATCAGCGGCATGCCCAAAAGGGAACCCGGAATCGGGTTCGCTTCGATGACCAACGGAGGGCGGCGACAGACGGCATTCTAACGATGGCGGGCGGTCAAATCGATCATCAGCGGACTAAGAAATTGCGGCGGGCGGATCGATTCGATCGAGCCAAATGTTCGCGCGGGGCCGAGAAAGCGGACCGGTATGGGGGAGAATCTAAAGTATCGAAGGAACTGGGGAAAAACATTTTAATCCAAGTACTAAAGTGGGAGCAAGGTGAAAGAGAGCAAAGACAATAAAAACTACGGCGATTCAAGGGCCTGGTTGACGATGTAAAAGGGAATGCTCATCGATTAAAAGAAAAAGTCAACCGGAAGCGGAGGGAGAGATCAGGAAATTTCCACTGAAAAAAGGATAGTCCGCCTCTGATTGAGAGAAGGCTTCTCCTCATGGAAAGGCAAGGCTGAACCGTTGAAGGGACAGGGGGCGGAAAAAGGGAGGAAATGACGGGGAAAAAGAGAGGGGAGGGGAACGACCGATCTTTTCGTAAAAAGAAGACTCGAAAAAAAAAGAGAGACGCTTTCCATGCACCGCCAGAGAGAGAAAGGCCGTACCAGAAAAGGAAAGCTGGAAATGAAACGAAAGGAGGGCAGAAAAAGAATGGTACATCCGAACGGTAGGAAGATCTGGACGGGAAGGCCAAAGATCTTTGTTCGCCTGCACGGGGTAGCTCGAAACGCGCTCGATAGGAAGGAATCAAAAAGGTCGGGCGAAGGCCGCATCTGTTTGACTATCCTTGGAGAAAAGGTTCAAGAAAAAAAGAAAGACAGATCGGATGGCACTCAACGTGGGAGATCGATGAAGGAGGAAGGTCTTCGATGGGTAAAAGGGGACCGACGATGGAAGGATAACAAGCGGGAAAATACCTTGCAATAAAAGGCCTCAAGGGGGGCTAAAGTGGGAAAAGGGTCTACCGAGGAGAGGTTGGCTGCCATGGGCGCAATAGAGGGGTCATCACCTACATTCGATGTGAGAACAAGAGAAAGATAGATCTTTCCCTAGTGAATTCAAAAGATCAAAAGAAAAAATACTCCGGAAGTGGGCGGAGGCTAGGGAGGAATGATGGCGGGGAGAGTCAGAGTGTGGGCTGTCGCCGCGTGGCGGGACGAAGATGTTCAAAGAGGGTCACCTTCCAAAAAAAGAAACAAGAGGCTTTACGAGAGACATCTTCCAGGGGATACGGGGCAGAGGAAACTAAAACCGAAAACAGCTCAGACCGCTGCTTCTCAGTCAGAAAAAATTTTTGAGGACGGATTGGGGGAAGGAATAAAGAAGGGAGGTTTACTCACTTTTACTCAATCCGCAGACCTCAAGGAAGGAAGGACACTCAGAGGGGGTTTCAGAAACAAAGGTTGAGCCCAGGGGAAAACTGAGGGTCAAAAGGAGATCAACGGGAGAAGGATGCAAGGGGGAATCGAAGGAAAAGGAGATGAGAAAGCAGAAAGGCGGTATGAGGCGCCGCCGGGCAAAGCGATCTCCTAGAAAGAAGGACTATAACAGCCAGGGAACCTACCAATACTCCAACGAAACACGCTTCCATCCGTTAGGGAGCAAAAAAGGACCTTCATTGTCTGAGTGTAGGTTCACCTGTGAAGTAAGCAACAGTATGAGGAAGCAGAAGGTGCCTCGTGATATCATGAGGGAGGGGAGATCAAAAAGGGGAAAAGGGACGGGGCAAGGAAATTGAGGGGAAGTCGGGGAATGATGCCCCTCCGACGAACCCACCCAAACAGACTTACCGCCACGCGCAAGGTGCAGGAAACTAGGAGTGCAAAGAAAACTGAAGGGGAAATCGAAATAAAAGATTTCACCCAGACGATTGCCGGCCGCGACACAAACCGTCTAAAACCGTCGTGGCAAAACTCTCTAAACAACAAACAAAGTCAGGGAAAAAATATGGAGGGGGGGAACCGTGGTAGAGGGCTGTCGGCGGGAAACTACTGGAAGAGGGGAGAGGGGGGCGATCCGGATACGAGTAAGAGAGGCAGGACCCGGGAGAAGAAAGAGTCGTAATTCTGGTAGTGAGGGGCGGGTGACAGAGGGGAAAAAGAGGATTGCATCCAACGGTTGGGGAAAATTAAAATGTGTCAAGAAAACTCTAATTAGGCTATAGTTACATTGACTTCTGTTACCTCGTTAAAAGGTGGAAGAAAATCAAGAAGGGGATAATCTTAGGAGGAGAAGGTGACAGCTTCTATACCCAGCAGACAGGCTTTCGCGTTACTAACGCTGAGATGGGGAGGAAGCAGGGAAGGATCGGAAACTGTGATGTGGAGTATCTGCGTCAGACTCTCTCGAAGGAAACTTTTAAATCGGAGGAGAGAAATATCGCGCTGGGCGCAGTTCCCAGAGCAATAACAAAGGCGCACGGGGGGGGAGATCATTGAAACAGTTGGGTGTTGACACCTGCGAAGTCAATTTTTCAGATAGAAAAAAAAAAAAAAAACCAACAAAAAAAAAAAAAAAAAAAAAAAAAAGACAAAAAAAAAAAAAAAAAAAAAAAAAAACAAAAAAAGAAAAAAAAGAGATGAAACAAAAAAAAAAAAGAAAAAAAAAAAAAAAAACAACACACAAAAACAACAACCCCAAAAAGACCGCAAAAACAGCCTTGAGGGTCAGTCCCGGTCCCTTTGAAGACCTTCTCTACACCCCCCCTTTCGTCCAGCATCCCGTCCATCACGAACCATCTATCCTCACTTTTATGCCATGAGAGCAAAGGCAGAAGGATACTTCTTTCCCTCTTGAACATACCTTAGCAGATTGAGGAAGAGTTCCAACCGGGACGCAGGAGAGGCGGCGGTCATAAATACCTCTCCTTAAGACGCTCCTCCACTACGGGAAAAAAAAATAGGAAGAAAACAAACATAAAAGAGGTGTATAGGATCCGCCTCCGCCAACTGCAGGGCTGGGAGGGATAGTCCGCATAGGGTTATCAAAATGTCAAGAAAATCTAAATTGGGGCCTCCTCCTGTGGGATACTGGGGGAGGAAGAAAAGAGGCACTTGCGCGGTCCATAATGGAAGAACAATCGACGAGTCGCCGGGCACAGGAACGGTGGTATGTGACAGACTGAGACGAAGGATTATAAAGAGGGAGGCAACTTCGAAGAGGAGAAAGGAAACAAAGAAAGAGAGAAGAGGCGGAAAATGTTTTTATTCCCACCAGATGAACAGTAGCTGGTGGCCGGGCGGTCGTCGTAGCCGAAATGCTGTGATGCTACTATAGCAGCGTCGCTCGGAGAACTCAAAGAAAAAGCCGCGCCAATAGAAGGTGGCAGGGAAAGCTGAGGAAGATAGCAAAATGGCGGAACTCCGTTGCGAACTTTGCCGTGAAGGGAAAGGAACTGGAAATAGAAGAGAAGTAGGGAATGAACGAAGAGGAGGAGGGAAAAAGTTCGGGGAAGACTCTATCGGAGTAGGGGGAGAGACTCCAAGAAGAGTGAGGGAGACAAAAACATATTTTCGCCGGACAGAGTCGATCCACGCGCCAGCCTGACGTGTTAGGAAGGGGGGGGAAAAAAAAGCGGATCGGGAAGGGAAAAAGAATGGCTGACATCAGGAAGACAGGAAGGTGGAAGAAAAAAGCTTTCTCGAAGCGAAAGGGCAAGTTCTCTGGGGATAATCGGAGAAAGAAACTGCCTCTCAGAATAAAAAAGTCAATCTGGCGGATCGCGCGTGACAGCCGGCTGACAAATGGGGCCAAGGCTCACATGTTTCCGGCATTGGCTCTAAAAAAAAATAGGCACAGCGAGGAAGAGAGACAGCGCAGGACTGCCATAATCCGTTCACGCGAAGTACGAAATCATTCCCGGGTGGGGCCAACCGGATAGCAAGATAAAAAAGTCAAAAAAGGGGGCATTTGGGGACTGCTTAAGGATCGTAGGGAAAAAGAAAGGAAATAGAATCTCGAAACCTATCAGTCGCAGGGTCTTGAAGTCCAGAAAGAGAGGAGATTAAACGCACGACTAGACAAAGTGCTCGGCGTAGAGAAAGCAGGAGGGCGCATTAACTTGGAGAGGACGAATGGGGGAAGGCCAACTCGAGCTTCTCTCTCTCTTAGTTCTGCTTTCCTCTGCCGTGGGGTCAAGCTAAGGGGGGAGGGAAAAGGGGAGAATCGCAGGTTTTGTCCAGGCGCGCAGTCCTCAGACTTACAGTCTCACGTTGCTGCACAGGTTGTCTGAGGGGAAATGGTCACTTAAGGGAGCGGAGCCCAGGCGCGGTCAGCAGCCGAGTGCTAGATCTCACACAAAAAAAGGATGTAAAAAGGGGGAAAAAGAGAAAAAAACTTTTACCGCTCACTTGGCAGAAAGGCGGGCACCATTTCCCACTCGACAATGGGCAAAGCAACAGAATCGGCAGCCGATGTTAAGAGGGGGACCGCACCAACGCAGAGCGGCCTGCAACCCCTGCTATGAAGAAGGATTCAAATACCACCAAGGGAAGAGGGGGGAAAAAAAAAAGTTGTCGAGGAAGAGACAGCTCATGCTCAATTGGTTCCGCGGAACGCCAGATCAACTTTCGAGCGGAAGTTCAGCGCATGCCCAGGTATGATTCCCAAAATGGGAGCTCCGGATGACCTGAAAGGAGGGGGGGCTTAGAAAAGAGCCTGAAGCACGGGGGCGATGGGAAGTGGGTACAATACCCACACAGGGGGTTTGGAGAAAGTACCTTAGCGGGGGCCTTCGGGGGCTCAAGTAAGGTCACAGGGAAGTTGAAGGGTTACGACCATCTAGGAAACAGGAAGGAAATGAAAGAAAAACGAAAAAACGAATGCACCGCCGAAAATGGTGAGGCCGGTGCAATCAGATAAGGCTGCGCAACCCGAAGGGGAAAAAAATAGGGGAGAAGGGCCAGGATTCTATTGGGCGGTCAGCACAGGAACAGTCGAATCTTATGAGAAAGAGATTAAGGGAAACCAGCTTGCGATGTCCAACTTATCTTAACATTAGGGAAGATTCAGAAGTAAGAAAGTGCTGGAAAATATGAGAACCTGGGAAGGGCGATTTCGTCTGAAGGATAGTGACACATCTGGGACTAGGCAGACGACCGTCTTTGTTCGGGTAAAAGACAGCTATTCTGAACCTAAGACTCCTGAGGGGAAGAAAAGAGAATGAAAGCATACGTCGAAGTACCGAGCTGGAGAAGGTTCCCGGATAACAAAAGTCAGAGAGAAAAACTAATAGTGGAAGGCGCACATTCGGCGATCGGCGCCAGGCCAATTCGTGGAGCTGCAGGTGATTGGAGCGCTCGAAAGCGCCGGCTGATCAAGAGAAAGGGGACAGGGAGGCAAAGAAAACGAAAGTAGCCTGTCGGCCCGACCAGACGCGGTTCCAGAGGGGGCTCCCAAACGCCGGGAAGAGGTAAAATGTAAGGAAGTCTGGAAGCTGTCAGGGGTGAAAAGAAGAACTACTTGAAAGAAAGAAGCGCGCAAACAGTGGCAGGAGAGGTCCGCCTTCCCTCGTCGAGCGTTGTTGTATTCTCATTGGAGCACTAGAAAAGGAAGAACATGGAAGGAAAAAAACGAAAGGAGGAGGACGCGGAGAGAATTAGTGGATCACTGATGAGTAAATTGATGACCCCTAATCTCTACACCGGCCAGAAAGTGGCATTCAGGACTGGAAAGAATCCTCTCTAGCGGGGGAAAAAAGTCCATCTTTGTGCTGTCGACGTCGTGGGGCGAGCGGGAGAGGAAGGCCAGTCCAAAAAAGCACTGGCTCGGAACACCTCAAAGCAAACGTCCTCTACATTTAAGGAGTCAGAGGGGCAAGAAACGCCCCCGCGCAATCGGCTTATCGAAGGGAAAAAAAACTGGCGATCGATGGTGAAGCAACTCGGATTTCAAAATGGTTGCACTTTTGGCAAGCAGTAGACCTTCTTGACGGCCTGACACGCACGGGTGTTTCTCATGAAAAGGGAAAGGTGCGAGCGGAACCGTCAACTTGGCAGGGGAGAGAGCCCCGTGTTGGCGCCGATGAGGAATAACTCGCAGCGGGGAACGACCGAAGTACCAGCACAGGTAAGGAAGGGAGGAGACGCGAGGCCGCAAAAGGTGCCAAAGACTGTCACGGGCGCGAGCGTCGACGCATCTACAATCCAAGAGGTAGACCTCCCTCCAACCTGCTAACCATAAAGAAAAAACTTAGGAAGTCTTCTAGAAAGGGGTGGTAAAAGGCTTTTAGGGGGGGGAACGCTGGGTCAAAGGATCCGGGCGGCAAGTATGCCAGCACATCGGGGAACGCGTAGACCGAGCTGTCACCTTCCGATATCAGCCTAAGGTAGGATGGGAAAGAGGGAGGCGTTTGGGGGGCTGATGCCCAGGTCCAATCAGGGCCCCGACGGGGAAAAAAGCCCACCGTTCAACCTGACACGAAGCCCGGAAAAGAGAGACTCAAGGGTGGGGAAAAGCTATGAGGGACCCAGGATCCCCGCTATGCCCGGGTGGGCAGCATGAAGCGCCAAAACCTCTCCCGGTCGTGGTCCCCATATAGAAACAACAACAAAGGGAGGGGAGAAGATTATCAGTTTTAAAAAAGAAAACGGTGTAGCGCTGGTTGAGCAGAAGCCACTCCATATGGAAGTGAGCGGGGAAGCTTGCGATGAAGCATGATCGCTGCCCGAAAATCAGGGGCGCGCTGGGCGGAGGTCGGGTTGAACGGTGTGAGGGGGTACGTGGACCTGAAGTGGGAAGGTTAAGAAAGCTAAAAAAAGATCCATGTGACAAGGCTATAGGTTCACGGGGAACAGATGGGATAAGTAACTCGTGACAATTGCTTAAGCAAGAAGGGGGGAGGAAGAGGGCAGGGAGGGAGAAAGGGGTAAAAAAAAGGAATAACAGCATACACCTTCAGGAAGAAGAAATACTAAAGGTGGAGAGTAGACGAAGGGAGGAGGAATTACTAAATTGTGGACTGTGATTAGACTGCTTCAATAAACTCGAGGGGAAGAGTGTAAAATGGAGGCGGAGAAGAAAGATCAGAGGAAGAATGCTGTGAAGGCAGTCCCAGCACGCAAGAAGGCCGCACGGGCTCTCATGAAAAAAATTTTAACAAGGGCGAAGTCAACCTCCGTTTCGGAAAAAATCTTAGAAGGCCCGAAAATTGTCAGGGGAAGGATTGAGTTCGCTTCCAGGTACCCAAATCCGCGGGAACCAATCAATAAGCCAAGCTTTGTCTTGTGACTTGGAAAAAGGTTTCAGGCGAGGGAAGGCCTTGAAAGATTTACTCGCCCGGGAATGCAGGGGGGAAAGAGGGGGGACGTTACTAGTAAGTTGAGGTATCGGGGGTGATCGAGACTATCACTAAACACAAAACAAACCCCCCCCCCCCCCCCAAAAAAACCCACACCACAAACCAAAAAAAAAAACACAAAAGAAAAAACAAGAACGAAGAACCTCGCCACCGGCGGAGTATATGAATCAAGAAAAGAAGGCAAGGTAATTAGTTGACCACTCTTTATAAACAGAGGGGGAAAATATATTCTCTCAGGGGGAGGCCTCCGCACTTTGACGAGAGGAGGTCGACCCTCGTAACTGGAAGCAGACAAACGCTCGTATGGACCGGCGCCAGCCGCTCCACAACGGTGGGTTCCGGCTCAGTTATTCTTAAAGGCCAAAGGTCTCCATCAGGGAAACGAAGAAGAACAAAACAGAAAATCAGGAGGAAAGCTGGTTGGGAGGGCAATCCCGAGCTGAACAGTATGCTGCGCGACGGTGGCCTAAGGACAAGAAAACGTGCGGCCGCCGAAATTGCCTTGAACAGAGAGCAGGAATCGCTCAGAAGGAGGCGGAGAAAACGGCAGCGGGAAAACTAAGGGGGGATGTAAGGGATAGACCGAATGGGGATCTTCAGTTGACCGCAGACTTTCGGCAATCGCGAACTTCTCCAGCACATATATTCGAGGGACCTAAACTTTCACTTCTCGGAAGGGGTCGTGAGGTGAAATGAAGAGAAGGAAAGGGGGTTCAGAGAGCTTGGTATAACTAAAGATCGTCGTCCGAGAAAGCAGAGTGGACAACGGACTTGACATCACAAGGGAAAATGAAAAGTCATGCTTCTACGTTAAGCCTTAATTGCCATTGAGGGAGGAAAATCTGGAGAGGAAATGTGGAAGATAGAGCTGAAATAAGAGGAAGTAGGGAGAAGAAGGGAGAAGAATCGGCCAAATTCGCGCAGCTCACTAGCAAGGCAACAGGACAGCACGAGGGCGGATCAGGAATCCGGGGACCAAGACACAGGAAGCACTGATTATTTGGACAAAATTCACCTTTGAAGGAAAGGCAAAAAAACAATTAAAGATCATGGGAAAGTCACCGTCGCAGTACTGCCATCAGTGTCGCGACTGGTAGAAAAGAGACCTGGGTCATTGGGAGAAAGGGAAAATCAAAGGCAAAATCCGACTTATGCAAGGGGGATATCGCTGGACACCGGGCCATCGGAAAAAAGAAGGGAGAAATGACAAACGTCGAAAAAGATCAGGACGATCGAAAAAGCCGCTTGGGGTTCCGGAAAAAGTTGGGGGAAGGAACGCACGCAACTCGAATATCAGGGAGAGCCCAGCCGGAACGAGTCCTGTTTCAAAAACAAAACAATGAGAAAGGAAAAAAAGCAGAAAGGGAGGGAACGGGGAGTTTTCGACAATCCGGAGTGGCAGTCGGTCAAGAACATTGGGTGGCAAAGCACGCAGCGAGGGGGGTCGACCAAAACAAGTCGCGGCCAGAAGAGTGCCCCATTTTTTGGGTGGGACTGTTCCATCGTATTTGGGGAAGAGGGGTATAAAAGAAACTTGCAAAAGCAGAGGCGGGAG
>Ga0179593_1717308_pt1 | contig 22615 bp, 33 predicted proteins | sample CZODoug2_1_08_16_FD_185931 | JGI IMG/M metagenome (GOLD analysis project Ga0179593, IMG submission 185931) | Vadose zone soil fungal communities from Angelo Coast Range Reserve, California, USA - CZODoug2_1_08_16fungal (PacBio error correction) | ecosystem: Environmental > Terrestrial > Soil >...
TCGCGGCCATAGGGGGGGAAGGAAGTTCTACACCCGTTAAACAGAGTGAAAAAAAGAGAGAGAAAAAAAAAAGTTCAAGGGAAAGAAGACACGGGCGAACCTCTCTATAAAAAAACGAGAAGAAAAAAGATCAGGAAAAAACAAAAAACGTTTTTCTAGTACGGGGGGGAAAAAAGGTCAAAAAAGGGCAAGGAAGAGGGAGACGTCTTGTGCCTACCGGGCCAGTAATAAAAAGAAAAAGGACGTTTTTTCCACCCAGAGGAGGAAAAACACAGCAAGGGAGACAAGGAAAGAGGAAGAACACAGTGCACGCCCGCAAGGAATCCCGCAAGGAAAAGGGAGGAAACTGAAAGGGGGGGGGGAAGGGGCTTTATCGCTGGCGGGGAAGGATCGCTGTGCCTTCTGTTTGCAAAGAAAAAAAAGAGGGAAAAGGCGACCGGCTTGAGTTCACAGCGGAAACAACCTTCTCCTGGGAAAAAAAAAAAAAAAAAAAAAAAAGTACATAAAAAAGGGGAGAGGAAGGAAGGCAACACCAGCCCTTTGGCGGATGAAGAGCAGGGGGAAAGAAAATCGAGCCCTGATCGGCAGGAAAGGGGGAAAAGAAGGCAAAAGTAGAAAAAAAGAAGGGTGCGCTTTAAAAATCGAAACCAAGAAGGAACTCGTTCCCGTCCATGGGAAAAAAAGGAGGAGCAAAAAGGAGGGGAAAGGAAGAGCAATCACCTAGGGGGAAGGGGGGGGGGGTGACTGTCGTGGAGCCGGGAGAAAGGGGGGCAGGCCTTGCTTCGTCACCTGCCAGGGAAGAAAAAGGAAACCAAGAGATCAGAAAAGGTAACTCTCCTTTTCGGCTGAGGGGAAAAAAAAAACTCCTATCGGGGGAGAAAGTTTACGGCGAAAAGACCCATCTACTAGGGGGGAAGACAAAGGAAAACAGCTTTTCGGGGGGGGAGGGGAAATTGGGGTATCGAAGTAAAAACCCTTTTGTAATGCGGGAAAGAAAAAAATCGGTTGAAGCCGGCGAACGGCCAAAAGGAGAGTGCTTCCGCTTAAAGGGGGGGAAAAACAAAAAAAAAGAAAAAAAGGATTCTAACCTTGTTGACCATAACAGCCTCAAAAGGAAAAAGGGGAGCTATCTCGGAAAAAAAAGAAGAAAAAAACCTTTTTTATAAACCCGGAAAAAAAGAAAAAAAGGACAAGGGACGTAAACGCCAAGGCACCGCCCCACAAAGCTTCTTTGGGCAAAAAAAAGAGGGAAAAGAAAAAAGTCAGATACTCTTTAAAAAGAAAAAAAGGAAATCCTTCCCGGGGGGGCCCCTTTTAAGAATTTGCGAGAAGAGGAAATCCTGCCCAAATCAAAAAAAAAAAAAACTCCATTGGGAAGGAAAAGGAGCCAGAGCATGCCACCCAAAAAAAAAAAAAAAAGAAAAAAAAGAAAACCTGCGAGAAGGGCTAAGAAAAAGAGGGAAAAGCCTCCCTTAAACATTCCCAGAGAAATCTTCGAAAAAAACGACTAGGGGAAAGAAAACATCTCAGAAGAATTCGGGAAAGAAAAAAACAATCTTCCAGTCTCTCCGAAGGTGGGATGGGGCAAGGAAAAAAAGGAGAAAAAAGCACGCTCCCTCCAAGAAAAAAGGGGGACAGTATCCTCCAAAAGAGGGGAAAACTTTCCTAAGGAGAAAAAAGGAGAAAGTCGTCGGAGTGAGGGGGGGGGGGAAAGTCAATCTACCGGAAAAAGGAGGACCCGCGAATCAAAGAATCTTCAGAAGGGGGGGAGAACACGCCCCTCTATTAGGGGGGAAAAAAAAAGGAAAAGCAGGCCGTGACCTTCGGTTTGGGGAGTAAAGGGGCGTGACGAGAAAAACTCTAAAGAAAAAAAGGAGGTGACTACAACCAAGAAAAACCCGGTAGTCCGACCTGATGAACAGAAAAAAACGATCCCCTCAGGGAGGCGGGGAATCCTCTTGAAAAAAAGAAAAAAAAGGGGAAGTCCGCATGTTCCCTCCTATGACCGAATGCAAAAGAGTCAAGCAGCTTTCGGGGGGGGAAAGCACTTTTTCAGAAAACGCCAGAGAACTCACTTGGCGCCGGGAAATTCTCTCTCAAAAAAAGGGGAAAGGACTATATCATCTTCCAAGAGGGACAGAACGATCATAAGCCTGCCGATCCATCCCCCAACAAGAAAAGGAAAAAAGGGGAGCTCCTTTTTCCATGGTCGGGAGAGGGTGTCACAAAAAAACAAAGAAAGGGGGGGAAAAAAAGAAAAAACCTCTGACCGGAAGGCAAGGTGATCTTCTGGCCATTCCTTCGCACGAAGGAAAAGAGTAAGGGGTCGGCTTACAAGTGGGTGGAAGAAAAAGAAAAGAAGTCCCGTAAGAAGAAAAAAAAAGAACGACTCGTTCGAAAAATGCGTTAGACGCTTAAGGAAACGACGAGAAAAAGAAAGAGAAGGGGAGGGAACTTTTTTGGTCGGGGGGGAAAAACTCAACACCAAAAAAAATCCGACCGAAAGGAAAAAGGCCACCCCCGGACCAGGGCGAAAAAAGGGAACCTACCTTCCGGGAAACGGCCGACACAGGGAAAGAAGGGGTCCGCCGCTGAAAGGGAAAACGAAAAAGAAAGAGTTCGACATCTACCAAGGAAAAAGAAGGCGGACCTGTAATCCGCCCCCCAAAGCATCATACGGACAGCCAGAGATTACGAAACCGGCCCGGGTGTCCCTGCCGGCGACTGGACGACTAGGAGAAAAGAAAGCTACCACAGGAGGGAAAAAGAATCGGTCCGTCGGGGTACAACCGGTTTACTTAGGGGTCATAAAAAAAAACAAAAAGAAACCAAGAGGGCCCGGGCTGAAGCATGAAAAAAAGGGTGCTACGTGTTAAGGGGAAGGGGGGAAAAAAAAACGCGGACCGAAAAAGGAAGGGGGAGAAAGGGGGGGAAGGACTTCCAAGACAAAAACCCCGCCGGAATTCCGTCCAAGGGGGGAATCTCCCGGTGTGCCTAGGAAGGGGGAAATTTCACGAGGGAGATCTAACTAAAAGGGGAGAAGAAAAAAAAAAATCAACAACAACACCTAAAGTGTATGAAGAAAGGATTCTCTATCAAGCGTGGAGGCGACTTACTCATGGCTTCCCTCCTGAGGGGGGGGAGAAGGAATCACTATCCTTTCCCGAAAGCGGAAAGGGGGAGGAGAAAGAAGACGCTACACGTGGAAAGAGTTAAAGCCCGGCGACTTTTTCACGAGGGTACGTGAGAAAAAAAAAAAAAAACGTACCCGTTGTAAAACAGAGAAAAAAAAAAAAGGGGGGGGGGGGGAGCTGCATTCTCCGAGCAGTTTCTCCCAGAGGGGAAGAACTGGTTTGGACGTGACAACTAGGTGACCTTCCGGGAAAGAGATCCGGCGGAGCAAGGAAAAAAAAAAAGCATGATCCTGAGGGTTAAAAAGGGGGGAGGGGGGAAGAGGATTTGATAAAAAGAAAAACCTGCGGATCACGGGAGAAGGGAAGTCGTCGCCAAAGGGGGGGGGGAAAGTTCATGGGGTCGGAGAGGGGGGGAGGTTGCTCCGACGCAAACAGGGAAAGGGATTCTCGGCGTGGAGGACAGAAAGAAAGAGAAAGGCGACTCAGTTGAGGAGAGTCGTCGCGCGGGAAGAAAAAGGAGGGGGTCGTCTTTGTGAAACACCCTGGGGAGGGAAGGAAAAAGAAAAGGGGGGAAACGCTTTTTTAACCCCGGCCGGTAGGAAAAAAAGAGGGGTGCGCACGATAAAGGGGGAAAAGGAACGTAGGTTTCCTCGGCCGGGGGAGGGGGAGGGGGGTGGGGAACCCGCGCATGAAACGAAAAGAAGGAACTTTTTTTGGGGAGATGGGGAAAAAAAAAAAAAAAAAAAAGTGCTCTTGAAGATCGGGAAAAAAGAGAGGGAAGAATGATCTTCGACGACGGGAAAAAAAAAAGGGAACGGGGGGAACACGTCTTTCTCGGCAGGGAAAGACGCCGCGTTGGCGTTGTAAGCAACAGAAAAAAAAAAGCCTTTGACGCGGTCCTTTCGGGGGAAAGGGCCGGGAAAAAAAGAGGGAGGAAAAAGGGAGGGGGGAATCCCGTGGCGGAAAGGGCCGCGGCAGAAAAAAAAAGGGGGGAGGACGTGGCGGCGGTTTTTGAAGAGGAAAAAAAGGGGGATGGTGTGTTGCACGAAAGGGAAGTATACCAAAAAGCCCCGGGGAGTCGACAAAAAGGGGAAAAACGGCTTCTTGAGTGGGAAAAGGGGGGGGGGTAGGCCCCGCCGAGCGCGGTCCTTCGAAGAAAAAGGGGGGCCTATGCCGGGGAAACGACAAGGGGGAAAAAAGAGACGACGGCGAAAAAGGGGAAGAGGAGGACCCGCTTCAACAGGCAGGAGGGAGGGACGCCATTGTCCCCTGGGCAGAAGCTAAAAAAAAGGAAGGGGGGAAGGGGAGAAAGGCTCTGCGCGTCCCCCATCAAAAGAAACAAAAAGGAGCGACTGGACCTCGGTAAAAAAAAGGGAAAGCAGGGATAAGTCGGGCGGGGCATCGTTGGGAAGAAAGGAAAAAAGGGCCTGATTTTGGGCAGGGAGGGGGGGGAGGGAAAAAAGAGCCTTGCGAGGGGGGAGGGTTGCACAGGAGGGGTCTTCCATTGAAAGGGAGAAGGGGTCTATGGAATTTTTATCGTATAGGAAGGAGGAGGGTGTTTCCAATTTTGGGGGGGGAGGGGAAAGTTGGCTTACGTCCCAAAGGAGGGGGGATTCCTGGACTTTTTTGGAAGAAAAAAAGGGGGGGGAAAGGGTTTTTTTGAATTTAAAGAAAAAAAAGAGACTCAGAGGGAAGCCGGCCCCTGTTAACAAAGGGGAAAAAGGTTCGAAGGCTTGGATGCGGAAAGGGAAAAAAGGGGAACAGCCGAAAGCACTTCGAAGGTTCGGCCAAAGCGCGGGGGATGAAAAGAAAAGAGGGGGGGAAAAAAAGTTCGTGGAAAAAAGTACAGAAAGAGGGGGGGTGTCATAATGCCCCGCGAATTAAAGACCCTCCCCAGGAAGGGGGGGGGAAAAAGGCTCCTTCCTAAGGGGGGGGAAAAAGGCGCAAAAGAACGATTCAAAGGAGGAAAGGGATTTTATTGAAGAAGTCTCCCGACTCCGACCGCGAAAGGGGGGGGGGCATATTCTTTGGTATACAGGGAAAGGGAGGGGAGCCTCAGCCTTCCACCAGCCTACGAAAAAAAAAAAAAAAAAAAAAAGGTCGCCCGCCAAGGGGGAAAAAAAAAAAAACGTGAACTAGGTTGATTCTCGAATAAATCAAAAGGAGAAAAAAGGGGACTACTACGGGGGGGCGGACCCGAAGAAACGGAGGAGGTTTGTTTAGATAAAGCGAGGAAAACAGTCCGTTGTTTGTACTGCCCGAAAGGAGGGGGAGGGAAGGAAAGGGAACGGCTCGACGCTGTGCAAGGAAAGAGGAGAAAAAAGGGGGGAAGCACCCCTCGTCAACCGCCGCGTCGGGAAAGGGATGTTCCGGTTGTGCCCGGGGAAAAAAGGGGGAAAAAAGAAAAGGGGTTCGTTTGTGTACCCGTAAACCTCAAAAAAAAAGGGGAAGGGAATCAAGCCTAAAAGCCCGCCCCGAGGAAAAGAAAAAAAGAAAAGAAAAAATCTATTTCCCGCCCAGTTCGGGGAAAAAAAGGAACGCACCCCCCCCTGTGAACAAGGAATGGTGCTAACTTAAAAAAATGGGGGGGAAAGGGCATTAGGGAAAGGCAGGGGGGGGGGGAGGGGGGGAATGGAACGCTCGGCGCAGGGGGGGGAACAAAGGGGGACTGTGTGGGTATACCGGGGGGAAGAAAAAAGGGAAGCGCCACAAGACTTTGCAAGCGGGAAGGAAAAAAAGTGGGACCCGAAAGTCACGGGCCGTTTAAAAAAAAATCCTGCTTGTTCACACTACGGGAAAAAGAAGGGGCATTCCAGCGAGGGAAGGAAAAAAGCGGTGCTCCCCGAATAAAGGAGTCGTCCGCTCTAGTTTACCAAAGGAGGGGGGGGGGGGGGGGAAAGAAAGGGGGTGTAGACTCAGACTATGGTGGAACACGGAAAGAAAAGAAAGCGTCGACCCGTACACTTCCGAGTTCCAAGCAAAAAAGGAAGGGATCACCGACCAGAACTGTAGGAGAAAGGGGGGAAAAAAAAAAAAGAAGAAAGGTCGGCGAATACCTTCTCCTGACCTTGGGTAAGGGGGGGAGGAGGAGCGCCGGCGACTCAGCCTTCCAAAAAAAGACCCAACCGGAAAAAGAAGGAACTCCCGCCTCCCTACCTAGCCGAAATCAAATTCCCGATCGGACATGGGGGAGAGAAAAGAAAAAGGGAGGAAAAACCTGTGTCCTATTTTACTTTCCATTTGCATCGAAAAAAAAAAAAGACAAAGAGTGGAAGTCCGTTGTGGAGGGGGGAGGTGTCGGTCCAGCTTTTACTGATGGGGGGGGGAGGGGAAAAAAAGAAAAAAAAAAGGGGAGCGGCGGCATTAAGGGTGTTGTAGAGGAAAATAGGACAGGTCACGCCGAGGTGAAGGATGTCCTCCTATTTTACCCGAGAAGGGGGGGAAAGAAAAGGGAAAAAAAAAAAAAGGGGGGCCTTCTCATGCTCGATCACCTTGACCGGGAGAGGTAAAAAAAAAAAAGAAGAAGAAAAAGAAATAGAACCACTTTGCCGGTATCGAAAAAAAGGAGGATGAAAGAGATATATACCTGCAACCGGGGGGGGGAAAAAGAAAAAAAAAAAGGTTCTTACGCCGCAAGGAGGAGAACCCGGATCCCTTGATTCGCGCATGAGGCCAGGAAAAGGGGGGGGGAGAAGGAGCAGTTCTGCCCCCCACGAGCGGGAAATAGGCGGCCATCCCGGCGGGCTTGCAAAAAGGTTTTCCACCTCTGAAGAAAGGGGAAGACGAATGGCTCCTCTCACTCCCAAAGGAAAAAAAAGAGAATCAGGTAGGCCAATCGGGGAAGGTCGAAGGGAGTGGCCGACACCTCCATCTCGTGGAAAAAAAATCCACCGGAAACTGAAACTCGAAAAAAAAAGGGTAGGAGAGGAACCTTAACGTGAAAAATCGGTCCTTTTGGCGAAGTAAGAGGGAGGGAGGGGGGGGGGGAAAAAGTCCCGCTTCAGGGAATGAGGGACGTTCCTCGGTGCTCGGGCGGCCGTGAATTTCGTGGACGGGGGAGGGGGAAGGGGGGGGGGAAACGTGCCCTGTGAAGGCTGAAAGTGTAAAAAAAAAATCCCCTCGGAACCCTTCTTAAAAAAAGAAGGTTCTACCCCCCTCCGAAAAATCAATCGTCTACTTTACAGAGAGGGGGGAGGGGGAAAAAAAAAAAAACATCCCCGGCTGGAGGGGGTTAACAAGGAAGTGTAACTTCCGAACGAGGTCCAAGGGACTCCTCAGAGAAAAAAAAGAAAAAAAGTGAGGGAAGGAGAAAAGTGAAATACCCACCAACTCGGGGAAAAAAAGGGGGGAAAAAAACTCAAAGCGGCGAAAAAGCATCCTTTTGAAGGGAGAAACCTCTCTACCCGCTCAGGAAAGGACTGAACACCGGAGGAAAAAAGAATTTGACCGCCTATAACGTGAAACGAGTAAGGAAAGGGACCTTCCCCGGAAAAAATGCCCTGCTTAAGGGTAGGGGGGGGGGCGGGCAAACCGGAAAGGGGGGGGAAGACCTAGGGACAATTATAAAAAGAATCTCCTTAACGTGTAAAAAAGAAAGAAGAGAGTGGCAATCGAAGCATAAAGAAAAAAGGAATAATGCACCCCGTCAACAGGTTCTACCATCGCCAAGAAAAAAGAGGGGGAAAGGGAGGGGGGCAATTTTTTCATCAATACTTGGAGGGGGGGAGAACTTAGAGTTACCTTCTTGGTGCCCTAGGGGGGAGGGGGGGAAAAAAAAGGGAAGAGTTTATCCCCTGTCTTAAAGGCCTGGGGGAAGTAAACAAAGGACCCTGTCAACCTTCTTCCTGGTGTTGAAAAAAAAAAAGGAAAAAATAAGAAGGGAAAAAGATCGAACGCTGCGTGTTTGACAGGGAGACCTTTCTTATCAATCAGAAGGGAAGCCACCTCTGCTGAGAAACAAGAATCGGGGAAAAGAATGTCGGCCCCGCCAGCTTCGGGCAGTAAAAAAAAAAGAAAGAAATCCGCTTTAAGAAAGAATCACCCACCGGACGTTCAGGGGAGAAGGACCAGTCAGGCGAAAAGGAGTCCACCCGCTTACTTGAGGGGGGGGGAGGGAAAAAGAGGAACACGTTAGTTTCGTTACGGGGAGGGGAAGGTGCCGGTGCCCCGGCGAAAAGAAAAAAAGTCTCCGCCCTCTAAAGAATTTGCTCCCCAAGAGATGGCCCAGAACTCTTTTCATACGCCGAAAAAAGGCCTTGTGTTCCTAAGAGGGGAAAGAGCCGAGCGTTGGATCCGGTGAGAGGGAAGGCCGGGGGGGAAAAGACTACTACTTAGCTGGAAAGGGGGGGGGAGGGGGGCCTTTTTTATTTAGGTCGGGGGGGGGGGAGCGGCATTCTTAAACACAACGGTGGAGGGAATTCCCCGGGAGAAGAGGGAAGCGCTTCCCGACCCGTAAAATGTTAAGAGGAAAAAGTGATGAGTCTGAAGGGGGTTAACGGAAAAAAAAAAACAAGTATTCGACCGGGGGGGGGAAACAAGCCCCCGTTTTAAAAAGATTTCTCTACCTCTTGAAAGAGAGAAAGAAGGGGAAAAAAAAAAAGTCCCACACTGGATAAAAAAAAAAAAGGAATCCTACAAGGGGACGTCCAAAAAAGAACCCACACTTGTACAAAAAAAAGGGGAAAATCGTCAGATAAAACAAAAAAGGAATCCGAAAGAGAAGGAAGTGTCTCTCAATGTCCCGGAAAAAAGCAGCCCCACCCTACCCAAGCCGCCGGAAAAAAAGAGGAAACCTCTCCGGAAGGAAAATAAATCTTTACCCACAAACTGAAGGGACCCGTTCGTTTGCCGCAAAATCCCTACATCAGAGGAGAGGAAGATACCGACTACCAGTAGATCCTTCTTTCATGGTGGGGAGGGGGGGGACACTAAGTGAAAGACGCCGAAAAAAAAGAAGAAAAAAAATCCCTTCTCTCTTAATACCATCGGGAAAGATCAATCTTCCATCCCTCCGGGAAAGGAGAAAGGGGAAGAGCTTTTTTCGGGGGAGGGGAGAGTGAGACCCCTGTCCTAAACTCCCCAGAGGAAAAATTGTCGGCGAGGGGGAAAGAAACACACTCCCCCTTTCATCAAATACCTCCAAAAAAAAAAAAAGGGCCGACAGAAGCCGGTGGGAAAATGAGGGTTTGTCAGTCCTCCCGGGGAGGGAGGAAAAAGGGCCGAACCCCCAAAAAAAGACCGGGAGTCAACGACGGGTTACAAGACGCCCACGTAAAAAAAGGGCCTTTTGCCGGGGGAAGGGAAAAAAAAAAGGGGAACAGAAAAACGGTAGTCCACAGGAAAAGAGGACAGCCCGAAGCCGAAGGGGCCGCCGTCAAGCAGGAGGGGGGGGGGGGGGGGTAGGGGGGGCTTCAAAACAACAAAGAAGTGGCAGATCAATTGGGAAGAAGAAAGAGAATACTTGGAAAAAAGGGAAAACAAAGAGGATACGGCGTCCCGTTCAGAAAACTATCATCGGGAAAAAAAAAGAGGGGGGGAACCTCCTCTCAAGGCCTTCAAAAAATGTGGGTGCCAGAATCCCCCAACAGGAGGGAAAAGGGAGAAAGCCGTTTCAGCAGGGATTCGGCAGGGGGGAAAAAAAAAGGTCCCATCCCCAAGAAAAAAAAACTCTACCGGAAAAAAAAGGAGGGAGGGTGGATTTTACGAGCGGGCCTGGAAACGAAAGTTTTCCCCAAGGGGGGGGGGGTCATCTTCTTTTCTGTGGGGGGAAGTTCTCAAGTGGGTGAAACCAAAAAAAACCGAAATTCCGGCGAGAGTCAAAAAAAAAAGAGGCGACGGCCTCGTTCAGGGGAAAAAAAAGAGCAGGGGGGGACTTAATGACAGCTCGAACCACAAGAAAGAAAAGGGGCACGGTTTTCGGTCGGAGGAAAAAAAAACTCGACAAATTCAGGAAAAAAAAAAAAGAGAAACCCAGGGGGAGTAACAGACTTGAGAGACCTCTATTGAAAAGCTCCCCTTTATAAAAAAGGGTGGGGGGGAAAAAAGCGGGATACAACCTCCTCCTTCGAAACAATCAGGGGGGTACCACGTTCAGATCATGAAAAAAAAAAAGAAACTCTAATCCGCAAAAGAAGAAAAGAAAAAAGAGAGGGATAGAGGGAAAACGTCCACCACCGGCGGGGTCCCCTGCCGCGGCGAAAGAAAAAAAGGAGAATCACATCTAACCAAAAAAAAAGGGGGGGAGGGAAAAGGAAATCTCCGTGGGTTACCCAGTACGGAGGGGGGGGGGGGAAAAAAGGAGTTTCATCACCCGAAAAAAAAACCTCGACGCCGCGAGGGGAAAAAAAAGGGAGAAGGGGGGGACCGTGACCCTGTTCTAAACGTGTGTCTTAAATGAAGAAACGCGACGCGTTCGGTCCAGGATCGAGTTACGGAAAAAAAATCATCGAAAAAAAAAAAAAAAAGAAAGGCCCAGGAGTCCCGAAACCGGGAAAAGGAAAGTTGCGTTTCAACACGGAAAAAAAAAACTGGTATCACGAAGAAGAAACAACAACACGGAGGTATTATGAAAGAGAGAGGAAGGAAAAAGAAACTATCATCTTGAAAAAAGAAAAAGGAAAGGAGAGAGGATCATTTCTTCCTCCCGCTGGGGGGGGGGGGGAGACGATGGCGTAACTCGATCCTGGCCCGGGGAACGAAAAGGAAATCCCTCTCCCCTTACAAAGAAAGGGAAAAGGGAAGACTGAGGTCAGCCCTGCGAGCGGGTCAGGGTTTCGGGGAAAAAAAAGGACACTGCCCCTCTTTACCCGGTGGTAACAAAAAATTCCCGATCACCCGCACGGGGGGGGGGGGAGGAAGAGGGGGAGTCGTCTCGTTTAGACCTGCCAGGGAAAAAAAAAAAGGGGTGGACGTGGCCGATTTATGTCCTGGCGTAGAAAAAAAGCGTTCGCCTGTTCATGAAAGAGGGAAAAGGGGGGGACGAAAGGGTTTTGATCAGTCGAAAAGAAGGGCCGGATCACTTTCCAGGAAAAGGGTCTCGCACAGGAACCGGGGTGGCAGGGAGGGGGGGGGTCCGTACTGTCGCGGGGGGGAAGACGCACACCTGTTGAAGACAAGGAGGGGGAGGGGAAGGGGGGGTCTTTCTATGCTCCTTCAACACCCTTGGAAGAGGGTGGCGAAACGCTTTCGTAAGGTCTCTCGTACTTCGGGGGAAGAAAAAAAGGGGGGGGGGGGGGGAAAACCACTTGGTAAGCCGAATAACGTATAATCGCTGGGGGGAAAGAGTCGGCGCAAGGCTCCTATCCAACAAAAGGGTCTATTCTCTCGGGAGGGGGGGGGGGAAAAAGGGGGGGGAAAAAAACGCTCATAACGGCTCCCCCAGGGGGGAACAAGTTTGGGGGCGTATGCAACAGGGTGAAAAGGGAGGAAAAAAAAAAGTTATCTTCGGCAAGGGGGGGGGGGGGAAAAAAAAAAAAAAAAAAAAGGGGGAAATGAATCTCGACTGACTTAAACGAATCTATGGGGGGGACGGCGCACGTGAAAGGAGGGTGCGTTCCCATTAGAGGGAAAAAAAAGGGGGGAAGCACCAGAACCGACAAGTAAAAAGGGGAAAGGGACGCGGCCTTGCAGGGCGGAAAGCCTCTGCGGACATGAGGGGAGAAAGAGGGGAAAAGGTCCTCGGCGAAAAGCCCCAAAGGCGGAGGACGTGGTCTTCGGTTTCAGCGGGGAAAGTTGAGAAAGGGATGATTGTTTTCCGGACAAAAGGGGGAAGAAAGCACGCCCCGCCCATGGGATTAAAAAAAAAAGACTTCACGGCTTCAGGGGGGGGAAAAAAAGGGGGTGGTTTGAGTTTGGAAGGAGGGGGGGGGGAAAGAGCGGTCCTCGCCGACTGGGAGAAGGGAGGGGAAACCGCAAAGGGAGCAAAAAAAAAAGAGCCCGTTGCCCCGAAGGGAAAGAAAAGGAGGGGGGGGAGGGGGCTATATCTTACCCCTCGCATGGTCGACAGAGGAGAAGGGAGGAGGGCGACGTCTGCCGGGCCCGAAAAAAAGAAGGAAGAGATCTACTGGTACTCCGGTTGAAAAAAAGGAAAGAAAGGGGGGCGGGAGTCTGGCGTACGAACTTGGCAGAGACGGGCATGGGTACCACCGATGATTTTAAAGGGAAATGATCTCCCTTTCCTCGGAGGGGGAGGGGGGGGGGGGAGGGGGGCCTCGTTCCGGCAAAGTTAGGAGACTCGGCGAGTTTTCTATGGAATGGGGGATTAACTCGCTCGAAAAGGGAAAAAAAGTGGGGTGTTGCGTTTAAGTTGTTTCCGGGAAAGGAAAATTGTCGGAGTAAGGGGAAGGAAAGTGTGTGACTTGTTGGGGGGGGGAAGAAGGGAAAAAAAAAAAAAAGGCGAGAAGTTGGGTGGAGGAAGAGCAGCCTTCTTGTTAACAAAGACGGTGTCCAATGTTCGAAGAGGGGGGGGGGAGGAAGAGGGCGTTTTTTTAACACCGTTCAGCAGGAAAAAGGAGCTTACCTGCCGACTGTTCGGCCCCAAAAAAAAAGACAAGATGGCCTATTCTGCGGGGGAAAAAAAAGGAAAAGGGGTGTCCCAGAAATGCCGCCGATCCAAAAACACATCAAACACACCCCCCGCCGGAAAAAAAAAAAAGGGGTGACGTCTATGTTTACGACGGGGGGGGAGGAAAAAGAGGAGGTCACGCTCGGACGCGGGGGAGGAAAAGAAAGGGAAAAAAAGCCGACCGCGATTATGAAGAGGAAAGGTATCCATGGAGAGGGGGGAGAAAGGAAGCACCTGCCCCCGGCGACGCCAAAAAGGCCCACGGAGGGAAAGGAAACGTCACAACCGAACCTAACCGTGGAAAAAAAAAAGAGGGGAGCCGTTGTCTCTACTACCGAGGGGGGGAAAAGGGGAAGGGGGAGAAAGGGAAAGGGGGTAGATACGCGATCCTCAGGAAAAAAGGGTCCGGGTGTTGTATCGGCCCGACGAAAAGGGACTTTCCTCTGAAAAAGGAAAGAAGGGGGGAGTAACGAGATTATACCTCAAAAAAAGGGGGCCGCACACCCCTCCTTCAAACCGACGTTCCAATCTTGAGGGGAAAAAAAAGGGGGGGGGGAAGTTTAAAAAAGAGTTCCCGGGTAAGGGGGGCCTCATAGGGAAAAAAGGGACTCAATCTCTGGAAGACACCTCCTCCCGACGAAGAAAGGAAAAATCCATTCGAAAGAAAACACGTCGGGGGGGACCCTGCCCCTCTTTGAAAAAATGTCTGGGGAGGGAAGAAAAACTACAGCGCGGGGGGTTAATGGGGGGAGGCCGGGCGACAGTCTTGCTGGCTGGAACGCCGGAAAAAAAAGGAACGTCTGAGTCCTTTTGTTTATACTGAAAAGGAGGGGAAAAGGAGGAAGGGGAAAAAAAAAGGGGACTGGGCCGAAACAAAGTGCAAGGGAAAGTGTTGGCCGAAGTCACGGGGAAAAAAAAAAAAAAAGGGAAACGTTCCTTCGGCGGGGGAAAAAAAGGGAAAAAAAGGAATGATCCTGGTTTGAGGGAAGAGCGTTGAGCGGTTTTAGAGCGGTTCGAAAAAAAAGGGAATTCTCCGCTCTTTAAGGGGGGGGAAAAAAGGGGGGAAAAAAGTTGAACGGTGTAAGACCTCAAAAAACGAAAGGGAGAAAAACGATGCCGCGACGCCGGGTGCGAAGGAAGAGATCCATTCCGTTAGTATGATCAACCGAAAAAAAAAGAAAAAGAGAAGGAGGGGGGAGACCCGCCCTCCTCGATGTCGGCGAGAACAAGGACCTGGAAAGGGAAAAAGGGGGGTTTCGAGGGATCTCTGCGAAGAAGCCCGAAAGGAAAACCCGACCTCAAGGGAAGGAAAAAAAAAAAAAAGAAGAGCCTATAACGCAACGCAACTTAAATGCCGGGAAAAATTGTTAAAAAAATCCGAAAAAAGGGAATTTTCGCCAACACCAAAAAAGAAGTCCGGTTCATCGCAACGACACGAAGGAGGGAAAAAAAGGGGGAAGGTCCGGTGGATGTGCGACCAGGGGACCAGCGGTACTACGCCCTGTGCGACCCGGGGAAAGGGAAGGAAAAAAAAAAAAAGGGAGAAGGCGCATGAGTTGGGTAAGGGGGGGGCCCATCGAGCAAGGTCCCACTCCGATGTGAAACAGCCGGGGGGAAAAGGATGCGCCGATTTTACCTCTCAGGGGACAAAAGGGAAAAAGCAAGGGAGCTCGCCGGCGAGCACGTGGTTCCGGGCGAAGGGGAAAGATGGAAGACCGCAAAGACCGACTCGAAACCACCGGTTTGCCGGGAAGGGGGAGAAAAAAAAACAAAACAACGGAGGGGGAAAAAGGAGAGAGATACCGCCAAACCTGGGGGTTTACGGAGTAAAGTTCTTACGAAAAGAAAAAAAGGGGAGGGGAAACGGAGCCCGTTTTGCTCCGCCTCCGGGAGAAGGGAAAAACGTTTTTTGCTACGAGAAAGAAAAAAGACATCTGTCAACTCGGGAAGGGGGGGAAAAAAAAAAAGGGGAAAAGTGGGGGGAACCGTAACGCTTGGTTTTCAAATGAACTGCTGGGAAGAAAGATGGGGGCCTCGACCAAACTCCCTAAAAAAAACTCCTCTCCTCCGGGGAGGGGAGAAAAAGAAAGACAAGGGCCGTAGTACCCCCGCTTGCCGACAACGAGAGGAGACACATCCCCGGAACCGGCCACTCCGTCGTGGGAGAAAGGGAAGGGAAAAAAAAAAAAAGAAACAGGAAGTAAAAGGAGGCGGGTTTGTCTACGTACGCGGGGAGGCTTTTTTTAACATAAACGCCTAGGGAGGGGGGGGGGAAGGCGTGCGTTTCTGCGGCAGGAAAAGGGAGTTCGTCTGTCGGAAGGGGGGGGGGAGGGGGGAAGGGACCGGGGAATGGAAAAAAAACTCAGGCCGCGCTCCTTCGAACCACCGGAGGAAAAAAAAAAAAAAAAAAAGCCATTTTCTTCGGGAAAGACATCAGAGGCTGCGGGCGACCAGAGGGCGACGGGGAAGGCAGTTCTGGTCGTTGATCAGAAGAAAAGAGGGGGAAAGAGGGAACTCGGCTAGGAAAGGGGACGTCGAACGCGGGTCGCAGGGGGGGGGGATCTGTTGACGTCCGCAGGGAGGGAAGGAAAAGGGGCAGAAACCGTTTAACCTTCGTGTCACGAACTAAGAACCTCCAGAAGAGGGGGGAAGGGGGAAGACTGTGGGAAACCTCTCCTCCCTCAATAGGAAGAAAAACATCTCTAACCCCAGAGGAAATGCGGGAAAAGATCATCCTTCCCCGAAGTGGGGAAAAAAAAACAGCCCTGGGGGAATGAAAGAAGTACGGAAGGAGGGAAAGAGGCAAACTTCCCTCTTACAGGTGAAGGGGGGGGGAAAAGGGGGTTTTCTCCGTCTTAGTTCAAGGAAAAAAACTCCGTCATTAGAATCTCCCTTGACGGGGGAAAAAAAAAGGACCAGCCGGAACCGCAGACTTCGCCCGGCCGGAGAAAAAAAGCGCGTCGTTCGAAAAAAAAAAAAAAGAAAAAAAAAAAACGGGGGGAACGGGTGCCAAGCTGGGGGAAGGCAGGCGGGAATCGCACTGGGCCGGGGAAAAAAAAGGAAAATAGGGAGGGGGGGGGCGGCGGTGGCCGCTCGCTGAAAAAAAAAGGGGAACCGGCGCCGTCTTGAGGGTAAGGAAAAAAGGCACAAAAGGAAGGGGGGGGGAAACCGGCCCCAACCAAAAAATCCCCAAGAGGGGAAGAAGTGGGAACCCTCTCAAAGAGGGGGGAGAGGTGGTCCTTCAACGATGAAATTTGTCGGATCTCTGAGAAAAAGGCACAAGTTAGTATCCTTATCGTCCCAACCGAAATGGAAGGCCGCAGCTTCTTTCCCCCGTAAAAAAAAAAAAAAAAAGACTTTTTCTATCTATCGAGGGGAGAAAGAAAAAAAAAAAAATCGTCCTTTCTTCCCTACGGTCCCGGAAGGGTCCCAAAAGAACTCCACCTCTTACTTGAAGGGGGGGGGGGAAAAGAAGAAAACATCTTTCACGGTGGAGGGGGGACTTGGGGAAGGGGAGGTCGCAAAGGAAAAAGGGACTTTTCATCTGGGGGAAGAAAAAAAAGAGCCGCCCTCTCTGGAGAAAGAAGAGTCTGCCAGAAACTCGTTCAATACTCTCGTCTCCGTGATGGAGGAAAAAAAAAAAAAAAGGGAGAAAAAAGAGACCGGATCTTTGATCAGGGTGGGCTGGAGGGGAAGGCCTCTGTCGTAAAAATAGAAAAAATGTGTGCATCTTGGGCGGGGGGGGGGGGGAGGGGGGAAGACTCGGCAGTCAACAACCCTTTGTAAAAAGGGGAGGGGAAGGGAACTATGCATCTGTGGGGGGGGAAAAAAGGGGAAGAAAAAAACGGGACGGAAGGGAAGCCGAAAGTGCTTCGGAGGAAAAGATCCTCCTAACAAAGGGGAAAAGGGAAAAAAAGGGGGGAAAAGGAAGGGTAACAGCCGGCTGCTCTAAAGTTGAGCTATCGTCGAAAATCAAAAAAAAAAAAAAAAGGGTATAAAACCGTCCAGTCACTGGAAGAAAAAAAGGGAAAAGACGTCCGCCAACGTCCAAAGCCAAAAAAACACAAAAACATTTCTGAAACCAAGGGAAAAAGCGTTCAGCGAAGCTACCAACAACCAATTCCCCCTCGCCCACAGAGCCGAGTCCGCGGAAGAAGAAACCTCCGCACCAGCAAAAAAGACACAGGCCGCGCCCGTAGGGAAAACAAGGGGAAAAAGGAAAAAGAAAGAGGGAACCCATCCCTTACCAGAGGCCCCCGGTTCGTGGGGTTCCGTCCTCCAGACGGGTTCCAGAGAACATCTGAGGGGGAGGGGAGAAATCGTCCCCAAGGCGAAAAATGAAAAGGGGAAAAAAAAGGGGTGGGATGTGGCCAAGTGGAATCCAGGAAAGCACGCCTTTCGGGCCCGGGAAGAAATCCCTTCTCGAGGGAAAAAAAGGGGGGGGGGGCATATCCGATCGGAGTCACGGCCAGGACGCCGGGGAGCGGTTTTCCCCCAAAAAAAAAAAAACACTTTCGTTCTCCCGGAGAGGGGAAGGGGGGAGGGGGGGTGGGAGGGGAAGAATCGACCCATTTCGGCGAGGAAACGCAGGGGAAAAAAAAGGGGAAGAACGGGGAACTAAATAAACCACCCCCCGATGAAAGGCCGTGAAGGAGGGGGGGTCGTCTTCCCGGGGGAGGGGAGGGCGGTAATACTGCGAAAGGTGCCGGGAAAAAAAAAAAAAAACCCAATCCTCTCACAAGGGAGGGAGATCCTCCCACGGGAGAGCGGTGGGGCCGTTGCCACCGCCTCGTAAATTTTAGGGAAGGGTCCCTCAAATTTCCGAAGAAAGGGGAAACAGAAAGGAAAAGGGATCTGTCAAAGCAGTCGTTACAGGGGGGGGGGATGGGTTGCTTCCAACTCACGGAAGGAAACTTCCCTATAAGAGGAAAAAAAAAACAAAAATCGGAGACGTCCTTCAAGTTCCAGAGAAAAAAAAAAAAATATCACTGTGCCAGAAGAGAAAAAAAGGGGAATCACCTGAACATCCCAGAATAAAGAACAAATCGAAAGACCCAAAGGGAAAAAAGAAAGGTGCATCGCAGGGGGAAATTATAGGGGAAAAAAAGAAAAAAAGTTTTCCCCCCCATCAGTGGAAGAGGGGAGAAAAGAAAACCTCGACCTCCAAAACGTCAATATTGTGGGAAAGGGAAACTAAAAAATGAGAACTACTCCTTGTTTAAACCAGGGGGGGGGGGGTCCTTCCAATCTAGTTAAGAAAAAGGGTGTTTTAACCAAAAAAGACTTGCGAGATCACGGCAAAGCGGACGACGCCCGTGTGCCAACTTCGGGGAAAAAAAAGAAAAAGAGAAGCAGAGCCCCCCGTCCACGAAAAGAATAATTTTCTTCAAGGGAAAAAAAGGGGGGGGGGAGTCTAGCAACCTCAACAAAAAAGCCGACAAGAGGAGAAAGAAACACCCATAACAGGGCCCAAAAATAACACCATGTCGCAAAAGAATTCTACTCAGGTCTTCGGTTCTGCGCAGAGGAAAAGGTTTTGTGTCCGCCGAGGGGGAAAAGAAAAAAAAAAAGAGCTTCGAACTCCTACCAACGCCAGAGAAAAGGAAAAAAGGCGAACCCTGAATGCCAGAAAGGGAAAGGATCCATCATCGTCCAAAGGTCCCACAAGGGGAGGGGGGGTCCCCTGGGCCGGAAGGGCGGGGAAAAAAAAGACCATTATATCAGAGAAAAGAGAAAAAAAAAAGAAGGAGGGGGAATCTCCTCGCCGTCGGGGTGAAACCCCGGTAAGGAGGGGGCGGATTCATCCCGAACCGAAAAAAAAAAAGTCAAAAAAAAGGGCAGGAAAGAAATTCCCCCCCGGTAACAGGTTGCGACGGTTTATTGACGGGGGGGAAAAGGAAGGGGGAAGGAAAAAAAAAGGAAAAAAAAGGAGGGGTAGGTCCCATGTGAATCGATACGCAAAAAAGGGGAAAAGACCTCATCCCCCAAAGGGCCTCGGGGAAGAAAGAAGAAGAAGAGCAAGGAAAAAAAGGGGGAGGGTCACTCTGGATATAGCTAAGGGTATCTCTACTCAACAAAAGGGAAAAAATATATATATAAAGAGAAAAAAAGGGGGGAAGAAAGAGTGAACTCAACTCGGGCTCGGGTGAGAGGAAACAATGTCTGCCCCAAAAAAAAGGGGGGATGCTTTCTGGCTAAAAGACTGAGAAGGGAAGAAACGCGGTTCGGCCGGGGGAAAAGGAAAAAAAGAGCCCTACACTTCGAAAAAGGGGGAAAAAAGGAATTCTTCAGCCCGGCTAGTCGGGTTAGAGGGGGAAGGGATGAACTTCCTGCCCACAAACGTAAAAAAGACTGCGATGATTTCCGCAAGAAAAAAAAGGAAAAGGAGGGGGGATCTACCTTTGTCGTCGTTCCAGTGGGGCGACGCGGAAAAAGACCACCCCGCCCGTGTGGAGAAAAAAGGAGGTTCCTTCGGAGAAAAAAAAAAAAAAAAAAAATCGATCCGGCGGGCATCAAGGGTGGAAGGGGGGGAAGAAAGATGCACGTTTGGGTAGATTGTCGAAAGAAGGAAGGGGGGGGAAGTTTCCTCTTCGACCAAAAGGGAAAAGGAGGGCCAGAAGGGTCTAGGGCGGAGGGAAACCTGGTAGCCCCGGGGTGAACGGGAAAAAAGGGGGGGGGTCCGGAGCTGTCCCGTCGGGGGGGAGGGGGGGCTCGAAAACGCACAACACCGTGGGAAAAAACCCATTCTTCTCAGGAAGTGGGAAAAAAAAAAGTTTCATCCCTTCGAAGAAAGGGGAAAAAGGGGGGAGAGAGGGAAAAAATCTCGCCTGAAAGTAGGAAAAAGGGTCGTCCGGGGGGAAGGGAAGCCGAATAACCTATATTACTCAGGGGGGAAAAAAAAAAAGAGGAGAAGTCGCCCGATCACCTTTTGAAGGGGAGGGCTCGAGGTTCTTCGGCACGGGGGGGGGAAAAGGGGTACCCGCTCATTAAAAAGAAAAAAACCTTCATCCCGTTTGGGGCCAGATGGGCACAGGTGGAGGAAAGTTTCTTGAGCTTCGGAAACAGTAAAAAAAAGGAAAAAGGGTCGACTTACTGTTGAACTCCTAGAGGGGGGGAAAGGGAGGGAAGGGAGGCTCGGCGTCCCCCACTCCCGCCAAGGGGAGTTGAAGCCCAGAACACTACCGACTGATTTGAAAAAGGAAAGGAGGCCTTCTTCTCCTCGGGGGCGAAAGAAAAAAAAAGGGGAGGGGAAAGGGGAATCGGCGGCAACGGCCCCGCTTAGAACTTTTCGGAGGGGGAAAAATCCGGTCGGACTACAGGGGTTCTGCAAACCGAAAGCAAAAAAAACCCGGGAAGACGACAACCGACTGTCAAGGGGAGAGGTTGTCGGCCTTCGTTTTTTGGGAGGTAGGGTCGCGTTCCTCAGAAGGAAGAGAGAGGAAACTACATGGTGTCGCACTCGACGTCTACCAAAAGGGGGACTCGGCGGATAAACCTGATCAAAGGGAGGGAGGGGGAAAAAAGAGGGGTCTTTCAAGCGCGACTGGTGAAGGGGGGGAGGGAAAAGAGGACAAAGGCTTCGAATAACTCCAAAAACACATCAAAAGAACACCACGTATCTACTTTCCCGACGGGGGAAAAAGGAGCTTTCGGAAGTATTATTACAAAAGGGGCATCGGGTCCCACGGGGGCGTTTCCTGGGGGGAAAAAAAGGATGTTTCGGGGCGCGGTATTATCGGAAAAATCTTTTTCCGGGGGGGGGGGGGGAAAAAAAGAGGTCGTTCCATGGCGAATCGGGGAAAGGACGAGGGAAATTGTGGTTTGTAGAAAGGAAGTTCTCACTGTGTGGGGGGAAAAGGGGGGTGGGGGGGCGTGAAGTTTGGATGGAAAGGACAAGTTGTCGGAAGTCCAGAGGGGGAAATTTTTTCCTGGGGGGGGGGAAAAAAACGCGATAGACTAACGTTTAAGAAGAGGGCTGTTTACCGGCGGGTCCAAGGGGTGGTGAAAAAAGGGGGGAGAGGTAGCTGAGTTAACCCCGGGAAAAAAAAAAGAAAGTAAATTACCTGGCCGACCGGCAGAGCGGCAGGCAGGGGAGAAAGGTCTGCGTAATTCACCGGAAGGGAAAAAGGGGGGAAAAGGAAGGAAGCCGATCCCGAAAGCCCGAAAACCCGCCCCCGCTGTCAAAAAAAAAGAAATCCCGTCGTCGAGGGGTGGACGACGCGGCCGGAAGAAGGGAAAAAAAAAGGGACGCCTTCTGGCGGGGGGAGAAAAAAGCCCGAATCCGACCGCGAAAAAGGGAGAAGGAGGAGGGGGCAGATCTGCGGGTAGCCAGGTAGCGGAGGGGAAGAGGCCCCTGCCAACGGCGACGGAAAAAAAAAGTTCGCCAAAAAAAAACGGAAAAAAAAGAAAAGGGGGGAAAGGGTTATGCTCTAAATAACAAGGTTACGAGGGGGGGGAGCTACTTCGGCCCAGGAGGGGGGAGAAAAGGGGGGGGGGGGAAAGATAAAGCGATAAAATCGCAAAAGGAAACGGGGTGTTGTACGGCACGACGGAGGGGGAAAAAAAGAAATTCTGGTCCTCTCCAAAGGGAAAAAAAAAGGGGGGGAAAGAGAATGATACCCGCAAGGGCTGGTGCCGAAACAAACCCCTCGGGAAAAAAAGACGCGGCGAGCGGGTCAATTCTGGAAATGTGACGGGGGGAAAAAGGTTGTGCCCTTTTCGGGGAAGGGAGAGAGGGTCAAGCCGGGCTCCAATCGGAGGGGGGGGGAAGGGAACCGCCGCCTCGAAGTCACAAAAAGAACCTTAGAAGAAAAAGAAAGGAGGATTCACCAAAATCACCGCGGGGAAAAAGAAGTGCGGGCCCTTGGGGAAAAAAAAAAAACAGCGGAGTGACTTTCATTAAAAGGAATTGAAAAAGAGGGGGAGGGAAAGCTCCCGTCGATTTGTACACGGAAACCTTGCAGGAAAAAAGAAAGTGGGTATACTGCCCGATTATGACAAAGAAGAGGACACAAGTACTTTCCCTCCTGGTGGAAAGGAAAAAAAAAAAGGGGGGGGGGGGGAAAGAATTCCACGGGCCGCCCGCCAAAAGGGACATCTGCGGGGTTAAAAAAAGACGGTTGTTCATTCCGGAAAAAAAAAGGGTGAAAAGAGGGTTTCGCCAAAGGATGAGGGGGGAGGGAGGCGGAGTCTCCTCTCCTGGGTCCCCAATTTTCGTGGGAGGGGAAGGGTATACCTCAGAACGAGGAGTACCGATGGGGGAAATCGGTCGACGTAAAAAAAAAAAAGGAGGAAAAAAGGAAAAAAGTTATTAGTATCACCTACCAGAAGAGGGGGGAAAAAGGGGGGAAAAAAAAGAAGAATCTATTTCGGGACTAGAAAAGAAAAAAAGGAACTGGAAGAAGGGGTTCCTATGAGCGAGCAAAAAACACGTTCACTTCAAAAAAAGAAAAAAAAAAAACCCCTTCCCGGGGAAAAAAAAAAAAGAAGAATTACTAATCCTATAACGTGCCAACTTCAAAGGGAAAGGCTTGGACTTGTTAAAAAAGAAGCGATAAAAAAAAAGGTTGTACTTTCCTTTTCATCTGCCGAAAAAACAAAAAAAAGAAGGGGAAAGGGGATGTTGCGAAACGAATGGAGGGGGAGCTAAAAAGAGGGGGGAAAAGCCTTTTCCTACCCGGACAAAGAAGGGAAAAGGGGGGAAGGAAGGAAAGGGGGGGGGGAGGGGATGCCCATCGAGCAGGTCAGCCGAGGGGAAAAAAGACGGTACGGCCAGCCACGCCTTATTTCCGACAGAATTGACAGGAGGAAAGAAAGAAAAAAAAAGTCCTTATAACCCTTTGAAGGATGAGTAAGAAGGGGGGAGGAAAAGGTCCCCCGCGGCTGGTTCGTCCCTACCAAATAGAAACAGGTTTCCTGT